>Ga0207421_10003693_pt1 | contig 18077 bp, 16 predicted proteins | sample SodLakKL_010_SED_4_FD_187542 | JGI IMG/M metagenome (GOLD analysis project Ga0207421, IMG submission 187542) | Alkaline sediment microbial communities from Lake Tanatar, Kulunda Steppe, Russia - 8KL_010_SED (SPAdes) (version 2) | ecosystem: Environmental > Aquatic > Non-marine Saline and... | reverse complement strand
TCAGTAGCTCAACGGCAGAGCGACCGGCTGTTAACCGGTAGGTTGCAGGTTCGAATCCTGCCTGGGGAGCCAATTTTATGTACTTTTTTAACTGCTTTGTTTTTCTTTTCTCCATTCGCAACGGTGCCGTTTGGAACAAAAATCGCAGGGAGCCACACTGCTGTCCAGGTCTGCACCTCTGGGGATTATGAAAGAAACAGATTTCCTTGGAATCATCAGGCAACTTTCTGAAAGCTGTACCCCTATTTCATCCACCGGTAATATGGAAAAAACCAGGCGTTGTTGTTCGATCGGCCATCCCTCCTGGCCGGGCTGGGCGCGCATGCCCAGGGCCAGATCAAGCTCGCATGCTTTTTCACTGATAATATCTTCAACGGTTTGCGAAACCTTACGAAGGGCTGCTGTGCCGGCGCCGTCAATGGCCACTGCCGTGATCGGGTCTTCAGACATTAGCTCCTGGACCCTTTGTTCGAGGTCGCCGCCTATTGTGCAGACGGCAATATTTAACTGCTCTGCCCCCGCCATTGCTTTGCCAACCAGGGGCCCCTCGAAGCTGCCTCCATCGAAGCTTATTTTCTGATGTTCGAAATCATTGACCTCAACGATTGTATACATAGCTGCAGGTTTAATTAAGGAATGTGTTTCTTCGATTACCTCTTTTGCATTATTAAATAGCCTGGTAGAAGCTCTTTTTGGATCTATGCCCTGTCCCTTTAAAACTTCCTCTTCAGACAGGGTGAAATCAAAGTCTGTTACCAGTTCATACATGGTGTTAACCTCCTGTTTTAAAAAAATCTGTTTACTATTTTATCTTGCTTTCAAGTTCTTGACAACAATCTAAATGGTGTGTTAAACTCATATAGCCGTTAGAGGTTAAGGGTGTTTGCAGGATGCGGGCCCATAGCTCAGCTGGAAGAGCTACCGGCTCATAACCGGTTGGTCCCAGGTTCGAGTCCTGGTGGGCCCACCATAAAACATGGCCCCTTCGTCTAATCGGTTAGGACACCAGCCTTTCAAGCTGGCAACAGGGGTTCGAATCCCCTAGGGGTCACCATTACGGTGGGCGAATAGCTCAGCGGGAGAGCACCTGCCTTACAAGCAGGGGGTCGCAGGTTCAAAACCTGCTTCGCCCACCAGGAGTTTAAAAGCGTGAGGCCCGGCAAATGCCGGGCCTCACGTCTTTGTATGCCGTACTATATGATCTGCTTACGTTTTTAAGAGATAATGAATGCTGTTACTGCCTGTTTACTCCGGCTTTTATTTCCTTTAACTGGTCATATATGTTGAACAGAAGGATAATCAGTTCCAGGTAAACCCTTAGAAAGATTACGGCAACGAATGCTCCAACAGGTGCTGTAATCAATGTTATTAAGACACCCCCGAAACCACCTGTTCCTATGCCTATAAATGCCGTTATGATAGCTGTAAGCATCCCCAGGCCGATGCCAACCAACCCCAGGATATAAAGCACTCGGATAATCTTCGGTGTAACCATTTCGGTCATGTTTACATCAAATAAAGCGGTAAAAAAACCTTTGCTTTTTGTTTTGAAATCATGCTCCGGTTCCTGGAACGTTTCTTGCGGTTCTGGTGGAATTTCTTCTCCCGGGGGGAAGTTTTCATTCATGCTTTTAAATTCCAGCGGATCTTCAGGCTCATCAACACTGTCTAAAAAGGAGTGACAGTGTTTACACTTAACTGCTTTTAACTTAATTTCTCCCCCGCAATTTGGACATTTTCTGTATTCTTCTTCGCTCATTACTGGACCTCCATTTCATGGTTATCATATTTTTTCGTGTCTACTCTTACGTACTGCATTTTGGACAGGTGACGGTTCATCGCGGGCAATGGCAGCGAATCCGTTGCAGGTTTCCACTTTGGTTGCCCTCAGCATTAGCCACTTATGGCTCAGGCCTCGGCGGCCTGCCTCTATGCAGACAGGCAAGCTATAGCCTTTACTTCGTTTAACATAGCAACCGCTTTACCAGCAATTTCCCTTCTCCAAAATGCAGCACGGCTGAAAAGTAATTGTTTTACAAATACAGGGGTGTGTTATTTTATAGTCCCTCGTAAAGTATAGTTTAATTGTCTTTTGTTTACAACATCTAGATTTGCTTGATTGCATAGCCCGGCCTGGTTACTTCATCAAGCTAAAGATGAAATAACTGTTTTTTGGCAACGTGAGGCAGGATTTTTTTTCTGTGAAAAGAAAATCATAATGCAAAGCTAACTGGTAATCCCTGTTTTATAGAAAAATAAAAGGATGTGGAACAAATGGAAAAGAGTAAGCCTGATCGAAACGAAGCCATGGCCCTTTTGAAGAAGCACAATCAGAATGAAGCCTTAATTAAACATGCTTTGGCTGTGGAAGCAGTTATGGGGCATTTTGCGGAGAAGTTCGGAGAAGATCCTGAAAAGTGGCGGGTTATTGGGTTAATCCATGATCTTGATTATGAAAAATACCCTGAGGAACATTGTCTAAAAACCAGGGAAATGTTAGAGGAAGAGGGCTGGCCCGAAGATTATATTCGGGCTGTGCAAAGTCATGGCTGGAAGATATGCACGGATGTTGAACCTGTGGAACCTATGGAAAAAGTTCTTTATGCCATAGACGAATTAACAGGATTGATTGTGGCTACTGTTTTAATGCGTCCCAGCAAAAGCATAATGGATCTTAATGCAAAATCTGTTAAAAAGAAATGGAAACAAAAAGGTTTTGCCGCCGGTGTTGACCGCGGTATTATAGAAGAAGGGGCTAATCTCCTCGGTATGGACGTTACAGAACTAATTGCTGAAACTATTAAAGGCATGCAAAACGCTGCTGACGAACTGGATTTAAGGGGAAACCTTTAGCCTGTGCCCTGCTTGTTTACGACTATGTATAAATATCCTGCTTAAAATACCTGCTTGAATAGATCAGGCAGGTTTTTTTATGTCGTAAAACTATTTTTTTTACCTGATTGGATGTTCAGGCTTTCATCATGTATAATTTAGTGCAGTTAAAGAGGTTTTGAGTTTTAAGATCCGGGGGTTGCCTCCCGGGAGATTACTGTTAAATAATAACGGAAAGTGGATTGGCATGGACTTTCAAAGAAAGGACATAAAAATAGCTGTAGCCATGAGTGGAGGGGTAGACAGCTCCGTAGCAGCTTTGATATTAAAAGAATCGGGCTACGACGTAGTAGGGGTTACCCTCAGGATGTGGGTAGACCCTTTATCTGAAGAAAAAGCTGGAGAAGAAGCAAAAGCTTGTTGTTCTTACGAATCAGTCATGGATGCTCAAAAAGTAGCAGCCTTGCTTGATATACCTCATTATGTATTAAATATGAGAGATGAGTTTTATGAAAACATTGTCTGCAATTTTACCTCCGAATATATGAGAGGAAGGACACCAAACCCCTGTGTTGAATGCAACCGCACTGTAAAGTTTTCTTTCCTGCTTCAAAAGGCCAGGGGCCTTGGAATTAATTATATTGCTACTGGTCATTACGCCCGGATAAAATACGATCAAGAAAAAGGTTATTATCAATTGCTGCGGGGTATCGATAAGCATAAAGACCAGAGTTACATGCTTTATGTGCTTGGCCAGGAGGAGCTAAAGGCGACGTTTTTTCCGCTGGGAGAGATGACCAAACAGGATATTCGCAAAATAGCGGACAGGGCTAACCTTAAAGTAGCTGGAAAAAGCGAAAGCCAGGAAATATGCTTTATACCCGACAATGATTATCGCTCATTTATGGAAAGATTGTGCCCGGAAACCGTTCGTCCCGGCGACATAGTTTCCACTTCAGGCAAAAAGCTGGGCCGCCATCAGGGGATAGCCTTCTATACTATTGGCCAGCGTAAAGGGTTGGGGATAACTTATTCAGAGCCCCTGTATGTGGTTGATATTGACGCGGTAAATAACCGCATTGTTGTGGGTACTGAAGTAGAGACTTACAGTTCCGGCATGGTGGTAGAAAAGATCAATTATATCTCTGGAATAGCCCCTGGTGAGCCGCTGCAGGTGAAGGTGAAAATAAGGTACCGTGCTCCCGCCGTGCCGGCTGTTCTGTACCCTTCGAAAAAAGATTGTGCCAGGGTAGTTTTTCAAAACAAACAAAAAGCGGTTACCCCCGGGCAGTCGGCAGTTTTTTACGATGGTGAAGAAGTGATCGGAGGAGGTTTAATAAAAAAACAGCTGGATTAAAGGTTTCGCGGCGCTGATGGTTGCTGTTAGCGCCATATAAATTTTATTGAACAAGGAGGTAGCGTGTTATGAAAAATATTCTTGTGTTTGGAGCGGGAAGGATAGCCGGCCCTTGTGTGGGGCACATGTTAAAAGATCCTGATTTAAAAGTTACCGTAGTGGACAAGTTTATTGAGAATGCAGAAAAAGTAATCAATGGTCATCCCAGGGGTGAAGCGGTAGCCCTGGATTTAAAGGATACTGACCATCTAATCGAAAATGCCGATCTTGTGGTGAGTTTGCTGCCTCGTTTCCTTGACCTTTATGTAATTAAAAAATGCATTGAACACAAAACAAGTATTGTTTTTCCCAACTTTTTGTCTCCGGGAATTAAAGAGCTAGCTGGTAAGGCTGAGGAAGCCGGGGTTACAGTGCTTGGCGAAATTGGCCTGGATCCGGGTATAGATCACATGTCCGCTGTGAAAATAATAAATGAAGTCAAAGAAAAGGGCGGCAAGATAAAAAGTTTTAGCTCGTGGTGTGGGGGGCTGCCGGCTCCGGAGGCGGCTAATGAACCGGTTAGATATAAATTTTCCTGGTCCCCGGAAGAAGCGATCGAAGCCTGTACTTGCCCGGCCCGGTTTATGGACCAGGGCAGTGAGGTAAAGATACCCGGAAGCGAGTTAATGAAAAATTATTCTTTTAAAAATGTTACCGGTTGTGGGTGGTTTGAAGAATATCCAAATAGTGATGCGATTTTTTATATCGATGTGTATGGTATTCCGGAAGTACACTCAATCTATAGAGGGACCTTCCGCTACCCGGGCTGGTGTGAAACAATAGCTTGCCTGAATGAAGTGGGCATGTTTGATGACCAGGTGGGGGATGTGGGCAATATGACCTACCTGGACTATATTTGTATGCTCACTGGTATTTCGAAGGAAAGTAGTATTAAGAAAGCACTGGCAGATTACCTTGGTGTCCAGGAATATTCTACTGTTATCAAAAATATTGAATGGCTCGGGCTGCTGAAAGATCAGCCGTTGCCATTCAAGCAGGCTTCTGCGAAAGAGATCTTATCTGACACCCTGCTGGATCAACTTAGTTTTAAAAAAGGGGAAAGAGACATTGTAGTGATGCTTCATGAGTTCGAGATCCAGTATGCTGATGGAAAACCAGGAAAGATTTCGTCAACACTGGTTGAATACGGGGAGCCTGATGGGCACTCAGCTATGGCCTGGACTACCGGGTTGCCCGTTGCCGCTGCAGCCAGGCTGGTTGCCAGGGGAGAATACAGTAAGCCGGGAGTCAATATTCCTGTAGACAAAACCATTTATGAGCCGGTGCTAAAAGAACTGGAAGAGCTTGGAATCCGCATGGAAGACACTTATTCTTAGTATTAACTTTATGTGCCTGCCGTGCATTATTTTTTAAGCCATCTTTACTATCATGAATTGGAGAAAAGTGTTTTCAGCTTGCCGAGAAAACCTCTTTTTTCTTCTCTGGTAACAGGCTTTTCTCCATTAGGCATGGGAATAAGCTTCTCAGCAATAGCAACTATACATTTGGAAGCAGGGGCCAGTGGATTGTAAAGAACGAAAGGTTTAAACTGCTTCACAGACCTGACAACGTTATCGTCTTTGACTATGTGGCCTATTGTTTCCGGGGTCACCTGGAGAAACCTCTCTGTAACGTCGGTCAAGCGAGAAGAAACCATTCTAGCTTCAGTGAGGTTTTCTACCAGGTTGAATACCAGCTTTATCGGGGGCGGTTGCAGTTCGTTGGTGCTCAAAACTTTAATTATAGCGTAGGCATCGGAAATTGAATGTGGTTCGGGAGTAATAACGACAACCACTTCGTCGGCCGCTACTGCGAACTCTACAACATTACGGGATATGCCCGAGCCCGTATCGATAATAATTACGTCCGCATGTTGCTCAAGAGGTTTAAACATGGATATGATCCTGGTCAGTTCTTCTTTTGGCAGCTCTGCCAGGGACTGCAGGCCTGAGCCCCCAGGAATAAGCTGTATTCCTTCCGGCCCCTCAATAACAATCTCCATCAGATCCATATCTTTATCTTCAATCAGGCTGTTTATTGTATGCTTGCAATGCAAGCCCAGCAGCACATCAACATTGGCAGTGCCCAGGTCGGCATCTATCAGGCAAACTTTTTGTCCTCGCTGGGCCAGGGCAATAGCGGTATTGATAACAAAGTTTGTTTTGCCGGTTCCACCTTTACCGCTGGTCACTGCAATAACTTTTGGTTGTCCTGGTTGTGCGCCTGGTTGGAAATCACTGCTATCATTTTCGATCATTGTCGCCCCACCCCTGTCTCCAGCGCTTTTAACCATGGCTCTCAAATTTTTGCCCGGCTTGAATACGGGAATCCTGGCGGCAGGAACGGTAATCATTTTCTGGTTATGCAAGTTCCTAATCCGCCGCAGTGGCCTGTGTCGTAAATCGAAACTGCCAAACCCTTTGAGGGCTACTTTTTCTCCCCGGGCGAGATTTTCTTCAATTATCGAAGTAGTTGCATCAACAACCCTTTTGGCTGCTGCTTTTGATATACCTGCTTTCTCTGCAGTACTGGTAATAAGGTCATGTTTGTTCATAAGAAATAACTTCTCCTGCTGATTTCATAGTAAGTTTTTTATAATTTCCACAAATATTAATCGTTTCCTGCCGAGCTGGTTAATAAAATAGAATAATTGCCGAAGATATATACAGGATAAGAATTAGAACGAGGTGATTAGTATATGCCCTTTTTAGGTGAAAAATTGAGATATAAGAGGATGGCCGTGGGCCTGTCCTTGAAAGAAGCAGCAAAAAAAGCCAGGATAAAAAAGAAACATGTTGAAGCTCTCGAAAAAGAAGAAGTTTTAATGTTTCGGGACAAAAAAACCGTTATTGAAAACCTGGAAAAATATTCATCAGCATTAAACCTGGACCGGGATGAAATAATGGAGGAATTTGAATATCTTTGGTCGGATTCGAGCACTGCCAAGGCTTACCTGCAGAAGAAATACAGCAGAGGCGGTGGAGGCTTGTTCAACAGGGACTTTAGAATGCTGGCTTATGGAGCAGCGGCTTTATTTGCAGCGCTGTTTTTATCTGTAGGAGGATATATGGTTTGGGGGAGCCTCGGAGAGCAAATTGAGCTTGCCGGGTTGATTGCTTCCCCGGCTGAAGAAGTAGAAGAGCAAGCCCCTGTTAGTCCGGAGCAGGAAGAAAACTGTTTGGAAACTCCCATGCGGACTGCCCAAAATGAAGCGGGGCAGAATTCTGAAGAAGAAATCGACTCACCTGCAGAAACTGATGAAATAACAGAAACTGATGAAGTAACCGAGACTGATGAAGTAACCGAGACTGATGAAGTAACCGAGACTGATGAGATGACCGAAACTGATGAAATAGCTGAAGCTGAGAAGAAAGATCATATAACCGAATTTGTGGAAATGGACGTTTCTGTTCCCCGGACGGATGGAGATATGAACCTGCTCTACACCGGCCTATACTTTATTGCTTCAGGGATAATTTTGCTTTTTGGATTGAACTATTTTAACCCTGCAAGTGGCAAAAAAATAACAAGATAGAGGCTTAGCGGGCTATGTGCCTGTAGTTACAGATAAGCTAATCTCCGGGAAAAATATTTCTATTGCTACATCCATACCTCAAAATGCAACTTTTTATGTCCTGTTTTTCTTTTTTTAGTTGCTTTTGTCTTTAATTTCTTATATTATTAGATAAATAGCAATCTGAGAAAATATAAACAAAAAGCCGGCTGATATTATGGTAGGCAAAGGATGGTTGCATTAATGCTTGTACTAACCCGTAAACCCCAGGAAAGCATCATGATCGGTGATGATATCGAGGTTATTGTCGCATCGATTGACAGGAATTCTGTCCGGATCGGAATAAGGGCCCCCAGGGATATCAAAATCCTTCGCAAAGAGACCATCGAAGAAGTTCGCGCTGAAAACTTGCGCGCTATTGAAGCAGCAGCCAAGTATACAGATGGTTTTAATGATCTTATTTCTTCCGAATCTGATCGCGGTAAAGCAAAGCCGCTGCAAGACAGCGATAAGAAAAAAAGTAGCGGGCATGGCCGTTAGGAAAACTGCATCGAGAAAATAAGCTCCTATTAAAGGTGGTTTTCGAGCCATGAAAATTGACGGCATTGATCCCTTGCTTTTAAACAAGATTAAAGAAAAACCTGATCTAAAAGAAGTTCAAAAAACAGAAAGCAGTGCGACTTATACCCGGGTTAGCCGGGAAAGAGGTAGCGATCGGGGTAGTGAACCCGGTGCGAAAGATGCAAGTTACGGAGAAAAAGTGGAAAAAGCGCTTAACCGGCTTAATGGTGATGCTGAAAGAGACGGACTCAAGCTGCGATTTAGGGCTAAAGAAACCGCGGGGTTTTGGAATGTAGAAGTATTCGACACTGAAAGTGATAGGGTTGTCCATGAAATACCTACTGAACGAGCGCTTGAGGTTGCCAACCGGATCCAGGGCTTGTTCGGCCTCCTAATGGATAAAAAAAGTTGAATAGTTTTCCTCTATTCTTTGATTTTCCTGTTCTGGATTGAACTGCAAATTAAATTCCGGTAAAAAATAGGAATAATTAAATTTATGCTTGACAGCCATATGCCAGGCATGTTATTAATATGTTAGTCTAAATTAACATTATCAAGGTATGAAACCTTAGGTTTGAAGGAATTTTTTTAGGAGAACTTTATTGTGGTGCTGCCCCGGCTTGACCAAAAATGCAGGGCTTTTTTAAAGCCATAATGTTAGGGGGCACTAGTTTTAGAGGGGAGATATTTATGATCTCAAAACACGCTATCTTATGGGTTTTAGGCATAGCAGTTATCACTCTTGCAGTTTTATACACCGGGTGGGATGAGATAAGCGGTGTTTTGACCCAGGCCAATCCGTTAATTATGATTTTTCTGGCCCTGCTTCAAATTGCGACCCTTGGTATGACTGCGTTTCAGTGGCGGTATATGTTGAATAAGTCGAACCGTGACCTTTCCCTGGGCCGTGTCCTGGCTATAAACCTGGCCGGCAATTATGTGGAAAGCGTGACTCCCTCGGTAAAATTTGGTGGAGAAACAGCAAGGCTTTATCTTTTTCACAGGCAGACTTTGCTTGGTTACGACAAACTGGCCGGCATCCTGCTGGCTCTTAAATATTATTCTCTGTTGCCTTTTTTGGCTTTTGTTTCTGTAATTATAGGGTTCTCAATAATGCGTTACCAGCTTCCTGCTATCACATTGATTGCTTTTAGCTTGTTGCTGGCCTTTTTTCTTTTAATTGCCTTGATGCATTATCGCGTTGGGTCAGCGAATAGCGAGCAAGAGAGAGTGGCTACCGCAAACACTGTTTCAGATGATTCCAGGGACAGTGGTGCAGGGGGCCTGGGCATAATAACCCGGAAAATTCAGGAGAAATACCAGGCTGTGCTCTCGTTTGTTCGTCGCGCATCCTTCCACTCCCGGAGCATGGCGGACCCATCCGGCAGAAAGCTAATGCTCATTATATCGGCAGTAATATGGGCCCTGTACCCTTTAAAAGTTTATCTAGTTACCCAAACCCTGGGGCTCGATGCCGGGCTGGTTACAGTTATAATAGCTACTTTTACTGCCTACCTGGTAAGCATGGTCCCGTTATTGCCTGGCGGGTTAGGCTCTTTTGAAGGAAGCATGGTGCTGGTGTTCACTCTTGGTGGGCTTACCACGGCTGAAGGGCTTACAATAGCGCTTTTATCTCGCCTGATAACGTACTGGTTTCCGCTTCTTCTATCGGCGCTGGCCGCGGCATACCTGGCTTCGTCCGGCAAAGGCTTATCTGGTAAGAAAGTATCGCCATTTTTTGATATATCCCGGAACCTGGAAAGCCTGGCCTTTAATTGGAGTTTCTTTGCCCGCCTGTATTTCAAACTCTTTTATCAAAAAATGCTTGAACGGGAGCTGGAAATGTCCGGCTTAAAACCCGGGACCAGGATTCTACATATTGGCAGCGGACCATATCCATATACAGGGGTCTTCCTTGCTCAAAGAGGTTTTTATGTGGAAGCCTGGGATTGTAATTGTAAGGCAGTCACTACTGCCAAACAGCTAATAAATGATCAGGGCCTGTCTAACTCGATTAAGGTATCTTGCCGGAATGGTTGCCAGTTGGACGGTCAAAAATATGATGCCGTCTGGGTATCCCTGAATGTATCGCCCAAAGAGAAAGTTTTAAAGGAGGCAGTACTTTCTTTGGTACAGGGAGGAGTGCTGATCTACCGCAATTTGCCGTCATGGCTGCCAGGTGCTTATACTATTGTTCCGGAAACCCTGTGGGCCTCCGGTTATGAAACCCAAAGCCGAACTTCTTCATTCGGGACCGAAAGCATCAAGGTAAAGAAAAAAGCAGTTCCGGTTCTTGAATCGCAATGTTTATAGGAAAGCAGGTTGATAAAGTGGCATTTATACCCTCAATAGTAGCAGCCATGGAAAAAAGAGTTGCGGCCGTGCCGCTTCTCGTATCCATTTATTCACGAATCTATAATGATGTTATTAACAAAGAGATTGCCCTGGCCGGTATCGGCCCCCTGGACCGGGTCCTGAATGTGGGCTGCGGCGGTATTCCCTTTACCGCTATACAGGTAGCCAGGTTAACAGGTGCCGGTGTGCTAGCCATAGACCGGGACGAAAAAGCTGTTGAAGCCGCAAGTTGCTGTATAAAAGCGTTGAAGTTGGAAAACCTGGTTGAAGTTAAGAAGACAGATGGTACAGAACCGCTTTCTTATCCATTTGATGTAGCCCTGGTTGCTCTCCAGGCTGAACCGAAGCGAAAATTGATTGATAACCTCATGGTCGAAGGAAAGCCTTCAGCGCGCCTGGTTTTTAGATCTCCCCGGGAGGAATTGTCCCACCAGTATGATCTGCTTCCCCGTGAGCCGTCACCGGTTGGTGAAGTAACTCAAACCCAGGTAACTTTTAACAAATCAGTTTTATACCAGCTATAAGTAACATAGCAGAAAGGGCTGAAAAGCTGTATTTTAAGGGTTGCTGGGGTTTTGCAATTATATTTGCATATATCAAAACTTGATACATGCAAATATAATCAAGCAGTTCGATCCCCTTTTGCAATTGCAGGTCGTTTTAGACCTGGAACCGCCAAACAAAATTTTCTGGGTGGGTTATCTGGTCAAATTACCTGGTAGTGGAATGGCAGGAGCTTTATTTAATTTCCCCGGAAATATTCTTTTCACATCCTGAATATGGTAAGATCAAATTATAGAACGCCGGTTGCCAGGAAGAGTTTCATCCTGTTCCAAAAGGGAGTGATTCAATGTTTGATTATTACCCGGGCCGAAATTTACATCTATTAGCCTGTGCTGCTCTGTCTGCATTTTTTTTATTCCTTATTTTTTTGTTCAACAGCTTTAGTTGTTCTACGGCCTGGGCTTCGAGTGTGGATAGTTTGAATGCTGAGGAAAGTATAACTTTTACCATTTTACATACCAATGATGAGCATGGTGCGTTAATACCCCATTCATCTGCTGTTGATTTTCATCCCTACAGGGAAAATCCAGCCATAGGCGGTTATGCTCGCCTGGCAAGCGCAGTGGAAAGAGTCAGGCAGGAAAAAGAGGATTCAGGCGAGCAAGTTTTACTTTTTTCCGGTGGAGATTTTATAGGCGGAACCGCCTACAGCTGGCTGGTGCCCCTTGGTTATGCTCCAGAATTAAGCATCAAACAAAAGATTGGTTATGATGCGGTGGTGATTGGCAATCATGAGTATGATTACGGGCCTGGTGTTCTGGCCGGGTACTTGCAGGAAGCGGGTTATCCCGATGCCCACCAATTGACAGCGGTGTTGGCCTCGAATACCGCACCACCGCCGGAACATCCCCTGGCCAGGGATATGCTGTACCTTGAGAACCACATTCTTGAATTAGATACAGGCCTAAAAGTAGGCCTGTTTGGATTGATGGGTGAAGATGCCGTTACTGTTACCACTGCCAATGAACCGGTGGAGTTTACCGATCAGCATGAGGCTGCCCGCCGGACGGTAAGGGAACTTGAACAGCAAGGCGCTGACCTGGTTATTGCTCTGACCCATTCCGGTGTTGATGAGGACCGGGCCCTGGCTGCAGATGTCGAAGGCATCGATGTTATTGTCGGCGGGCACTGTCATACCGCCCTGTATGAGCCGGTTGTTGAAAATGAGACGATCATAGTCCAGGCCGGGGCTCACCTGGAATATATGGGGCGGCTCGATCTTTCTTACCACAGCTCAACCGATGCGCTTACCATTCGCAACAGGGAAATAGATGTGCCTTTTCTTACGAAGCTGGATCATACGGTTCCACTTGATCCTGAAATTGATGAAGTAATTGGTGATTATACGGATATTTTAAATGCTTATATTGAAGAAAAGACAGGAGGTCGTTTCCGGCACATTTTAGATCCCCTGGCTTACTCAGACTTTAAAATCCCTGATTATCCACCTTTACAGGAAACGCCAATGGGAAATTTCGTAACTGATGCTATGCGTATTGTAACAGCGAATAAAACCGAGCACGACCCCGATTTCGCTGTCCAGGGTAACGGTGTGATCAGGGGCAGCATAATGCCTGGAACGATGCCTCACTCTTATGGAATGGTGTCCTTTTACGACCTGGTCGAACTGGTAGGGCTGGGTTTAGGCGAAGATGGGCATGCAGGTTACCCTGTTGTAGCCGCTTACCTGACAGGAGAGGAGATCATGCGGGTTCTTGAGGTAGCCGTGTTGCTCGAAGAAGTTATGGGCAACACCTATTTTTTGCAATTTTCCGGCCTCCGCTATGACTATAATCCTGAAAATGCTGTGCTGTTTACGGTTCCCTTCCTGGATTTGCCGGTACCTACTGCCAGGGCGGTTGTAAATGCTGAGCGTTACACGGGCGAAAGCCGGCAGAATGATGATGATCTCCTCTATGAAACAATTGGAAAAAAAGAGGATAGGCTTTACTGCCTGGTAACGGATTACTATGTAGCTTCATTTTTACCTATGATCGGGGAGATGGTTCCCCAACTGGATGTAGTTTTAAAGGATCGAGATGGTAACCCTGTCGCTAACGAAGATATTGAAGATTTGATAGTTCATATAAATGGAGAAGAACTTAAAGTATGGCAAACTGTGGTCGAGTACGCGGCCAATCAGCCGGTGGGAGAATCAGGTATGCCCGAAATTGACTCATATTATGCTGAAACTGCCGGAAGAATTAACCCCGTTTGGACGGTGCCGTTAATAATATGGCCGCTGTTGGTGATCCTGTTCCTGGCTTTGGCAGGGTATTATCTGTTTATGAGAAAGAAAAAGGGCCACACAAGGATTCTGTAAAATGCCACTGGTGGACACTTTCCAGTAATTATGCTAACTTAAAGCATGAACAATTCTAGCGATTGGAGCTGATCTGATTTGAAACGCCTGGCCTGGATAGATGGTTCAATATGTGATCTTTCTGAAGCGAAGATTCCACTTGAAGACAGGGGATATCTTTTAGGAGACGGGATTTATGAAGTGATCAAGATTTATAATAAGAAACCCTTTTATTTATGGCCCCACCTGGATAGGCTCCAGAATAGCGCCAGTGGTATTGAGATGGAAATTCCCTATTCAATGGAAAAAATAGAACAGGAAATTGATAATTTAATTAAAATGAGCGAATGCAGGGGCGGATATTTGTATATGCAGGTTACCAGGGGTGCCGCCAAAAGAGACCACCTCTTTCCTGAAGGAACCAGCCCTTCAATGGTAATGTATGTCAGGGAATATACTTCGCCCGCCTCCATTGAGGATATAGAACCCTCGAATTGCATAACTTTACCTGATGAAAGATGGATGAACTGCTACATCAAGTCGATTAATCTACTGCCCAACGTCCTGGCCAGGCAGAAGGCCGCAAATGCGGGCGCCCAGGAAGCCATTCTCTACCGTCCGGGTGGAACAGTTATGGAAGGGACCCGGACCAATGTATTTGCTGTAATTGATGGTATTGTGCGGACTCATCCTGAATCAAGGCTAATATTATCGGGTATCACCAGGATGATAGCTCTTGAACTTCTTGAGAAACTTGGCATTCCTGTTTCTGAAGAACCATTCCAGGTTGAAGACCTCGAAAAGGCCAGTGAAGTGTGGACTACTTCTACCGGAATGGAAATTGTACCCGTAGCGAATATTGATGGCAGGGCGGTTAGTGAAAGTGTACCCGGCCCGATCTGCCGGAGTTTGATAGAAGAGTTTTGGGAAAAAATTGAAAATGAATGTTACGGTGGAGGTAAACGCTGTGACTAAGTGATCGGCAACCTTTGAGCGGAAATTATCAATACCAGCAATGAGAGGTGCACAGAATGCTGGCCAAAGTGAAAACAGTTATTGCTTACATGGAAGAGCTTGCTCCTTCTTCGATCGCCATGTCCGGTGATCCGGTAGGCCTCCAGATTGGCCATCCCGAAGCAGAGGTAAAAAAGATCCTGGCTGCCCTTGATCCGGACCACTACGCAGTTAAGGAAGCCGAAGAGGTTGGAGCAGAGATGCTGGTAACCCATCATCCCCTGTTTTACCACCAGGTTGCCTCCATAAACGAAAGTTTACCCACCGGCAACCTGGCTGCAGCGGTTTTGAGGAAGAGGATGCATATTTTCAGCGCTCATACCAATTATGATATTGCTCCCAGGGGGGTGAATTACCGCCTTGCTGAAGCGCTGGGCCTCCCGGCAGACCAGGGCCAGGTGGTTGAAGTCACAGGAAATGAACAACTGCTAAAGCTGGTAGTATTTATACCTGCCGGTCATGAAGACCGGGTGCGTGATGCCATTGCCGAAGCTGGCGCCGGGAAGATGGGTAACTACAGCCATTGTACTTTCCAGCTGCCGGGAACCGGAACATTTATGCCCGGTGAAGGAACCGATCCTTACATCGGCACCCGGTATGAACTGGAAAAAGTTGATGAATTGCGTATGGAAACTATCCTGCCGGCGACAAAAAAACGGGAAGTCATTAAGGCTTTGATCGAAGCTCATCCTTACGAAGAAGTGGCTTACGATCTCTATCCGTTGGCCCTGGAAGGAAGAAATATAGGCCTGGGGTTGTACTTTGATTTGGAAAAGCCGGTTTCCCTGGAATACCTTATTGATAAATGCAAGGGTGTGTTAAAGGCAGAATCCCTGCGATGCTGGGATGCAGGAAAAAGTAGCTTTAGCCGAATTGCGGTATGCGGCGGCAGTGGTGGTTCATTAATCGAGCAGGCAGCAAGGCTGGGGGCGGAAGCTTTCGTTTCCGGGGATTTCCGTTATCATGATTTAAAGTTAGCCCAATCTCACGGCCTGGCCCTGGTTGATGCCGGACACGATGCCACCGAGTGGCCGGGAGTGGCAAATATACGGGCCTACCTGGAGGAAAGATTGAAAGCTGATGGTTATGAAACCGGGGTTTGCTTGCAAACAACGGTTTCATCGGGTTGGAAATAATTTATGCAGGGTAGGTTTACGCCTACCCTTTTTAATAACCGAGAGGGGTGTTTGAACGTGCAACTGCAGCTGTTATGGGAACTACAGGAACTTGACCTCTCCATTAAAGAACTCCAATCCAAAATAGAAGAAGCTCCCGGCTTGAGCGGAGTCCAGGAAGCAAAAGAATACCTGGAAAACTTGGAGAATGAGTATACTGAAAAAAGTAACTCCCTGCAATCGGATCGCAAGCAATTGAAACAAATGGAACTTGAAGTACAGAGTATTGTCGAACACAGTAATGAGCTCAAAGACAGTATGTACGGTGGCAAAGTAACTAATGTCAAAGAATTGGAACAGATGCAGCGCAAAGTGGATTTGCTTGCAGATGACAAAGCAAAACTGGAAGAAAAAATGATCAGTTTAATGGAATCGATTGAAAGCCTGGAAGAAGAGCTTAGAGGTCTTGAGGAAAAAATTTCTAAAGCAAAGGAAGACCTGGAGCAAAGGGAAAGAAAGCTTGAGGAAGAATTGGCCGAACATAATCGGGAACTCGAAGAATTGCAAGCCCGCAGGGATGATCTCGCGAAAAAAATAGAGAAGAAATACCTGGAAAAGTATCAATTCCTGGCTGAAAAAAAGCAGGGCAAGGCTTTAGCCAGGGTGGTCGATGATATCTGCGGCGGTTGCCGGGTTTTTATATCTTCAGCCCAGAGGGGCCATCTTTACAATCCGAGTGCAATGGTGTATTGTGAAAACTGCGGGCGTTTGCTGGTCAAGTTGGATTAAAGCGCCGCAATTAATTACCTTGAATAAGCTTGACTGAAAGGTGTAACATTCAACCCGGAGGTTATTAAGAGTGGTTAAAAAGACTGAAAGACCGAGAGATTTAAAAAGACAACGCTGGGCGGCTATTGTAGCTGCTATCCTGGCCTTTGGTATGGTAGCTTCTGTTGTGGGAGGCTATCTCGGACATGCGCTGGGCGGCGACGGGGCCGTCATGAATCAGCAGCAGGCCGATCCTGAACCGGAAGACTACCTGGCTCATTATGAAGGAGAGGTAGAGCGCCTGGAGGAGCATATTGATGAACATGACCCCAGTCCATCAGTGCTCCGTGAATTGGCCGAGAACTATCGTTATTTAAGCCTGGTTCAACAGATGTATTTCAATGATATGGAGGCTGTTGAAGAATACCAGGAAAGACTGCTTTCAATTTACGATACCCTGGTCGAGCTCGAACCGGACAACCCGAGGTTCCGCCTGGACTTGATAAACATGTATGAAGAAAAGGGAAAAGAGGAAGCAGAAATAGTTGAAGAAATCAATGTTGTGCGGGAACAACTGCGCGAAACCCCTGATCCCATGGCTCATTTTTCCTTGATAACCATGCTTGACACCGAAGACAGGGAAGAGCTTTTCCAGGAAGAGGTAGAATGGCTTACTGGTTACCTGGAAAGCAGGGTAGTAGAAGGTACTGCCGATAATGAAGAACGGCTGTATTACACCTATTTATTGGGAGAATACCTTAATGATCAGGCTGCAGCCAAGTCCATGATCGAAGAGATCCTGGAAGATGAATCAGAAGACAGCTGGATTTACAGAGAAGCCCAAAATTATCTTAATTACTTACAAAGTGAAGAAGATATCGAAGAAGACTTGTATTTTGACTAATAACCCGGAGAGGAAGCGTTATATAAAAGGATCATGGAAAGAGAGAAGTTAATCCGTCTTTTTGAAGAGCTGCGCGTACGCCTGATGATCATTGCGGGGGCAGTTTTTCTTTTTGCTATAGCCAGTTTTACCTTCAGTGATGAAATCAGGTATATCCTGTTAATGCCTGCCGAGATGGCTTATGCCGGGCTTGAAGAAGGAGGCCTTGATCTTCAGCTAATTTTCTTGACTCCTTCTGAAGCACTTCTGGCCAACCTGCGTCTGGCATTTGTTACCAGTGGAATTGTAACTTTGCCGTTGATTCTGTACCAGTTGTTGGCCCTGGCGATCACCGTCACAAGCAAACCGCGCCGCTCAGCAGTGCTGCTTACCCTGGTCATGTACATCCTATTTGCTACAGGACTTTCGTTTGCCTATTTTGTAGTCCTTCCTTTTGCCCTGAACTTTTTTGTGGGTTTTGCTGGAGCCGACCTGGTTCCCAGCTTTAGCATTGCCCGTTATTTATCATTTACAACCTCGTTCATGCTTTCATTTGGCCTGGTTTTCCAGATGCCGGTTCTGTTCTGGTTCCTGGGCAGTATAGGTTTGATCTCTACTACATTTTTAAAAAAGAACCGTAAATTTGCCCTGCTTATTATCATCATTTTTGCCTCAGTGCTAACTCCGCCCGATATTTTTTCCCAGGTATTAATGGCAATACCCCTGATGCTTCTATATGAGCTGGGAATATTTATGGTTTACCTTTCTGCGCG
>Ga0207421_10003692_pt1 | contig 18082 bp, 12 predicted proteins | sample SodLakKL_010_SED_4_FD_187542 | JGI IMG/M metagenome (GOLD analysis project Ga0207421, IMG submission 187542) | Alkaline sediment microbial communities from Lake Tanatar, Kulunda Steppe, Russia - 8KL_010_SED (SPAdes) (version 2) | ecosystem: Environmental > Aquatic > Non-marine Saline and... | reverse complement strand
CTTTGACGCAACACGGTTCCCCGGGTATCATTCGCTCGTTATGCGCGGTGACCTCACCCTTCTGGCGACCCGGAGTATGGAGCCGTACCTCGATCGTGTTGGTTACCATCTGGAAACCTTTCCGGACTTCCATGCAATCGTAGCTTCGGACAACTACCGGGGCGACCTTCGCACACTCAAGTTTGCGGACGGAGAAATGGAGGTCGAGGTACACACCTCCATTCGCGGCAAAGACGTCTTCCTGTTTGGAGCAGCAGGTCGGAATGATCTTGGCCTCACCGTCGAGGAAGCCAAGCTCGAAACCTATCATGCCGTGGATGCGCTGCGGCGGGCACAGCCGGGGCGGCTTACACTGTTTGAGCCCTACTGCACCTCCGCCCGCAGCGATCGCACCACCAGAAGGAACTCGGTAGGCTTCTGGATGCACTACAAGACGCTCGTAGGCCTTGGCGTCGACCACATCATCACCTACCAGCTGCATAGTGAGAAATCGCGAACTGTGGTCGATCCCACCAACTGCTCGATCGACGATGTTCCGGCCATTGCTCTCCTCATGGAATACGTGACCGATCAGTTTATCGGATCGCTGGACTACTTGGAGAACACGGTAAGGCCCAACTGGCTATTCTGTTCAGTGGATGCCGGCGGAGAGAGCGTTGCTCGCAGTTACGCACGGGCATTCGGCACTCAGCTCATTGTGGCCCACAAGACCAGGGATTACCACAAAGCCAATACGATTGATAAGATCAACGTGCTTTCGGATTCACCCATGGAAGGGAAAGAAGTGTGGATCGTGGACGATATGATCGATACCGGCGGTTCCGTATATGCGCTCGTTCGAGAGCTTGCCTCTCGCGGAGTGGCGTCCGTGAACATCGCTGCGATCCATCCCGTTTTCTCCGGGCCGGCGCTCGAACGACTCCAATCGCTCCACGACACCGGACTACTTCAGCGAATCATCTGCACCGATACCGTTGCGTCTACAGAAGAGGTTAAGGAAGCGCTGCCCTTTCTGCACGTAGTCTCAAGTTCTCGACTCTCCGCGGAGATCGTGATGAGGATTCACGAAGAGAAGTCGCTATCTCCATTTTTCGAGCCGTTCAACGCTCACGAGTACCTGAGCAGCATGCGACTCCTTTTCTGAGCCCCCTCATCGCGTCACCTCCTTGCCATCACACCGTTCCCGTCAACCCCTTCGCTTCGGATCTTGCCTCTGCGCCGGGCGAGGTTCCTGCGCCGGCCCCGAGCTTTCTCCATGCCGGCGGCGGGTCGGAGCTCCTGCGGGTCAGAACTCCGTCGGGCCTCAACGCGTCAGAACTCCTTCTTGGAGTCGATCAGAATCGTTACCGGACCATCGTTCTCACTCGAAACGAGCATCTTTGCTTGAAACTTGCCTGTCTGAACGGGCGTTCCGAGCTTGGAAATTCTCTGCGCCAATTCCTCGTACATCTGTTCAGCCTCGTGAGGCGCCGCCGCCTGATTGTACGAGGGGCGGCGCCCTTTTCGGGTGTCTCCGTAAAGGGTGAACTGCGAGATCAGCAGAACTGCGCCGCCCACATCCAGGACCGAGCGGTTCATCCTTCCTTCGTCGTCCTCGAAGACACGCAACCCGGTTACCTTGGAAGCGATGTAGTCGATATCCTCCGCGCCATCCTCGGACGAGATTCCGACATACGCCAGGAGCCCGCCGTCGATCCGCGCAATCGCACCTCCGTCCACACGCACCGAAGCACCGCGGACTCGTTGCACCACAACTCTCACTAATTCTCTCCGCACTTTCACGTCCGTACCGGCGTCTACCCCGGCAGCCGAGTATGCGACCAGTCCCGAGCGGCTTTGACCGGTCGGGACCGGCCTCCGGACATTCTAATCAGTCACCTAAGCGCAACAACCGCACAGCGACGCCCTCCAACCAGATCCTTCCATCCTCCTCGAGCTGCACCCGGCCCAACACCTCGATTCCAAGATCTGGATCCACTGAGACCGCCTCGTCGAAACGGACCGGAACAGTGCCCTTCCAGTTCCGTCCGTCGTCGTAGCCGACCAGCAGATCAAACGAGATCTCTTGCTCGGTGATGTCGAGGTTGTCCGGCCGCCCACGCCAACGAACATAGCCGTTCTCATAGAGATAAGGATCGCCGACTACCTCTTCATAGGCGAAGTTGTCCTCCATGTCGACGAAACTCGGTGTACGCAGATAAGCCTGAAGGAGGCGTGCGCGCTCCTTCACGGCGCCCGCAGCGTTCGAATAGAGGATGCGGTTGATCTCGCGATTTGTCTTGTTGTCCCGTTCTTCGTTGAAATACTCCCGCATTCGATCGAATACCTCGCTCACTTCGACTTCGCTCAAGCGATACCGCGGCTCTTCTTCGACATGCGGGTGTAGATCCTCCGGCGACGGTGGATCTTCCCATGAGTCGGGATCTACTTCCGAGGGCTCGGGGGCCGGCTCACTGCTCGGGTGGCCCTCGGCCGCCGGTTGCTGATCCAACTCCCTCGGCTGCTCCGCGTCTGTCACTATCAACTCATCCTCGTCATCGACTCTGGCGTATTCGGCACCTTCCCGCTCCGGTCCGGGCGCCCACGGCGAACGAGCCGCAAGCTCGTCCACAACGCTGCCAATCCCGGCGAACACGCCGGGAGCAATACGAGCTCCTGCCAGCGCCACTACTACAAGGCCCGCAACAGCCACAACGGCCAGAGGTACTTTCGGTGAGGGGATTCGCTTTGGCGCCGGGTAGAGCTTTGCAAGGGCGGCAGGGTCCGTGAAGCGGTAGAGCTCCGTCCCGTCCGGGTCGCGACGTAGAAGGCTCAGTCCACGCTGTGCATACTTGTTTCGTGGATCGTCATCCAGAATGTCCAACCAGATCTGTAGCGCTTCCTCTGTCTTGTGCCTACGAAGACAGGCCGCCGCCAATGCAAGATGCGCCTCCGTACTCCCGGGATCCCGCTTCAGAGCAGCATTGAGATAGGCGTCGGCTCCGCCGGCGTCTCCCGTTCGAAGTGAAGCAATACCCAGGAGGTGGTAAAACCGGGGGTTGTCCCGGTACAGAAAAATCTGGCCTTCGAGCAGGGAGAGTACCTCCGCGTACTTCCCCCGACGGAACAAGTGATAACCGCGTGTCAGAGGATCTGCACGTTTCATGGTCCGATTCCCCGCGGCCGCCGTATAGAGACCTCGTTGCTCTCCGGGGCTTCCGTTCGTCCGGCGCTCCTATCTTGCCTGCATATCCTGCGGATTCGTGCGCCTCCGTTCGAGCTCATTCAAAAGGCTCCGGATTTCCGCCACCTTCTCTTCCGATGGCGCCTCTTCCGCATGAAGCAGTTCATCGATCTGGGCCAACAACTCGTCGACTCTCTCGAGCTCCCTGGCGGGATCGATCGTCTCCGGTCTATCCGTGTCTTCGGGGCGATCGGTCAACAAGTCTTCTCTAGCCGGTTCCGGGTCAGGATCTTCCGGTTCAGGCGCTACTACCGGCAACCGCTCTGCCACCCGATCGTCCACAGGAACCGACGGCGCAAACGGTCGCTCCGGGGTTCCAATTTCGATGACTGTCACCAACTCATACGTTCCGCCAGGTTGAACGCGCTTCTCCGGATAGTAGAGTGCTATAGCGCTGTCGTTCACCGACCGCGGAAAATAGTCGTACCCGCGGACTTTTCGAACCGAGTAACCGGACCGGGCGTCACGGAGCCGCCGGTGATTTGCGGCCACAACTTGCTTCGCCTCACTCCCTACATCCAGCCGGAAAACCGGGCCAACACCCGGAGCTTCTGTGCCTATAGATGCAACGAACCGTTCCTCGGCGCGGATCTCGGCTTCGCGCTCCAATACGCGTCCGCCCCCCGTGATGAAGTGGGCTTCGTGAGCTTCGCCAAAATGGGTATCGAACACGTACCGTACCGCTATATCCAGATCCGTGCGCAATTGGCGGTTCTCAATCTCCAAATTGACAACGAGCTGAACGCCGTTATCCTCCGCCGCCAGCGTATACCGTTGCTGAAGCGCCCACTCGGCTCCTTCGAGCTCAACCACAAGGGCATCGCCCACCTCCCGAACCTCCTGAGTGTACCGTCCCGAGTCACCGATCCGAAACGTACGCCCTGCGACAGCGACCTCGGTGTAGCTGGTCCGTACATCCTCCACGCTCCACAGGCGAGTCTTCTCGTCGTTGGATACCACTGAAAGACGGGGGCGCAAGTCCCGCGTCGAGATTTCAAGAACAACGTCGTGCTCTCGAAGCCGGCGCAGCTCGCTCTCCTCCTCCGCTCCTGCAGCGCCAATACGGTCCGGTACGATTAGACACATAAGAAGAACAACGGCGCCAACCACTCCCAAGCGGATCATGACTCGTGTCTTGCCGGTTCGCCGGCTCCGGCTCGGCTGGTTTCGCCTCATAACGCTATTCTTCCGCCTCCTGTCTGCGGATGAGTACTTCCAAATACTCCTCTCTCAGTTCGAGCGCTTGCTCCTTGGCCCGCGCAAGTTCCAGGCGGCGCTCGAGCTCATCCCGAAGCTCCTGCAACTCCGAAGGCAAGTCGGCTGCCGGGGGATCCACTGCATCTTCCGAAAGCTCTGAAATGAGATCCAACCGTACCTGCCGATCATCACGGACCACCCGGCGCAGCTCCACTTCCAGCACATCCACGCGCTCCTGCGCTTCGGCTTTCGCTTCCTCGAGTTCCCGTATGCGCGCATTCAGCTCCGCGATTTGCTGGTCCGGTGCTCCGTTCTCCGCGCGTTCGCGAAGGTCGGCCAGCTCTCGTTCATAGCTCTGCTTCAGCCGCCGGCTCTTGCGTCGCTCACGATCCAGCTCTTCCTGGCTCCAACGTAAGAGTTCCAGCAACTCGCGCTCACGCCGCTCAATATCGATAATCCGCCGGCGATGCTCCGCCGCTGCAGCTCGATAGCTATCCGGGTACTCCGTTACGACCGTATTAAAGGCCTCCCGTGCCGCTTCAACTCTCCCAAGCCGGACCAAAGCTTCACCGGTCCAGTAGAGCGCATTCCCTACGAACGGCGAATCATCGTATTGCGACACGAATTGATCAAAAGCGCGCAGAGCTTCTTCGTAGCGCTCCTCCCGCAGGAGAAGCCGAGCAAGCTCGTACTCGGCTTCATGAGCGTCGGGATGCTCGGGATCTATTTCCAGGAACCGGCGAAATGCGTCCCTCGATTCGCCAAAGCGTTCGAGCGCCAACGCGGCCCTGCCTCTCCAAAACCATGCCTCGGCATGGTATGGACGAGCCGACTCATCGTCGATCACGCTCTGGAATAGCTCGTAGGCATCCTCGTACTGTGCTGCTCCGTATTCTCGGATCCCCTGCTCCACTCGCTCCAGAGCCTCTGCCTGCGCTCCAAGGAGAACCGCCACGGTAATGGCAAGGGTAGCTCGTACTCTCATCACACAATCGCCCCCTGATCTCCTATCGACACGACACGCATCCGGCTTGAAAACGCTTGCGCTATTCCGAGCTCGCTCCAAAGCACCATCGAATCCATTCTCCGACATCCGGTCACCCGTCCGGAGGCTCATCCTACAAGACATTTCTGCCCTGCCGGTCCGAAACTGCGCCGATTCTTCCACAGCGCTCACTGCTTAACGTAGACCCGGTCCTCCATCGAGGTCTCCTCGGAGCCCTCGAACGAACTCTCCCGGATCGGAAACTTCCAGGAACGCGCTGCCTGACACCAGGATATCTGCCCCCGCCTCCCGAAGATCTGCTGCGGTTTCCAGATTGATTCCTCCGTCACATATTATGCGGTAGCTCAGTCCATGGCGATTCCGGCACCGGTCAAGCTCACGCACCTTGTCCACCGTTCTCCGGATGAGCGTCTGGCCGCCAAATCCGGGGTTGACCGTCATGACCAGGACAATGTCAACGAAATGGATCATCTCCCCAAGCATGGCCGCAGGGGTAGAAGGAATCACACAGACTCCCGCACGCACGTTCCGCTCGCGAATCCGTTGCACCAGCCGATGCGCATGGACGGTCGCTTCCACATGGAACGTAAGGATGCTTGGTCCAGCTGCCAGAAACTCGTCCAGCAACAGCTCCGGACGCTGCACCATTAGGTGCACATCCAGCGGAAGTGAGGAAATCTTGCGAATATCGGAAACCATTTTGGGTCCGAACGTAATGTTCGGGACAAAATGTCCGTCCATCACGTCCAGATGCAGATAGTCTGCTCCGGCTTCCTCAGCACGTCGCACCACGTCGGAAACTGCCGTGAAGTCTCCGCTTAGGATACTCGGGGATACAAAAACTCGTTTCATGCTCACGGCTCCATCTTACCGTGAGTCCCCCCATTCGGACAATCGCACAGGCTGCTTGATGCAGGGCAAACGCAGCTGGACCAGTACGGTTACACGCCGGCGGCGAAAAGCGAAGAGCGTGAGGCCAGGATTGTTGGCACTTGCCGACGCGCTTCCCGGCGCATTGTCCAACAGCGTTGGCCCTGCCGTTCGACAGGAGAACGACGGCAAACGTATTCCGTTGACGAAGCACTTCACATAAGTATAATCGGAGGGACAGGGAACTGGGGCTGCTCGAAAGCTAACCTATGGCCACATCGGAGATTGCATCACGTGACGAATCTATGGACGAGCTCCTCGGCACGGCGTACCGGCTTGTGAAGGAGCATCAACTCTCCGAGGCCATTGGGTGCCTGGAACAAGCACTGGCATTGGACTTCGATAATGCCGAAGTCCTCTCGTCGCTGAAGTTTGCCAATTTCTGGCGCGAGCGGCAAGAGACAGCAGCCAGAATTGCAAACGATTTCGAGCGCGCTGAGTACCGTGTTGGTCAATGGCCCGCGTTCCTTCAGTTTGCCGAACGGGTCGGCAACACGTCGGAGCGCTGTTACTACGCGCTCCGGCAACACGTTTTCGGCGGCGCGCTTGCTATATACGAGCAGCTGCTGGAAGAGACGGACGGTAACGACCCGGAGCTTCTCATCCGCGTCGGACGCTGCCGCAAGCGCATCGGCGATTATGACGGAGCTCGACAGAGGTTGGAGGCAGCAGCTAAGGTTCGGAAGGAGGACGCGGAGGTGCTGGCGGAGCTCGCCGACTGCTACGCGCTCGTGAGTGAAACCCAACGCGCCAAAGCCTTCTTTCGAGAAGCGTTTTTCATCGCCCCGGCCCGAGTAGAAGTAGGCTCTCTCGAGTCGGAGTTGATTTGGCGCCTTTTCCAGAAGGTCGAAGAGCTGGGTTATAAAGGGCAGGCTGCCCTGGAATGGGTACCCGTGTACGGAGTGCTGTTCGGCGTCTTCAACGTCAAGCGCGAGTTGCGCTCCATTGAGTACGGGAAGCTCCGTCAGAGCATCTATGCGCTGGAACGGGAGATTCACGAACAGCATGATTCGTACGAGTCGCAGAACATTCTGAAGCCGCGATTGATCAACCGGTACTTCTGGCTAATCGATCACTACGTGCATGCAGGAGAGGATCGGAGCAAGATCAATGAGGTCCTGCTGAAAATTCGGGAGTTGAGCATGAAGGTGTACCAATACTACACCAATTGATGCCTCACGAACTAGACTGAAGATTGTAGGTTAGAGGAGCAATGAAGGCTATGTCGGATCAGTTGGTAGAGAGCATTGTCGAACGTTTGAACGAAGAGAAGTGGACCCGGGCTACACTGAATAACTACACCGTAACCAACTTCCATGAGTTGGACGAGCTCATTCAGCAGGTATATGACGCGGAACAACAGGACGAGGTGCTTGAAGCTTGTGAGGAGCATCTGGCTCACACACCAAATAGCATCGTAGCTCTCTACGTCTCCGGAATCATCAAGATAACCGAACAGAGCGTTGATGACGCAAACTTGGTCTCGCTCATCGAGATATTCTCCGACAACCGAAAGTGGGGCATAGTGCGCTATCTCTGCGAGCGGATTCTAGATTTCGGAGAGAACAAGTTCGCCCTTCGCACTCTTGCTGAGACCTACAACAACGAGAACCAGCCGGAGAAGGTGCATGAGACATGGGAGCGTCTGATTCGGGTCGACTATGACGAAGCAGACATAGTGAAGCAGCTAGCCGCCAAGAAGGAGGACGATGCGGACCTCGATGAGGCAATTCGCTATTACAAGAAGGCGCTCCACCGGTACATCAACCACCGGAGCTTCGCCAACATAAAGGAGATTTGGCACAAGCTGGTTCGTATGTGCCCGCAGGAGACGGAATTCTTCGCTCATGCCGAGCGCAGAATCGCCAAGATGATCAGTGAAGAGCGAGCCATCCAGCTTCTCGAAGATCTCTACCCCCAGTTCAAGACTCGTGAGCACTGGAAGACTGGGATCGACATTCTGAAGCGCATTCTAGGCTATGATCCTCGTAACCCGTGGGCGCGCAAAGAGATCATAGAGTGTTACCGTTCGCTCTATGCCCACCATAGCCATCTGGAAGAGTACATCAAGCTCTCGAACCTAAATCAGAGCTGGCGCAACGTGCACGATGCAATCGCTGATTTCGAGAAGCATATTTCTTTTGACAAGGGGAATTTTGTCTACCATCGATCGTGGGGAGTCGGACTAATCCGGGATATCGGAAGCGACGAGATCACCATCGATTTCGTCAAGAAGCGAGGCCACACCATGTCGTTGAAGATGGCTGTGAGCGCCCTCACCATTCTCCCCAAGAATCACATATGGGTTCTCAAGAGTACCACGCCCAAGGAGAAGCTGCGCAAGCAAGTCAAGACAGATCCCGCGTGGGCGCTTCGAATCGTGCTCGGCAGCATGGAAGATGGGGCGGACATCAAAAAGATCAAGTCTGAGCTGGTTCCCTCCGTGCTCAGTCCGAGCGAGTGGACGAGTTGGAGTTCGAAGGCCCGAGAGATGCTCCGAACCGACGAGAGCTTTGGCATACATCCGCGAAAGCCTGATCACTACGTAGTACGGGATCAACCGATCACTTTTGAGGAGAAAGTGTTCAACAAGTTCCAGGCGGCCCGTGGCTTCTTCGACCGAGTCAAAATCATCGGCGAGTTTATGCGACAGATCGAGAACCGGGACAACGCAGGGGCGGATGCCGACTACTTCCAAGAGATGTTCGATTACTTCGTCGCCTACTTGAAGGGCGGACAACGCCAGGTAAACGAGTACGTGGTGGCAAGCAATCTCTTAGTACGGCGTATCGTGGCGAATCATCCGTATCTAAATCCGGACATCGATCTCGATTTTAGAACGCTGTTCGAGAGTATTGAGAACGTCGAGCAAGTGTTCGCGGGCATTGAGAACGTGGACCTGAAGCGGGAGTTCCTCCACCAGCTCCGCAATCACGTCAAGGGATGGGCCGAGTGGTATGTACGGCTTTTCCCCTATTTCCTCAATCGCGAGGTCATCTCGGAGCTGGAGGAAGCCGACCGGCAAGAAGAGGTCCGCAAGCTCTACCGAAATGTCATCGACAACTACCGGGACTATCGTGAGGCGTACGTATGGATCTGCCGCAACTCCCTGAACGAGCAACTCCTCGCGGATTTGCGACTGAGCTATGAGAAGATGCTTATCAACCTGATCCACCTGCTGGATATCACCTTCCGCGACATCTCCAACAAAAAAGACGTCGCACATAACCGAAAACTCAACAAACAGATTCAGACGTTCCTGTTCAAAGACGAACATCTCCTGCGTTACGTGCTTGAAGCTGATGAGGACGCCGCCCAGCGACTCTTCACGCTGGTCGAGGATGTCAAAGAGCTTGATCCGAGCGTGAAGCTCTCGCTCCGCCATCGCATCAAAGAGCGCTACCCCAGCATCCGGTTCATGGGTGAAGACGATCGCTCCAGAGTCAACAGGGGAGGCTTCATCGTAACTCCCAAGCAGTACGAGCAGAAGCAACGCGAGCTACAGCATATACACGACGTAGAGGTCCCCAACAGCTCCAAGGAAATCGCTGCCGCTCGCGAATATGGGGATCTCCGTGAGAACGCGGAGTACAAAGCGGCCAAGGAACGACAGGACCATCTGAATAACACCGCGGCGCGGCTCAAAGACGAACTCGAACGCGCAACGGTAATGCAGCCGCACGAGGTCGATAGCAACGTTATCTCCTTCGGAACGGTAGTGAAGCTCTACAACAAAAGGACCAAAGAGACAGAAGAGTACACGATTCTCGGACCGTGGGAAAGCGATCCCGAGCGCTCCATTATCTCGTACCAGTCGCCGCTCGGAATCGAGCTGTACAATCACAAGGCCGGCGATGAGCTCCACTTCGTCATAAACGATCGGACCTACAGTTACCGCGTAGAGGATATTAGGCCGGCCGACTTCAACAAGGTCTCGTGATCTCTGACTCCGGGGCCGCCCTTACTCCATCGACGATAGAGCATCTTCGGCTTCCCGCATAAGGAACTCTGCTTCTGTTGCGTTCGAAACCCGTTCAACTTCGGGGCGGAGTTCCTTCATGCCGTTCCGCGCGACGCCGCGCACGGCGTGCGTCTGAAGGATCGCTTCGTCGTCCTGTTCCAAGAGTAAGCGGTAGACACCGGTAAGGGCGTCACTCTCCGCCTCCGCCAGAAGCCCCGCGAGGGGCTCGAGGATTTCCAGAGGATCGTTCTCCACGAGATCCGCCACTACGTCCTCCATGAGATCAATAGACGCCTCGAGCCTCTCGTCGATCAACACTTGCGCGGCGGTAAGGCGCTCCAGCGGAGCAGCGCCGTCATCCTCGAAACGCTCTTCAACCGTTTCCCAGGCAGCCGCGCTCCCCATGGATCCAAGAACCTCGAGCGCCGCTGTGCGCACGTGTTCTTCAGTATCTCGACGAGCGCGATATGCTACCGCATCGACGAGCTCGTGTATTTCGGCGTCCGCGATAGCTGAAAGCGCTACCTCTCGGACAGCAGGGTCCCGGTCACGCAACGTAGCGGCGAGGAGCTCGCTTACATCCTCTCCCTCGAGCTTAGCCAATGCAGCTGCCGCATTCGCTCGGAGCGCCGCGTCCTCGTCATCCACCAGCGGCTGCAGCGCCTCAGCTGCCCGCTGATCACCGATCGCTCCGAGCGACTTCACCGCCTCATGGCGCACGACGCTCACCTCAAGCGTATTCGCTGCCACCTCCACAAGGGGCTCTACCGCCCGCTCGTCGCCCAAACTTCCCAGCGATTGGACAGCGCTCAACCGAACTTCCGTGGACTCCGCATCTATCGCCTCCAAAAGGAGATCGACCGCTCCCGAAACCTCGGCATCGCCAAGCGCTGCGATGGAGCGCGCTCGGACGTGCTCATCCGGATGCCGTGCCAACTCCTTGAGTTGGTCCATGGCATCCTCGGACGGATCCGACACTACGCTTCCAAGATACCGGACAAGCTGGACGATCGCCTGCGGCGCGAGATCGGCATCTGCTTGCAGGAGTTCGACTGCAGCGTCCTCCGCGGCAGCCGACTCGATAGCGTCAAAGTACTCCACAGCCAATTGACGAACGCTGTCGTCCACGCTTTCGTCAGTCAGAAGGTCCGCGGCAGATTCGGCGACACGGTCGTCACGTTCCTCCGCCAGAAAACGAAAAAGCTCTTCGAGCTCCGCGTCCGTTCCAAACCGCATCACTGCACGCCACTGCTCGAGAAGCTCCGGATCATCGCGTCCATCTGGGAAATCCTCAGGAGTTGGAATCACCGAGCGATCGATACCACCCTCCTCCGAGGGCTGTTGCGGAACCAGGTCCTGGTCGTGGCCGGGATCCATGGGAACCGAGTCCGGATCATCAAGACCGGGGAGCCCTTCGTCCGGAGGCGGTGCTCCACCGTCCGGCGGAGCCTGCTCTCCGGGGGGAGTAGCTCCGCCTGGGTCTTCTTGACCTTGCGGTTGTCCCTGCTGTCCGAACGCAACCACGGCGGACAGCCATATAAGCATCAGTCCAGCAATCGTCGGTTTCACCATGGAATGCCGGCCCTCCTGTCTATCGCCTCGTTTCGGAGCCTGCTCGCCGGCGCAAGCCATTCACGCAGCCCTACGCTCCGGCCGGTCCTCCAGGCCTGCTCTTGCCTGGGCGCTTCAATCGGCCTGCAAGAAAGACCGTCACAATCTCGGCCCGCAGAAACCAATAGTAGAGGAGAACAATCGCTCCCCCTACTATACAGACGGCAACGACGACTCCGAAGTAAAGTACTGTACTCCCTTCCACCCAAAAGTCTCCGAGGAACTGCTGCACCACCCGAAGGTAGACAAAGAGCGCAAGTGCAGCACCGGTAGCGTGCGCGAAGCTCCGACCCAACGCCTTCACATCGAAACGCCGGAAACGACGAGACACTTGGTACAGGAGGATGAGAAGCCCTGTAGTAAACGCCACAGAGTTAGCCACCGACAGACCGACAACCCTGAGATGCGTTTCCTTGAGCCACAAACTAAGAGCTACGTCCAGACAAAGGACGAACAATCCAACGCGCAACGGAACTCGATAGTCCCCGTCCGCATAGAACACCCTCTGGAAATAGGTAAACGCCCCTACGCCCAGAAGGCCAAATGAGAACCCAGTCAGCACGCGCGCAGCCAGCCGCGTGTTTTCTACGGTAAAGGCCCCCCGTTGGAGCGCCATTGCAATAATCTCCTCGCCGTATACGCCAAGCACCACTGAAGAGGGAATCAGTAGCGCGATCAGATACCGGAAACCTGTCTCCGCACTCTCCATCGCCTGGCTTCGCTGCGACGCCGACAGCTGCCGGCTAATCCGGGGAAACATTACGGTCGTTATCGATGCTGAGAATAGGCCGAAAGGCAGTTGCCAGAAAACGAGCGCGTTGCTCATTGCTGACCCGCTTCCCGGTTCCAAGCCGCTCGCAAACCGCATGGCCACTTGGTGGTTGACAGTGTAGATCCCGGCCGTGGCAACTACCGGGACCCATTGCCGAAGAACTCTTCGGAAATTGGGATCGGAGAAGCGCAACTCGGGTCTGAAATCGTACCCCATTCGGCGCACGAGAGGAATCTGCAACACGACCTGCAGCACCCCCCCGACCAACACGCCTACTGCCATCGAGAAAATCCCGAGATACTGGTGAAAGAAGAGGATGCTCCCGATCACGGCGACCGAAAACATGATAGGAGCGAGCGCCGGGATGAAGAAACGCTCGTGACTGTTGAGTGTACCCACGAAGACGGCGCTTATGCTAATGAGAAGCAGGTAGCCTATTACGTAGCGAAACAGCTCTACAGCCAGGGCGTGTCGCTCCGGCTCGGGGAAATCTAGGAGGATTCGGATCACCGTTGGCGCAAACACGATCGAAAGGAGGATGAGCGGAATCAGGATGAGATACTGGAAGCTCAGAAGACTCCGGACTATCCGACGAGGTTCTTCCCCCGATCGATCATGAACGATTCGGTCGGAGAGAACCGGTACAAAGGCGGACGACAGGGCTCCCTCGGCCAGAAGCTTCCTCAGATTGTTCGGAATCGTGAGAACAAGATGGAGAACGTCCGCCCGGCCCCCGGCCCCGAATACAGCGCCGATGACAGCCATTTTGATGAAACCGAGTATCCGACTGCCGAATGTGGAGAGCATGACCACGAACGCATTCGCGGCGCTGGTGCTCATCGATCCGGTTACACGGCCGCCCTCACCCGCGCCCACATCCTCCGGATCCACCTCGGATACCATCGGGCGATCGGTAGCATCGCTCACCCCCGCTCCCCCATTCCGACCTCGGCGTCAACTGGCTGACCGGTGCGGGCTTCGCTGCTACGAATCCGTTCCCGCTCGTTCCCTTCCAGATATCTCTGGAGAAACCGGCGCTTGAACGCGCCGAAAGTGGCGTTGGCGATTGCGTCTCTGGCCTCCGACACCAAGTCTGCCAAGAAGCTGAGATTGTGGACCGTAGCTATCATCGGGCCTAGCATCTCTCCGCTCTTAAACAGGTGCCTGACGTATGCCCGGGAGTACATGCTTACAGACGGGTGAGTGAAATCGCCGTCGATAGGAGCCGGATCATCGGCGAACCTGCTATTCTTGAGCGCAATCCTGCCTCCTCGTGTGAACACCGTGCCGTTCCGGGCCATCCGTGTCGGCATTACGCAATCGAACATATCGATTCCCTGCTCTATTGCATGAAGGATGTAGTCCGGCGTCCCGATCCCCATCACGTACCGCGGACGATCCCCCGGCAGTAATTCCGCGCTTAGATCAAGGTACTCCCGGAACACCTCAGCCGGCTCTCCCACCGACAATCCGCCCAAGGCGTACCCCGGAAGATCCAACTCCAACAGCTCTTCAGCACTCCTGCGTCGCAGATCCGGATAGAAGTTCCCTTGCACGATCCCGAACAGAGCCCCTTCGTACCATTCTCCGGTGGCGCGCCACGCTTGAGCAGCCCGTGAGGCCCATGCGGTAGTCCGATCCACCGCCTCCGACGCTTCCGCCCTGTCGACTCCATAGCCCAAGCACACATCCAACGGCATCTGGATATCACTACCCAGGGCGGCCTGGATCTCCACCACCAGCTCCGGCGTGAGCTCATGGTACGATCCGTCAATATGGCTACGAAACCGAACCCCGTCATCCGAAACAGTCCGGAACGGTGCCAAAGAGAAGACTTGGAACCCACCTGAGTCGGTAAGGATGTTTCCGTCCCAGCCGGAAAACGCATGCAGCCCTCCCAGCCGTCGAATGCGGTCGTGTCCAGGCCGCAGATACAGGTGATACGTGTTCCCCAGGATAAGGGCGAAGCCTAACTCCGCCAGCGTCCGGTGGAATACTCCGCGCACCGTTCCTCCGGTCCCTACCGGCATGAACACCGGGGTCGTCACCGGTCCATGGGGCAACTCGAGCCGTCCCACTCGGGCTGAGCTTGAGGCATCGCGTGCTTCTACTACAAAGTTCGCACTCGTCATCGCTGTCCTTCTACGTTCAACACTCGGCGTCCAACTCTCGGCGTCGAACACTCAGATTCTCGCAATGTAGCCCCCCGGAGAGCTACCAGATTCTCGCAATGTAGCCCCCCGGAGAGCTACTGCGAGGCTCACGCATCTCCGGCTGTGGTCGAGTCCGGGGATTCGGGTACCGGCTACGCCCCGGTCGGCTATGAGCGAGTCCGGGACAGCAGCGCGACTCCGATAGATAGAAACACAGCTACGCTACTGAACGCCCCTACATGAGGCGTGATGTAACCAAACCGCGCCAACAAGCCGGTTACCATCTCCAGTACGTAATGCAGCACACTTATCCCCAGCGCCGTCAGCAAGCTGAAGAGCAGGATATTCTTTTTCAACCGGCTTCCGACTGCGCACGAGATCAGCGTAACCACCAAAGGCGTAAAAGCAAAGCTGTACCGCGACAGGTAGTCCGTCATCGCCTGACGGTACGGCAAGCCGGCCTCACGTCTCGACTCGACAAACTCGCGCGCTTCCGCACGGCGCAGCTCATCCACATTCTGGGTCCTCCGGGCGAAGACGTGCGGCTGTACACGGTACCGCTCGTCGCTGAAGACATCCTCGCGTCGAGCCACGATTTCTCCGCTCGGCGTAGCTTCGAACACCAGGGCATCGCGCAGCTCCCACCGATCACCAACCCATTCTCCCGTCCGGGCGTTCACCCGCCTGACAAAACGCCCGGATTCGTCCCGCTCAAACACGGTGACGCGGTCAAGTGAATGGTCCGATTGAACGAAGTACTCCACGTAGAAGACCACGCGTCCTTCAGCAGCCGTAACGGTCAGGTCGCTTCTCCCCGTAACTCCCCGACCCAACAGCTGCCGCTCCATGGCGTTCTTTTCAGAAGTTGCATCGATCACCACCGCGTCCTCGAACCAGAAGATGAAGGCACTGGCGGCCACGCCGAAGAGCACGATGGGCATGACAAACCGAACGAACGGCACGCCTGCTCCGAACACGGCAATCAACTCGTTGTTTCCGTAGAACGTTCCGAGCGTAAACGATGCAGAGAACAACAAAGCAACCGGCAGAGCGAATCGAATGGTCTGAGGCAAATACAGGTACTGAAGATAGGCTACCTGACTCATCGGTACGTCGCGGTTGAGAAAAGCTACAATGTTGTCGAATAGATCCACCAAGTGCAGTATGAGAACGAAGAACGCCATCGCTGCTAGAAGCATGGGGAGAAACGAGCGAATAGCCAATCGGTCAAGCAGTCTCATCGTGCCCTCTTCAAAGCATACGAGGTCACGCCGATTGCCACAACCAGAATGTTGGGAAACCACATCGCCAGAAACGCGGGCACATTCTGATGCTCCGTGCCCACCGTTTGCCCGGCAAAGATCAATCCCCAGTAGAAGGTGGAAACGCCCAGCCCGACGATGAAACCTACCGCGCGACCACTCCTGCGCGTACGCAAACCGATCGGGAATGCGAGCACGACGAAAGTCAAACAGGCGAACGGAATAGAGAACTTCTTGTGAAACTCGATCAGGTTGATTTGGAGGCTCCTGCTCGTTATGTTGCGCTCCTGCTCGGTCCGGAGCTCTGCAAACGTCTCCGCCAACTCAGCAGTGGCTAACTCGTAGCCGTCACCCCAAACAGCGCCACTTGCCTCAATGTACTCACCTATATACCGTCGTTCCAGTTTTCGTATATCCTCCCGATGCGATGCTTTCCGACGGTCCAGCGACTTCCGTTGCTCCTCGATCATCTCCCACACGTCCACGCTGGACATCTCACGCGCAGTCGGGTTTCGAACCGAGAGCGCAATGTCGCTCAGAAGAATATTGTACGTCATTTCCTCGGACGTGAAGAAATCGTGGTCCTCTTCGTCTCCTGAAACCGGATCGTGGCTTTCTACGTCGCTCAACCTCAGCGAGAAGACGCCCGGCCGTTCAGCATCTTCGAAAAGCTCGGCACGGCCGGCAGAAATCACCCGCTCCCTGCCACGTCGTCCGGTTTCAATGATCAACAGCTCCTCGATAACCCGGTCACTTACGTCTCCAGTGACGAGCACGAGATCCTGATACTCTTGCACGGAGTGCGATTCGAACTCCAGATCCGGATTCGACATAATCAGTTCTCTATACCGCGTCACCAGGTTCATATTGCCGATCGGAAGCAGATAGTCGTTCGTGACAAAAGAAAACAGGGAAAGCACAGCCCCCCAGAACAAGATCGGCAGAAACAGCACTCGTAGTGCGATCCCGGACCCCTGGAAAGCGATGATCTCATTGTCACTGCTCAACCGGCCGACCGCCATCAGTCCGCCAACAAGGGTCCCGAACGGAACAGCCAGCGCAACGATGCTGGGAAGTGAGTAGATCAGAAGCATCACCACGTCCCACAGCGGGACGCGCTTCTCCAGAATATCCTCCGCCAACAGCAACAGCTGATTGACGAAAAACACCACGAAAAAGAACAGGAAGGCTACGAGGAAGGAAAGGAGCAGCTCACGGCTAACATAGGAGTAAATGATGCGTCGGGTCATCGACTGTATCGCCGACGGCACCGGCCAGCGGTGCCGCCCTAGTATTTTGGCGCGCTCACCCGCATAAGCGGAGATGCAGGAGCCGCCGGAATCGCGGCCGAGACCCGCTCAGTGGTCGTCGCGTCCGCCGGGGCGCCGAGAACGGTTGCCGTGGTCCCGGCCCCCACGGCCACGGGGCCGGTCACCTCTTCCACCTTCCCGACCTCTGTCCCCGTGCGAGTCCCCGCGTCCCTGACGGGAACCTCCGGACTCCCGGGAGCCTTTTCGGCCATCATCGTGGGACCGCCGCGCCCCGCGGTCGCCGCGGTCACGCCCGCGGTCCCCGCGGTCTCGATCGTGGTCCCGATCGCGCCTCCGCCCGTCTGAGCGCCTGGAATCGTGCCGTTCGCTTTGCTGCTGTGCCTGTTTTCCGTCCTGACCGGCTCCCGATGCGTCCTCGTTTTCATCGTAGATCAACTTCAGGTTCACTCGGCCCATCTTGTCGATTTCTACAATCTTAACCGGCACCTCCTGCCCGATCTCCAGCACGTCTTCAACAGCGTTCACCCGGTAATTTGCCATTTTTGAAATGTGACACAGGCCTTCCTTGCCGGGCAGAAACTCGATGAAGGCGCCAAAGTCAACGATCCTTCGAACGACACCGTCATATGTCTTCCCGACTTCCGGCTCCTCCAGTAACTCCATGAAACTGGCCTTTGCCGCTTCCGCGCCCGCCTT
>Ga0207421_10003690_pt1 | contig 18083 bp, 9 predicted proteins | sample SodLakKL_010_SED_4_FD_187542 | JGI IMG/M metagenome (GOLD analysis project Ga0207421, IMG submission 187542) | Alkaline sediment microbial communities from Lake Tanatar, Kulunda Steppe, Russia - 8KL_010_SED (SPAdes) (version 2) | ecosystem: Environmental > Aquatic > Non-marine Saline and... | reverse complement strand
ATGCAGTATATATGTGCATTAAAGAAATTATGTCTTAAGCCTATATATCAAAAACTGGATCAGAAGGAAAGTAATCTGGTTGGCAAAGTTAAAGGGAAAATTGTATTTAGTAAAAACATAAAGGAAAATACCGTAAAAGGACGAAACGAAAGATTATATTGCAGGTATGGGGCATTATCAGACGACAATTTAGTCAATCAATTGTTAAAAGCTGCTCTTCAAAAGGCTAAACAAAATATTAAAGAATACTCGAAAAATAATCCTTTGGCATTTTCCAGTATAAATCAAAGAATATCTTTTTGCGATGAGGTATTAAGAAATGTATCTTTGATTCGGCCTAACTCTAAGGATATAAAAAACATTAAAATGACAGGTGCCTATGTGCACTACAATCAAGTCCTTCCCCTGGCAAAATTAATACTGACCAACATGTCAACTACGGGTGAGAAGGGTGATGATTCTAAAAAATACCGGATTTATCCTTTTAGCATAAACATGCAATTGCTTTTTGAATGCTACTGCCGCTCCATTATTAAAGAAATGATAGAAGAAGAAGATCCAAAAAATTGTCCTGAATTACTCCCTTACGGGGAAAAAGATGAAATTCTGGACAACTATGACAAAGATCTTTATCTGCAAGGATACTTGAGTCCGGATATTATATTAAAGAAAAATGGGAAATACAGCGTTTATGATGTGAAATATAAAGACTACAATAATTGGAATTTAGGCCGACGAAATGACAGGCTGCAAATACTAGCTTACTGTTATTATTTTGGTTGCACAGACTTTGGCTTAATTTTTCCAAAGTTCGATAGAAATAAAAAAGAATATAAAATAATAAGAATAAATTCTAGTGATATAAAATACGGTCAGTTTGTATTCAACACCGCTAATAATAAAGAGCAGCTCAAAAAAATAATTGGCATTAAGAAAGAAAACCAAAAAGATTCCGTTTTATCATCATTGTTGGATTCTATCAGTGAAAGTTCAAATGGAAGTCAAACGTATAAGTTCAGGCCAAATGAAAGTATTTCCTGCGATAATCCAAAGTTAATAAGTGAAGTAAATAAAAAAGTTGGTAATAAATCGAAAGTTTTTAAAGAAGATGGGAACGGCGGCTTTATAGTGGGCAGCGAATATGTTGGGATAATTAAATCTGGTGAAAACTTGCTTATAATTCAACCTGAATATGAGGGCGATAAGGGCGATACTTGTTTTATGTTAGAAAAATCTAAAGATGAGCTCGCAAAATGTCCTGAAAAAATAATAAAACCGGAAGAAAGAGATAAAACTGAAGATTGCCAATATTACCTGTTGAAAGCCTGGTTTCTTTTTGAAGTCTACGCAAGATCTATTATAAGTGATTTAATCAGCAATTTACCCTATGACATGGAAGAAAAAGAAGAAAGGACCGATGGAGTAGAGCTAGATGGTGCAAGGAATCCAATAACAGAAAGCAATGATGATATTTACATAAAAGGTTATTTAATACCGGATTTGGTGTTAAAAAATAATAATAACGATTATATTGTCTTAGATGCAAAATACAAAGAGGATAGCGAAACAATAAATGCAAGAATTGACAGGTTTCAATTATTAGCTTACAACCTGATTTGGAATTGTAAGGCAATTGGACATGTATTTCCCGGCAGTGATTTTAAATTTGAAAAGGCAAAAATTAAGAACAAATGCAAGCCGCAAGGGGAATATTGCCAAATTACAATTCCCCTTAATAAATTCTCTAATGAATCTTATAATAATTTTAAGAAAATATTTTATGAATTTTTGAAAAATAGTAATTTGAATTCTTTGGGAGATAAAGATGGGGGGTAAAGAATGGCTATCAAATTTTTGCACCTTGCTGATGTCCACCTGGACACCCCTTTTAAGAACCGGGAAAAGGGTGTCAGGGAAGTGTTGCGGGAAGGCGTTCGGCAGGCATTCCGGAAAGCTATTGATCTGGCCCTGGATAGGCAGGTTGATGCAGTGCTGGTTGCCGGTGATCTCTTTGACAATGATACGCTTAGTTTCGCTACAGAAAAGTTTCTTCTGGAACAGATTAACAGGCTGAGGGAGAGGGGAGTGCCCTTTTTTTACGCCCCGGGCAACCATGACCCCTGGGGCGGTAGTTTCCGTCTGGGGAACATTCCCTGGCCCGATAATGTGACTGTCTTTAACTCTCGCAAGCCATATATCGTAGAAATAAAAGACGCTACGGGTCAGGTTAAAGGAATTATCTGTGGCGCCGGCCACAAGGACTCGAAGGAAGGTGATAACCTGGCCAGCAATTTTCCCCCCATAAAAGGCGGTGCTCCCGGCATAGGCTTGCTGCATGCTCTTGTAACGGGCAGCCAGGATGAGAGCAACCATGATAGCTATGCCCCGTGTACCCTGGATGATCTGCGCATTGACGGTTATTGCTATTGGGCCTTGGGCCATGTACACACTAAAAGTGAGTTGCTTGATGACCCTTATGTAGTTTACCCGGGAAATATCGTGGGCCGGCATTACCGGGAAAGTGGAGAACGGGGTGCTTACCTTGTGGAAATAGATGACAATAAAAATGTGAGGGCCCAGTTTTGTCCGCTGGCTCCTTACGTTTGGCTAAACGTAAATGTTATTAATCTGGACGAGGTTTCTACTTATGATGATTTGAAGGAAGAAATAGTTAAACAGGCTTTCGAAGCAATAAGAGAAGCAAATTCAAGGGGCAAAATCAATTTAAGGGTGAGTTTGTCAGGACCTTGTTTTTTTTATAAGGAACTGATCCAGGAAGAAGAAAGCCGTGAACAATTAGTAAATGATATAAAATCTGCCCTGGACATTGAATTCCTGGAATTGGATTATGCTTCTTTGTCTCACATGGTAAATATTGATGAATATCGTCAGGGCCCCCATGTACTGGCTACTGCCCTGGATATAATTCAAACCCTAAAAGAAGATGAAGCCCTGCTCCTTGAGTTAGCTCCTGAAAAACTTGCGGGCATGAAAAAGAGCGGCAGTGAACAAGAAAAGATTTCTTACCTGCGCAGTCTGCTGACGGATTTGGACGTGGAGGCGGCAGTCAGAATGGTGGAGGAGGAAAAGAAGTGATCATAAAAAATATAGATGTAACAGCTTTTGGAAGATTGGTTGATTGGCAAAGTCCAGTTTTTTCTTCCGGGCTAACGGTTATTTGCGGCGAGAACGAAACGGGAAAAAGCACCATCTTTAACCTTATCCTGACATTGCTTTACGGGTGGAAACCGGTTAAAGGAAACCAATATATTCCCTGGGGGAGTAATTTTGCGGAGATTTCAGGGGTTATTACTGTCGATGATGGTGAGGAACTAAAAATCAGCCGCCAATTGAAGGGGGAACAGACCAAAGGCAACCTTGTGCAGGGGGAGAAAAGTAGAAAAGTATCCAACAAACCCCTCCCCCAGCTGGACTTTATGTCCCGGGAGGTTTTCCGGGAGATTTATGCCCTGGGTTTGGTTCAACTACGTTTTCCCGATATGGATGCCTGGCAAAAACTACAGGACCAACTCTTGGGAGGGCAATATGCTTCATTTCTCCGTCCGGCATCGATGGTTTTAAAAGAGATTGAAGATGCTGCCTCAAGATGGTGGCGCTTTGATGGTCGAGGTAAACCTTTTAATAAAGTTCTCCGAAATAATTTAAAAGATGTTAAAGAAGAAATACGTAGTGCTGAAAAAAATGAGGGAGAATTACACAACCTGGAATCGGAACTGTATGATTTAAGATCCTCAGAAGAAAAAATAAAAGAGGAAAAGATAAAATTAAAAGCCCTACAAAACCGTTACGAACGTCTGATACCCTTAGGCCGCCAGTTGAAGAGGCTAAATGAGCTGAGGTCAAAAGCCGGGGATATAAGCAGCTATGATAGTATTTCTGACCAGGCGGATCAAGACAAAAACAATTTGAAGGATGAAATAGAGGAGCTGGAGGGGAAAAGAAAAAAACTAAAAGAAAAGATTAGTGAGGCGGAATCGGCAGAAAGGGAATATGATGATTCCGATCGTAAAGTGATGGCTGTAGAGGGTAAAATCCGTAAGCTAAGCCGGAGTTCGGAACAGCTGCAAAATAATATAAATCGGCATAAGGAACTGGGCGAAAAACTGCAGCTTAACAAAAATCGCCTTGAAGACCGAGGTGGCCAGATTTTGATCGGCGGATGGCAGGATGAATTGGCCTGGTCAATAAAATCTGTTGACGAGGTGGAACTTAATGCTGCAATTAATGAATTTGGCTCCTCAAACCAAAAGAAAAATGAAGTTGCCGCCCGACTGGAAGGGCTTAAATCAGCCCCTTCAGCTGATTTGGGCTTCAGGCTGAGTAAAAAAACACCCCTGGCAGCCGTGATTATGCTTCTATCCGGAACAGCCGGCGCACTGTTGGGGGGTGCCTCTCCTTTAGGCATAGGTGCGGCAGTGTTGGGAGCTGCAGGTATTATTCTGCTGGTTTTTTGGTACCTTTCCGCCAGCCGTGTCCAGGGAAACGGCAGCATAAGCCAGATAAAGGAAATGGAAGAACGGTATGGCGAACTTGAAAAAAAGTGTGATTCTATTCGACAGCAGGTCCGTAATGCCTTGCAGGGTATGAAAGTGGCAAAACCAAGGCTGGACAAGCCTGACCCCGGTCTGCTGGTGGACATAAAAGAATTAAAGAGTCTATTGGTGGAGCAGGAGGATTTATCGAGGGAGATTGAAACAAGTGGGAATAAACATGATGAAACGGTGGCCGAACTGGAAAAAATATTACTCGAGTGTGGCCTGCAGCCTGCTTCAAACCCCCTGGACAGTATCGGTTTTTTGGAGCAACGCCTGGATGAGGCCGAAGAGCGAAAACAGCGCGCTGAAAGTGCAAAGAAGGAGAGAAGTGAAGCTACAGGAGAGCTAGAGGAAGTAGAAAACAAGTTAGAGTCGAGGAAAAGTAAGCTGCAGCAATTAAAGGATGGACTGGACGGGTTGCCCGGCGCCAGCTGGGAAAATAGATTTGAAGAACTGATGAGGCGGCGCGAGGCACATCGGATGGCTGAAGCTTTGCAAAGTGAATTGCAAGTTGACTACCCGAATCTGGAGGACTTGAAAGGGGAAATTGCAGATGTGGAGGCGGAGAAAGACGGAAATGTTTTAATTGATGAAGCAAAGGCTAGAGTTGAGCAGGGATTGGATGAAACTGAACAGGAGCTAAATCGGGTAAGTGAACGGATGGGCATTGTGCGAAGCGAGTTGAGCAGCAGGAAGCAGCGCGAGAGGTTGGATGATCTGCAGGGTAAGGCATACTACCTGCAGGATAAGCTGGATGAGGCTGCCAGGGAAAGTGACCGGCTGTTATTACTTTATAATATCCTGGCTGACGCCGACAGGAAATACAGAGAAGAAAACCAACCCGATGTACTGCAAAAAGCCGGCCAATACCTGTCAGCCATTACCGGAGGCAAGTATGAGCGCTTACTGGTAAAGGATGACGGAAGCGGTCTGGAGTTGGTAAGCAAAGATTACAACTTTCCTGTTGAAGCAATTCATCCTCTCAGCAGGGGAACCCTGGAGCAGGTATACCTGGCTTTACGACTGGCGTTAGTGGAACATCTTGATGAGGGCAAAGACAGGTTGCCCCTTTTCTTGGATGAGGTGCTGGTAAACTGTGACAGTATCAGGCGGGAAAGAGTTTTGCACATAATTAAAGAGCTGTCTGAGGAGAGGCAGGTATTTCTTTTCACCTGCCATGAATGGCTGGCTCTTGCCTTACAGGGTAAAGGCGAAATTGTAAACATTTAAATCGCTGGCTAGAAAATAAAGACTAAAAGAGCCTTTAGAGAATTGGGCCATCTCTAATGAAATACTCCTAATCTTTTACCACACTATCTTTAAAGTTTACGGGGTTATAGGCCACCCGATAAATACAATCTATAGCAGAAAATTAATAAAATGCATCACTTTGTATTGACATGTCATAGGTCAGATGGTAAAATTATTTTAGAAGTAAAGAGGTTGTTAAATCATTATAAAGCTATGGGTTAAGGATTTACTTAAAATGTGTTATTCTCTACCAAATTTCTTCGGGATTTATTTTTTTGCTTGCATAACAATACAATATATTGCAGTAATCAGGCCTGTCTGATAAAAGATTATTTTTGAAGGAGATAATATTATGCTAGAAAAAGACCTGCAAAAGAAAGCAGAAGGTATTTTTAAAGATATAGGAGTCTTGACCACAAGTTTTGACTACCGAATAAAAGGCGCTAAAGTAGTAGATCTTATAGGATTTACTGCTGATGACAAGGGCAATCTTGAGCCCACAGTTATAGCAGAACTGGAAAAGAAATTTTCCCCACTGGCTATTAATTCAGCCTATAAGCTTGCTGAGGATGTAGGGGTTAATTATTTTTGCATCGTTACTCCCAAGGTGGTCTCTTGGTACGAGATCAAGGATGAAGAAATTATCCCACTGAAAGAACCTCCAACACTTAAATCTGAAAGCAAGGCAAACTTTAAGACCGAGAAGCTGTTATCCCTTATAGAATTTTTAAGAAACAGAGGTCTTACCGAGGAAGATATCGCAGAAGTAGTTGCTGACCTTCTTTTAATTCATTTTTATCTTCAAAAGCACCGGCATATTTTAGAAGGAGCTTCTTTTAAACAATTATTATCCTGGGCCCAGGATGAATTTTCCCAGCTACCCGGGTGGGTTGATGACAGGCATTATGAGCATATAGATTTAGATTATCTTTACAGTACAGTGAAAAGTTGGAGCATATTCAATATTACCGGCTACACGGTTGTTGAAATATTTGACAAAATACTTGGGGGAAAAAGGCATGCTAATTTATCAATGCCTCATTCTTTACGTAAGCTTGTAGGAGAATTTTTAAAAGCAATGAACACAATAAACAACCCGACAATTATTGATCCCGCCTGCGGTCATGCGGGTTTGCTAAATGAAGTTGCATGTAATTATCCTAAACCTACAGCCTGGGGAGTGGAGATTAACCCTAAAATATCTCGGTTTGCTGGCATAGTCTCTATCGCAAGCAATAAAGCAATTAATATTATAAACGAAGATTCTTTAGGGAAGGATTTACCATCACATTATATTGAGGGATTTGATGTAGTTTCTACTGTGCCAGCTTTCGGAGTTCAACTTAATAAGAAGATTAAGCCTTTATTACAAGAAACTACTACCTCTGACGGGGACATTTTATGGCTGTCTCTTGCTGTAGAACTGGCTAAACCCGGGGGGGTTATATCTGTAACAGTTCCGGAAGGGGTTTTGTTTCAAGCCCAAAAACAGTCCCTTCGAAACAAAATCCTTGAACATTGTTGCCTTGAAGGAATTATCTCATTGCCGAACGGCACTTTTTATCCAGCCGCCTCTGTTAAAAGCAGCATACTTTTTCTCAGGCGTAAAGGGCCTGATATTTCACAGCCTTTTGAAGTGTTTGTGGGGGAAATAGAAAATTTAAGAAGAGGGAAGTTCGACGATGAAGAAATAAAAGAAATGATTGATACTTTTTCAACTTACCAAAAGGAGGTTGCCATAAAACAATAACTATGAAAACTTTACGGGTTCCAATAAGTTATTTCATTAGTTCTACTTCTTGGGAAAAGGCATTATCCGGGCTTTTAAATAAGACCCGTCCTTTTTTGAAGAACTGGACTCCCCTTAAAGAATATATTAAGGAAATTAACCCCCGCTCACCCAGCATTAATCCTGAGAAAAGTTATCACTATGTTGACCTAAGCTCCGTTAACCGTAAGCTAGGCATAATAGAAAAATCTGAAAGTATTGAAGGAAGCCAGCTTCCTTCTCGTGCTAAAAGGATGCTTCGTAAAGGTGATATTTTGATTGTAACAGTAAATCCCGGAGATAAAGGGGTAGTATATGTCCATTCAAGGTATGATGGAAGTATTGGAAGCAATGGGTTGGCAGTTATTAAGCCGGAAGTTATAAAGCCGGAATACTTGTTTTTTTGTTTAAGGTTGCCTGAGGTGTTACAGCAAATGAAAGAAAAGTGTGCCAATAAACCCATTTCTGCCCTAAGCCTTAAAGATATTAACCAAATAATGATACCTGAAATAGGTAACGACCTTCGTGATGAAATTATAGCTGAATGTTCTAAGTATTTTTCTTTAATTGAAAGTAAAAAATCATTGAGCGAGGCTTTGGAAGAGGTTTTTCCCGTTCCAGATGCTGCAGATGGAAGAAATATTTTTTTTATAGAATTTAAAAAACTATGCGACCAGCAAAGATGGGATGTCAAATTTTTGAAGGGCGGTACCGAGCTAGGTGAGGGTTTTGTAACACTGGAAGATATAGTGCTTGAGTGTAAAGTAGGTTATACGTTATCTAAAAAATCTGATAAAATAGTCGACTATCCAGCGGGAGAAGATTACTTTCCTTTACTTTCCTCCAAACAAATTGGGCATGGAGATATAAGCCCGGACTTTGATAAATATGTAAAGCTGGAAGATAAGGATAAAAGAAAGCATTTACTGCCTGAAAACACAGTTGTACTGGTAAGAGTTGGAACAGATATTGGAAGGGCTGCCCTTGTAAAAGATAATAAAAAGTATTTGGTGAATCAGCATTTAATTACTGTAAAAGGCGATAAAGATTTATTACATCCTGAGTATCTTGTTTATTTTTTAAACAGTCCTTTAGCCCGAAAGCAGCTTGAGTTTCTTTCCGGGGGAACAACGATAGCTCATTTAGGAAAAAAGGAGTTTTTAAAACTTCAGGTGCCTTTGCCTGACCTTAATAAACAACAAATGGTTATCCAACAAATAAAACAAGAAACAAATGAAGGAGAGGTAAATGCACAGCTGAATAAGTTAGCAAAGCTTGAAGAAAAAGTAGTAAAGAATTACAGGGAGAAAGTTTGATCATGGCATTCCTATCAAGGGAAGCGTTAAACTTTAAACAGGAAATCCAGCTTTAAAAGGTCCTATCAAAAGATAGCATCTCCCGGTTATTATCTTATAAATACCAATAGGCCGCACTCATTTTTATCTCATAACTTAACTGTTAAATGAGTGCTACCTAAAAATATTTGGAGGTTGAAATAAATGGAGAAAACGGTTTCATATTTTAAAGTGTCTCTGGCCTTTAAATCCGACAAACACCAGGAGGGAGTTAACTTTGATAAGATCACAGATGACCTGTGCGGCGCGAAGGATGAATACAATTCCATCGAAAATGATTCCTGTTTAGTTTTGTTAAAGCCAAGCCCGAAGAGGCTAAACCTTCTTTTGAAGGTAGGTTCTCAGGAACAAGATTTTAACCTATCCCTTATTAAGGAATTTATCGGGATTCTCATGAAAGATTATGATTGGTCCGCCTACTGTTGTCAAAAAGGGGAATTGTTTTCCGTCAAATCCAGTAAGAAAGTTAACCACAAAGACTGTAAAATATTGTTGGAAAGATTAAGGAGATCCGACCCCTATCTTTTTGATAGTTACGACTGTACATTGCTGTTAAATGAAAACATAGTAGCGGAGTCCGATAAAGATAAATATCAGGACCTTGGCTTATCCAGGGATAAAATAAGTGATAGAGAAAACCCTGAAGACGAAGAAAGAAAACATAAAGGAAAGCCCAAATATTCTTTTATCCAAACTATTAGAAATATTAACAATCTGGTGGGGCTGGATGACTGTAAGAAAGAATTGAAGCAGATCTACAGGGCAGTGAAGCATATCTCCCGGTTTTCAGATAAAACTTCAGAAAATATTAGTTTTCCCTACCATTACCTTTTTACCATGGATAACCCCGGTAGCGGTCTGACTACCATATTGGGACTGATGGCTTCTATGCTTTATTATGCGGGTGCTTGCAAAAGATGTGAGGTAACTGAATTTTCCGACAACAAGGACTCTTTTTTTCCTTTCTATAAACTTGAAAGGGTGCAAGGTGTCATGTCAGTTCGCAATATTGACCAATTAGGCAAAGAAAACTCCACGGAATTGGACAAGTTTATGGAAAAGATCTTGTCATCATCGGATAGAGGAGTAATCGCTTTTTCCATGTGCAGCCAGGAGGATACAGAGATAAACACAATCAAGGAAAAACTGGAGGCAAAGGTAAGTCTTCGCCATATACACATCCCTGACTATTCAAGTGTTCAGTTGACAGAGATAACAAAAATTATATTGGGCAAATATGGTTTCCGGTTAAGTGCCAGGGCAGAAGAGTTTTTGAATGTGTTTATTGATAGGTGTAAAGAGGGGATGGATTTAAAAAATGTTCATCTGGCTGAATGGATAGTAACAAAAATAACGGCTGACAGGCTTTTTGACCTGGAGCAAAAAACCATTGACCATATAATTAATGTAAAAGATTTGAGCAAAGTCCTCCGGTTTGAAGAAAAAGAAAATGAAGATGTGGATAATAGCTTTCTTTATTCTGAGCTTGAAAGCTTAATTGGAATTGATGAAGTTAAAAAGAGGGTAAAAGAAATAGCAAGCCATCTGGAGATTAGTTCCCGGAAGGCCCAAATGGGTGTAGAAGGCCATCAACCAAGTTATCACATGATGTTTACCGGTAACCCGGGGACAGGCAAAACTACCGTTGCCAAGATTTTGGGAAAGGTTTTTAAAAAATTGGGCTTGATATCTAAAGGTGATTTTATAGAAGCTACGAGGGAAGATTTCGTTGCAAGATACGTAGGCCACACAGCTTTAAAAACTAAGAGTAAATTGGAAGAAGCCCGGGGCAATATACTTTTTATTGACGAAGCATATTCTCTGGACGGAGGCCAAGAATATGACTTTGGCCGAGAAGCCCTTGCTACTATAGTTAAAGAGATGGAGGAGCATCGAGATGATATGGTTGTTATCCTGGCGGGTTATACAGAGGAAATGGAAGGACTTTTAAAGGTGAACCCGGGGTTAAAGCATCGTATTGCCCACAGGATAGAATTTCCGGATTATGGGCCGGAAGAACTGCTTTCCATCTTCACGAGAGAGCTGGGGGAGGGGTATGAATTGGAAAAAAATGCTGCAGATAAACTTTTGAAACTGTTTAAAAATGCCTGCAGCAATGCTGACAAAAGTTTTGGGAACGGTCGTTTTGCCAGAACTGTTGCCGAAAGAGTTTTAACCAAACAGTCCATACGATTGAGTCAACTGGATCAGCTTTCCAGGGAAGATATTTTTATCATTAAATCAAGGGATGTTGATGAGATATTTAATGATTCGGATATAATCCCTTATAGTTATCCTGCAGCTTCAACTCGAAAGATCGGTTTTATAAGATATTAAGCTGTACCGGGGTTGGCGAATGAATAATTCGCCCTCTTAATCAAATCCCCAAGGACATGCGGAGGTGATAAAATGAAATCTTTCGGTTACTGGATTAATAAACTTGCCGACTGGATGGAAGCTTTGGTTATTTCAACAGTCATACTGATGGAATCTAGAAAGATCAGGTAGCAAGTAATCCTTCAGGGATATTTTTCCCGGAAGAATGCGGGGAGTTTAACGGAGGTGAAATCCCTTGATAGAGAATTTGGCTCTTTCAGTTCTAATGGTTACCTTTATTTATCTAGGCATGTTAATAGTTGAGCCCAACTATTTATTAATAATAATTTCCGGTTTTGCGGCACTTTATATAGTAAATAAAGTAAAAGAAAAAATGGATATTGAGTAAAGAAGTATCATACTAACCTGATAAGGAACTCATATTTTTAATGTTTCTAAAATCAGCCTTCCTTCTTAATAGGAGGAGCTGGCAAGGAAAAGGCAAAAGTTTTTTAAAATGAAAAGATGGAAAAATATTTTAAATGGTATTGAGGAGAAAGATTTACCAACCAGGGTTATTCCTCCTTATTTAAGGAGGTTAGGAGGTTTAAAGGTGACAAAAAAGGTTACTTTTTTACATGGAGCCGATTTGCATTTAGGAAGCCGGCTAAAATCGGTGGGGGAAAAGTCAAGGGATCTTCAAAAATGGATAAATGAAGGTGTATTCATTGCCTTTGAGCGAATGGTAAGTGCAGCTATAGAATGTGAAGTCAATTTCATGGTTCTCTGTGGCGATATATATGATCAAACAGAGCGTTCAGCCAAATCTAAAAGGTTTTTCATCAAACAAATGGAGCGGTTAGAAGAAAAATCAATTCCCGTTTATGTCATATATGGCAATCATGACCATATGGATAACAAGCAGGAATTTTTTAAGTATCCCGACAATGTTTTTATCTTTTCCTCAGATCAAGCAGAAGTGTTTGAAGTTACGGGAGACAAAGGCGAAACTATAGCCAGGATTCTGGGGCAATCGTACAAAAATTCCTCAGAAACGCGAAAAATGCATAAATCTTACAAACCTCTTGACCATGATGTGGTTAATATAGGACTTCTTCATACAGGACTACAGTTAAACAACAAATATGTACCCTGCTCTGCCGAGGAATTAAAGGACATGGATAATATAGATTACTGGGCCCTGGGCCATAATCATCAACCCAAAATCATTAATGAAGACTATCCTGTTATTGCCTTTTCAGGGATCCCCCAGGGTCGTAGCATGGGTGAAATGGGATTAGGTGGGTGTTTGTTAGTAACTATAGAGCCTCAAAAAACAGCGGAAGTTAAGTTTATACCCACTTCATCTGTAATATGGCTTGACCTTAAGGTTTTTGTTAAGGAAAATGATAGCAATCAAGAGGATTTGATAAGTTCAATGGTAAAAAGAGGAGAAAAGTTTTTAAATGAAGCTGAAAATGAAAATTTAGTAATGAGGGATATAGGTTCAGGTATAAAAGGGGATTTAGGTATTAAGGGGTATGTTGTACGCTGGCATATTTCCGGCAGAGGTGAGATACATAACTCCTTAAAAGAGGATAACGAGATAAGAACCGTACTTGTTGAAAGGATGCAGGAAGAGTTTAAAAGCAGGGAGCCATTTTTTTGGACTGAGGATATCAGGCTTGATACAATATCTCCCCTGGTTAATACAGAAGAAATTTCTGAGGAAGATGTGGTCATGAAAACTCTGCAGCAAATTCATGAGGAGTTTCAAAGAGATCCTGAAATAAGGGAAGAGATTATGGCAAATAAAAAATTAGCCAAAAAATGGAGCCCACAGGAAAACTCAGAAGGTATTAAGGATGAAGTTTTTCTTCTTAACGATGATTTATATAAATCTATGGTAGAAAAGGCCTTTTATTTGGTGGCTGAAAGAATTTTGGAAGGGCGTGGTGAAAAGTGAAATTTTCCCGCATATACTTGGGTGACTTTGGCATTTTTCAAAATGTGAGCATGGATAATATCGGCAAAGGGATTGTTGTAATTGGCGGGCGAAATCGTGCCGGTAAAACAACCTTTATGTCTGCTCTCCGGTTCCTGGGATACAAAGTGCCAAAAAGCCCCGGGGTACCTTCTCCGATATATAAATATGATGTAAAAGCTGATGTTGCAAGGGAAGGGCTTAATTACAGGATATCCCTGGAGGGGCACGGCAAGCCCAAGGTAGTACCGGTTGGACATAATGATGAAAAAACCCTTGAGGAGCTTTATAATCATCTGGATAGGTTTACATATAAACAGCTTTATACCATAAGCCTTGATGAGTTAAGGAAAATACCGGACAATATTAATGAAAAGGATATGGACAGGATTACCACTGTATTACTCGGCGCCGGGTGGGAAGATGTTTTAAGGCTGCAGGAGATAAAAGACTATCTTAACAAAGAAGCATATAAAATTGGAGGAAAAGAGGGCAGCCTGTACAAAGGAAATTTTAAAAATTCTTATAATAAAATGAAAGAAGGTATTGAGCTCAGGGAAAAAGTTAATGCAGAAATTGATACCTACGAAACTAAGTGTGGCAGATTAAAGGAACTGAAAGTTAATATCCCTTCTCTGGAAGAAAGAATTAAGAAAGAAAGAATAGAAGCTCAGCGCCTTGAGCTGATAAAGGAGCATTTTGATAGATACTTAGAGTATAAATCCAAAAATATGGAGTTAAAAGAAAAACACAATAAATTGCTCCTTAAAAGTTATCCTGGAACAGGAAAGGGACAGGCTGAAAGATTAAAAATTGAATACCAAAATACTCTGAAAGAAGAAGAGCGGATAAGAAGCCATTTCACCGCTATTACTGGTTTTGAACCTGAAGCAAAAATATATGATTCATTAATAAAGCATCAAAAAGAGATTAATGAATTCAAGGTTAAAGTTTCAGGTTGGGAAGTGTCCATTGATAATTATAAAAGGGAAACCGAAGAACTGGATAAAAGGAAAAAAGCTTTATATTCAGATATTAAAGGGATCAGTGGTATCGACAATAAAAAAGAGGGTTTGACCTTTATAGATATTGTGAAAGCAGGCCGGATAAATGATAATAATCTAAAAAGCATTGTAAAAAGCTATGTTGATTTAACAGATGATTATAGGCGAAAGGAAAATGAAATTTCCCATTTGGAATATGTTATAGGTGAAAAAATTAATCAACTGGAAAAGATACCGCCTTTAAAGGATAATCTGCTAACGAAAGTATCTTTAATGTTTGGCGTGGATGTATTAGCAGCTGCTTCTTTAAGTTTAATTCTGCCAGCAGAAGTTTCCTTAACCTTTGGCATCGCAGGGGCCGCCGCTATAATGGCTTATTTTTTAAGACAAAACAGTACGGAACAACCTATAATTTTTAAAAAAGCTGAGTTAGAAAAGGAAATAAGCGATTACAAGGGGAAAAAACAGGCTTTGGTCTTAACTAAAGATGACTTAAATGGTAAAATCAAGGCCGTAGAAAGCAGTATTTCAAACCTGAAAAGCAAATACCATATTCCCGACAAAATTAATATTTTTTGTTTACCTGATTTTATCAGGGAAATGAGGGACCTGCAGCGGGAGCATGAAAAGGTTGTTTCTAAAGAAGAAAGTTTAGATGATTTAAAAGCCGATATTGATAAAGATTTTACCCGGGTGTTACCAGTTTTAATAGATATTGGCCTTTTGGAACAGGGATATGAATGTGTTTTTCGTAATAAAGAGACTGTTTTAAGGAAGTTAGAAAAATCCTTTGATTATCTGGAAACTGCCCTCACATATGAAGCCATTAAAAAGAAGAAAAAAGAAATCGAGGGCAGAATATTAAAACTATTAAAACAAGGGGGTCAGGGTGAAGAAGGAAGAATTGAAAATCTTGACTATTTATCTTTATTAGATGATTTCGTTATGCTGGGGGAAAAATTCGAGGAGCTCCGGGAAAAAAAGGGGGAAAAAGAAACATTACATAAAATAATTGAATCTTATCTGTATACAGAACGATGGGGGCCCCTCTTTGAGGACCGGGAAGGAGAAGTTAATTTAATTACCTCCTTTGGTTTGTGGTGCGAAAAATATAGCTCCCTGGGAGAAGTTAAAGGCCAACATGAAGAAGCTATAAAGGTAGTTAAAAAGCTTGAAGTTGAACTGCAGCATTTAATAGAGGAAAAAAGAGATCTGGAGAAGGAAGTTGAAGAACTTGCTTCTGATGAAAAGTTAACTGAAGCATTAGAGATAATTGATAGCGGCCGCAGGGAATTGGGAAATCTTGTAGAGGAATATACAATTAATAGAATATCAGCCCTTATGATAGAAAAATTGAGTGAGAGATTAATAGATAGAGCAAGAAACGGTCTTCTTGAATCCGCGAATGATATTTTTTGCAGGATAACGGGCAGTGAATATAAAGGAATTGAACTTCCGCCGGATAAATTGAAGGAAACAGAATTTATGGCGGTATGTGATGATAAGGGGTATCAAGAAGTTAACGACCTCAGCCGGGCTACCAGGGAGCAGCTTTTTTTATCCATTAGGCTAAGCAGGATAAAAGATATCCAGCCCGAATTACCCGTAATACTGGATGATACATTTGCTAATTTCGATCCCCTTAATGCCCGGGAAGCAATTAAATATCTTTTAGAGTTGTCAAAGACTCACCAGGTTTTTGTTCTCACCTGTCACCCGGAATTTTTGGATTGCCTGGCGCCCCTGGAGAGTATTCGTGAATGCCAGTTTTGGGGTATACAGGAAGGCAAGTTTTGTGGGCCATATACTGAAGGCTCCAAAGTAAGGGATCTCCTTATAAATCCTTACTAGATTTTAAATTTATTTTTATGAGAAAGGGGTTTTAATATGAAGACAAGATACATAACTAAATCACGCTTTAAATTAGCTTTGGAGTGTCCAACAAAAATATTTTATGACGGCAAAGCTGAATATGCTAATAAAAAAAATGAAGATTCTTTTCTGCTTGCTTTGGCGGATGGAGGCTTTCAAGTTGGTGAGCTGGCGAAATACTATTTTAAAGGCGGCCATGATATTAAAACTATAAGTTACGATGAAGCTCTTGCCCAAACAAATGAATTACTGAAAAAAGAAGAAGTGATTATTTATGAAGCGGCTGTTTCCTTTGGAAATTTTTTCATCCGTGCAGATATTCTGGTAAAAAAGGGTAGTTTTATTGAGTTGATTGAAGTAAAGGCAAAATCTTTTGATGGTAACGGGGAAGAGGGTTTTTTAAATAAAAACGGATCTATTTCTTCAAGTTGGCAGGAATACCTTTATGATGTGGCTTTTCAAAAATTTGTTATGGAAAAAGCTTTCCCTGAGCATACCATATCTGCAAATTTAATGATGGTCAATAAAAATGCTATTTGCCCTACTGATGGTTTAAATCAAAAGTTTAAGATAATCAAAGATAAAACAGGGAGAAAGGACGTACTTGTGTCAAAGGATTTGTCAGAAAAGGATTTGGAAAGCCCCATTCTTTCTAAAGTAAACGTAGATAAATGTTGTGATATATTATACGTCAATATGATCGGAGATTGTAGTTTTAATGAATTTATAGATAAATTAGCCTATCATTATAAGAAAGATATAAAAATCAGCATGCCTCCTTCCGGCAGATGTGCTAATTGTGAATACAAAGCCACTGATCAGGAAAGAAAGGAAGGATTAAAGAGTGGCTTCCATGAGTGCTGGAAAGAAAATCTTCATTGGACAGACGATGACTTTAATGAAGGTACCGTTCTTGAAATATGGAACTTTCGCAGTAAAGAGAAATTAATTAATGAAGGGCGGATTAAACTGTCTCAGATTTCCGAAGAAGATATTTCACCAAAAAGTGATAGTAAGCCGGGAATATCAAAAAGTGAAAGGCAGTGGATGCAGGTCCAAAAAGCTAGTAAAAAAGATAAATCCTACTGGATTGACTCGGAGAACTTGCGGCGCGAGATGAATACATGGACTTTCCCCCTTCATTTTATTGATTTTGAAACCGCCATGGTTCCAATACCCTTTAATAAAGGAAGGCATCCATATGAGGGAATTGCTTTTCAATATTCTCATCATTTAGTGCATGAGGATGGAAAAGTTGAACATCGAGGGCAATATTTGAATACTACACCGGGAGTTTTCCCTAATTATGATTTTATTAGGAACTTGAAATATGAATTAGAGCAGGATGACGGGAGTATTTTTCGATATGCTGATCATGAGAATAATTTTTTAAAGATCATTTATAATCAAATCATGCAGGACCCTGAGGAGATTCCGGATAGAGAAGAGTTATGTCAGTTTATTCTTTCTATAACTAAATCTAAAAAAGAAAAAAGGGAAGGACCGCGTAACATGATTGACATGTTGGAATTGGTCAAGAGATATTATTATGACCCTCTCATGAAGGGCTCAAATTCTATTAAACAGGTATTACCTGCAATTTTAAACAGCTCAAAATATCTTCAGGAAAAATACAGTCAGCCGATTTATGGTGGGGAAGGTGGTATTTTTAGTTTTAACTTTAAAGATTGGAAATGGATAGAAATTAGTAATGGAAAAGTTATGGATCCATATAAATTACTGCCTAAAATGTTTCAAGATGTATCAGATAAAGACTTTGAATTACTTTTTGGTAGCGACGAGCTTAAGGAAGGCGGAGCAGCATTAACGGCTTATGCCCGTATGCAATTTGAGGAAATGTCAGATTATGAGCGTAAGGAAATAGAAAAGGCATTACTCAAGTATTGTGAATTAGATACCTTAGCTATGGTTATGATTTATGAAGGTTGGAGGGATATGATAATAAATGGCTAAAAA
>Ga0207421_10003689_pt1 | contig 18083 bp, 12 predicted proteins | sample SodLakKL_010_SED_4_FD_187542 | JGI IMG/M metagenome (GOLD analysis project Ga0207421, IMG submission 187542) | Alkaline sediment microbial communities from Lake Tanatar, Kulunda Steppe, Russia - 8KL_010_SED (SPAdes) (version 2) | ecosystem: Environmental > Aquatic > Non-marine Saline and... | reverse complement strand
GACAAGCCGGTATTCGGTGTGGGCGTGACGCAAAAGCGACGGATGTTTCTTGAGATGACCTCACAGGTGGAGGCCTCCGGACACGGGTCGGTTCCCCGCGACCATTACTCGACCCGGGACCTGGTGAAAGCCACCACTGCTTTGTTGGAGGCCAAGCCAAAGATTACGGTTTCGCCAACGGTCATTGAAGCACTGGGCATACTGGCCGAGCATGAAAGGGGCATCATGAGAAGGGTGATGCAACGCATCGACTTCTATGGGCCGCTTTTTGGCCGGGTGGTTAGGAGTGAACCCCTGATTGCCTCCATGCTGACCAACACCATCACGCTGACCAGTTTGACCAGTTCAGAAGGGGCCTACAACCAGATCCCATCCAGGGCCAGGGCGGTGTTTGACTGCCGGCTTTTGCCTGAAACCGACCAGGAAGCATTCGTGGCACACATCAAACGCATCGTGGCACCCTATAAGGTGGAGATCAATATTTTGGAAAGCAGTCCGGATTCTCCTGCCTCTCCCCAGGGACATTTTTATGATGCCATGCAAAAAAGCCTGCACGAAGTCTTTGACAACGCCGTAGTAGTGCCCTTCATGTTCGTGGCCATCAACGATAACCGCTTTTTCCGCCGCCATGGGATTCCTGCTTATGGTTTGCTTCCGGCCATCATGTCTGATGAGCTGATGGAGACCATCCATTATTTTGATGAGCGCTTTCCCATTGAGGCCCTGGATAAAGGGATTGACGTATATCACAACCTGATCACACATCTCTTGGAAACAGAAATGCCCGCCGTGGAGGTCACTTCCGGGCCCTGATCCACAACAATAAATGTGTATAGATCCCGGTTCTCCTTATCACAGGGATACACATCCCCGCAAGTTGGTGATCGTTTTATTGAATCACGCATTTAAATATTTTCCGTTTTATGCTTATATCTGCAGGAGCCAAACTGGTAGCCAAATTTAGCAAATCTCGTTTTGACCGGTGGTATCGTGATGCTGCCGGGCTACAACAAAAGATGTTTAATCAATTGGTCGAAAAGGGCCGCCAAACCGTTTTTGGTGTGGATCATGATTTTGACCAGATCAGGACCCACGAAGACTTCAAAAAACGCATTCCTGTGCGTGATTATGAAGCATTCAGGCCTTATATCGATCAGATACTGAAAGGAGGTGATGACGTGCTCTGGCCCGGTCGACCCATGTACTTTTCCAAGACATCGGGCACCACTTCCGGGGCCAAATACATTCCCATCACCAAAGACTCGATGCCCCATCACGTGCATTCTGCCCGGCATGCCTTGCTGATGTATTTGCTGAAGACAGGGCGGACTGACTTTCTCCGTGGCCGGATGATCTTCATATCCGGGAGTCCTGAGTTGGATACGAGCGAGGACATTCCTACCGGCAGGCTTTCCGGGATCTCGCACCGCCACGTGCCGGCCTATCTGCGTAAGCGCAGGTTGCCATCCTATGACATTAACTGCATTGAAGACTGGGAAGAAAAGCTGGATGCCATCGTGGAGGAGTCCCTCAGCAAGAATATGAGTCTGATCAGTGGGATTCCACCCTGGGTGGAGATGTATTTTGAGCGGCTGATTGCCACTTCGGGGAAAAGCACCATCGCTGAGATCTTTCCCGGTTTCTCGCTCTTTGTATACGGTGGTGTGAATTTCCAGCCTTATGAAAAGAAGTTTTATGACCTGATCGGCAAAGAGGTCCCTTCGCTGGAGACCTTCCCCGCCTCTGAAGGCTTCATCGGCTTCCAGGACGAATGGCCATCCCAGGGACTGCTGCTGATCCCGGATGCAGGCATTTTTTACGAGTTCATACCGGCTGATCAGTTTTATGATGACGACCCACCGCGTCTTTCGCTCCAGGAGGTGGAGAAGGATGTCAACTACGTCGTAATCATGAATACCAACGCCGGACTGTGGGGCTATAACATCGGCGACACGATACGTTTTGTGTCAACCGACCCCTATCGCTTTGTGTCTACAGGCAGACTGACTCATTTCACCTCAGCTTTTGGTGAACACGTAATCGCAGAGGAAGCAGAGCAGGCCATTACGACAGCAGCTCAGCAGACGGGAGCGCTGGTAACGGAATTTACGCTGGCTCCGCTTGTAGACAATCCGGAGGGGCTGCCCTGCCACCAGTGGTTTGTGGAGTTCAGCAAAGAGCCGGATGACATGGAACGCTTTGCCAGCATTCTCGATCAGCGTCTTCAGGAAAAAAACCCATATTACAAAGACCTGGTCTCCGGAAACATCCTTCAGCCAGCCATCGTGGAAAGCCTGCCGGATGGCAGCTTTAACCGCTACATGAAATCCATCGGCAAACTGGGCGGGCAAAACAAGGTGCCGCATCTTTCCAATGACCGAAAAATAGCCGACTGGCTGGAAGACAATGTTTTGCGGCGGTAATGTGCACCTGCTTTGACTCTTTCAGAAAAAATGGGGCTGCCGTCCCTGATTTTATAACAAGGCCAAGGGGCACATAAGGTGTGCCTGAAAGCGTTTAATGCAGACTGACCAAGCCACTGGTGCAATCTACTTTATTATTTCGCTTTCGGGAAGACCAAATTGTTCTTCCATGCGGATGTCCATTGTTTCCAAGGCATCGAGGATGGGGTTGTAAATGCCCGGAATGACAGGGATGTGCACCCCTTTTTCGGCTATCTCGCCGTTAAGCACCATTTCAACCCCCACTGCAGCCGGAAGGGCCACGGTCCGTGCAATGGCTGTGTCGGTCTCCTGGGTTCCCGAGTCCAGCATGGAGGATTTGATCACTTCTTTTTTTCCATCGGGATAAGACGCCAGGAACACATGTTGCATGGCAACCATGTCACGCTCTTTTTTCCCGAGCATCATTTTTTCTATCATCAGGTCCGATACGATCTCGAAAGGTGTATCCTGCCGGCGGCCCATGCGGGTATTTTCAAACAACCCGAGCCATTCCATTGCCTTCATGGCATGGGCATCTTCAGGTATGTTAAGATGGGCGGCCACCTTTCCCTTTATGTTGCCAGCATCTTCCTCATCCATCAGCATGGCTACCATCTCAGCGTATGATTTACCTGTAAAATCATAGGTGTCGTTGGTGATGAGCTTGAGCGCTTTCATGGCATCCATGCTTTCGCACCAGCCAGGGTAACGGAAAGTGCCCCGCATCATGGTTTTGGTTTCCGGAATGCCATACAGGTCGATATAAGGCATGCTGTCGCGGTTGGGGTAAATGTCTAACTTGCCCACCTTGGGAAAATCAATCTGCAATGGATTTTTGAAAAGGTCTTCGGTAGGAACATACACTTCCTTGCCATGGCGGAGGAAGCGGCCATCGTTGTTCCCTGCCAGCACGACGCCCTTTGGACTCCAGCTGAATTTGTAGCGGAAAGGATTGTCATCAGCAACCTCTGGTGCGGGCAAGGCTCCGCAAATGCTGTAAAACTCATCTATCTTGCCATTCTTATCGTGCACATGATCTATGATGCGCATGGCTGACATGTGGTCAATACCCGGATCGAGCCCCAGTTCATTGAGTATGATGATTCCTGCATCTTTGGCCTCCTGGTCGAGTGCTTTCATTTCAGGCTTTACATAAGATGTGGTCACCATGTTTTTCTTATGCTTTATGCAATGCTTGGCCACCATGATGTGGTGTATCCAGGGGAGCAGGCTAACAGTAAGGTCATGCTCCTTGATCATTTTGTCAAGCGCTTCTGTGTCATCCACGGTCCATTCAATGGCTGTCCCATTCTTATGTCCCGAAATCATCGCGTCTGCCTTTGACCTGGTTCTGCTCGCAACGGTTACCAATACGTCTTTATCCAGCAAATAGGTCACAATGGGTTTAACTACCATCCCGGCACCCAGAATCAATACTTTCTTCATATCTTAAACTTTTTTATGGTTAAAATGTATTTGTTGACGAATCATTCATTTGTAAGTATCTGCTTGGTTTTTGATGATTTTAATGTCTTCATCCTTTCAAATGCTTGCTGATATATTGATAATCCGGAGTAAGCTCCCCGCGATGAAGGATCAGCGCCCTCTTTATGGCCGGCGGGAGCTTCAGGTCTTCAAAGTTTTTTGTGTAATCCGCTTCAGCGATGGGCTTTATGAATGGATAAAGGGCATTTGCGAAAGAAACAGAGGCATCCATGGGCAGCTCGCTCGGAAGGATATCTACTGCCATCACAAGAATGCCATGTCCCTTAAAGCCCATGGCGGGTTGATCTGTGTCCGGGTCATACACAAATACAGGATCCTCAATGGCAGTTCCTTTATGCGTGCATTCTATGGAGCCGTCGGGGTCGCAGGTAATATCGCCAATGACGGTCAGCTTGGGCTTATCCTTGGCAAAAAGTTCCCTGAGGTATTTCTTTGTTACGATGCGGGGATAACGGCTGTCCCAGTACATGCAGTTCATGAGCACTGTCATGTGCGGGATATATTTTTCGAAGTCGTTCTCATAGTTTTGTGGGTTTGCAAAATAATCCTGAAGGTCAAAAGCTTTTCCTTCCTTGTGGCGGGAAATGTCTTCTTCCTTGAATATCACCTTATAAATAATATTTCCTGGGAGCGTGGATCTGTTTCTCAGCTCCAGCAATTGTGCAGGCGTGATTTCTTTTGACGGCAGGAGGTTGGCGATTTCCTGGGCACCTATAGACACATTGCCATAACCGGTAAATCCAATGGTAAGGGGTTGCAACTCTTGGGGAATCCCTTTTTCAGCAATTTGTCTGCCTACTTTTGAAACCGCTGCCTTTGCCTCCTGGAGAGAATGATAATGCTGTGCCTGTTTTATGCCAAGGAATGCATTTTCCGCATGGCCATATTCCTTAAGACGCTGTCCGAGGCTCCACAATGAGTTGATCATACCCGCAAGTCCGGCATACTTGCCAAAAAAGATCAGGCGTTTGTTCTGGTCGTCAACAATGCACTCATAATCAATTAAATTACACCCAAGGTCCATCATTTTCTGCAACATGGGCATGTTGTATGACTGCCCTTTGATTACGTGGCTGAAAAAGACATAGGTCTTGTCTTTCTCAAAGGCCTCTTCAGGGATTTCCTTTACCCCAAAGATCACCGGACAGGCTTTCAGGTCTTTGTCTACCTGTGCTCCTGCTTCAACGTATTTCTGGTCTGAGAAAACTCTTTTTGGAGATGTTTCTGCAATGACCTTCAGGCCTTCTTCCCTTATCAGCTTGGCAGCATGGTGCGGTGTAACGGGTGTGCGGCGCTCCATTTCATATTTATCCTCATGGCGGATTCCAATGGTCTTATTATGCATGTGTATAAAGGTTTAAAATGTGATGAAGACAAAAGGACGAAAGGACAAAAGGACAAAAAGACAAAATGACAAAAGGACAAAAGGACGAAAGGTCAAAATGTCGTAACGTCAGTCATAGTGCTCATAATCATTCCTTTTTTATAAAATCCATTCGATTTTATGGTTTTTTTGCGTGCATATGGTTTTTACCGGTTTAGGATTGTGGGCAAACATACAAAAAAAAGTGAGGAAAAGAAGGAGAATGACACAAGCTTTCTGTTAATTTCTTAACAATTGGTCATAAAAAAACCCCGCTGGCATGCCAGCGGGGCGATATGGCTGTTTTAAGGCCTTTGTCTTTCAAGAAAACCGATACAATTTTTTTCTATCCGGTCGTAGATGTCATCGCTGGGGGTTTTGATGAACTTTTCCCCGGTGATTTTTTCAAACAATTCAATGTAGCGATCCGAGACCTGGCGGACGAATGCTTCGGACATTTCCGGCACCTTCTGTCCTTCTTCACCAGTAAAGCCTTGCGCTGTCAGCCATTCTCTTACAAACTCTTTTGAGAGCTGTTTTTGGCGCTCTCCTTTTGCCAGCCGCTCCTGGTAACCATCCAGGTAAAAGTACCTGGAAGAGTCGGGTGTGTGAATCTCATCAATGAGATAGATCTTTCCACCTGCCTTGCCAAACTCATACTTGGTGTCGACCAGGATCAGTCCTTTCTCTCTGGCCATTTCATTGCCGCGCTGATATAATTCACGCGTGTATTGTTCGATGGCGGCGTAGTCTTCTTCGCTGACCAGGCCCTGGCGCAGAATTTCTTCCCTGGAGATGTCTTCGTCATGGCCCACTTCTGCTTTGGTGGTTGGGGTGATGAGGGGCTCCGGGAAGGCTTCGTTCTCCTGCATGCCATCTGGCATGGGAACCCCGCAGATGCTGCGCTTGCCTTTCTTGTATTCCCGCCAGGCATGGCCGCAAAGGTAGCCGCGGATGACCATCTCCACCTTCAGGGGTTCACAATAGATCCCGGCGGTCACATTCGGGTCCGGGGTGTCAAGCTTCCAGTTCGGCACAATATCGGCGGTTGCATCCAGGAATTTGGTTGCGATCTGGTTAAGCACCTGACCCTTGTAAGGGATGCCTTCGGGCAATACCACGTCAAAAGCGGAGATCCTGTCGGTGACCACCATGAGCATCAGCTCGTCATCAATGGTGTACACATCCCGGATCTTGCCTTTGTAATAGCTGCTCAGCCCCGGAAAAACAAAGTTTGTTTCTTTTACTGTGTTCATGTGTTTAAATTTTATCAAAAGGTCGAAATGTCAAAATGTCGAAACGTCACAACGTCAAAAGGTCTGGTAGTATTTAAAACTTCACCTCTCAGGATTCATTGCCATCATCATCGCCCGCAGGATTTCTGCGGGGCTTCTCCTGGCCTTCGTATGCATCGATGATCCGGGATACCAGCTCATGCCGGATCACATCTTTTTCATTCAGGAAGACAAAGTCAATGCCTTTAATGTGGTTCAGGATCTTGACTGACCGCAGCAGCCCGGAAACCTGGTGCCTTGGCAGGTCGATCTGGGTGACATCGCCGGTGACGATAAAGCGTGCGGACTTCCCCATCCTGGTAAGGAACATTTTCAGCTGGCTTTCCGTGGCATTTTGTGCTTCATCCAGGATGGCGAAGGCGTGATCGAGGGTTCGCCCCCTCATGAAGGCGAGCGGTGCGATTTCAATGGTGCCGTCTTCAAGGTATGTGGCAAGCCGGGCAGGAGGGATCATGTCGCGCAGGGCATCGTACAATGGCCTGAGATAGGGATCCAGTTTGTCTTTCAAATCCCCGGGAAGGAAGCCCAGGTTTTCCCCTGCCTCTACTGCCGGGCGCGCCAGGATGATTCGTTTGACCTCCTTGTTTTTCAATGCCCTTACTGCCAGTGCCACTGCCGTATAGGTTTTGCCCGTTCCCGCTGGACCTATCGCGAAGAGCATGTCGTGCTTCTTGCAGCTGGACACCATTCTGCGTTGGTTGGGAGAACGAGCCCTGATGGCCATGCCATTCTTGCCATATAACAACAACTCGCCGCTTTTCTCCTCCTCAGTGGCTTCAACGGCAGTCTTGTCATCGTGGGCCATGATCTCGAGGATGTGCTCTTCCGTCAGCTTGCCGAACCTTTCAAAATGGTTGAGCATCGACTGAAACTTCTGCTCAAAAAAGGCCAGCTCATCATCGTCACCGATCAAAATGAGCTCCTCGCCACGGGAAACGATCTTCAGTTTCGGAAAGATCTGTTTGAGCAGCCTCAGCTTTTCCTCCTGCAGCCCGAAGATATCCGGGGGGTGGATCCCTTCTATTTTTATTACCTTTTCTCCCATTAAAATCATTACTTTTGAATGCAAATGCAAAATAACAATATTTTTGTGAAGAGGAAGCAATAAAAAACGCCTAAAAAGACCCATGGCCATCATCACCCTGACAAGCGACTGGGGAACAGGTAACCACTATGCAGGAGCAGTGAAAGGCGCTTTGCTGAAACTGTTTCCTGATGCACATATCGTTGACATCACCCACAACATCGCTGCCTTTGATATCATGCAGGCGAGTTTTGTGCTGAAAAATGCCTTTCCAAACTTTCCGGAGGGCAGCATTCACCTGATTGGGGTGAATACGGAGGCGGGTATTGATACCCCACATGTGGCCGCAAAATACCGGGAGCAATTCTTTATCGGCGCAGATAACGGGCTATTTTCCCTGCTCTTTGATGATGATGAGGTGGAAGCAGTAGAACTGGATGTCATACAAGATTCCGACTTTTTTACGTTTTCTACCCGGGATGTATTTGTAAAGGTGGCTGCCATGATCGCCGAAGGGAAAAACCTGCATGCACTTGGCCAGTCTTACTCTGCACTTAACCAGCGGTTTGCATTTAATCCTGTGGTGTATAACGATAAGATCATTGGAAAAGTCATTTTTGTGGATTATTACGGCAATGTGTTTGTAAATATCGATCAACAGTTATTTAAACGAGCGGGGAAAGGCCGTCAATTCATCATTAATTTCCGTTCGCCGGATGATGGCATCGACAGGTTGTGCACTTCTTATTCGGATGTGGTGCCCGGTGAGAAGGTGGCATTGTTTGGTGCTACCGGCTATCTGGAGATTGCAATCAACCAGGGCAAGGCATCCGCATTGCTGGGCCTCGAAGCCAATGATGCGGTTACGGTTACTTTCCACGATGACTAAACAGGCAATATGCTGGCATTATTTAAACGTGAGCTGAACAGTTTTTTCAATAGCCTCACCGGCTACATTGTGGTGGCCGTATTTCTTATCGTTACCGGTCTTTTCCTGTGGGTGCTGCCCACCACTTACAATGTGCCTGATGGGGGTTATGCTGATCTGAGCGGTCTGTTCACGCTTGCGCCATTTGTTTTTCTTTTCCTCGTTCCAGCATTGACGATGCGCTTTTTCTCCGATGAGATCCGTACGGGAACGCTGGAAATGTTGATTACCAAACCATTGACGGAGTGGCACATCGTGCTTTCCAAATACCTCGCCGGCACCATCCTGCTTCTTGCTGCCCTGTTGCCCACCTTGGTATACCTGGCTACCGTGCATTGGTATGCGGTTCATCCTGGGGTGGACATGGGCGGTACCTGGGGCTCCTACCTGGGCTTACTTTTTCTCGGCATGGTATTCGTTGCCATTGGTACTTTTTCATCTGCACTAACCGATAACCAGATCGTGGCATTCATCATCGCCCTCTTTTTGTCCTTCTTTATGTATATTGGTTTTGAGATGATCGCCAATCTTGGTTTTGGTGGTCGTTGGGATCTGTTTCTACGCGGTCTTGGCCTTGAGGCACACTATTCTTCCATGAGCCGGGGGGTGATCGACAGCAGGGACCTTTTTTATTTCCTCGGGGTCATTGTCCTTTTTCTCACCATCACCTGGTTAAAGCTGGCCTGGCAAAGCAGAAGCCGCCAATCGGGCTTGTTGCGGGCAGTGGTCGTTTTGGCTGCGGTGGTGGCAGTAAACCTCAGCGGAAGCCTTGGTTTTGTACGTTTCGACCTTACGAGCGAGAAGCGGTACAGCCTGACCGATGCGAGCAAACAGATGCTCAGGGAACTGGATGACATCGTCTATTTCAGGGTTTACCTTGACGGCGATTTGCCACCCGAATTCAGGCGGTTGCGCAACGAGGCCTCGGAGATGCTGGATGAGATACAGGCTTGGTCTGATTACATACAGGTTGACTTCATCAGCCCCACCCGGGCAGCTGGCGACGACCAGGAACAGCTGCGTGCACTCTATCGCAACCTATCCGAAAAAGGCCTTGAACCTGCCGAGGTCATGATTCAGACCAGCGATGGGGCTTCCAGGCAGGTGATCATACCAGGTGCGGTGGTCAGCTATAAAGACCGGGAGCTTGCCTTGCCCCTTATGGAAGACCATATCGGTCATGGCATCACGGAAAGCATACACAAGTCCGGTATGATGCTCGAATACAATATCGTTTCAGCCATTCAGCGTGTCACCAGGACGCATCGGGAGCGCATTGCTTTTCTGGAGGGACACGGGCAGTTCGAACCTCCATATGTGGCCTCTGTCACCAATGCCCTGGAGCAGTTTTACGACGTGGACCGGGTGCGTCCGGATGCAGGCATCGAGGCACTTTCAAAGTACAAGGCGCTGATATCTGCGCGCCCGCTGGATCCCTTTGATGAAGCGGAAAAATTCCTTCTCGACCAATACCTCATGCAGGGAGGCCACATGCTGTGGCTGGTGGATCCGGTGTTTGCCGACATGGACAGCCTGCGGGGGGCGCCGGAAACCCTCGGCATTGCCTGGGACATCAACATGGATGACTTTTTCTTTCATTATGGTGCCAGGCTGAACCCTGAGCTTGTCCAGGATCTCCATGCGGCGAGGATCCCGAAGCAGGTTGGCTCCGTTTCAGGCCGACCGCAATTTGACCTGCAGGAGTGGCATTACTTTCCGATCCTGAACCCCCGGGCCGACCATGTGATTGTCCGCAACCTGAACCTGATCCGCACCGAATTTTTGTCGAGCATGGATACGGTCCCGGTGGATGGTGTGGATGCACAGGTGCTTCTCCAGACTTCAACCAATACCCGGAACATCCCTGTTCCGGCGAGGATCAGCATCGAACAGCTATACAATCCACCCGACCCTGCAAGCTTCAGAGGGCCTCCGGCAACAGCTGCCATCCTGTTGGAAGGCCATTTCCCCTCACTGTTTAGAAACCGGCTGCTGCCGGATGTCGATCTGCCTGCCGACTTTGTGCGTCGTGACACCGGCGAAGAAGCGGCCATGATCGTGGTTTCGGACGGCAATGTGATCAAAAACCAGGTGCGGATGGACGGCAGCCCGATGCCCCTGGGTTATTACAGCTATACCGATCAAACCTTCGGGAACAAAGATTTTATTCTCAATGCGGTGAACTACCTGGCCGATGATTCGGGCATCATTGAGGCCCGCGCTAAGGACATGCGCATGCGCCTGCTTGACCGCTCGCGATTGCAGCAGCAAATCGCCGGCGTACAAGTGGTGAACGTGGTGGTGCCCGTCACGATCCTCGCGTTGTTTGGGGGGCTTCGTTTCCTATGGCGCAAACGCCGCCATGCTAAACCTGTTTGACATGATTGATATGAGAATCACCCGTTTTTGGATCGCTGCTGCCATTATCGTATTGGTGGCTATCGTGGTCGTTGTGCCTGGATTTGAGTGGGGAAAGCCTGGCGAGAGGGATTTTCGTATCGACAGGGAAGAGGTGCCTGTGCGCGTAAAGATGAAAAAGCAAGGGGAAGAAGCCGTTGTCCTGGAAAAGGATGCTGCCGGACACTGGTTTGTCGATGCCATGCACATGGCCGATGAACGGGCCGTAGAAGAACTTCTTGCCGCACTCCGGTTCATGGAAGTGCGTCGTCCGCTGCCATCAGAAGAAAGACAGCAGGCGATCCAAAAGCTGGGAAAACAAGGTACCCGTGTCCAGGTATATGTCAGGCGCCACTGGTTGAATTTTCCCGGTGGCTTAAAACTTTTACCCCGGCAACAGCTGCTGCGTGACTATATGATCTTGCCCGGAGATGATGCCGATGCAGTTGCCATCATGCAGATGAGCCATGCGGAAATGCCCTATGAGATGCACCTGCCAGGCCTGAGTGTTGATCTGCATGAAGTGTTTGTTCCGGAGGCGGTAGTTTGGCATACCTCCCGGGTGGTCATGCTCAGGCCTTCAGAAATTGCTGAAGTCAGGGCTACAGTACACCACAGACAGTCAGAAAGTTACAGCTGGCGTCTGAATGGAGAAGAAGAACCATTGTTATTCAACCATGCAGATGAACATGTACCACGGGAGCAAATCAACACGGATCAGCTCCCTGCCTATTTTCATCAGATCAGGCGGCTTCGCTATGAACGTATTCTGACGGGAACAGCCGATCAGCCCCCCGCAGATCTGCTTACAGGTGAAGCCTTTTTCACTTTGTCAATAGAAGACCTACATGGCAACAGGACAAAAATGGACTTTTTTAAGCGACTGCCACCAGATGACGGCACCTTGATCCCTGAAGAGCCGGATTTTGACCCCAACCGCCTTTATTTGCAAGTCAACAGGGGCGATTATGCACTTGCCCAATATGTGATTTTCCATCCAATGATCAGACCTTTGTCCTGGTTTTTGAAAAATGCTGACCATTCATGTCCTTTTTTTGAATAAACACACATTTTTATATCTGAAAAACAGCTTTCTTTTTTAATAAAAAGCTATATTTGCTGTTCATTTTAAATGATTTGCCGTATGAAATTTATTGTATCCAGCTCCTTGCTTTTAAAGCAGCTGCAAGCCATAAGCGGCGTGCTCAGCACCAACAACACCTTACCCATATTGGACAATTTTCTGTTTGAGCTATCTGATTCGGAAATTCATATTTCTGCTTCAGATCTCGAAACCACCATGACTTCACGCATCAATGTGGATATGGCAGAAGGCGAGGGAAAGGTTGCCATACCGGCAAAGATCCTTCTGGAAACCCTGAAAACTTTTGCGGACATCCCGGTCACCTTCGATATCGATGAAGACAACTTTGGGATTACGCTGACTGCGGGTGAAGGTAAGTACCGATTGGCCGGCCAGAATGGAGATGAATACCCGCAGGTGCCCGCGCTGGAGAATGCCAGCACGGTATCCATTGAGTCGGATATATTATACCAGGCCATTAGCAAGACCATATTTGCAGCCAGTACGGATGACCTGCGTCCTGTGATGGCAGGCATCTATTGTGAGTTTTCGGATGAGGGAACCATTTTCGTGGCCACCGATGCACACAAGCTGGTCCGTTACCGCCGCACTGACGTGAAAGCAGAGGAAACAGCCAGCATGATCCTTCCAAAAAAGCCGCTGAACCAGCTGCGACAGATCCTCTTGCATGATGAAGAGGCTGTGCGCATTGAATACAATGAAACCAACGCCCGTTTTACCTTCAAAAACATCATCATGACCTGCCGGCTCATAGAAGGGAAATATCCCAACTACTCAGCCGTGATTCCTGCAAAAAATCCAAATAAGATGACGGTTGACCGGCAGCCCTTCCTCAACGCCATCAGGCGTGTATCCATATTCTCCAATAAAACCACCTACCAGGTGAAGTTCAAGGTGGCTGGAACGGAACTGATCCTGTCTGCCGAAGACCTGGATTACAGCAATGAAGCGCAGGAAAGGCTTACCTGCCACTATGAAGGTGAAGACCTGGAGATCGGATTCAACAGCAAGTTCCTGGCAGAAATGCTCAATAACCTTACCACCGACCAGGTGCTGCTGGAGATGTCTGAGCCTAACCGTGCCGGACTGATCTCGCCCGTGGAAAGTGAAAACAAAGAGGAGGAAATTCTGATGCTGGTGATGCCAGTGATGCTTGGTGCGTGATGCACTTACAGCAACTCGGAAAGCTCCAGCCAGCGGTCTGATTTTTCACTGAGTTGTGCTTCGACCTCTTCAAACCGTGTGGATGCCTGCATGAGCTCATCGGGCGGCAAGGTACCTGCGTTCATTTTTTCCAACAGGACAGACTTTTCCGTTTCCAGCGCTTCAATATCCGCTTCCAGCGCCTCGAGCTCCTTTTGTTCCTTGTAACTCAGACCAGTCTTTTCCCTTTTCCTCGCGGGCTTTTGTGCCTTCTCCTTGCGGTCTTTCTGAGGGAAGGATTTTGCAATTGCCTTCTGTTTTTCTCTGAACTCCGTATAGTTGCCCGGATAGTCTTTGATGTCTCCCACATCCCTGAAGACGAACAAGTGATCAGAAAGGCGGTCGAGAAAATACCTGTCGTGCGATACGATGAGCAGGCATCCCGGAAACTTCAGCAGGAAGTCCTCCAGAATATTCAACGTTTCGATGTCGAGGTCGTTGGTGGGCTCATCCAGGATGAGGAAATTGGGGTTTTTCATCAGCACGGTGAGCAAATAAAGGCGGCGTTTTTCGCCCCCGCTGAGTTTAGCCACCCTGTCGTTGTGCGTGTGGTTGGGGAAATTGAAATGCCGCAAAAACTGGGCTGCACTGATCCAGTGGTCTTTGGCCAGCTTGATCCGGTCTGCAATGTCGGTGATCACTTCAATTACCTTCTTGTTTTCTTCGACGGTAATGCCATCCTGCCGGTAATATCCGAAATGGATGGTTTCGCCCGTGATCACCTTGCCCTGGTCGGGCCGCATTTGCTGGGTGATGATGTTCAGCAGCGTGGTTTTGCCGGTGCCGTTGGGCCCGACAATACCGACCTTCTCGCCGCGTTTGAACACATAAGAAAAATCGTTGACGACGCAGGTTTCGTCGAAACACTTGACCACGTGCCGGAGCTCCAGGATCTTTTTGCCCATCCGGGTCATATCCATCCGGATCTCGCCTGATTCAGCCGGTCTTAACTGGCTGGCTTCTTCATGCAGCTCATGATACGCCTGGATGCGTGCCTTGGATTTGGTGGTCCGGGCCGGCGGACTGCGACGCATCCACTCGGTTTCTTTTTTCAGCAGGTTGATCGCCTTTTCGCTTTGCACGGCTTCGGACTGCTTGCGCTCCTGCTTTTTTTCCAAATAATAGGCATAATTGCCCCGGTATTGATAGACCTTGCCGTGTTCGATCTCCACAATCTCATTGCATAGGGCATCCAGGAAATACCTGTCGTGCGTAACCATCAGCAGGGTGATCTTTTGTTTGCTGAAGAAAGCCTCCAGCCATTCGATCATGTCGATGTCGAGGTGGTTGGTCGGCTCATCAAGGATGACAAAGTCGGCTTCTTCGATCAGGATCTTAGCCAGCGCCAGCCTTTTGACCTGTCCTCCGGATAGTGTGGCTACGCGGGCCTTCAGGTCTCCGATCTTCAGACTGCTCAGGATCTGCTTCACCCTTTGTTCGTAATCCCAGGCCTGGAGGGCATCCATGCGTTCAATCAAGGCTTGCAGCCGATGGGCCTGTTTGGGATCCACTGCTTCCTGGAGGCATTGCTCATAGTCGCGGATGGTGCGGGTTTGCTCATTGTCGGCAGCCAGGAGGGCTTCCGCCACACGCAGCTCCGGATCAAAAGCAGGGTCTTGGGGCAGGTAAGAGATCCTTAAGCCCGACCGGTAGGTGCAATAGCCGCTGTCGGGCTCATCCAGGCCGGCAAGGATATTCAACAAGGTGGTTTTGCCGGTGCCATTCCTCGCGATCAGGGCTACCTTCTGCCCCTGGTCCACGCTGATGGAAATGTCCTCAAACAAAACCTTTTCGCCATAAGCCTTGCTGATGCCCCTTGCCTGAATGTAGTTTACTGCTTCCATCGCAGCGCAAAGGTAAAAATAATGGGTTGATGTTTGATGTTCGTCAATCCCGATCTCTGTAGTAATCTGTTTGCTTACCGGGATATGGTTGAAAAAATCTTATGCAGTTAAGGGGTTAAGGGATTCATCGGTTGTTATTTATTGTCTTCAACCAGGTAAAGCAGCTTGTCGACCATGGTGGAATTCCCGTACTCATCGATCACAATCACTTCCACGTGATATTCGCCCAGCGGAGCTTCGCCAGGGATAGCCAGGTGCTTATGTACGCTCGCATTTCTTAACCCCTTAAAATTGAGATCATCATCAAAGCGTTCATCAATAATTTTATATTCATCAGCAGGGTTCCCACTTTCAGGGTGGTCGTGAATTTCGATATGATATGCATCAAGCCTGCCATCATTTACCGAACGTGCATTAAAATCCACAATGATCTCTGCACCAGGTTTATGGACAATGGTGTCATTTACATTCGGGGGATGTGTTCCTGCTGCGAATTCATATATTTCCGGTGGCGTTGTGGTATCGGTGTCATCTTTTTCGCAAGAGCTCATCACAAAAGGAACCAGCAATAGCATGGCGAGCGTTTCAATCATTTTTTTCATTGTACTTTGGTTTTGACATCCTTTATCACTAAGGATTTGGGTTGAACGAATATAGTGTTTGATCATTTTGTTTATTATCAGCTTTTGTCTGTTTGTATTTTTACAGATTGCTGGTAATCAAAGTGCTGTGGTTTAAGTCCTCGAAGAGGATTTTGCAGGAGTGCGCACAATTAATTGTCTTTTTGGCATTATGGCTCCCATGCCCCTCATGACTATATGTGTTTTACTGCCAGGGGTCATCCGGGTGACCTTCTCGATACATCAGTTTATAGTCCAGCGTCGTAAAGGTTTGGTATCCCTGATAGTTTGTTACGTATATGTGGAAGTGGTAGTCTCCATAATCGTGGTAGGCATTTTCATTGGCAACTGAAGGGATGGTGATCTCCTGTTCAAATATGTAATCGGTCTCATCATCCGGCAGGTCGTGGATCCATACCTCTTCAAACGGACGCACAGCATCTTTTTTTGGATCCATTTCACAAGGATGATGTGATCCGTGTGTATGATGGTTGAAGTTGTGGTGGGTGTCAAAGCTCACTGCTCCGAGTCCTTCTTTACCCGGGTCGGTAACCCGGATTTTAAAAGTAAATGGTTCATCGAACCATATGGTGTCACAATAAGCCGGTGAGAGTACTTCAACCGTTGGTTGCAATTCTACGGTATCTTCATCTTCAGCGCACGCCCAGAAAAACATAGAAACTGTCAAAAAAAGCAATTTAGCGCCAATCAGGTGTTTTTTCATGATTCAATTTTTTTTTCACTTTTCATTATTCACTTATTGATGGGGATTTGTACAAACAACTGGATGTCCCTTCCCGGTTCCGGGATCCGCATCCTGCGGTAAAAGCTGACGTGATCGTAATACCGATTGTCGAGGGCATTATTCACCCGCAGGGTGATGTTTACCTCCTGCCTGCCCAGTTGGATCAGGCCGGAGGCGTGCATGTTCAGGCTGACATATCCTGGTGTGTTGAGCTCATTCGGCACCGTGTTGTTTTGTGCGCCAACCCACAGTCCTTCGACGCCCAGGTGCATGTCCCTGAAAATGCCTCTGTCTTTGAAAGCATACTCCAAACCGGTAATGGCTGACATGGGGGAGGTGAATGGCAGCGAGCGTTTCAGATCCAGGTTCAGTGCGTATACATATTCGATGCCTGCCTCGATGCGGATGCTTTGTGTCCAATCATATTCCAGGCTGGCTTCCCCACCATACAGCAAGGCCTTGTTCTGGTGGTACTGATATACCTGGCCTTCTGGCCTGAGCTCTGCCGTGGGGTTCAGGAAGAGGTAGTTGGTAAAGTAATTGGCGAAGGGACTCAGCATGAGGTGGAGTGCGTTAGTCTCTATTTCGTAGCCGAGGTCGAGTTGCCACGCCTCTTCCGGTTTGATGTCGAGGTCGCCGCGCTCAAACCTGCCCTCGTGCCTGTGCAGGCCATATGCGCCAAGCTCATAGATGGCTGGCACGCGGAAACTTTTGCCAATGTGCGCCCTGATGATCTGTCGTTGGTCGGGTAGGTAATTGACCCCCAGGGAAAATGCCGTGCCCAGGTAATGTTCTTCAAAGTCGGGGTTAAAAATGGAGTCTCCGTATGCCGGGTCCGGGTTCAGGCTTTCTTCCATGTCTGACAGGTGGTAATCGACTCGCAATCCGCTGTTGATGATCCATTGGGGCGACAGCTCATACTGGTGGATCACCCCGGCACCGGCAGAGGTCCGCTGATAGTCGGGGAGGATGTGGCTGAAGCCATCGGTATTGTTTTTTTCGCAGCTGGTATTGACGATCAGGTCGAGCTGATGGCCGTCCATATGCCTGAAGGAATAGCTTGCGTTTGCTGTGAGGTGATGCAGGTCGAATTGCAGCTCCAGGTTGTCTTTTACCCGGTAATGCATCAGGTCTTCATAGCGGTTGCCGGTTCTGTCGGTCAGGATGCTGTGTTCGGTGGAGGTGTTCAGCTGGTAGCCCAGGGCGAGCTCCAGTTTGTTTTCCCCGAAATATCTGTTGGTGAAATGGTTGATGGCGTAGTCGGAGACTTTTTGATACGGCAGGTTGATCTCCCTGGTGCTTGCCATGTGCGCTGCCCTCCGCGACTCATGTTGCAGGCCGATATAGTCAAAAAACCCGTTTTCTATGGAATGAAACCGCATGTCGAAGTATGAATTGCCCCAGGGTTTGACGATCCCGGTGACAAGGGATACACCCGTTTCTTCGCCCGCGGTGTTGTGTGCATGGTCGCCCAGTTCTACCTCGTGGGTGGCCTCAGCCGCACCTGCCGGTGCCGGCAGCAGGAAGACATCGGTGTCGGGAACCCGGAAGTCGCCAAACTGGTTGTGTGAGGCGTGAAGGTGTACATAAAAGTCGCCACGCCTGCCGG
>Ga0207421_10003688_pt1 | contig 18085 bp, 14 predicted proteins | sample SodLakKL_010_SED_4_FD_187542 | JGI IMG/M metagenome (GOLD analysis project Ga0207421, IMG submission 187542) | Alkaline sediment microbial communities from Lake Tanatar, Kulunda Steppe, Russia - 8KL_010_SED (SPAdes) (version 2) | ecosystem: Environmental > Aquatic > Non-marine Saline and... | reverse complement strand
GACCAGGCGCAGTGGTTTTGCCACGAGGACACGAGGGCACTAAGTTTCACAAAGGTTTTCTTCTTCGTGTACCTTCGCGGTCCCGGGACTTCGTGGTTCTTTTCATTGGATAGGGGACTGCCCTTTCGACTCCGCTTGGCCGAGCGCGGGTTTACTCCTGCAACCGTCGGAAGTCGAAACCAGCAAAATCCCGAATTTCCATTGTTTATTGTTAATTACTTATTGTTAATTCACACTCTGTCACTGCAAAGTGAATAATGCCATACTATTGCCACTATTGTCCTTAAAAACTTCATAAAGCAATTAGTCTCTGAAACAAAAAAGTCCCGCCAATTCATAATCTTGAATTAACGGGACCTTAGACTTTAGACCTTCGACCTTCGACTACAAAACAACTTCCTCATTCAGCTTAATATCCCTCGAGGAGTTGCCAACCTGAATTTCATAGGCTCCTGACTCGAGCACCCATTCGTTTTGTTCAGGATGGAAAAACATGAAGGCGGACTCGTCCAGCTCGATCTTTACCGTGGCTGAAGCACCGGCATCGAGATGAACTTTATCGAAGCCTTTCAGCTCTCTGATCGGGCGATCTACCGAAGGGTTTTTATGATGAATGTACACCTGAACAACCTCAGCGCCTTCTCTCTCGCCGGTATTCGTTACGGTTGATTCCACCACGACTTTATCGCCCTCGCGGGTTACTTTCAGATCGGAAAACTCAAAAGTGGTGTAAGAGAGGCCAAACCCGAATGGGAAGTGCACCGGCCGGTCGTGGGTGTCGAAGTAGCGGTAGCCCACGTAGATGTCTTCGGCATAATCGACGGTTCCGTCACCCGGGAATTCGCCAATACTGTGGGACGGGTAATCTTCATGGGAGTTGGCAAAGGTCATGGGTAGTTTACCGGACGGGTTCACATCACCAAAAAGTATTTCCGCAATGGCTCTTCCACCTTCCATGCCCGGATACCACGCGTGAACATAAGCGGGCGTGTCGGGCAGCCAGTTATCCATCTCCACGTTACTGCCGCCCATCAGAACCACGGCCGTGTTGCTGTTTACAGCATTGATTTGCTGAATGAGCTCTTCCTGACCAAAAATGAGCTTCAGGTTTAGCTTATCGCGGGCCTCGGCATCGTAGGTTCCTTCTCCCCACGGCATGCCTTCGTGACCTTTAATCCAGCCGCCTACGAAAATCACCGCATCAGCACGTTCGGCCAGCTCTACAGCTTCCTGCATCAATTGCTGATTTGCGGAACGGGCCAGCTCTACATCACGGACGTTTTCCCGTGACTGCGAAGCCGCATCACCCCTGATATCAGCAAACAGGCTTTCATCGTAATAAGGCTCATAGCCTTCAGCATAAATCACCTCAACATCATTGCCCACAAGATTCTGTATACCCTCCAGCGGAGTGACTTCATACAGCGCCCGGACCTGCGAACTCCCCCCTCTTTCCGCAAAGTGGCGGGTGGCATTATGGCCAATTACGGCAACGGTTCTGATCTCATTTCTATCCAGGGGCAGGAGGCCATCATTCTTGAGCAGCACTATGCCTTCACGGGCAATTTCAAGAGCAGTCTGCTGATGCTCTTCAACGTTTCGTTTTCCTTCACCATGATCGGTCATGGCCGTGGTACGCATCATAAGACGCAGAATACGGCGCACTTTATCGTCTACGTAGCTTTCGGCTATCTCGCCGCTTTCAATCATTTCTTTAGCCGGGTTTGCCATATAGAACTCTTCGTAAACCGGATTGTCGAAATCGCGGAGCAGCTCGGTACCCATTTCGATATCGGTTCCGTAAAGAAGCGCCTCGCGGGTGTCCTTAACCGATGCCCAGTCGCTGATAACAACTCCATCAAACCCCCATTCACCTTTTAAAACAACATTATTGAGGTATTCATGATGCGTGGTGTACTGACCATTAATCTTGTTATATGCTCCCATGATGCTCCACGCGCCGCCATCCCGAACGACGGCTTTAAAGCCCGGGAAGTAAATTTCGTGCATCGCGCGACGGCTGATAAGCGCATCTATATTATGGCGGTCTGTTTCCTGATTGTTGGCCGCGTAATGCTTGGGACAGGCCGCCACACCCTGCGCCTGCAAACCTTGTACATAACCCACGCCCATCGCCCCGGTGAGGTAAGGATCCTCGCTGAGGTACTCAAAGTTTCTTCCGTTAAGCGGGCTGCGAATAATATTGATTCCTGGCCCGAGCAGCACGTTTTTACCTCTTTCTTTGGCCTCGTTACCAAGCACCTCGCCATAGCGGTACCCAAAATCCTTATTCCAGGTTGATGCCAGCGAAATACCAACCGGCAGATAGGTGGCTTCATCATCGTAATTTTCCAGGGCGTGCCATCCGCGGCCGTGCTCATGACGCACACCGTGCGGACCATCAGAAAAAACGAGTTCCGGAATGCCAAGGCGCTCCACACCACCCGAAGTAAAGGATGAACTGGCGTGGATGAGATTTATTTTTTCTTCGAGTGTCATGAGATTAAGTAAGGAGTCGATCCTGGCTTCAGAAACTTCGGCAGAGCCGGTGCCTGTAGCTGCACGGTCCCGGTCCGAATTGCAGGAGATAAATAAAAAGCTGGCTGCTAAAATGATAAAGGTAAATAGCTTAGATTTCATAGCACATGTATTTTTAATAATAGAATATTCCAATGGGTTGATTAAACCACTTCTTGCCTGCCTTACAATATCTGAAAAACGGTGATTTTATCCCAATATGCTTAGGGCTGAATCACGCTTTATCACCTATATTTACATTCATGCGAAAACCGGAAAAGATGAATTATTCCAAATCTACTGAATAACATATGGTTTCAAAAACCAGCCTGTCAAAAAACCAAATCATTGACTTTAAGAAACAGCCTTTTAGCTTAGTAGATACGAAGTTACAACCAATAATCAGATGGTATGGCAGATCTTAAGATACTTGGACCGGTTGAGTTACGAAGAGAGGATGGCCAGCTTGAACATTCTTTTCTTGCGGGTCCAAAGCGTCTCGCTCTGTTAGCCTACCTGACATTGGATCGACCGAGGGGAATTAAGCGAAGAGATCAGATATTGCCTTTATTATGGCCTCAAAAGGGTCAAAAGAGCGCTCGTAATTCCCTGAGCAACCTGCTATACCAAATCCGCAGTGCGCTCGGAAAAGAATTTATTATCACAAGAGGTACCGAAGAAATAGGTATTAATTATGATAAACTGAGCTGCGACGCCATCAGCTTTGAGGAAAACCTGGATAAGGGTGAACCGGAAAATGCCCTTAAAATTTACAGGGGCGAACTGCTGAAAGGACTCCACATTCCGGGCACTTCCCCTGAATTTGATCAATGGCTGGAACGTGAGCGCGAAAGATACCGCAAAATCTATGGCGAAATCCTGGAACAGCTGGCGAATAAGGCAGAAAACGAAGGTGATTTAAAAAAGGCGGCTGAACTTTGGGATTTACGGGCACAGACCGATCCTTATGATACGAATGCCGTCAGGCGAACTGTTGAATTGCTCACCCAAACCGGCAGCAAGGGTGAAGCGTTAAAAAAAGCAGAGGAACACGCAAGGTTTATGTATCAGGAGCTTGGAGCCGGAAAAAAAGAGATTCTGAACAACCTGCTCGGAAATATTGATGATCTCACAAGCGCAGTCAAAATAACCAGCACCGGGAATGCCGGGCCCCTCCGGAATATCGACCCCAAATCGGTTGCTATTCTGCCGCTGGAAGAACTTGGAAACGACGAACAGATATCAACCTTTGCAAGCGGGCTTCACAACGATATGCTCACGCGGCTGTCGGGTGTTGCTGATCTCTCTGTTATCTCAAGGACATCGGTGCTACAGTACAGAAATTCGGATAAATCAATTCGTGAGATAGCAAGTGAAATAGGGGCCGGATCAATTGTTGAGGGCAGCGTTCAGATTATCGATGGAAGGGTGCGGTTAAATATTCAGCTTATTCGGGTGAAAGATGACAACCATATCTGGGCAGAAATTTATGATCGTGAACTGACGGCTCAGCACCTGTTTGATATTCAAAGCGAGCTGGCACTGAAAATTACCAACAGCCTGAAAGCGAACCTCACGCCAGGCGAGAAAAAACGCGTTGAGCAGTGGGCGCCAACAAATGACCTCGAAGCACACCGACTGTATACATACGGTAAAAAGCATCTTGACCAGAGAACCGAGAAAGGGATGAACCGGGCAGCCGAATATTTTCAGCGCGCGGTGGATCAGGATCCAAACTATGCCCTTGCCTGGGCGGGCCTTGCAGATACAATGGCTCTTCAATTCGACTATGGTTACAAAGCTGCAGAAATATCGCTTTCAAAGGCTGAGGATGCCCTAATCCGGGCACTTGAAATCGATCCAAATCTTGCAGAAGCATATGCGTCCCGCGGTCTTCTGTATTCGAACCGGCATCAGGGATCTGCGGCCATCCGCGAACTGAACCGGGCCGTGGAGCTTCAGCCCAGCTATGCCGAAGCTCACAACTGGCTCAGCTGGAACTATCAGCTTCTGGGTGAGGCCGGAAAAGCACTTGAAAGTGCAATAACAGCCGTAAACCTTAACCCCCTTTCTCCGGAAGCCGTCAGTAATTTATCTGCTTCATTATTGTACAATGGATACCCGCAAAAAGCTCTTGATGAAGCCTTGCGTGGAATAGAGCTACAGCCCGAATGGAACACGCTCACTTTTTACCAGGCACTGGCATTAATGGAGCTGAACCGGGTGAGTGAGGCAAAGTCTAAGTTAAAAAACCTGTCCGTTCCCTGGGCCGGAAACGGGCCGCTTGCCACACTCGCGCTTTGCCATTTATTGCTTGGTGAAAAAGATGAAGCCGGCCGCATTGAAAGCATCCTGAAAGAAAAGGGTGATGTTTTTGCTTTAGGGTTGATCCGTGCCGCAACGGGAGAATATGATCGGTCAATCCAGCACTTTCTGCAGATTGAAGAGTGGGACGACTGGGAGGCGCTTTCTATTCACCACATCTATCCCGGCATCATGCAGCCACTTAAAGCCGATCCGCGATTTGATGACATCCTGAAAAAGGTTAACCAAAGCAGAGGCCTTGAATAAACAGCCCTTCCTCCGTGTGCGCGCTTTCAAAAACCCCTCACAATTACTTAATAACCCTGCAGGTTTTAAATCAATCTATTGTGAAAGTTTTAAAGAGTCCCGGGCCGCGGGGAGCAAATACAACCCATGCATATTCTCCGGGTTCTGTTATGTTCAGGCCAAAGTATCCGGTCTCTTCTGCACTTACGTATCCAAGGCCTCCGAGAAATTCAACTGGGGCGGGTGATCTCAATCCGCCAACTTTGTACCAATCCATCCATTCGTTCACTTTATCCAGGTCTGCTCCCTCTTCCAATCGCACCAGATGTACATTGTTATGATAGGATTGACCAGCAGGATTCATGCTTAATTCAAGTTCAAAAGCATGTTTTCCTGTTTCCGGCTCCCATTTCACTTCAATTTCTTTTTCGTGCAGGGTAATCCGTGATTCCGGATTGGGTTCAGGGCTGTTTGCAGCTTCCTCCGTAACCGTGAACTCCCAGTGCATTCCTTCCATAATATGGATGATTCCTTCCTCCGTTTTCATCCAGCAGACCAGCAAATATTTACCCGGCTCCAGGTACGTCGTTCTTTCCGCAGTTCTGCCGGGTGATACCAGACCGCGACCATTTACATAACGGACGTCGCCTGACCAGGCGGGCAGCATTTCATTTACCCTGTCGCTGATTCCGGAGCGCTCCACAACTCCTTCCTGGTATTCACGCAACAAGGTTTCCCAGGCAATCATGTAATCCGTAAGATAATCTTCATGAGCAACTCCATCTGGAAGCTGCACCAAACTTATCTCGTGGTTGAAACTGGCCATTTGGTTACTAAAAACAATTGTGATCCAGCCGGTTGGAAGTTCGTTTGGTGCATCAACGTCAAAAGCGTGATCCAAAGCCTCCACATGAACAACAGTTTCCAAAGACTGCCCGGCTGCCTTGTTAGCTCCCGGCAGACCAAAGCCTGTGCTCACAATGATGAGCGTTATAGCGTAGATTAAACCTCTGCGTAAATTAAACATCCCTGTATCCTTTCTTTGCTTTGAGTATTGTTTTTGAATTCTATTTCTGAATATTCGACAAAGTCAGGAAGCTCTCTCCTTTTATCGCAATGACAGATTATTTTCACTTTACCTCCAAAACCCCCATCATTCCCTGATCTTCGTGATCCAGAATATGGCAGTGAAACATCCATAAACCCGGGTAATTATCATACCGCACGATGAAGCGGGCCGACTCGAACCCGGGCACATTCACCGTGTCTTTCCATTTTCGTTGTGATACCGGCTCTCCATTACGATCAATTACCTGAAACTGAAAGCCGTGAAGGTGAAACGGATGGTCCATCCCCACCAGGTTGCGTATATCCCAAATTTCAGTAGCTCCCAATTCAGCTGTTTCATCCACTCGGTTCATGTCCATGGTTCTGCTGTTGATCTTGCCGTTGGTCATTCTCATGATCCTTGTTTCGGTGGCATCATCAAGAGTTAGCTCCGGGATTTTTCGCAGTGTTTCCGGAACTTCAAACGGTTCCTGAACGGGTTTTTCATCTGTATACAGGAGAGTCAGCAGGTCATTTGTTTTCTCCCAGTTTGAAGGGCGGAACATAGGCATATAGCGGTCGTAGGGAAGATCCCGAAGGGTGATGCTGCTTCCCGGCTCGCCGGTTCCATATACAAGCAGCTCAGCCCGCTCTCCGTTTGAGAGAATGATTTCATCCACTTCTACCGGGTGCTCAAACAAGCCGCCGTCGCTCCCGACATGAGTGAAGGTGTGTCCTTCAAGGGCCAGACGGTAGATACGCGCACCTGATGCGTTCACAATTCTCCACCGCTGAACCTCCCCGCTTCGGATGGTTAATTCCGGCATGATTTCATCATTCACAAAAAGCACGTCGCCCTCGCGTCCATTCATATCATCCACGCGTTTCTGTCGGGAGCCGGTCTCAGCGAACTCGATCTGACCATCATCATCAAACCGGTTATCCGATAAAATAAGCAGGCGTTCGGTGAGTGTGTCTGGCAGCGGATCATTGTGGTCACGGATGATGATGCCACCGTATAGCCCCATTCCCACCTGCCAGGCGGTACGATGGTGCGGGTGCGGATGATACCAGTAGGTGCCAGCTGTTCCTTCATGAATTCTGAAGGCATAAGTAAAAGTCTCCCCGGGCCCTACCGGATGAAACGGGCTGCCGTCCATCACAAATGGAAGGTGCAATCCGTGCCAGTGTACCGTTGTTTTTTCGGGCAGGTTGTTCTTAAAGTGTACAATTACACTATCACCTTCCGAGACTTCCAAAAGCGGACCGGGTACACGCCCGTTGTAGGCATAGACATCAGTTTCAACGCCGGGCACAAGTGAAAGCCTCTCCTGGGATGCCGTTAATTCAACTTCCACAATACCTGGCTCGGAGGAGAGATTTTCCAGCACCGGATGGCCCGCCACGGAAGTCTGCGCTATTGATATAGCAAAGCAGCAGAGTATCAGGGCGGTAACAAAAAACAGCTTTTTTAACATTTCAGTATAGTCATCATTCTATTGTCACATCCTGCATTACGCCTAAATGGCCGGTATATTCAGATAGAAAAAGGTAGCGACCGGGCTCCAGTTCTGCGGTAAAATATCCCGTATTGCCCTGCGGCATTATATGCATTCCGCCGATGAACTGAACCGGAGCTGGTGTCTGTAAACCATCGACTTCCATAAAGTTCATATACCGCTGCACTTCCCGCACATCTGTATCGGGTGCGACACGCGCTACATGGACATTATGACCAAACCCTTGCTCAGGGTGCTCGGCCACATGAACAGAAAAGGAGTGCTTGCCGGGCTTGAGATCACCGTCTATCATCATTTCAAAATTAGACAATGTAATGGCTATGTCTGCATTTGGCGGCGAGGCTTCAGACGGGGATTCGGTTACCGTTAATTCCCTCATCATTCCTTCTACATTATGCAGTTCACCATCCTCGTTTTTCATGTAGCATTCAATAACATATGATCCCGGCTCTAAATTGAGGGTAATTTGAGTAGTGGCACCTGCAGGTATTATTCCTGTCCCGCCAATAAACTCTACGGCCCAGAACCACTCCGGTAAATCTGCACCCAGTTTGCCCATTGCGTCTTCCTGCGAAATGCCATCATCCCTGAGGGCGTACCACACATCATTAAATGGAATCAGAACGCCTGAAGCATAGTCATCAAACGTTTTACCTTCCGGAGGTTTTGCAATAAGCAGGAAATGATCTTCATTACCCTCATTTGAAAACTCAATGGTAGTCCACCCTTGAGGAATTACATCGGGCGCCTGAAAAGCATAATCTTCAGCCAGTATGGTTATGATATGATCCGAATGACTTGCATCGGTTGAGTGCATCTGAGCATGGGCTTTTACAGTAATAAGCCCCGCTATAATTGATGAAAAGACGAGAATTTTAAATATTCGCATAATTAACCCTGTTTAACACTTTGTTTAGATTTTGTAAACCCCTGCTTGTAAGAACACATAAATAATTGTTTTATGCAAGAAAGATAAAGACCTTAAATTATTGGTTAAGATAAGGTTACAGTTCACCTATCCTGAGACCGGGTTTAATTTAAAAAAGCAGCATGAAGGTTTCTGTTCAGAACCCTCCATGCTGCCATCGTTCTCAAGTTTTAGCTTCTGCTTCCTTTCATCTGCCGGGAGCGCCTCCGCGGGGCACATTAAATACCTTCAGCATCTGGTTCGAGTGCGGATCGGGAATCTCGGAAACCCATGCATAACGTCCGGGCTCAAGCTCCACATGAAAATAGCCGCTGCTGCCAGCTGTCATAGTTTGCACCCCGCCAAGGAAAGTAGAAGGGCCGAGCAGGTTAGCACTACTGCTTGAGATAAGACCATCAGGATCCATCCAGTTCATCCATTTGCCAACTTCGGCAACGCTGGTTCCTTTGTCCATGCGGATGAGGTGAACATCATGACCAAGCAGGTGTTCATAAACAGTTTGATCTTCGAAGGTAACTTTAAAGGTGTGCTCACCTGCACTGATGTGGCGGTCGAAATCGATACCTTGTGTAGAAACGGTAACTTCACTGGTGTACATCGGTGGTTCATGCTGTCCGTTCCCGTATTCATCAGATACAGTTAGAAGATTAATCATGCCCAGGTAAGAGTGGAAGTCACCCACGGCGTTCTTCACATAACACTCCACGACATACTCTCCTTCCTCAAGGTAAACGGTAGTTTCAGTGTAGCTCATTCCGCCAACAAAGCCCGGTCCGCCGCTAGGCAAAGCGTCTCCAAACCAAGGTGGGAAAAAAGTATCTTCATATTTGGTAGGAAGATTATCAAAATTCAGCTCTTTACCGGGAATCAAAGTATCCATAAAAAACTGGAAAGGATTGGTTACATGCTGAATCCAGTAATCAAGAAGCTCTGCTTCATCATCGGAAGCTCCATCTAAAGCGCCCTGAGGTACTGAGGCCAGGTAGGCAAAGTGCGTTGAGTGTGATTCGTTTTTCAGCCTGAACGTAGTCCAGCCGGAGGGGATTTCATCTTCAGATAACTCAAAGATGTAATCATCTCCAACGTGCCGTGCAGTTATTTCAACTACATAAGCGGTATTGTTGACTATGGTATGGGTTTCGGATTCGCTATTTATTGAAGTATTGAGGTCTCCATAAGAAGAGCTCGGATTATCGTTACAGGCCATAAACGTTAATAGTACGGCCAGCGCCAAAAGAAATGGTTTCAGGAATAACAAGTCGACAGGTATATATTTGAGGGTGCTCATAATATGTTCTCGTTTTTGAATATCAGATTTTAGTTACACAGCCAAAATAACTCCCTCCTCTTTGCTGTCTCTCTTATAGCTCTTAGATTCCATCTAAGAGGACATTCAAAACATAAAGACATAAAAAAAGCAGCTCCGGTATCAGCGGAGCTGCTTTAGTTTATTAAGTTACAAACGCAATGTTCGAATGTAACTCAATAAACTATGGAGTAGGTTCTGTAACTGTATTGCCATCAAAGATGGCAGCCGTCTGTGCCAATATCCGGCCGCTGAGGGATGCGCCGGTATTAAGGGTAATACCCGTCTTCGAAAGGATTATTCCTTCAAAATTCGAGTTTGAACCTAAAGTTGCCGCTCCGGCAACCTTCCAGTAGATGTTCTTTGCTTGTGCTCCGCCAATAAGGGTTATTTTAACACCCGAACTAACTATTAAATCTTCAGCGATTTGAAATATCCAGACGTCGTCTGCACCGCCGGCTAACGTTAGACCCGAGGGGATCAATACTGTATTATCCCATTTATACAGGCCCGGCGTTAGTGTTTTGCCGCCAATGTTGCCTGTGTATAGTCCTGCAAAGTCGGGTGTGGTACGACCGGCCGCATCGTTATAGGCAGTAATCATATCTTCAACGGCGGTGGTAAGATTCATCGGTGTGGGGTCGGCCATATCTGCCGCATACATTCTTCCGTTCACCTGGCTGGAGTTCGAGTATCCGCTTGCCGAAGTCTGCGAAAATCCGGTATAGTAGGATTCCGCTGCAGGGCTTAAGCCAAGGTCGCCTTTAAAGGATGATGTAGGATTGTTATTAATAGCCGTTCGGGCCAGAACAACATAGTTTTGGGCCGTTCTTAAATTTACCTGCTGAAGGGTGGCCGTGCTGCCGCCGGTTGTGAAACTCCAGACGATATCGCTACCTAGAACTGTACCTTCCGCGTTTTCTACATCTTTCGTTACTTTAGCCGTATAGTCGGTGAGGGCTTCAAAGGTGATATCAGGTGTGAAGGTTGCTGTGTTGGTATCATTAGAATACGATATGGTTCCGTTTACTCCTGTAACTCCTTGCTTAACCATAAAACTGGAGTCTGTAAAGGTTTCGGAGTTCATAGCTTCACTAAATGTAATTTCTACCTTTCTGTTTCGCTCAACTTCGGTGGCATCATTTGAAGGACTAACAGCTACAACCGATGGAGCAATATCATCGTCGTTCGCTCCTGTGGTCTGGTCGCTGCAGGCCGACAAAAATACCAGTGGCAAAACTACAGCCATCAAGCTTATAAATTTAAATTGTAGAAGGATTTTCATAAGGTAGAATTGTTACCCAAAATGGGTTCGTTGTGAAGTAAGTATCACGTCATCAATATGCACAGTTGCGCGCAGGCTTGCTTTACATGCAGAACAGATTAGCTTACACATTTTACTGAATGGCATAGGCTTAGCACAGAAATTCACAAAAGGCGGACTAATCCGGACCGAAGCAAACTGTGCTTTATGCTTAAAAAACAATGGCACCGGGTAAGCCCTTCTCTGAAACGGGCGCGGAAAGAAAAGGCTATCTTTCCCGGCCGGGCTTACTTAATTCAGGCTTACTACTGCCTGAACACATTTGTGGCGGGGCAATCTTTGCTAGATTGCTAAATTAAGTTCAGAAATATTTTTTTCCCTTTTTTTCTTTATGTCCAGATAGTAAGCAGGTGTAAGGTCGGTATGCTTTTTGAACTGGGCGAGAAAGAGGTCTTTGTTCCTGTAATTGAGCAATTCCGAAATTTCTTTCACAGAATAATCATCGTACAGAAGCAACTCTTTAGCACGCTCTACTTTTTGTAGAATAATAAAATTCGTTACCGAAACTCCGGTTACCTCAGAAAATATCTTCAAAATAAGGGCGCTTTCCGACCCCAGGTTTTCATGAAGAATATCCTTAAACGTGAGTTTTGGAAGCCTGTCGGAGTAATGAATTACCTCGATAATAGTATTGATGATTTTATCAATTATTATACTTTCGCTTGCATCCAGAAGATCCAGACCCGCCCTGCGCAGGCTTTTTTTGAGTTTAAGCTGCTGCTCTTCACTAATTCCTTCCGGAAACTCGAGCGCACCATGAGATGTAATGAGGTGTGGGATACCCATTTTAATTAATTCGCTCTTGGTGAAAATCTTGCAGCGCAGGCTCACCATGTATCTTACATACAGCTTGGTACAGCCAGTGCCCCCTGAGACTTTCGGGAAGTTGGGGTGCGCATTCATATAATCAATAAATTTAACGTTCGCTCTGTTAGTTCAGTCATCATCTATAATATGCGATGCATAAACAGGCTTTTTAAATACATCTATTTTTGCTCCGGGTAATTCAGTTTATACATTTCTTTTAAAGTCCAATTGCTTCAAAATATTATTTTTGGCAAGTCAGATAATTACAATTGAATTAATATAGCTTACATATTTTACAGGTCTTCCAGATTCTTTAATCGCTTGTTTTTTAGTGATTTAAAATAAGTAGGCGTCAGCCCGGTAACTTTTTTGAACTGATTGGAAAGATGTGCAACGCTGCTGTAATTAAGCATGTATGCTATTTCTGTAAGGCTGAGCTCGTTATACAAAAGCAGCTCTTTTACTCTTTCGATTTTATGTAAGATGATGTACTGCTGAATAGTAATTCCCTTTACTTCAGAAAAAACGTTCGACAGGTAGGTATAATCATATCCCAGCTTTTGGCTTATGTAGTCGGAGTAATTTACATCTGGAATTTCATCTGCATAGTGAACCATTTCGATAATGACGCTTTTGATTCGCTCCACGAGTACGTTTTTTTTCCCGTCAAGAAGCTCAAGTCCAGCTTTGTTTAAGGCTTTACGAAACTGTTCCAGCTGCTCTTTTGAAATATTCTCCCGGATTTCTGCACTGCCCAGTTCAACTGGTAAACAGCTCAGCCCTAGCTTCTCCAGTTCGCTTTTAACCAACATTTTGCAACGAAGACTTACCATATATTTAATGTGCAAAATCATCAGTTTGACCTTAATTTAGCGATACAGGTACCGACGATTACGTAATACAATACAGAGCAAAACATGACTAAGCAGGCCGTTAATTTAATCCGGCCTGGACATAGGCAAAAAAGTGCCCTGTCGTCCTATATCAAAGATACAACCTTTACTGCTATATAAATATCATCTTCTTATCAGTAAATCCAGCATTACGTACATACAAATCTTTGAACATCCTCTTTTAGCAGTCAAAAACCGTTCTTCTCAATACCACCACCTGCAGGCATTTTCACACCTGACCATCAACTAAGAGCATCCGTTTTAGCACATATTTTTGTATGTTTTTTAGAATGTCATGATAAGAGCAATAACATATACTTACGTTATGAAAAAGTTTATTGATCACTTCATTTGGATGTTTGGCGGGATTTGTTTTATAGCCGTAATTATAGAAATTGCTTTCAGCATCTTTCAGGGTACTGAGTTTGGCATTTCTAAAAGCACTTTTATTTTTTACATGATTTTCAGCCTTTTCTTTGCCTCCTACCGGACTTTTTCGGGCAAAACAGCAGCGGCTGACAAGCCAGTCTGAGTTTAAATGAAAAGTGAAATATCTGTGAATCAGATCTATTAAAAAACATATGCCTCAACCAACCAGCTATACCTGCGCCAAATGCGATTTCAAGGGCTCCGATTTCTCAACATGGGGCAGCTACTCCTATTCGGCGGGTGATATGCTTATTCCAGTCAGCCGCAGACTCGCCCTTTGCAACTCCTGCAATTCTGTAGTTTCTGCGGAGGTTTTGCCAACCCGCGAGCGCGCTGAGTCAATTAAGAGCGAGACCCTATTGCTTACGCAACAATTCCGGGATGAAGAGTACAAAAGGCTCGAGGCTCTCTCCGGCCGAACCTCCCCTGCCCGCTGCCTGGCCTGCGGCTCACACGACTTTGAGTTCATCCCTCATGTGGAGCCCGACCGGCATCAAAAAAGAAACGAACTTCCGGTACGCACCGGACTGGTCCACAAGAACTGCGGCGGCAGAATCTATGCTGAATTCCGGGCCCCCAACTTCTTTATGGGTACTAAACTGCCCAAAAAGTTTTTTGACACCGAGGGGATTGAAAAGAAAAAGCCCTGACCTCATCACGCTTTCAGACTATGATTACTCTTTTTGCGGAGATACTTAACAGAAATAAACCAAAGCATCTGCAAAGCCTTTAAAAAGATCTGCCGCCGGAATTAGTTAAGTTATCTGCATACATATATCTATTTATCACTTCAGTCAGGAGATCCTATTCATGAATTCATCATACTTAAAAAAACACGTCTTAACATTTTTCACAATCCTTAGCGTGCTGTTTCTTAGCGGCTGCGGCATTTTTAATTCAGATAATAATGATGATTTTGAGGACGGCACGGTTGAAGGCGCCCGGTTTGAGCTGAGTATGGACAAAACAGTCGTTGAGCGCGGCGGAAGTTTCCTGGCCACTTATACCGTGGAAAACACCACCAACCGGACCCTTGAAATCGAAACTGAATGTGTGGAGCTGGCTGGTATTGGGGTTTATCAGGGAGATGAGCTTATGGATTTTCGAGGTGCGTTCCCGGGCTGCCTCACCGCTCTGGGTTATTTCGAAATTGAGCCCACAGAAACCCTTACGCTGGAATGGGACGTAGATGCCTTCACCCTCAGCAGCGAAACCGGAGAAGCTCCCTTCGACACCACCTATGTTGAGCCGGGCGACTATGTACTCAGAGCTGAAGCTAACGTAAACCGGATTAACGGAACCGACGTTGAAGTTGGATCCCGGGAAATCGAATTCCGGGTGAACTGAGGCTGGAATAGTCAGGACGCAGATCCTCGCTGATTACAGGCAGATTAACGCAACATGTACGATATCTCCGCTGTTACTGTAAAATGAATAATGAAATCTGACATACTGTTGGCACTGTAGCCCTGACACACTGATTTTTAGTTCTTAATTCCTTATTGTAAACTCTTTCACCTTTTTAAGACGAAATGAGTTCAACCATTTGGAAACGAAGCTGTGCATTGAGCATGGTCATCATTTTAGCCCTGTCAGTGTTCTCATGCACCGGCGACCCGGAGCAGGACCTGCCGGAATCAGTCAGGGAGCTGGAAAATGTAACGATTCATGAGTACGGCTCTGAGCCTTCTTATTCCCTGTCGCTAAACCGGCTTTTGACTATTACCGATTCGGAAGAAGTGCTTTTCGGCCGTATCGGAATTATTGAAGTTGATGAAGCCGACAGAATCTACATTCGGGAAGGAGCAAGGGAGAATCTAGGCATTTATGTATTTGATTCTGAGGGTACATATCTCACTAAAATCGGCCGCTCGGGCGACGGTCCCGGCGAGTTCAGGTCAATCATGGATTTAAAGATTCATGATAATCAGCTGTTTGCTGTTGATGGTTCCTTATTCCGGCTGCAGATTTTCGAGCTGGATACTTTTTCTTTAGTCCGGGAAATACCCATAGATCCTACCCAGCTAGATCAGCCGGACAACGAGGGTTTTTGGATTCCAACAAAAGTCCATGTGCTTAATGATGACACTCTGTTAATGACGTTCATGAATTTGACTTCCGGTATGATCACCAAGTCGTATTACAAGTTGAACCTTGATGGTGACGTGATGTCGGACCGGATTATGTCAATTGATCACATAAATCAGCTATCAGATCCGGTGTCAGGTTCAGTTATTTTTGATCCATTTTCTGGAATAGGAAGGAGTGGTATTTCAGCAGATAATAAATTTTATACCACCTTCTCAGACGAAATGCTTTTCCGGGTTTATGATACAAATGGAAATTATCTGAGAGCTTTTTATCACCCTTTCAACCACAGCAGTCTGTCCCGGAATGAAGCCCTGAATTTCCATGATAGTGAAAGTTTCCGAAGAGCTCTTCAGCATAATGGAATCCCCGATAAGTGGCGGGCTTTTGAAAATATGGTACTGGATGATGAAAACCGGATCTGGGTTTCAACCATCACGGATGATAAGGATACCTACGAATGGTGGGTGATGGAAAGTGATGGCACGCTACTAGCCAAAAAGGAATTACCCCGCTCTGTGTTCATCCAGACAATCATCCGGAATCACGTTTATACCGTTAAGCTGGATGATGATACCAGCCAGTGGCAGGTGGGGAAGTATGAGATTGAGTTGAGATAGTTTCGTTGAAGAAATTGTCTTACCTGTGATCACATTTCATCATCTTAACACAGTTCAGCAATGTGCCACTTATGAATTGATAATTTCTATTCAAGTTCATGCTTTGAATACAAACACTAAAAAATAAAGCACTAAAACATATAAGGTGAAAAATTCATCCAATCAATCCGGCCTATGGAAAAAAATAGCGTTAAGAAGCGCGGCGGAGTGGAGCGTAAAAAAAGAAACCTACTGCTGAATAGCTCCTAAAATTGTTCTTAGGGTTGGGGAGCTTTGGTTTCTTTTAGCGGAACGCAGTACAGCCTGTCCCGATTCATCGGGGCTTTAGCTAACTTTTTTTCCCAGCCCGGCGGTTTTTGTTTACCTTTTGTCCGCACAAAAGGTAAGAGATGTTTACTTCGACTGAATGACCACTCAATTGAATCAGACACTCAGGGAGTTCGGTTTTTAAAATAGCTAGAAACAAGATTTTATTTAGTTCCAAAGGCATTAATCGACCACGATTGAATTTTTTCCCTGACAGTAGTGATTCCTTATTGTTAATTTCCCCGACTTCCGGACACTCATTCAAACATCAGATATCAAAAATCAGCTCTCAAAAATCTAAATGGATCCTCTCGCTCATACCCTGTTTGGTGCTGCGCTGGCTGAGGCCGGGCTCAAACGCAAAACTGCCCTCGCCACCGCCACGCTGGTAATCGGGGCCAATATTCCTGATATCGATGCGCTGGCTATGTTCATCAGCAATGATTTTGCGCTGCTGTTCAGACGCGGCTGGACCCATGGCATTCTGGCTCTGTTTATATGGCCGTTTGTTCTTACAGGCATGATGATTGGCATCCACAAGCTGCTCGAGTGGGGGCGAAAACGAAAGGCAAAACGCAACGGAAAGCAGGCGTCGCATCCGCCGCTGAAGTCCGGCTGGCTCCTGGCCCTGGCATTTATAAGCGTATGGAGCCATCCGCTGCTGGACTGGCTCAATACCTACGGAGTCAGATTCCTGATGCCCTTCGACGGCACCTGGTTTTATGGTGATACGCTCTTCATTATAGACGCATGGTTCTGGCTGCTTACCGGCGCGGCCGTGGTACTTGCCCGCTCGGAAAGCTGGAAAAGCATCAGCGCCTGGATCCTGCTCGGAGCTGCAACATCGGCCCTGATTCTCACCACAGAGTTTGTTCCTTTTGCCGCCAAGATTATCTGGTCGGCTGGTATTGCTATGATTGTGATTATCCGCACGGCCAGTCTTCAGAAAAAGTACGGACATAAGCTTTCCGCCGGCTTTCTTGCCGCAGCTGTGCTCTACACTTTTTTCATGTACGCCGGATCACGTATCACGGCAAACCATGCTGAAAGAGCGCTTATTTCCGGTGGGAACCCTCCTGTAACCGTTTTTGCCAATCCCCTGCCCGCCCGTGTATTTGAGCGAAACGGAGTAGCCGTAACCGAAACCCATTATCACTTCTATGAGCTCAACTGGCTGAGGCCCGAAAGTTTCCGCTTTACCCGTGAGCCACTGCCTATAGAACCCCCTGATGAAGTTGTTATGGCCGCGCTTGAGCTTCCCGAAATTCAGGGCATGCGCAACTGGCTGAGGCTGCCTCACTATGAATCAGAAAAAACCGACACCGGATGGCGCGTCTACATTCGGGATTTACGCTACGTAGAACCGGATCAGACCACCGACATCGGCATAGGCCTGGCTATAATCGAACTGGATGAAGAGCTAAGGCTCGCTCCCGCTCGCAATGATGAATGGTGATCCCGCTCCGAAAAGTAAATTTTGAACCCTGTGCCTCAATTGTGAATTGTTATCCGGGTAAACTATGCTGGAGTTGATGACAAACACTAAAAAGGAAAGCCTGTCTGCCGCGGCGAAGACAGGCAGGCGCTAATAATCACGATTCGGAACGTAGTGGAGAACCGCGCAGCGCTAGATGAAAAATGGCACCAATCAATCGGGCCTAGGAAAAAAATGGCGCATTAAGTCGCTACCGCTCCTGAGTGGGGGATTGGGTGAGGGAGAGATGGAGGGAAAGGTATCTCCAGCTTCTAT
>Ga0207421_10003687_pt1 | contig 18087 bp, 16 predicted proteins | sample SodLakKL_010_SED_4_FD_187542 | JGI IMG/M metagenome (GOLD analysis project Ga0207421, IMG submission 187542) | Alkaline sediment microbial communities from Lake Tanatar, Kulunda Steppe, Russia - 8KL_010_SED (SPAdes) (version 2) | ecosystem: Environmental > Aquatic > Non-marine Saline and... | reverse complement strand
CGATGTCCTCGAACGCCTTGCCGCGGAACTCCTCGAGCGTCTGCGTGCCGATGCGGGTGGCCTGGGAGTGGGCCTCCTGCTCCTGCGCCGAGCGCAGCGAGGAGATGAACACCGTCAGCAGCGCGAACAGCCCCACCGAGATGATGACCAGCGCCACGAGCACCTCGATCAGCGTGAAGCCGCCCTCGGACCGGTCCGAGGGCTCAAGGCGCGCGAGCACCCTGCGCGGGCGCGGTGTACGCGCGGTGGCTGCTCGGTCGCGGTCGTCCAACAGCCTCACCTTCGTGTGGGTCTCTCCTGGTGCATCGGCATGTCGCGGGTCGTTCTTGAGCAGGCGCGGCCGCCTCTGGGCGGGCCGCCCGCCACAGCGGGACGGGCGCGACCGCGTGGGCGTGGCCCCTCGGGCCCGAGCCCACGGACGCGACCTCACTGGCTCACACCACGACCCGGGCGACCTCCTCGAGGGTCGTGGTGCCTTGCAGCGCCTTGACCAGCCCGTCCTCGCGCAGCGACTCCATGCCCTGCGCGCGGGCGAACTTCTCGATGTCCTCGGCGGAGGCGCGCTCGGCGATGAGCCGCTTGATCTCCTCGGTGACGCTCATGACCTCGTGCACCGCGGTGCGTCCCCGGTAGCCGGTGTGCGCGCACGAGGGGCAGCCCACGGCGCGGTAGAGGTTGGGGATCTCGCCCTCGATGCTGTCGCTTGCGAACCCGGCGGACTCGAGCTCCTCCAGCGAGGGGGTGTAGGGCTGCTTGCAGTAGCCGCACAGGCGGCGCAGCAGCCGCTGGGCCAGCACGCAGTCCACCGAGCTGGACACCAGGAACGGGTCGATGCCCATCTCCATGAGCCGCGTGACGGCGCTGGGCGCGTCGTTGGTGTGCAGCGTGGACAGGACCAGGTGGCCGGTCAGCGCGGCCTCCATGCCGATGGCGGCGGTCTCGCGGTCGCGCATCTCGCCCACGAGCACCACGTCGGGGTCCTGGCGCAGGATGGAGCGCAGCGCGTTGGGGAACGTCAGGCCGGCCTTCTGGTGCACGTGGACCTGGGAGATGCCGCTCATGCGGTACTCGACCGGGTCCTCGACGGTGACGATGTTGACCGACGGATCGTTGATGGCGTTGAGGGCGGCGTACAGCGTCGTGGACTTGCCCGAGCCGGTGGGCCCGGTGACGAGGATCATCCCGTAGGGCTTGGTGTAGCTGCGCTTGAACCGCTGGAAGTTGTCCTCGCGGAAGCCGAGGTCGCCGAGGTCGAGCAGCACCGAGCTCTTGTCGAGGATGCGCATGACGACCTTCTCGCCGAACACCGTCGGCAGCGTCGACACGCGCAGATCGACCGAGCGGCCGCCGAACTTGCCGGTGACTCGCCCGTCCTGGGGGATGCGCTTCTCGGCGATGTCCAGCTCGGACATGATCTTCAGGCGGCTGGTCAGGGCGTTGTGGACCTTCTTGGGCTGGGTCTGCACCTCGTGGAGGACTCCGTCGACGCGCAGGCGCACCCGCGTCTGCCGCTCCTGGGGCTCGACGTGGATGTCGCTGGCGCGGTCGCGCACCGCCCGGGCGATCAGCTGGTTGCAGAACTTCACGATCGGCGCGTCGTCCGCGGCGTCGGCGAGCTCTTCGAGCTCCTCGTCGGTGTCGTCCTCCTCGGACTCGAGCTGGTCGAGGTCGCTGTCGCCCGACAGGTAGCGGTCGATCGTGTCCTCGACGTCGGTGCGCGTGGCCACGACCGGCTTGAGCGACCGGTCGGTGACGGTGCGCAGGTCGTCGAGGGCGACGATGTTGGAGGGGTCGCTCATGGCGACCACGAGCGCGCCGTCGTCGTTGACGCCGATCGGCACTGCCCGGTGGCGTCGCGCCAGCGCCTCGGGGATCATCGTGACCACGCTCGGGTCGACCATCTGCTGGCTCAGGTCGGCGAAGTCCATGCCGAGCCGCTTGGCCAGCGCCGAGACGAGCGCGTGCTCGGTGACCAGGCCGCGCTGGAGGAAGATCCGTCCAAGGTTGCCGCCCTCGGCGCGCTGCTGCTCCAGCGCTGCGTCCAGCTGCTGCTGGTCGATGAGGCCTTCGGCGAGGAGGATGTCGCCCAGCTGCTGCTGCGGGTTCTTCACGATGGCGCCCCTGGCATCGGTCGTCTTAGCGCCTGTCGGCAGCGCTCCCGGGGGACTTGAGGGCCAGTGCGGTCCGAGATGCCGCGCTCGCCTCTCTGTCGTCGGTGCCAGGCGGCAGCGTGACCTTCCTGGCGCCTTCGAGGGGCGAGGGCTCAGCCATCGGGAGGAGCCGCCCCCGAGCTGACGTCGGCTCCCACATCCTCGGCCTCCAGCACCACCTCGTGATGCACCCAAGCGGGCAGGTGGCCGGCGGCGGCCGCCGCGCCGCGCTCGCGCCGCGCCAGGGTGCGGGCGCGCTCCCAGCGCGTGTCGGCGTGGGGAGCGCCGACCACGACCAGGCCCTGGTCCACCAGCTCGGCGAGCGCGCGCACGGTGGCCCACTCCCCCGTGCCGACCAGGTCGACGAGGTCGCTGACGGTGCGCCGCCCGTCGACCTGTGCCAGCAGCGGCCAGGCCTGGCGGGGCACGACCACGTCAACGTCGCCGGGTGCCTCTGGCGCGAGGGTCACCACGGCGTCGCCCAGCGGGATCCGCTGGCCCAGCTCCTGCCAGTGCTCCAGGCGGCGCAGCGCCTCGGCCACGACCTCCTCGACCGATAGCGGCTCGCCGACGGGCTCCTGCGGCGGGGTACGGGCGGAGAAGCGGAAGCGCGCGCCGTGGCTGCGCAGCAAGGCGAACACCGCGCTCTGGACGCGCTCGCGCTCCACTGCGCGCACCCGCTCGGCGTCCAGCCCACCGATGGCCTCGATGGCGCGGGCCACGCCGCCGTGCTCGTCGCGCGCGGTGATCGCCGCCTCGATCGTGGCGTGGTGCACCAGCCCGGCGGCGAGCAGCACCGCTCCGAGCGCGTCGCCGGCAGCGCTGGTGCTGGCGGTGGTGATGGCGCCGTCGCGCACGTGGACGTGGCCGGTCAGGTCCTCGGCCTCGACGACCAGCACGCCGGTCGAGCCCGACTGCGCCAGCAGGTGCAGCACCTCCGACAGTGCGAAGTCCTTGAGACTTCCCTCGAGCATCGCCGGCCCCCGGACGCGGGTGTCGGTGTCGGTCCTGGATCCGAACGGTGCACGTCCGGTCCCCTGCGTCCCATCGGCGGGATGCCCCACGCACTTGAGCGTGCGGGCGGGAACCAGGCGGTCAGCGCCGGTGCGAGGCTCCCATGGCCTGGGCCAGCGCCTCGCCCAGGGCTGCGCGCGGGGCGGGCTGGCCCGTCCAGCGCACGAACGCGTGGGCGGCTTGGGCCAGCAGCATGCCGCGCCCGTCCACGGCACGCGCGCCCGCGGCCATGGCGGCTCGCAGGAACGGCGTGGGCTCGGGGCGGTACACGAGGTCGAGCGCGATCTGGTCGTCGGCGAGCGTCATGAACGGGTCCGGCAGCGGCTCGTCGGCCAGCCCGAGCGGGGTCGCGTTGAGCACGACGGTGACGGGCTCGCGGTCCCCTAGCGGGCTCGCCCCGTGCGCGAGCGCGAGGTCGGTGACCTGCTCGGCCTGCTCGCGGCGTCGGGCCCAGACGCGCACGCGTGCCCCGAGGCGGCCCAGCGCCACCGCGGCAGCCCGAGCTGCTCCCCCAGCGCCGACCAGCTGCACCGGCACGCCGGCGGCGAGCGCGAGGTCGTCGGCCAGCACCTCGTGCAGGCCGGTGGCGTCGGTGTTGTCGGCCACCAGCCGGCCCCCGTCCCAGAACAGCGTGTTGCCCGCGCCCACGGCCTGCGCCTCGTCGGTGCAGGCGTCGACCAGCTCGAGCACCGCCTGCTTGTGGGGCACGGTGACGTTGGCGCCTAGCGCGCCGAGGGCGCGCAGGCCCTCCACTGCTGCGGCCAGCCGCTCGGGGGGCACGTCGAAGGCGAGGTAGGTGGCGTCGACGCCGGCGGCGGCGCAGGCGGCGCGGTGCAGCGCTGGTGAGGCGCTGTGGTCGACCGGGTGGCCGAGCAGCGCGAGCAGTCGGGTGCTGGCGCCGCCGATGCTCACGAGTCGTCCGCCTGCTCGTCGATGGCCTCCTGCTCGCGCTCGGCCTCGTCGATGTCCTCGCCGGCCTGCTCGAGCAGCTCGCGGTAGGCGGCGACGTTCTGCCGGTGCTCCTCCAAGGTCTCGGCGAAGGCGTGCGAGCCGGTCTCGAGGTCATCGACCACGTAGAAGAGGTGGTCGGTGTCCTCGGGCGCGGCGGCAGCGCGCAGCGAGGCGTTGCCGGGGGCGGCGATGGGGGTGGGCGGCAGCCCGTCGCGCTCGTAGGTGTTCCAGTCGGAGTCCACCTCGAGGTCCTCGAACAGCACCCGCTCGGTGTGCTCGCCGCGCGCGTACTGCACCGTCGCGTCGATCTGCAGGCGCATCGGCTCCTCGAGGCGGTTGTGGATCACCGAGGCGATCAGCGGCCGCTCCTCCTCCAGGCGGGCCTCGCGCTCGACGAGCGAGGCGATGATGAGGGTCTCGTAGGGGTCGAAGCCCTCGACGGGCTCGACCTCGGCCAGCCGCGACTCCGCGGTGCGCACCAGCCGCCGCAGGATCTCGGCGGCCTCCTCGTCGTCGAACACCTCGTAGGTGTCGGGCCACAGCAGCCCCTCGAAGGGCTGGGCGCCCTCGGGGAGGTCGTCGACCGGCACCACGTCGGGCACCTCGAGGTCCTCCAGGGCGACCACGAAGTCCTCGGTGTCGTGATGGGTGCCGTCACCGAGGCGGTCGAGGGTCTGCTCGACGGTCAGGCCCTCGGGGATGGTCACCCGGTAGGTCGATGGGCGAGGGTCGTCCTGGAGCGCCGCGATGGCCTCGCGGGGGCCCATGCCCTCGCGCAGCTCGTGCTCGCCGGCCTGCAGGTTGCCCGCACGCGCATCGAAGCGCGCCGCCACCCGGAAGGCGAACGCCGACCCGATCACCTCCTCGTCGACGAGGATGTCGGCGATCTCGGCGGTGCTGGTCTGCTCGGGGATCGTCACGGTGACGGGGTCGCCGTCGCTGCCCCCGACCGTGGTCCGCGCGTCCTGCAGCAGCCACCAGACGCCGGCAGCGGCGGCGAGCAGCAGCACCAGCAGCACCACGGCGAAGACCTTCGAGCTCCGCGACAGGGTCATGGCGTCTCCGCGTCGGGCGCTCCGGGTCGCAGCGGCCGCGCGTCCAGCCACCCCTGGAGGATGAGGGTGGCGGCGACGCGGTCGCGCTCATGGCGACGGTCCTGGCGCTTGCGGCCCGCCTCCAGCAGGGTGCGCTCGGCCTGGGCCGAGGTGAGGCGCTCGTCGACGAGCTCCACGGGCCACGAGCGGGCGCGCAGCGCCGCGGCGATCTCGCGGGCGCGCTCGGTGGAGCGCGTGTCGTGGCCGCCCAGGCCCAGCGGCAAGCCGACCACGATCACCTGGGCGCCCTCGTGGGTGGCGAGGTCGGCCAGGCGAGCGGCGACGACGTCGGGGTCGGCGTCGCCGGGCAGCGTGTCGCGGGGCGAGGCGATCGTGCCGGTGGCGTCGCTGACCGCGACCCCGACCCGCTTCTCACCGACGTCGACCCCGAGCGCGCGCACGGCCTTCAGCGCCCTTCGAGCAGATCGCGTGCCGCGCGGCGACCGGCAGCAAGTGCGTCGTCGAGCGCCTCGGCGTTGCGCCCGCCGGCCTGAGCGAGGTCGCCCTTGCCGCCCGCGCCACCGCCGACGGCCTGCGCGGCGGGGCGCAGCACCTCGGCTGCGGCGACTCCCTGATCAGCCAGGTCCTTGGTGACGGCGCTGACGAGCATCGCCTTGCCGTCGTCGGTGGCTGCGCCGAGCAGCACCACGCCGCGGTCGAGGCGGTTGCGCAGCTCCAGGGCGAGGCTCTTCAGCCCGTCGCGGTCGGCCTCGTCGACGCGGCCGGCGACCACGCTGTGGTCGGCGACGCGCTCGGCGCTCTCCAGCAGCCCGTCGGCGCGGGCCAGCAGCGCCTGCTGGCGCACGCGGGTCAGCTCCTTCTCGGCGGCGCGCAGGCGATCCATGAGCGCTGCGACCCGGTCGGGGGCCTCCTCGGGGCTGACCTTGAGCATCTGGGCGATCTGCTCGGCGACGAGCCGCTCCTTGGCGAGGTGGTCGAGCGCCTCGGGGCCGGTGATCGCCTCGATGCGGCGGGTGTTGGCCGAGATCGAGCCCTCGTTGAACACCGTGAAGACCTGCACCTCGGGGCTGCGGTCCACGTGGGTGCCGCCGCACAGCTCGATGGAGAAGTCGCCGATGCGCACCACCCGCACGCGCTCGCCGTACTTCTCGCCGAACAGGGCGATGGCGCCCATGCGGTCGGCCTCGTCGCGGCTGGTCTCGAACGATTCGACCGGGTAGTCCTCGCTGATGCGGGTGTTGACATAGTCCTCGATGGCGGCGACCTGCTCGGGCGCAACCGCCTCGAAGTGGGGGAAGTCGAAGCGGAAGCGGCCAGAGTCGATCGCCGAGCCCGCCTGCTGGGCGTGGTCGCCGAGCAGCGAGCGGATCGCGGCGTGCAGGATGTGGGTGGCGGTGTGCCCGCGCGTGATGGAGGTGCGCCGCTCGACGTCGATGGCGGCGTGGGCCTCCTGGCCGGCGTGCACCTCGCCGGCCACCACGCGGCCGCGGTGGACGTGCAGGCCCTCGACCGGCGCGACGGTGTCGGTGATCTCCAGGCGCCCGGTGTCGGTGCGGATCAGGCCGTGGTCGCCGAGCTGTCCGCCGCTCTCGGCGTAGAAGGGCGTGCGGGGCAGGACGATCTCGACCTCCTCGCCCTCCTCGGCGGCCTCGCGCATGCCGGCGCGGTCGAGCACCGCGCCCACCTCGGTGGCCGCCTCGGTGTCGGTGTAGCCGACGAACCGCGTGGAGCCGACCGTGCCGGCGGCCGCGCGGTAGGTGTCCAGCGGCACGCCTCCGTCGCCGCGCTTGGCGGCGGCGCGGGCCCGGTCGCGCTGGGCCTGCATGTACTCGGCGAAGGCATCGCGGTCGACCTCGACGCCGCGCTCGGCGGCGATCTCGACGGTCAGGTCGATCGGGAAGCCGTGGGTGTCGTGCAGGGCGAAGGCGGTGTGGGCGGGCAGGTGCGGGCGCGCGGCGGGCGCCTCGCTATCCCCGGCCTCGCTCTCGGCCTCGGTCTCGCCGTGCTCGCGCTTGGCGTCCTCGATCGCGGTGTCGAGCATCGTCAAGCCGCTGCGCAGGGTGCGCTGGAAGGCCTCCTCCTCGGCGGTGGTGATCTTGCGGATCAGCGAGGCCTGGCTGCGCAGCTCGGGCCACGCCTGCCCGAGCGTGGCGATGACGCGGTCGGTGAGCGCCGGCATGACCGGCTGGTCGGTGCCGAGGTGGCGGGCGTTGAGGACCATGCGGCGCAGCAGCCGCCGGAGCACGTAGCCGCGGGCCTCGTTGCTGGGCAGCACGCCATCGGCGATCAGGAAGCTGGTGGAGCGGGCGTGGTCAGCCAGCACCCGCAGGCTGACGTCCGAGGCCTCGTCGCGGCCGTAGGGCACGCCGGTGGCCTCGCTGGCGGCGTCGAGGATCGGGCGGATGACGTCGGTCTCGTAGACGTTGGGCTGCTCCTGCAGCAGCATCGCCAGGCGCTCCATGCCCAGCCCGGTGTCGACGTTCTTGTTGGGCAGCTCCCCGAGGATCGTGCCGTTCGCGTCCTGCTCGTACTGCATGAACACGAGGTTCCAGAACTCGAGGTAGCGGTTCTCGTCGACGTCGGGGCCGCCGTCGGCGCCGTACTCGGGGCCGCGGTCGTAGAAGATCTCGCTGCACGGCCCGCACGGGCCCGGCCCGCCCATGCTCCAGAAGTTGTCCTCCGCGCCGCGGCGCACCACGCGCTCAGCGGGCAGCGGGGTCTCCTCGACCCACAGGCGCGCGGCCTCGTCGTCGTCCTCGTAGACCGAGGCCCACAGCCGCTGCGGGTCGAAGCCGAACCCGTCGGTGACCAGCGCCCACGCCCAGCGGATCGCCTCGGCCTTGAAGTAGTCGCCGAAGCTGAAGTTGCCGAGCATCTCGAAGAAGGTCAGGTGCCGCGTGGTGGTGCCCACGACCTCGATGTCGTCGAGCTTGCCGCGGATGCGCACGCACTTCTGCACGCTGGCCGCGCGCGGGTGGTCGGGGGTGACCTCGCCGAGGAAGTAGGGCTTGAACGGCACCATCCCCGCCACGGTCAGGAACACCGTCGGGTCGTTGGGGATCAGCGACGCCGAGGGCCAGACGTGGTGGTCGCGCTCGCGGAAGAAGTCGAGGTAGGTGCGGCGGATGTCCTCTGCGCGCATCGTGGTGGGCCTAGGTGTCGTCGGAGCGTTCGGGAGCCGGCCCCCCACGGTAGACGGCGCGGAGCTCGGCTTCCTTCTGGGCGGCGGCCTCGCGACCCACCGCCACCGCATCCCGCCAGCGGGTGCCGAGGTCGCTGGCGCGGCGCGCAGCCGCCTCCGACACGCCCGCGGGCGTGGCGGCGTGCTGGGCGCGGTCGAGCTTGCGCACCGCCCAGCTGCCGATCAGCACGCCGGCGCCGAGGCCGACGCTTGCGAAGAACAGGCGCTTGAACATCAGGCCCTCACGAGCGGTCGCGTCGCGCCGACCGCACCGCCGCCGAGGTGCCGGCGCCGAAGGCCACGACCTTGATCAGCGGGTTGGCCACCGCGGTGCGCACCACGTCGGCGAGGTTGTCGGCGGTCTCGGAGATCGACTGGACGTTGGCCATGATCGCATCGACCCGAGCGAGCTCGGTGTTGACCCCCGACAGCGTCTCGTTCACCGAGCCGATGACCGGCACCGTCTCGTTGGTGAGCTCCTCGACGCTGCGGGTCAGCTCCCGCACGGTGGTCACCAGCGACAGCAGCAGCGCCATCAGGCCGATCATGCCCGCACCGAAGGCGACCGCGGCGATGATGGCGGCCACGCCGAAGGGGCTGACGTCCAGGGTGGTGCCGGCCACCACGAACCCGACCGCGATGACGAGCACGGCGATGATCGCCGCCGAGACTCCCACTCTGCCCATGACCGCTGCTCCCCGTGCCGGTGTCGCCCAACGTCGGCGCGCCAGGGCGGGGCTCCCGCGCGGTGGCACGCCAGCCGCAGCCTAGGCGTCTGGCGCGGCTGTGCGCGATGCCGCGGCGCGCGGCGCCGCGGCGTGTGCGACCGCGGCGCGTGGTGGTGCAGCCTAGGCCACCGCGGGTGCGGCGCGCCAAGCGCGCGGGCGGCTCCGTCAGCGTGCCGGCGCACCGAGCGCGACGGCTGCCATCAGTGCGGCGGCGCGGTCAGCGCGACGGCAGCGTCTCGGGCAGCACGATCGGCTCGGCCGGCAGCGGCCAGGTCAGCGTCGGGCGACGCCAGCCGGGCACGGGCACGGTCAGCGCGGTCGGGGCGGGCAGGCGCTGCTGGCCGTGGCGGTCGGCCACGACCACCGCGTCGGCCTCCAGCCACCACGCCACCACCGCGCCGTGAGCGCGCCACGCCTGCGGACCCAGCCCGTGCGGGGCGAGCTCGGCGACCAGCACCGGCTCGGCGACCACGCCCCGGACCGGCAGCGGCCCGCGTCCGACGACCACCAGGCCGACCTCCGGTGCAGCCGGCGCGGCGGGTGCTCCCGCGGCGGGTGCGCCCGCGTTGGCGAGGGCTGGGCGCGCCACGGCGCTGGCCCACCACGAGGTGGGCAGCAGCAGCGCGGTCAGCGCCCGGGCCAGGCGTCCCGCCAGCAGCGCGCGGGCTCGGCCACCCGACGGCAGTGCCGTGACCCCCGCTGCGTTCCCGGTTGCTGCGCCCGCAGCCACCGGTGCGCGCATCCCGCTCATCCCGTGCCCCCCGACCGTCCCGCCTGTGCCATCGGCACCACCCCCATCCCCCGCGATCGTCGCCGCCCACCAGCCGCGCGCGGCGCACGATACGCACGCGGCGCTGACCCCCGCCAGGGCCGCGTGCAGCAGGCTGTGGACCGGTGACCGCGCGCTGTGCGGCGCCCGTGGCGCGCAACGGCCGGTACCGTGTCCGGCGATGAGCGCAGGAGGGGTGGCCGCGCGTCAGAGCCGTCGGGCTGTGGTGCCAGCGCTGCTGGGCGGCGCGGCGCTGCTGGGCGGCCTGGGACTGCTCGGCGCGGGGGCCGAGCCGGCCGACGCGCACCCCTTCGGCCCGCCTCCCACCGCCGAGGTGACCGCCGAGGGCGAGCAGGTCCGGATCCACTGGCGCGCCGCCGCCGACGACGTCATGGCCGTGGGCGCCGAGGCCGGCCTGGTCGACGAGGACGTGGTCGACGACTACCTCGAGGTGACCGCGCCCGGTCAGGGCTCGGACGAGCTCGAGGAGCGGCTCGCCGCCTCGCCCGAGCTGGCCGAGCACCTTCACGAGCACCTGCGCGTCGCCCAGGACGGCCAGCGCTGTCCGGCGAGCGTCGACACCGACGCGGTGGTCTGGGAGGGCGCGACCCTGATCGCCGACTGCCCCGAGACCATCACCGAGGTGGACATCACCGTGTCGCTGCTGCACGAGCGCCACCCGGCCTATCGCACGTTCGCCATCGCCCCGACCGAGGCCGAGCCGGCGCACGCGGTCCTCACCGAGCAGGAGCCCACGGTGACCTGGGACCTCGCCGCGGTGCGCGGTGAGGACATCGCCGAGGCCGAGCGGGCCGCGCTGGCTGACAGCGACCCCGAGGCGACCACGGCGTCCGGGTCACTCGCGCTGCTGTGGCCGATCGCTGGCCTGCTGGCGCTGGTGGGCGCGGCCTCGGGGCTGGCGGCGTGGCTGGGCCGCCGCAGCCCGAGCGCGCGAGGCGCGCCATGAGCGCGCTGCCCGCGGGGGCGCTGCCGGCCACGGGGGCGCTGCCGGCCACGGGGGCGCTGCCGGCCACGGGGGCGCTGCCGGCCGACCTCGGCTGGTTGGAGGAGCACCTGCTGGCGCTGTGGGATCTCGGCCCAGCAGGCCCCATGGCCCTGGCCGCGGCCGTGGCGGCCGCCCTGCTGGTCGGTGCCGCGCACGCCGCCGGCCCGGGGCACGGCAAGACCGTGGTGGCCGCCTACCTCGCCGGCGGCAACGGGCGCACCCGCGACGCCCTGGCCCTCGGCGCGGTGGTGGCCGCGCTGCACACCGCCTCGGTGGTGGCCGTGGCCCTGGTGCTGGTCGCGGCGGCACGCACCGCGGAGGTCGCCCTCGTCGACGCCGCGGGCGGGTGGCTGCGGCTTGCCGCCGGGCTGCTCGTCGCAGCGGTCGGGGTGGGGATGCTCGCGCGCGCCGTGCGAGCCCGACGCACCCGGCGCGCGCGCACCCACCACGGCGCCGCCGCCGACAGCACCGACCCAGCACACACCCACGGCCATGCCCACGCGCTGGGCCCGCTGCCCGCCGGCGTGCACCCCCTGTCGCGCCAGGGGGTGGTGCTGCTGGGTGCCGCCGGGGGGCTGCTGCCCTCCCCCAGCGCGCTGCTGGTGCTCGCCGGCGGGCTGCTCACCGGCCGGCTCGGCGTGGCGGTGGCGCTGGTGGCCGCGTTCGGGGTGGGGCTGGGCGCCACCATCGCCGGGGTCGGCGTGGCGGTGCTGCGCGGTCGTGACGCGCTCGCCGACCGGGTGGAGGGCTCGCTGCGGCTGCGCCGCCTGCAGGAGGCGGTGCCCCTGGGCGCAGCACTGCTGCTGGTCGGTGCCGGCGCGGTGATGACGCTGCTGGGGGCCGCGCGGCTGCTCGGATGAGCCCCCGGTGCCGCGCCCGAGCCCCCGGTGCCGCGCCCGCACGCCCGACCCCCGGTGCCGCGCCCGACCCGCCCGCCGGCTCACATCTCGATGTGGGGGCGCGTGGGCTCCTCGTGGTCCTCGAGGATCTCCACCGCGCTGCGCGCGGCGTCGGCGAAGGGCCGCAGCACCACCGTCGCGCCGGCATCGCGCAGCAGCGGCACGTCGTTGGGCTGGCGGGCTGCGACCGCGGTGAGGCCGGCGAAGCCCGCCTCCTGCAGGTGGGCCAGCAGCACGAGGTTGGCCTCCCCGTCGCGCACGGTGGAGATCACCCAGCGCAGCGAGGCCATCGGCAGCAGGTCGGGCAGGTGGCTGTCGGTGACCTCGCCGTAGCGGATCGGCACGCCCTCGGCCTCGAGCTCGCGGAGCGCCTCGGGGTCGTGGTCGACCACGATGGGCGTCCAGCCGCGCGCCACGAGGCGCTCGACGACCTGGCGCCCGTAGCGTCCGGTGCCGAGCACCGCCACGTCGGGCTGGACGACCTCCCGGTCGAGGTCCTGCTCGATGCCGCGGTGCGCCTGGTTGCGCTCGAACACGCCCAGCATGGGCTGCAGCCGCTCGTAGAGCGCATCGGCGTAGGTGATCATGTAGGTCGACAGCCCGATGGTGACCAGGCCGACCACGGTGATCAGCGCCACGACGTCGTCGCTGATCTGGCCGAGGTCGGCGCCCAGCGCCGCGAGGATCAGCGAGAACTCGCTGATCTGGGCCACGGTGAGCCCGGCGCGGAACGACACCGCGGTGCGGTAGCCCATCGCCCCCATGATGACCATGACGATGATCGGGTTGCCGATCAGCACGAAGGCGCTCAGCACCAGAGCCTCGACCAGCAGCGCGCCGGCGGCCTCGAAGTCCAGCTGGGCGCCCAGCGCCACGAAGAAGAACAGCAGCAGGAAGTCGCGCAGGTTGGTCAGCCGCGAGCCGAGCGTGTCGCGGTAGGGCGAGGACGCCAGCGACACGCCGGCGAGGAAGGCCCCGACCTCCTCGCTGAAGCCCAGCACGTCGGCGGCGGCGGCCAGGGCCACGGCCCAGGCGATGGCGAACAGCACCATCAGCTCGGGGCTGCGCGCCAGGCGGTGCTCGAACAGCGGGAGCACGTAGCGGCCCAGCAGGTAGATCGCGGCCAGGAAGGCCACCGCGGTCAGGACCGTGCGCAGCGCCTCCTGCGCGGGGTCGGGCCCACCGGGCTCGCCGATGGCGGTCAGCACGATCAGCGCGATGACCACGCAGATGTCCTGCACGATCAGGAAGCCGATGGCGATCCGCCCGTAGAGGCTGTCGAGGTCACCCTTGTCGGTGATCAGCTTGACGATGATGATCGTCGAGGAGAACGTCAGCGCCACCGCGATGTAGAGCGCGGCCACCGGGTCGAAGCCCAGCGCGAGGGTCAGCAGCCACCCCACCCCGGAGGTGAACGCCACCTGTCCGAGGCCGGTGGCCAACGCGACCGGGCCGACGTTGCGGACCATGCGCACGTCGAGCTTGAGGCCCACCACGAACAGCAGGACCGCCACGCCGATCTCGGCGAACAGCTCGATCTCCCCCTCGGGGTCGACGAGCCCGAGCACCACCGGCCCGGCGACGATCCCAGCGAAGATGAACGCCACCACCAGCGGCTGGCGCAGCAGCGTGGCGATCAGCCCGATGCCCGCGGTGAGCAGCAGCAGCAGCGCCACCTGGTGGAAGATGCCGCCGATCTCGAGCATGGGATCCCCTCGCTGGAGCCTGTGCGTCTGGCGGCGCGGCGGCCGGCGCTCGCCCTCGTGCGAGCCGGCGCCAGGCGCCACGGGCAAGGGTAGGCCAGCCGTCGGGGCGCGCCGCCAGCCCGGGCGCGCCGCCAGCCCGGGGCGCGCCGCAGCGCGCGCGAACCGCTGGCATCTGGCATGCTGAGGGCAGGATTGTTCAACAATTCGACGCGGCGCATGGCGCGCCGTGTCCCATCCCCGATCGGGGCCACCGCGCGCACGGGAGCACCGAGCAGCACCACCGCCCGGAAGGAGCAGCGATGCCCGCCGAGACGACCTCCGCCACCGCCGAGGCCCTCGCCCTGGCCGAGGCCCACTCGGCGCGCAACTATGCGCCCCTGCCGGTGGTGCTCGCCGAGGCCGAGGGGGCCTGGGCCACCGACGTGGACGGCCGGCGCTACCTGGACCTGCTGGCCGGCTACTCGTCGCTGAACTTCGGGCATCGCAACCCGCGGCTGGTGCGCGCGGCCACCGACCAGCTGCATCGGGTGACGCTGACGAGCCGCGCGTTCCATCACGACCAGCTGGGCCCGTTCACCCGTGACCTGGCCGAGCTCACCGGCCTGGACGTGGTGCTGCCGATGAACACCGGCGCCGAGGGGGTCGAGACCGCCATCAAGGTGGCGCGCCGCTGGGGCTACCAGGTCAAGGGGGTGCCGCGGGACGAGGCCGAGATCGTGGTGTGCACCCAGAACTTCCACGGACGCACCACCACCATCGTCGGGTTCTCCTCCGACGAGGACGCCCGCGAGGGCTTCGGCCCGTTCACGCCGGGCTTCACCGCCGTCCCCTTCGGCGACGCCGAGGCGCTGCGCGCGGCGATCACCGACCGGACGGTGGCGTTCCTGATGGAGCCGATCCAGGGCGAGGGCGGGGTCATCGTCCCGCCGGACGGCTACCTGTCGCAGGTCGCCGAGATCTGCCGCGACGCCGGCGTGCTGCTGATCGCCGACGAGATCCAGTCGGGTCTCGGGCGCACCGGCCGCACCCTGGCGGTCGACCACGAGGGCATCACGCCCGACATGCTCATCCTCGGCAAGGCGCTGGGCGGTGGCATCGTGCCGGTCAGCGCGGTCGTGGCCCGGCAGGACGTGATGGCGCCGATCACACCGGGGTCGCACGGCTCGACCTTCGGGGGCAACCCGCTGGCCTGCGCCGTGGCCCGCGAGGTGGTGGCGATCCTGGCGACCGGCGAGCTGCAGCAGCGCGCCGCCAAGCTCGGCGAGCGCTTCCTGCGCGAGCTGCGCAGCATCGAGGGTAGCCGCATCGCCGAGGTCCGCGGGCGCGGCCTGTGGGCCGGGATCGACCTGACGCCGGCGGCCCAGCCCGCCAAGATGATCTCCAAGGAGCTGCTCGCCGAGGGGATCCTGACCAAGGACACCCACGAGACGACGCTGCGCCTGGCGCCCCCGCTCACCATCGACGAGCCCGACCTGGACTGGGCGCTGGAGCGCCTGGACGCCGTCCTCGGCCGCTGACCGGCTCCGAGGGGGCCACCCGTCCCCGAGGCGCCCCTGGCGGCGCCTAGACGAGCACGCGCGCGAGGTCGGCGCTGGCAGCGTCGAGGTGACGGGCCAGCGCCGCGGCCAGCCCAGCGCCGTCCGCGTCCTCCACGTGGGCGAGCAGCCTGCGGTGCTCGGTGACCTTGTCGGGGTCGGGCAGCGCCCGATCGACCGTCACCAGCGCCAGCTGGAGCTCGCGCTGCACGCTCTCGTAGAACCGGGTCAGGCGCTGGCTGCCGCCCAGGCCCACCAGCGCGCGGTGGAAGGCCAGGTCAGCGGCAACCACGCCGGGGCCATCCCCCGCGGCCACCGCCCGGTCCATCGCCGTGACGTGGGTGGCGAGCTGCGCTCGCCCCGCCGCCCCCCAGGCTGCCGCCTGGTGGGCCACGCCCACCTCGACCGCGCGCCGGGCGGCGAACAGGTCAGCGACGTCGTCGGCGGTGGGCTCGCTGACCACCGCGCCGCGGTGGCGGTGATGGCGCACCAGCCCGTCCTCGATCAGCAGGCGCAGCGCCTCGCGGACGGTGTGGCGCGACACGTCGAACTGCTCGGCCAGCGCGGTCTCGGTCAGCGGCGAGCCCGGCGCCAGCGCCAGGCCGAGGATCTGGCGGCGCAGCGCCGCGCGGACCTGCTCGGCCACGCTGTCGCGCGGTGTGGGCTGGCGCACGGGTGCGGTCGGGTCGGTCACGCCCGGCAGGGTACTGCCCGCGCCCGCCGTGGCGCGGTCGGTGCGACCGCGCCGACCGGGTGCCCACCGCGGACCCGACGCCCGCTCACAGGACCTGCTCGAGGAACTCCCGCAGGCGGGGGCTGCGCGGATCGCCGAACAGCTCTGCGGGTGGGCGGTCCTCGATGACGCGCCCCTCGTCGACGAACACCACCCGGTCGGCGACCTCGCGCGCGAAGCCCATCTCGTGGGTGACCACCACCATCGTCATGCCGCGCTCGGCCAGGTCGGTCATGACCGCCAGCACGCCCTTGACCAGCTCGGGATCCAGGGCGCTGGTCACCTCGTCGAACAGCATCACGTCGGGGTCCATGGCCAGGGCGCGCGCGATGGCCACGCGCTGCTGCTGACCGCCCGACAGCTGCGCGGGGCGGTGCTTGGCCTTGCCGGCGAGCCCGACCTCGGCGAGGCGCTCGCGGGCGATGCGCTCCGACTCGGCCTTGCCCAGGCCCTTGACCTTGCGCAGGGCGATGGCGACGTTGCGCAGCGCGCTCATGTGCGGGAACAGGTTGAACTGCTGGAAGACCATCCCCACGCGCGTGCGGATCGCGTCGATGTCGGTGCGCCGGGCGGTGAGATCGATCCCGTCGATCTCCACGCGCCCGGAGGTGGGCTCCTCGAGCAGGTTGATGCAGCGCAGCATCGTCGACTTGCCCGACCCGCTGGCGCCGATGACGCACACGACCTCGCCGGCGGCGACCTCGAGGTCGACCTCGCGCAGCACCTCGGTGGTGCCGAACGTCTTGCTCAGCCCGCGCAGCGCGACCCGTGGGGTCGCCCCGACCTGGGGGTCGGTCATCACCGCCCTCCCAGGGGGCGCTTGGCGGCCTGGGGCACGTCCTCGTCGGCCGCGATCGGCTTGCCCTCGCGCAGGCGCGTGTCCATCCAGTTGATCACCCGGGTCAGGGGCACCGTGATGGCCACGTACATCAGGCCCGCGGCGGTCAGGGCCGACAGGTTGCCCTGCTCCTGGACGACCTGCTGGCCGATGCGGAACAGCTCGCGGTCACCCACCGACATGCCGATGACGAACACCAGCGAGGAGTCCTTGATCAGCGCGATCAGCTCGTTGGTCAGCGGCGGCAGCACGCGGCGGATGCCCTGCGGGATGATCACCAGCCACATGGCCTGCAGGTAGCCCATGCCTACGCTGCGCGCCGCCTCCATCTGCCCCTTGTCGATGCTCTGGATGCCCGCGCGCAGGATCTCTGCGATGTAGGCGCTGGCGATGAGCGTCAGGGCCAGGATCGCGTAGCTTGAGCGCTGCTCGAAGATCCGCGCCCCCGACAGCGTGAAGCCGAAGTAGACGTAGATGATGACGAGGATCGCGGGCAGGCCGCGGAAAAGGTCGATCCAGACCTTGGCGGGCAGCCGCACCCACCAGCGCCTGGAGATCCCCATGAGCGCCAGCACCAGGCCGACGAGGAAGCCCAGCCCGAACCCGGAGAACGACAGGTAGAGGGTGTTGAGCAGCCCCTCGGCGAGCAGGGCCGGCAGCGTCCCGAGGATGATGTCGGGGTCGAACAGCAGGCGGGTGATCTGCTCCACGGCGGGCCCTTCTCATCCGGGGGCGCCGGGGCGGGGGCGCGCGAGGCAGCGCGCCCCCGCCCCGGCGCGGCGACGCTAGGCGTCGTCGCCGGCGAACGCCTCGGGCACGTCGAGCTCGGGGAACCACTCCTGGTAGATCTCGGCGTAGGTCCCCTCGGCGATGACCTCGTCGAGCGCGGCGTTGACCGCATCGAGCAGCTCGGGCTTGGTCGGATCGACCGCGATGCCATACTCCTCGCCGGTGTCGACCTCGTCGGCGACCACCAGGGTCTCGGAGTCACCGACCTCCTCGTTGGCAGCCGGCAGGTCGGCCACCACCACGTCGACGCCCTCGCCCTCCAGGTCGGCGAACGCCTCGGGGTAGCCGGGGAACTCCACGATCTCGTTGTCCTCGCCGTAGGCCTCCTCGGCATAGTCCAGGCCGGTGGTGCCGGCCTGCGCACCGACGGTGACGCCGTCGATGTCCTCCTCGGCGGTGATGTCAGACCCCTCGAGGGTCACCAGCGCCTGGGTCGCCTCGAAGTAGGGGTCGGAGAAGTCCACGGTCTCCTGGCGCTCCTCGGTGATGGTCAGCGCCGAGATGACCACGTCGAACTCGCCGGCGGCGAGCTGGGTGAGGATCCCGTCGAAGTCCGCGTCGACGTACTCGGTGTCCACACCGAGCTCCTCGGCGATCGCATCCATCAGGTCGATGTCGAAGCCGGCGGCCTCGTCGTCCTCGATGAACTCGAACGGGGCGAACGCGAGGTCCGAGCCCACGGTGAGCTGGCCCTCCTCGATCAGGTCGAGCTCGGCCTCGTCGACGTCGTCGG
>Ga0207421_10003686_pt1 | contig 18090 bp, 18 predicted proteins | sample SodLakKL_010_SED_4_FD_187542 | JGI IMG/M metagenome (GOLD analysis project Ga0207421, IMG submission 187542) | Alkaline sediment microbial communities from Lake Tanatar, Kulunda Steppe, Russia - 8KL_010_SED (SPAdes) (version 2) | ecosystem: Environmental > Aquatic > Non-marine Saline and... | reverse complement strand
CAAGATGTGTTTGTTTCTTTCAAAAAACTCTCCGACTGAGATCTCCTGCTGCTTATCTGCTAGTTCTTCTGCTATTGAAGCCATGACATCCCATCGTTTGGATAAATCACTTTTAGTTGATAAACTTTCTGGAAAGGGTTCGGTGAAAGTACCGATAGAAAGGTTGTTATTTTTCAGACCTATCTCTTATCCTGAATCCCGAGTCTCTGATCTTAATATCATCTCTTTTTCCTTCAAGGTATTTGTAAACGGTGGCGTGTTCCTTACCTTCAAGTATCATCTCGATAGCTCTTCTTGCTATCTGTATTTTGAAAGCCTGCCCTATTATACCGACGGTATTTCCTTTGACTGAAACGTAGGTCTCACTCAATTCTTCGATGAGTTCTCTCGTCCTGCCGTCTCTACCTATAACGCGGCCTCTCATCCTACGTACGGCGTTAGTATTTTTTCCCACCCAGTCCCTGATATCTATGATATCTAGATCTATATTATCGTTCAATATCTCTATGGCTTTTTCGGGATTGAATCCTCTACCTATTGCTTTTACTACATCTTCGACCTTTAAAGAGAGGATAGGGTCTTCTATATCTCTGACATCTATGTCTACTTGACCGCTGTTCGAGTCTATATCGAGTTCAGCTCCGCTCTCTTCTTCTATTTTCTTTTTGACCTCACCATCTTTTCCTATCAACACTCCTATCCTATTCTTCGGTATCTTTATGCTTGGCATATTATCTATCCTCGATTCCTAATCTTTCCTTGATCTTATTAACGCTGATCTCAACGCCGTTCGTTCCAAAATATCGGACAAGGTTGTTTATATCCCTTTCCAATAATTCTTCCGCTTGAGGATGATCCAATAATACTGACTGAGAAACGTCTATGAGATAAGGATATCCCTCCCCGATCAATATGTTGAATTCACTCAGATCTCCATGAACCATTTCAAGTTCGTTATAGAGAATATCGAAATAATCCAATACTTGGTCACTTATATAGGTCATATGTTTTTCGTTTAGATCAACGTCTTTCAACATCGGGGCTGGATGGCCTTCATGGTGTAAATACTCCATGATGAGGATGTTTTTAGCGTAGGCTAAAGGCTCAGGAACTTTTATACCTCCTTCATGCATCCTCTTTAGATTTGAAAATTCTTTTTTTGTCCATGCATATATCATCTTCGTTCCTCCTGGGAGGTCTTCAAATCTGTGATCTCCTTCTATATATTTTCTATATTTTCTGAAAACTGCCGTATTTATCCTCATTATTTTTACAGCAACGTCAGTTCCGTTCTTCTGTTTTCCTTTGAAGACTTTCGCCTCTTTTCCAGTGGAAATAGGATTTTCTAACGAATCGATTATACCATCTTTCATCAGGTTGTAAAGTTCCTGCAGTGTCCTCTTATCGAAGACCTCTTCATAGGTCTTTCTACCAGGGATGTGGATCTTCTCGTTCAATAGAGCTTTCTGTTCTTTATCGGCCATCATCATAGTATCTGGTGGTATAAGATAAAAAACTTTCGAAGTCATCTATCAAAATGCGTTTCTTCTGGAGGGTATTTCTCTTTGTTCTTTTCCAATTTTGTTTTTACCGCCTTTTTTAAGTCCACATCGGTTATCTCGGAAAGCGCTAAAAGATAGATCATTATGTCCGCCATCTCTTCCTCTAACCTTTCTCTTTCTATATTTTTCATTGAGTCTTCCTTCCATTGAAATAGTTCTAAAAGTTCTGCGGCCTCGATAGATATAGAAAGCGCAAGATTTTTTGGTGTGTGATATTTTTTCCAGTTCCTCTCATCCCTGAACTCTTTGACTTCTTGAACTAGGTCTTCTAATTTGCCCATGTTGAAGTATAGGAAGAAGATATTTTAATATTGTCGATAAAATTGAAGGAAATTTAGCTTCATTTAAAAAATAAAAAAGAGGTTTTTATTGGACTTTTAGAAAATCCTATTCTTTCTCCTCGGCTTCCTCGAATATATCTTCTTCGATCTCTTCTTCTTCCTCGAATATATCTTCTTCTTCCTCGAACATCTCTTCTTCTTCCTCTTCTTCACCGAACATCTCTTCTTCCTCTTCTTCACCGAACAATTCCTCTTCTTCCTCGAACATCTCTTCTTCCTCTTCAGCTAGAGGTTCTTTCTTCATCATCGACATCGCTCCGCCGATTATCAGTACTATTATGCCTATCACCATTCCTAACCAGAAATACATTCCATAAACTCCTTCCGGATTAGTTATCCCCATGAATTCGTCCTGTGGTCCTCCGGAACTGAACTTGATTGCTAGCACTGCGATTATTATCAGTATACCTAGTACCGCTACAGCCATTCCTGCTTTATTTCCTTCTTCAGCCATAATTTTCACCTAATCTCAATCTCTTATATTACAAATAATATATAAACCCTATGGTTGAAACATTGTTACTGACGAGGGTTATGACGGAGATATAAACAAAAGATATGTCTGACAAGCAGATTATTTTTACTCATTTAGAGAAAATAGACGATATAGTAAATCTAACTCTTGTTTAGAAGTGCGGTAAATTCGTAAATAAAAAAATTCTAATTCATCTTATCCTTTTAGCATAGACCCTTTTTATGTCTTCAGCGACCGCTTTACCGTCTCTCTTCACTTCATCCTCTGTCATTATCTTGTGGATTACAGCTTCTTCTCCGTCGATCTCCAATCGGTCATTAACATAAAATTCTTCTTCTGGTGCAACCTCTTGTATTTTAGAGGTGCTGCTTCTACCTTTGTGAACGGTGATTTTCACCCTGACTTTTTCGTGCTTCTTAGCCCACAAGTTCTTGATATCTTCCACTTTAGCAGAATCGGCCCTTCCTTCTTCCTTTTCAATCGAAGTGACTTTCACCGTTGTTCCGTCCAATATCAGTTCATCTCCTTCATGTATCCATTCTTCTGGATACAGAGAGATATGGTCTTTTTTTGATTCTTCTCTCCAGCTCACTACGATAGGAACATCTATAGCTTTCTTCTCCCTGATAGTTTTGTGTCTTGTTGTACCGCATTGTTCACACTGAACTACGCCGTCTATAGTGACTTCTTCTCCTTTCGTGCCGATCTCACCTTTCAATATTTCGTGCAGTGTCTCTTCACCACAAGCTGAACATTGGAGGTAGTACGAGTTTGGAACTTTCATCGTAAACACCAAGGGATTTACTTTTACAGAAGCGAGTATATTAATCTTCCCATATTTCGAAACCGCATTCCGTACATCTTTTACCGCTCAACGATCTTTTACACTTTGGACATTTTGATTTTTGGATAAGATGTTCGGCCCAAGCTTCTTTTACATCCCTTTCATCAGCGTTCATCACTCTCTGATAGATCTCTTTCTTTTCTTCATCATCTACAAGTCTTCTCAGTTTAGTGTAGTCTCGAACAGGACCTTCTTTCCTCTCAGCTATTCCAGCTTTCTTAGCATAATAAGCGAGAATTATACCTCCAGCTAGACCAGTAAAATGGGCAGCATGAGCTATATTTCCAGTTCCTGCAAATAGAGCTATCCCTGTCTGTATCATTATGAAGGCACCAACAGCTAGATCAACTCTAACGTTTGGTAGTAGCAGAGGAGGGATGATCATCGTTATCCTATCTCTTGGGTAGAGGAATACAAGAGCACCCATGATTCCGAAAACTGCACCGGAAGCACCTAAGTTAGGTATAAAAAGTATATCTGAGGATACACCTCCTAAACCGAACTGAAGCCAATTAAAAAGATACTGTCCCAGTGTAGCGATCAGTCCCGCTAACATATAAAAGATAAAGGTCCATTTCTTCCCTACTCTATCCTCTAAAGGCATGCCTATGAAGAAAAGAACTATGATGTTACCAAAAACGTGCATTATACCACCGTGGATGAACATCATAGTGAGAAAAGTGTATCCTCGGAGCAATAACAGACTGAGATCTCCAACATATATGGCTCTTCCGGCAAGATCATCATATATCATACCGGTGACTCCTGGATTGTACATCTCCCCTCCCAACATCACGATGAAGATCGCCATGTTGACTATTATCAAAACCTGGGTCAGGTACATATCATACTTGAATGCATATATCAAACCAATCAGGATGACCGCGATTATAAAGTAGGAGAGCCAAAACATCGTTGTGGTATTTTTCTTTAATAATTTAGTATTATCCCTTCAACTCTCACTTTCACTCAAGAGTCCTGTGGTAAAGACTATAAACCGATTTTATGATTAGGGTCTGCATGGTAAAGTTCGCTCATATAGCTGATTGTCATCTAGGAGCTTTCTCTAGAGATCAGGTACTTAGAGAGTATAATCTGAAAGCGTTCGAGAAAGCTATAAATATGAGCATAAACCGAGATGTTGATTTTATCATAATTGCTGGAGATCTGTTTCATAATCCTCATCCAGATATGGAGATAGTTGACAGAGCCGTAAAAAAACTGATGAATGCTCGTAAGAAAGGCGTAAATATCTATTCTGTTTACGGCTCTCACGATTATAAGATATCGCAGGCATCACTAATCGATGTCCTAGCTAGCGCGAATGTATTCAAAAAAGTGGTCACCTATCTGGAGGAAGAGAATGTTTTAGAACTTGAAAAAGACCCATCGGGCGTTTCTATAACTGGATTGAGCGGGAGGAAAAATAGAGCGGATATAAGCTACTTTGAAGAATTAGACTTTCCAGAGCCCGAAGGTGAAAGCATATTCGTTTTTCATTCTCCTATCGCGGAGTTGAAACCGGCAGATATACACGAAGACCGGAGTCTACCACTTTCTTTGCTTCCAGATGACTTCAGCTACTATGCGGGAGGACATATCCACGAAAGGATCGAGTACGACAAACAGAAGACCATTTATTATCCCGGTCCTACCTTCGGAGCGAATTATACTGATTTGGAGAGGGATCAACGCGGCTTTTACATAGTAGAGGATTTTCAACCTGAATACATAGAGTTTGATGAACCACGCATCATCAAAAGACGGATAGATGCGGAAGGTCTTAAAACTGAAGAAGTGAGGGAGGAACTAAACAAACTTTATGAGGAAGAGATCCAGGGCGATATTTTACTGTTGAAGATATCAGGGACTCTTTCTGAAGGCGTTCCTTCAGATATAGATTTCAGCGAGGTCAGAAGAAAATTCAGGAATAAAGGATTCGAAACGGTCTATTTGAACCGTAGGGAATTAGAAGGAAAGGAGATCGAGAGGATAAAGATAAAAGAGGAAAAAGAAGATGAAGTCGAATCTAGACTGCTTGAAGAGTCTTGCCAAGAAACTAAAATCCCGGTCAATTTTCAGGAAGAACTTTTGAGCATATTGAAAAGTGAACAGAAGGACGGTGAGACCACAGCTGATTACGAAAACAGGATATGGAAGGCTTCTTGGGAGTTGGTAAAGAGAAGAGAGGAGTATGAAAGCAATGGAGAGCTAAATAAAAATCAAAGAGATGATGAGAAAACGAGTGAAGACAAAGTAGAAAAAGGCAAAGATAGACAGATATCGCTGAACGATTTTGGAGGAAACAAACGATGAAGCTCGCGAGCATGGAGATAGAGAACATAAGGAGTTACAAGCATCAAAATATAGATTTCGAAGACGGTGTCCTTCTTTTCCAGGGCGACATAGGCTCAGGTAAGTCATCCATCTTGTACGCTTTAGAATTCGCTTTGTTCGGGGCTACGCAGCAGAATTTTTATGATAAGATATTGAGGCACGGCGAAAAGAAAGCTAGTGTCGAATTAAACTTTCAGGTCAAAGGCAAAAAATACACCGTTTTCCGCTCGGTCAAGGAGAGGAGTAGTGGTTGGGGAAAGGAATCTTACATGGAGACCGATGGGAAAAGAATGGAATTATCATGGACCGAGATGAGAGAGTTCGTTATCGACCTTCTCGGTTTAAGAGAGACCTCTAGTGGAAAAGTAGAGACTTTTCACATGGGTATTTACACACCTCAGGAAAGGATGAAAGAGATATTGTCGATGAATGAAGAGGAAAGATTGGAGTCTATAAGGAAAGTTTTCAATCTTGAGGATTATAAACGGGCAACGGAAAACGTCAAGATCGTCAGGAACGGTTTGAGGAACGAGATAGGAAAACTAGAAGTCAAGGCGGAGAAGATAGAGCAGTTGGAAGAGGATATGGGGTATAAGGAAGAAGAACTGAACGAAAAGAAAGAGGAAAGACAACAAGTTCTCGAACAGATCAGATCCTCCGAAAAAGAGAAAGAAGAGATAGTAGAGGAGAAGAAAGAACTTGAAGAGCTAGAAAAGAAGATAAAAGACTTTAAGAGCGATAAAAAAAGATTAGAGGACAGGATATCTTCTTTGAAAGAAGAGTTAGAAGAGGTTGAATACAAGTTAGAGCGGATAAAAGAAGATGAGCAAAGATTGGACGAAGTTCGGAAGAAGAAGGAGGAATATGAGAGTGTAGAGAAGAAGCTTGAAAAAGTTAGAGAAGAACTCGATAAGAAGAACAGGAAGGAGAGCAAGAAAGAAAATCTAGAACTCAGACTTGAAGCAAAAAAAGAGGATCTCGAAGATTTGAAGAAAAAAGAGACAGAAGTTAACGAGTTAAAGAAAGATATTGGAGACCTTGAAGAAGAAGTGAGAGAACTCGAAGATCTCAAAGAAAAAAGAAGCGAGTTGAGAGAAGATATCAGCGAAGTTAGGGGAGATATAAAATCGATAGAGAAAGATATGAATGATATAAAAGAAGAGAAAGAAGAGTTCTCCGACCTAGAGGGTGAAAAGGAATGTCCTAAATGTAAGCAACCTCTAGAGGGAGAGCATCTTGAAGAGATATTGGACGATCTGGAAGAAGAAAAAGAAGAATTAAAAGAAGACAAAAATAGCTTGGAGAAGAAGAAAGAGAGATTGAATGAGGAACTCAAAGATTTATCGGAAAAAATACGAGGTATTGAAAAAAAAGAGAAAGAACTCGATCATAAGAGAAAAGAGATCAAGAGACTCGAAAAGGAGATAGATGAAAAGGAAGGACTTGAAGGAGACATTGATAAATTAGAAGAAGATATTAACGGATTAAAAGAAGAGATCGAGTCTTTCAAATATAGTGAAAAAGACCTTGAAAGATTGAAAGATGAAAAAGAAGAACTGGAGGGTTTTAAGGAAGAGTTCATAGAGATAAAGGAGAGGTTAAAGAATAAAGGAGATCTGATGCGTAAAGAGAGTGAGGTCAAAAAAGACGTAGAGATCAGGGAAGGAGAGAGAAAGGAAGTTATAGAGGAATTAGAAGAACTGGAAGAAAAATACTCGGAAGAGAAACACGAGCGAGTTAAAAAAAGATACGAAGAGCTGATCGAAGAGAAGAGCCGACTCGAAGAGAAAAAAACACATCTCAAATCAGAGATAAAGAGACTGAAAGAAGAGATAGAGGAGATGGAAAAAGATCTTGAGGAGAAGAAGGAAAACCGTGAAGAAGCGGAGGAGCTGAAGAGTTTCAATTCATGGATATATAATGAATTCAAGGAGACTATCAAGAATATAGAGGAACACCGTTTGGCCCAGATCAGATCAGAGTTCGGTAGATTCTTCCGAATGTGGTTCGATGAGATTTTAGATGAACCGGATATAAGTGCCAGGTTAGATGAAAAATTCTCTCCGATAATAACTGTACAGGGTAATGAGACGACTGTAGATGACCTCAGCGGAGGCGAAAGGACATCGGTCGCTTTAGCTTATAGGTTAGCTTTCAATAACATGATTAAAAAAGAACTAGGATTGGAAAGTAACCTTCTAGTTTTAGATGAACCTACAACGGGCTTCAGCAGAGAGCAGTTGACCAGATTGAAGGACGTGATAAACAAGGTCTCCGCTGATCAAGTTATCATAGTTTCTCATGAGAACGAGATAGTTAATCTAGCGGACGTTGTTTTCCGCGTGAAAAAAAGAGACGGTATTTCCACGGTGGAAAAGTCCAGATGAGTTACTAAATACCTAGTATATCCTTCATGCGAAGACTGTCTCTATCCAATTCTGGGGTTTCGCAGATTACGGTTATGTCGTAATCTTTTTCTTTGAGGACAGACGCTAACTTTCTAAAGTCAGGCTCGTGCTCTTCTACGTTTAAGTGCTTTTTTTCTCCCTTTTCAGTATATTCTATGGAGGAGAAGTGTGAATGTAGATGGCCATCGTGGATGGACTCGTATTTTTCAAGTAGCTCTCTAAAATCTTCTTCTGTTTCTAGAGCGCCATCGAATCTTGCATGATAATGAGCGAAATCAAGAACAGGCACGGCTACATCAGTCCTTTTCATAACCTTTTTGATCTCATCTAACGTTCCCCAGCTCTTCTCTTTTCCCATCTGCTCAAGCCCAATCTTCACGCTGAGATTTTCTTCTTTTATCTTTTTCGCACATTCTACTACACCGTCAGCTATTATCTCCGTAGCCTTTTCGCTAGACATCCCAGAATAGTAACCCGCATGTACCGTAATTATCCACGCCCCCATCGCGTCACCTAGCCGAGCGCTTTTCATTATCCGCTCTTTGCTCTTCTCGATGGTTTCTTCCTTCTCCGAGTTGAGATTGATATAATAGGGAGCATGGATGCTGAGCAGGATATCGTGCTTTTCAGCTTCCTTCCCGATATCTTTTGCTGTAGACTCTTTCATCCTAGCTCCTCTAACGAACTGTACTTCCATCGCATTCAGACCTTCTTCCGCTAGATATTTCATGCTGTCTTTGGTGCCTTTGACGCCGTGCGGCGTTCCTCCTGGGCCTAGGTATATCATGGATAGGGATTAATGTCTGGGCTAAAATAATTTTTGCTGAGCTAGAATGCCAAAAATAAATAAAGAATCAATTAAAATTATAATATCTTAATTATGATGACCAAAAAAAATAAGTATATCTCAAACATATTGCCATTGGAAGAGTGAAAATATGTATAATGGAATCAAACAACTAGGAATATTGATTTTAGTGAGTCTATTGATAACTGCTCTGTTAGTTCCAGCGCCAACTTCCGCTCAGGCCGAAAAACCGGAATGGGAAGAAGGAGATACTTGGGCTATGGGTGCAGAAGGAGATATACAGGATATATTTTCTCCTGGCTTGGACATGATAGACGAAGAGATTGATCAAGAGATAGACGAAGAGGAAGACTTACATGAAATGGACTTCGATGTCGAAGGAGAATTGGGCTTTTACCAGATATACGAGGTCACAGAGGTAACTGATGATGGTTACGTGATGCAGATCGAAGCAGGCGGAGGAATACAAGCTTCCGGTAGTTTTGAAGCGACCGGTGAATTAGAAGAAGAAGGAGAATATGATACTGATGAGGACATCCCAAAAGAAACCAAGACTATCTCGGCAGAAGGAGAACTCTTCTTTATGCTTGATATAGAAGGAACCGTACAATACGACGAGGACCTAGCTATCGAAGAGGTCGAATTGGATTATACCTTGGAATTTTCTGCTGAATTTAGTGGAGAAAACTTCCCATCGCATGATTATGATTGGGAGAATGACACAAAAACTATAGAATACGAGGATTTCTCAGGAGGCATTTCAGTTGAAATCGGCTTACAGCTCGAGATGGAATTTGAGCCCGCCTTGGATATTTTCCAATTCCCGATAGAAGAGAACACGGATTGGATGGCAGAATCAGAGATGACTATATCGGGCAGTTACGAAGGAGAGATAGATGTAGACTATGAGGACATGCCAGAGGAATTCCAAGAGGAAATGGAAGAGTTCCAAGACGAGTTAGATCAGGAATTCCCGATTAAACTAGAAGATATCGATACGGAAGAAGACGAGATGAATTTTGGTGATATAGAAGAAACGACCGAGGATATCACGATACCAATGAAGTGTACAGGAACAGAAGATATCACGCTTTATGACGGCGAAGAACACGAGGTCTATATTCTTGAATTCGGCGTCGACGACGACTTCATGATGGCTCAACCACTAGGGCCCTCGTTCCAGATGATGTATTCTCCTGAGGCTGGTTTCATAGTATCACAGCAGATGGATATGGGCCCAGAAATGGGCGAGATGATCGGTCAGTTCATCGATATGGATGCCATGCAGATGGAATCGATGGAGCCAGAAGAAGCAAGGGAGAGCAAGGAAGAAGCACAAGAGGAAGAAGATGATGGCATCCCTGGATTCACACTAGCACTGTTTGGACTAGGTGCAGTCGTAGCCGTGATAATCTACTACAAAAAAGAGCATTAGGGAGCAAACTGAACCACAAAAACCTTTTTTTATCTTTTTGATTTTATCGCTAGTAATAAACTGTGAACAATATGCGAACATATCTAGAAGTCAAAAGGCTCGGAAACACGATAGACGGTTTCACCCTTGAGAACATTTCATTTGAGCTCAGTGAAGGTGAGATAGTATTACTTGGAGGTTCTAATAGTTCTGGAAAGACTAGTCTTCTAGAAACGTTGTGCTTCGTAAGGAAACCGAGAGAAGGGCAAATAAATTTTTTTGAAAAAGAAGTTTTCGACGATAATATAAAAAACAAGAATCTACGAGAGATAAAACAGCACATAGGCGTACAATTTCAGGGAGACAGTCTATTCAATAATTTGACGACTTTCGAAACTTTCGAATTGTTCTCTAAAAATTATGGTTTAGACGATATACCAGAGGTGGTTTTTCAATGTCCCTTTTTGAAAGATGTGTTGAAGAAAAAGATATCAAACTTATCTGAGGGCAAGATCCAACTTGTTAAATTTTTATTGAGCATAATACATGACCCGAAAATTGTCTTCCTGGATGAACCAGCATCTACCTTAGATGGGGAGACCCGAAGTTGGGTTTACAGGAAGATAAAAGAGATGAGATCTAGAGGGACCTCTTTTTTGATTACATTGAACGAGATGTGGAAGATCGCTAATATATCAAATAGACTTATCACTCTTACTAACGGTGAGATATATGAAGTGGTCGAGAATTTTTTTGAGTACTATAATGGATGTTTGGTAAAGATCCCGATTGAAAACAATATAGACGAGATTAGGGATGAAGCATGGGTTTTGAAAATAGTTAAAAAAAATGGATATTATGATGTGTATTCAAAACTTTCCATGAAGTCTGTTATAGAAAGATCAGACATCCCTTATTTTGAGATCAGAAAGGTAAAACTAAATGATTTTTCTTCTAGGGGTGGGTAGATGAAGGGGAAATCAAAACAGCTTTGGATTTTTTTCAATAGCCACTTCATAAATAGAGTCAGGACGAAAAAATTTCTCGTGTGGGTCGTGATAACTCCCATGCTCCTGATAGGATTTTTGAACCTGATCGGGGGTGAGGAAGAGGTGGAAGTCAGTGTAGCGGTTTTAGACAGAGATAACTCTTTCATCTCCAATACAACTGTAAATCTTCTCGGAAATGAAGAGAGATTGGAGGTACACGAAGTAGACCAACACCCGGATGGTATTGAGCTTTTGAGAAAGGGTGAAGTAGGAGCTTTTTTGGTTATACCAGAGAACTTTTCCAGGGATTTCAGAAGGTTTGGAGATAAGTTCTTGTTCGACATCGAACAAAATGTAGAAAATATCACAAATGACTTGGACAACCAGACTGTTCCGGAAGAGCTTAGAGTGAGCTATGAAACTGAAGGTTATGCACTCTCTGATGATGAAAATGTGTCCATCACTGCTGAAAAGAAAGGCGAAAGATGGGAACTGTATGATGAAAATCAGGGATATATCCATGAAATCAAAAAAGAAAATGAAAAGTTGAATATTTACGATAATAAAAGTGGAGAATACGAGACTATAACTTTTAACGTGTATCATGTAAGCGGTGAACAGGAAGATTTGATAAACACGATATTGAAAGGTATAACTGCAGATGTGAACGAGTTCATCTTGGGAGATGATATGGAGAAACCTGTTGAATTGGTCAGCCGTCCCCTGCAGCTGCGAGAGAGGGAATGGTCTTTCTCAGACTTACTTCTACCAAGCGGGATAATGATCGTGATACTCCAATCCGGTTTTTTCGCTTCTAGCGATAATGCTTCAGCTATTACAGAAGCGATGTTAGATAAAAGATTAGGAGTCTCTCCAGTACCTAAAATTTACTCTATCAGCGGTATGGTGATGATGGACGCTGTTTTTACCACTCTAGCGGGGATGATCGCGTTGATAACTGGTTTATTACTATTTGAGATCCCTCTCTCACTGGTAAATATTTTAGGAACAATTCCTATCATCTTTCTCTCTTCGCTGGTATTTTCTTATATCGGGTGTTGTATCGGTAAACTCTCTTCAGATAGAGCCTCTACACAGGGATTATCATCTATGATGGTTTTTCCTCTTGTGTTCTTTTCTCAGGCTTATATATTTTCGATGATGTTTCCGGATTATGTGACCGCTATATCAAGATGGCTTCCTATCTACCCGGCTGCGGATATGATGAAACAATTGATTTTTTACTCACCTTCTCTTGTAGATTATGGAGTAAAGATAGGTCAATCTCTGTTGTGGTTGATCTTTGTTCTTATCATCTTCCTTTACTTCTATAGGGATTAGAAGAGTTCTAAAAGAAAAAGGTAATAAGACACTAGAGGATGATTGTTGATAAAAGGAGACCGACATCGATGAAAAAGATGGAGAAAGATTCCGTTTACAAAGGAGAACTACCCGAAGGCTGTAAACACTGCGCTAAGGGAAGTAAAATGGTTTTACTAGTGACCGGAGAATGTGATGGCGGATGCTGGTATTGTCCTTTATCGGAGAAGAAAAAAGATAGACCCGTGGTCTACGCGGACGAGAAAAAAGTTAACGAGCAAGATGAGGTCTTAGAAGAAGCGAAAGCCATAGATGCTTCGGGAACTGGAATAACAGGCGGTGATCCTTTGTTGGCTGAAAAGACACTGAAATTCATAAAGTTGTTAAAAGATGAATTTGGAGAGGAACATCATATACATCTATACACTCAGAGTACCGATCTTGAATGCATAATTGAACTGGAGGAGGCCGGTTTGGATGAGATAAGGTTTCATCCTCCTGTTGAAGAATGGGGAGATATAGAGGAAACTGGATATCCCTCTTTACTTCGTAATCTTGGGAAGGAAACCGACCTATCGGTAGGTATAGAGATACCGAGTATTCCAGGCAGGGAAGAGGAAACTTTTCATCTTATCGAAGAACTTTCTTCTCTAGTTAAATTTGTGAATATAAATGAATTGGAATATTCATCCACTAATACAAAGTCACTTCAGAAAAGAGGTTACGAACATAAAAGCGATGTTTCTTCCGCTGTCAAAGGTAGTGAGGAACTGGCATTAAAACTTCTAGATATGAGCTTCGATGTAGATCTTCATTACTGTTCTCTTGCCTTCAAGGACGGTGTGCAGCTCACGAATAGGATAAAGAGAAGAGCGGAAAATGTAGCTAAAAAAAGTGACGTGGTTACGGAAGAGGGTACGCTGATAAGAGGTGTGATAGAGATCGAAGATGCTAAAAAGCTATGTCAAGAGCTTAGAGATGAGTACGATATCGAGGAAGGTATGGTCTGGTATGATAAAGAGCATGATCAGGTGGTGTGTGCTCTACCTCTTTTAGAGGATATTTGTCCTATGATTGAAGGTGAATGCTTCGGCGTGGAGATATATCCTACCTCTGATGGATTAGAAGTCGAAAGATGGCCCTTGGGGTGAATACAAATCCTTTTTATGGGACCGGATGTTTGATTGAATATGGACGAGAGAAAGGTAAAAGAACGTTGGAACGATCTGCTAGGATGGTACGAAGAGAACGACATAGAGCGAGCTCTTGTAGCGTTTTCAGGTGGTAAAGACAGCACACTCGTTTTGGATTCTGCGGTTGAAGCAGTTGAAGATGTAAAGGCCTTCATAATAAACGATGTTATGTACCCCGAATGGGAGATAGAAGAGGCTATCTCAAGAGCTGAAGATATCGGTGCAGAATACGAGATCATCGAGACTTCTAAACTCTCTAATAAAGATTTAAGGAAAAATCCAGAAGATCGTTGTTATCACTGCAAAGAAGAACTATTTGGCTCTATCGATGAAGAAGGGACTGTACTTGAAGGAACTAATGCAACGGAAGCTGAAGGACACAGGCCCGGTTTGAAGGCGGTAAAAAAGTACGGCAGAGCACCTCTTCTAGAGACAGATATGAAGGAAAAGGAGATTAGAGAAATACTGAAGTGGAGGGGTAAAGAGGTCTGGGATCGTCCCTCCTTTGCCTGTTTAGCTAGTAGATTTCCCACAGGTACTGAGTTGACCGAGGATCGTTTGAAGAGAGTGGAGAGGCTGGAAGACAAGATTTTTGATTTGGGAGTACATCAACTACGTGTCCGAGATTTTGGCGAAGCCGCTCGTATAGAGGTTTGGCCTGAAGATATGGATAAGATCTTGAAGGAAAGGGAGAAAGTTTTAGGATGGTTTGAGGACGAAGGATATGAGAAAGTTTTTTTAGACCTAGAAGGTTATAGGACAGGCTCTATTTCACAGTGATATATATGGAAGATTTGGATGAATTATTGGAGAAATATAAGGCTTCAGAGTTGAGCAAAAAAGAGTTGAAAGAATTGATTTTAGATTTACCATACACGGACTTTGGAGATACGAAGGTAGACACTTTCAGAGAATTGAGAAAAGGACTACCTGAAGCGGTCTACTCTCCTGGTAAAAGCGAAGAACAATTGAGGAATATAACTGGCGAAGGCGATAGGTTTTTCACTCGAGCTACCGACGAAGATTACGAGATAGTGAAGTCAGTGAGAGAAGATACTGAATATCACGAGAAAGCGGGTATAATCGTTGTAGGCGATGTGAAGCAGGACGTCGAGGGTGATGTTGTAGTGGTAACAGGCGGCTCGACAGACGTTCCAGTTGCTGAAGAAGCTGCCGTGCCGCTTGAAGAGATGGGTTTTAACGTCGAGAGGTTATACGATGTTGGCGTAGCCGGAATACACCGCCTTTTGCCCCATGTTCATGTTTTAAGGGAATCCGACGCAGTAATAGTCGCTGCAGGCATGGACGGAACTCTGCCGGGTATCATAGCGGGTTTGATAGGCACTCCAGTGATAGGTATACCTACTAGTGTAGGTTATGGAACCGCAAGAGAAGGTAGGTCTGCTCTGGAAACAATGCTGAACAGCTGCGCAACAGGTCTCGCAGTGGTGAATATAGATAATGGTTATGGTGCTGCCGCCTTTGTGCATCACATGCTGCAGGATTGAAAATATGAGAAAGATAGCTTATTTTGAACTCTCATCCGGTATAAGCGGGGACATGCTGTTAGGAAGCCTGGTAGATTTAGGTGGAGATGTGAAGGTTTTGAACGATGTTATAGATGAGTTGGAATTGGACGATGTTCACATCGAGATAACGAATGAAGAGCGCGGCCTGTCTGGAAAAAATTTGAATATCAAGTATAAGGATCAGCCTCACAGAAACGTTGTAGAAATCATCGAGAAGATAGAGGATTCTACTCTTGGAGAAAAAGTGAAGGAGAAGAGTGTAGAAGCTTTTCGATTGTTAGGTGAAGTTGAAAGTGAGATACACGACGTGCCTTTCGAAGAACTCGAGCTTCATGAGGTCGGTATGATCGACTCGATTATCGATGTGGTAGGAAGTATTGCTTTAGTAGAAGATCTGAACATAGATGAAATCTACGCCTCTACGGTTCACCTTGGATCAGGTTATACTGAATGTGAACACGGTAAGATTCCCGTTCCAGTTCCCGCCACAGAAAAACTGCTCGAGGATTGGAAGGTAAAATTCACTGATAAAGAAGGCGAGTTGGTCACACCTACTGGAGCGGCGATGTTGAACGTTTTGGCCGAACAGTCCAATCCTCCGGATATGAAACTCGAGAAGGTAGGAGTAGGGTTTGGCGATAGAAAGATGGAAACACCCAACGCACTGAGGACCTTTTTAGGCTTTCAGAAGAATTTAGATGAAAATGTAGATGTTCTAACTTTTTACATAGATGACATGTCTCCCGAGTTGTTAGAATATGGGTTGGAGAAGATCAGGGAGAAAGCTTTAGATGTTTATACTTCAAGAGCCTCTGGTAAAAAAGGAAGAGAGGGCTGGGAAGTTAAAGTGTTGTCTAAAAAAAGTCAGACCGAAGAAGTGATTGAAACTATATTTGAACAGACCTCTACCCTTGGTCTTCGACTCGAAGAGGTTAGGAGGATAGTTTTAGATAGAAGTGTTGAGAAAGTGCTGACAGAATGGGGAAAAGTAAATGTGAAGGTCTCTAGCAAAGGAGTGTCTCCTGAATACGAGAGTTGTAAAGAGATAGCTGAAAGGGAAGATATCTGCATAATGAAAGTCTACGACGCTGCAAAAGAAAATTACGAAAAAGAAAAATAATAGTGAAAAGGTTTTTAGGATGCAGAAAGCCCGATTAATGTAGTCTGGATATCATGGAGGCTTGCGGAGCCTTATACCGGGGTTCGAATCCCCGATCGGGCATGATTACGAATTGGAAGAGGGGATTCAATCCTCTTCTATATCGTTTAAGCTCTTCTTGTTTTCGACTTTAGCCGACTCGTGCACCTTAAGCTCCTTAGCTTGAACATTCTTTATCTTGCAGCCTCTCCCTATTATCACTTTATTTCCTGTAACACTTTCTGCTTTGGTGTTTTCTAAGCTGATATCGTTCCCTTTAATGCTTTTGACCTCCAGGGAGCCAGATTTTCCGAAGCCAAAGGAGAAAAATCCAGAACCTCCGCTTTCTACAACTATATCTCCGCCTTCTATCTTGTCAATTTTGCTCTTTCCCGAATTATTTAGCACGATCTCTTCGCCTTTAAGGACTCCCTGTATCTTCACCAATCCGCTGGTATCCATACTAGTACAATTCACATCTCCTTTAACACTGAAGGAACCAGAGGAATCGATAAACTTTACATCTAGACCATCCTCAAATTTTGCAGAACCACTTAAATCAAGTTTTTTCCCCTCGCTCTTTCCATGTATTTTCAAAGCTCCGCTCGAATCCAATTTTCCAAAATATGCGTTTCCATTGATTTTCGTCGCTCCGGAAACGTCCGCATCATCTGCCCTCAAATCTCCATTGACTTTTGAAGCCCCAGCTGCTCTAAATATCTCGCAGTTGCAACCTTCTATCTTCGAGGCTCCGGAGATGCTCACTCGTTCCGTTTTCTCTTTCTCGCCTTTCTTCTCTTCAGATATATCCTCTACGTCTTCGTCCATGTCTTCGCTGATGTCTTCGTCTAGTTTCAGATCTTCGTCATCCTGATATTTAGATACTATCTCTTTGTAGAGTTCTTCAGATATCTCACCTTTAGCTAACCGTTCATCCAATTTTTCTAATATCTTATCTTTTTCGCTCATGATTTCCACCTTTTCCAGATATACTAATGCAGGAACTATATTTATATGTATCTTGAATATAATTTTAGATAAATTGAAGATTTTATTCATTAAGTTCAACTCTAAAGTTGAAAAAGCTAAATAACTCCTATTCCATTTCTATTTGATGAAAGATTTCACCAAGGAAATGATCGGTATCTTCGCGTCCGAGACTAGATGTAAGATATTGGAGATGCTTGGAGAGGGATACGATCACCCTGAGGAACTTGCCGCTGAACTTGAACTTACACGGCAGGCTATCGACAAACATCTTCTCGAACTCCACGATTGGGGAGTTGTCGAAAGAAACGCTGTTTTCCCGCATGAAGGAAGACCGAAGATAGTGTATGAGTTGACCAAATCGGGGAAGAAATTGATGAACACTTTAGACAATCTCGCTGAAAGGTATAAAGAAACGATGTTAGAGAGAGCGGAAGATGAAATAGAACAGCTAGATATTAAGCTCGCAACGGGTGAACTCTCCGAAAAGATCTATCGGAAGAAGGTGAAAGAGATCAAAGATCGTTGGAATTATCCGGAGTTGAAGAGCGGAGAGGGTTGAATAACCTCGTCGTTTTTTCTTTGATTTTTGTTTTTTGTGAGCCAGTAGACTTTTTCAACTGTTCTGTTGAAGTACTTTACAGCGAAATTGCACTTATCTATTTTTATTTTCAAGAATAATATAAATAGATGCCTCTCTATAGCTCTATTAGTGAGAAAGATGATGCAAAAAAAGAAGTTCCAA
>Ga0207421_10003685_pt1 | contig 18090 bp, 14 predicted proteins | sample SodLakKL_010_SED_4_FD_187542 | JGI IMG/M metagenome (GOLD analysis project Ga0207421, IMG submission 187542) | Alkaline sediment microbial communities from Lake Tanatar, Kulunda Steppe, Russia - 8KL_010_SED (SPAdes) (version 2) | ecosystem: Environmental > Aquatic > Non-marine Saline and... | reverse complement strand
CTGAAGAAGCAGGCAGGGAATTAAGCGAGCAGGAAAAAGAACAAATCCGGCCCTGGCTGCGTTTAATCACCTCCGCAGCAGTCGACCTGATCGACGAAGAGTGGGTAGAAGACAAATCTCTTCTCCTTATCGATGATGCACTGGCTGTAGCCAGGGGAGAGCAGGAATACCTGACAACCTCTATCAGCCTCGATGAATATAAGGAAGAGCTGCAAGAAAAACTGGTACACGCTCTAAAAACCCTGCCCTCAGAATTAAAGGAGAGGCTGGAGATACCCCCTGACGAAGAAGAAGCCATGGTGCAAAAGCTGATGGCAGAAGCGGACCTGCCCGACCAGATCTACCTGGCTGATCTGATCGCTGAAAACGGGCAAACCCTGCCCGAAGAAGTCGAAACCGCCGTTTCCACTCTGCAGTCCTACAGGGGCATATACCTCTACCTTGCTTATATTATATTTGTCCTGATGTTTATTTCTACCCTGCTCCTGGCTGGCACAGCCGGAGGAATGAAATGGTACGGGGCTGCACTGCTTTTCTCAAGCATCACCTTCATGGCCGGGATCCGGTTTTTAAGCACCCTGCCTCCCGCCACCATTTTCGCTGCAGTAAAAGAAGAATTGCCCCTACCGCTCGAGCTTCTAACAGCAATTCTTGACTTTACTGTTACCAGGCTCTGGCTGCTTCCGCTGGGCATGTCGGCCCTGGGTTTGGCTATGGTACTGGCCGGGCTGATAATAAGCAAGTACTGGAAACCCGGGCAGGCATAAATACTCGAAAGCCGGCGTTGTTACAAAAAGCCGCAGAAACGAGGAAATACTTTGAAACCCGAAACTTGCAACTTTTTCCCCATTCCCGACCTGTTCAAGTCCGATCACCTGCTCTGCATTCAGCCCCACCCGGATGATCTTGAAATCGGCGCCGGAGCTACCGTCGCCAAACTGAACCAGGCCGGGGTCAAAACAACCTGGCTCACCGTTACAGACGGTTCGGCCGGGACTTATGATCCTACGGTTAACCGTAACGAACTGGCCCGGATCCGGCGCAGCGAAACCGAAGAAGCCGCCAGCCTCCTCGGCACCGCCGATATGATCTGGCTCGGTTTTGCCGATGGCGGAACCCTTTCTTACGAAAAAGCCCGCTCCGAAATTACTGCGGTGATCAGGAAGTTAAAACCGGACGCGGTGCTCGTCTGTGATCCCTGGCTGCCTTACGAAGCCCATTCCGATCACATCCGCACCGGGCTGGCTGCGGCTGAAGCGGCCTTCCTTTCCCATATGCCCTATTTCTGCCCGGAAAACCTGACCGGTGGCCTGGAACCCCACAAAGTTGAGGCAGTGGCTTTTTATTACACCGCTTACCCCAACACCTATATCGACGTTTCGGACTACTGGGATCAAAAGCTGGCTGCAATTGGATGCCATGTCAGCCAGTTTCCTCCAGAAAAAGGTAAGCTATTGAAGGACTATTTAACAGCCAGAGCCAGGGAGAAAGCCCGTGAGCGGGGCTGTGAAATGGTGGAAACCTTGAAGGTGCTTTCTACTAACCACCTGCATATTTTTGAAGCAGCCTGGCAGTGCTGAGCCCGATTACTTTTGTTTCATTACTTCTTCGATTGATTGGCCCAGGATTTCCACAATCCTGTCGGCATCCTGCTTGCCAAGGATTAATGGCGGAGATAGGGCCACCACGTCATTGTCCAGGGACCTGACTACCAAACCATTGCGGTAAGCACTTTCAAATACCGCGAATCCAACCGGGCGGTTCGGTTTTTGTTTTGTCTCACGATCTGCAACCAGTTCCAGGGCTATTATTAACCCTTTCCCCCGCACTTCACCGATAAACTCCAGATCCAGGTTTCTTAATCCCTCCATCAACCGCTGCCCTATAACCGCCGCGTTCTGTTTCAAATTTTCCCTTTCCAGTATTTCAATATTTTTCAGGGCTGCCCGGCAGGCCAGGGGATGTCCGCTGTATGTAAATCCATGATTAAACTTATCTACGTTCTTTAGTCCCTGGAAGATCCGATCAGAAATAACAGCAGCTCCCAGGGGTACGTAACCGCTGGTTATGCCCTTGGCCAAAGCCATGGCATCCGGAACCACCCTGTTCCAGTGCTCGATCCCAAATGCTTCGCCGGTCCGCCCAAATCCGGTAATCACTTCATCGGCAATAAACAGGATATTGTAACGATTACAAACCTCCCTTATTCTTTCATAGTAACCCGGCGGCGGCACGATTACCCCTCCAGCGCCAATTACCGGCTCAGCTATGAAAGCAGCCACCTTATCTGCGCCAAGTTCTTCTATTTTTTCTTCAAGGGCTCCGGCACATTCCAGGTTACAGGAAGGGTATTCCTTCCCCCAGGGACAATAGTAACAGTAAGGTTCATCAATGTAAGCAAAGCCTGAGGGCAGGGGGCCAAACCCTTCCTGGTAATGAGGAAAACGAGTAGCCTGGATTGATCCGTAACTGACACCGTGGTACCCCTTGCTGCGGGAAATAATAATATCTTTGCTATCCATACCTAAGGCAGACCAGTAAAGCCTGGCAATTTTAAACAGGCTGTCATTGACTTCGGAACCGCTGCCGGCAAAAAAAACCTTGCCTTTTTTCAGAGGCACGATTTTGCTCAACTTTTCCGCCAGTTGAATGGCCGGCACATTGGAAAAACCGGTAAAACAATGAAAAGCGTCCAGCGAAGCCATTTGATCGGTTACCGCTTCAATCATCTCTTCCCTGCCGTGCCCAATATTGTTATACCAAAGACCGGCAAAGCCGTCGATATATTCCTTGCCCTCAATATCATAAACTCTGCTCCGGTAAGCCTTGTTAATTATTTTAGGGCCCCGTTCAAGCACGTCCGAGATACTGGTAAATGGATGCAAAAAGTATGCACCGTCTGCTTTTTTCAAAGCTTCAACTTCCTGGCTCCTGTAAAAGCTCATCCTGAATCCAACCTTTCCTAAGTATATTATTGCCACTGCATAAAAAAAGCAATTTTGTAGGGCCGTACTTCTAATTCCACAATAGTTTCTTGATTACCTTCAAACAGCACTTGACATCTTTCAAGACATAACTAGATAATAGAGGCAGCGCAAAAAGCTTTTATAATGTGTTTCTAACAATTAGGAAAAGGATGTTAACCATGACGAATAAATTTCCACCAAAAAAAATGTTAATTATTTTTCTGGCTGGTTTGCTCCTAATTATAGCAGCAGGATGCGACACAGAAGAAGAAGTTTATGAAATGGAGACAGATGAAGAATTCCAAGTGGCCGTTGACACTGCCGTGGAACGTTTTCTACGTGATGATAATCCCGAAACTATTTTTAATGACCTCTTTGAAACTTTTTCTGAGCGGTACTCGGAAGAAGAAATAGAGGAATATGTCAGAGACAGGGTTGAAGATGAAACTGCAAAAATAAACGCCAAACTCGAAGAGCTGGAGCAACAAATTGCCGAAGCTGCCGATGAAGTCAACGAATTAAAAGAACAACTTGAAAATGAGGCCAGTGAAGAAGCCCTCGAAGATATCAATGAAAAGCTGCAGCCAATGTACAGCTGGATTGAAAAATTGGAACAGAAAATAGAAGAAGCTTCTGATCCCGGACGTATTGTTGACCTGATGGAAGAAAAAATCAATACCTACAATGAACTGGCTTCCATCATTGAAGATAAACTGGACTCCGACCGGCTAAATATAAACACCAACATGGAAGCAAGGGATCTGATCAACTATTATCACGACATAGAAACGCTTCTTGATAAAGAAAGAAATATTGCAGCAGCTTATAACGAAGTGACTGGAGATAATTTTATCAGCGATCAAGTCCTGCACGATGAATTACGAAGAAACATCATTCCAGAAACCGAATCTTTGCTAGACGAATTAAAAGCTGTAACGACCGAGAGCGAAGAAGTAGAAGAATTGCACGATGCTTTCATTGAAACCTGGGAGCTAAAACTGCAGGGCTTCAAAAAGATGACTGAAGCTATTAAAAACGACGATGAAAATATAAGATCCGAAGCTGAAGGCTTGATCGAAGATGGGATCCGCTCCAGGGAACAACTCTTAGATAAAATGGAGGAGCTGTCTTAAATTAAGATTAGCTGGTGTAAAAATAAGCTTTGCCAAGAAATGAGATGAAATGGAAGGAATAAAATCCCTTGGCAAAGAAGGTTGTATTGAACCAAGAATATGTGGATTGAAAATATCTAAAGAAAGGATGGTTATGATGGGTTTCGCTCTCTCCAATATGCAGTTAAAAAGCGCGGCCTTTGAATCACGAGGCAAAATCCCCAGGAAGCACACCGGGGAAGGTGAAGACGTTTCCCCCGCTATGGAATGGAGCAATGCTCCTGAAGGCACAGCCTCTTTCGCCGTAATTTGCCACGATCCCGACGCACCCCTGGTTTCTCCAGGCACGTACGGGTTCGTGCACTGGGTCCTCTACAACATTCCAGGTTCGGTAACCAGCCTGCCGGAAGCAACAAAAGATTACACTTCCGGTGTCAATGATGCCCAAAAACAGGGCTACATGGGCCCGATGCCGCCTGAAGGACATGGAATCCACCACTACTTTTTCTGGGTGCTCGCCCTGGACAAGGAACTGGACCTGGAGCCCGGCCTGACCATGTGGCAGCTTTTGGAAAAAATTGAACCGCACGTAATTGGCATGAACCGCCTGGTCGGTACCTACGAAAGATAAATACACTTCTTCACCCCAGAATTTCCAACAGGAAGCAGGCCTTTTTTCAACAACCTGATAATTTAACAGCTAAATATAATAATGGAACAGATCGGGATAGGGGCTGCCCCTCATAAAATAGGGCAGCCCCTTTTAGTATAAACTAACTGGACCGGGCTGTCATGCTAAAGGATTAATCCTTATTTTACTCTTTTTTCACCTTGCTTCCATGCTTATTAGCGATTTAATTTTAATAATTGTTCTTGTAAGGTAGGATTAAATAGAAAAAGTTCAGGCAAAGCAGCAGTTTGCTTTAAAACCAAAAACCCCTATCCCGCCCGGCCGCTGTAAAAGACAATGCTAAAACAACTATTCCAACTACCGTGAAAACTACCGCGCAGGCCAGGCAGCTATTCTTCACCGGGCCTTTAAAAAACCCGGCAGAATGAAACAGCAGCGGCAGCCGGCACAGAGAGATGTTCTTTTAGCTTTTAAGTAGTCTGGTCAAAGCAAAAACCTACCTAAGAGGTGTTAAAAAAATGAGATATGCTGAAACCGGGTATAACCTGGAAATCGACCTCTGTAGCGGAAACATCGAAAAAATGGAAACAGACCCGGCATTAACGGAGCTGCACCTGGGAGGGCTTGGCACAAACGCCAGGCTTTTGTGGGACCGGGTCCCTCCCGAAACAGACCCACTGGCTCCGGAGAACCTGCTCATATTTGGCACCGGCTTACTGGCCGGCACACCAGCGCCGGGCGCCAACCGGACCATCGTTACCACCTACTCGCCGCAAACTCTACTGATGGCTTACTCGATGATGGGAGGTTTTTTCGCCCCCGAACTGAAACATGCCGGTTTTGACAAAATAATTTTCAGCGGCCGGTCCCCGGAGCTGGTTTACGTCTGGATCAATAACGACCAGGTGGAAATACGCGACGCCTCCCACCTGCAGGGCAAGGGCGTCGTTGAAACCGAAAAGCTTCTCAAGCAAGAACTGGAAAACCAGGATATCCAGGTAGCCTCCATCGGGCTGGCCGGAGAAAACCGGGTCTATTACGCCTCCATAGAACATGCCCGCTCCAGCGCCAGCCGGGCCGGGATCGGGGCAGTGATGGGATCCAAGAATTTAAAAGCGGTAGCCGTCCGGGGCACTAAAGATGTCAACATAGCCCAACCGAACCAGTTTATTGAGCTATGCAACGAAGTCCTGGACTATATCCAGTGGCGGGCTGACAACCCGGTGCAGCATGTCCCCCCTATCCTGGCAGGGCTGGGCTCCCCGCAGGAAATGGCTATCCACGATGAAGCCTGGCATACCACGGCCTTCTCCTGGGGTAACGCCCGGTACAGGAGAAAGGAATTTTGGTCCGAAGAAGTGGAAGAAGAATGGTCCCAGGTCCAGGACGGGGCCGTGCAGAGGCTGATCAGCTGCTATAACTGCCCCATGAAGTGCGGGGCTATCATTGCTTATCCTACCCTGGAACTATCTAAATACATGATGAAGTGCTATTCCAAGCTGACCTACGTCATGGGCGCCATGGTCGACAATTTAGAATTTGGTTTCAGGATTGCCGGTTTGGCCCAGGGTTACGGCGTCGATTCATATACCGCCCCGCAGGTTATGGCTTTTGCCATTGAACTTTATGAAAACGGTATCCTTACCGATGAAGACCTGCCCGACTTCCCTCCCGACAATGAAGGCCGGTTTTTTTACCTGCTCGAAAAAATTGTTCACCGGGAGGGAATCGGTGACGTCCTGGCCAACGGGGTCTACTGGGCCGCCCGCCAGATCGGCAAAGGGGCGGAAGCTTACGACAGCAACACCATCAAAAAACACGAACAAATTCCGATCAAACTGGGCATGTTAAACCCGATCTTTTTCCTGATGCATTCCACCGGGGAAAAAATTAACATTACCCAGATCGAAGGCCAGCTGCCCCAGGCCCCCTTTCCCAACAAGGAAGACCGTGAAGAATTTGTCAAGGACTGGTTCCAGGCCCCCAGCGAAAACATCAAGGACTTTTTTGTCAAGTGGGAGCCGCGCGGCGATTACGCCTTTCCCTACTTCCCCGACTTTCAAACCGCCTGCGAGCTGGTCGAATGGCAGGAAACGATGCACTACATCGATGACTCCACCGGCATCTGCGCCGGTTTGTCTTCTTTCCCGATCAAACCGCCCTACCATATTCACAACCTGCCAACCCTGATCTCCGCCGCTACCGGGTTGGATGTCGATAAAGACAGGCTGTGGAACAAAATCACCAGGAGAAACCGCAGCCTGCTCAGGGCCATCAACGCCCGCAGGGGCCTGAGGAGAAAAGACGACAAACCCCCGGAAGACCACTGGAAAAAGAGGTTTCCCGAATACGAGGCCCAGCTGCTCGATGAATACTACAAGTTTAAAGGCTGGAACGAAGATGGGATCCCGACCAGGGAAACCCTGCGCTCCCTGGACCTCGACGATATCGGGGAAGATTTAGAAAAGCGAGGGATATATGCCAATGGCCAAGAAGACGAAAACAGTTAAAGTGATCAATATTGATATCGAAAAATGTAACGGCTGCCGGGCCTGCGAAGTGATCTGTTCCGCTTTCCATGCCCCCGAAAGGTACAGCCTGAACAACCCGGCCCGGTCCAGGATCCGCATGATCCGCAAACCGCTCGAGGACATTTATCTTCCCGTATACGCAGGCGAATATACCGCGGCTGAATGCATGGGCAGGGATAAGTATATTATTGATGGCAGGGAATACGATGAATGCGACTTCTGCCGGGCCTCCTGTCCGTCAAGAGATGCTTTCAAGGAACCCGATTCCGGCCTGCCCCTGAAATGCGACATGTGCGAAGACGACCCGCCGCAGGAAGAGCCCCTGTGTGTAAAATGGTGCCTTTCCGATGCGCTCACCTATGAAGAACGGGAAGAAGAAGTGGACGAGGAGGAAGAAGAACAGGAACAGGACCTGGAGCAGGAAGAAATGGAACGGGGCTTAAAGGCGCTTGCCGATCAGTACGGCCTGGATAATGTGGCTGAAAGCATGGCCCGGATGTTAAAGAAAGAATAAAAGACCACGGCGAAAGAAGGGATCACTGAATCGTGGACACTGAAACCCCGATCAAGGAAGTTATCGAGGAGATAAAAGAATTTGGCGGCGATGCCGTCAAGTACTGCTACCAGTGCGGCAAGTGCGATACCGTCTGCCCCTGGAACAAGGTAATCGACTTTAGTATCCGCAGGCTGATCAGGGAAGCGGCCTTCGGCATTCCCGAGATCGAGCTGGAAGAAGTCTGGCGCTGTACAACCTGCGGTAAATGCCCCCAGGAATGCCCCCGTGATGTAAAACAGGCAGACGACGTGGTAGCAATGCGCAGGATTGCCGCAGAATACGGAGTTTCATCAACCCTGCTCAAACCGGTCCGCTCCGCCGCCGCCAGCCTTACAGCCGAAGGGAACCCCTTCGTCCAGGACCGCTCCAACCGGGCCGACTGGGCGGAAGGACACAATGTTAAATCTTTTGATGAAGAAATGGAGATCCTGTACTTCCCCTGCTGTTACGTCAGTTATGATCAAAGGCTGATGGAAATAGCCAGGGCTACTACCGGAATTTTAAACAAGGCCGGGGTGGAATTTGGCATCCTGGGCACGGAAGAAAATTGCTGCGGGGAAAGCATCCGCAAAACGGGCAACGAAGATATTTTTAAAACCCTGGCCCGTGAAAATATCAAAACTTTTATTGACCACGGGGTGACAAGAATCCTGGTTTCCTCGCCCCACTGCTATCACACCTTCAAAAACGAATACCCCGAGTTTAAAGCCAGCTTCGATGTGGTACATATCTCGGAGTATATACTGGAACTAATCGACGCAGGCCGCCTTGAAATCAGCGGGGAATACCAGAAAAAGGTTGCCTACCACGACCCCTGTTACCTGGGCAGACATAACGGCATCTACGACCCGCCCCGGAATATATTGAAAGCCATTCCGGGCCTGGAATTTTTAGAGCTCCCTGAATCCCGCGAAAACAGCCTTTGCTGCGGTATGGGAGGCGGCCGGATCTGGATCGACACCAAGATGTCGGAACGGTTTTCTAACCTGAGGCTGGAACAGGCTATTGAACTTAAAGCAGAAGTCCTGGCTACTGCCTGCCCCTACTGTGTCGACGCCCTGGAGGAAAGCAGGTCGGGGTTGAATTACGAAGAAAAAATCCTGGTTAAGGATATTACAGAAATTATAAATGAGCTAACCTGAAACCTGGCGAGGTGAAACAAGTGGAACATCAAGCAGGACAAACCAGTAATCAACTGATTAACAATCTTGCCGGCGGCAATTTTGGAGATGTCATGGTAGTCGGCGGGGGAATCAGCGGGATCCAGGCCTCCCTGGACCTGGCCGCGGTGGGGTTCAAAGTCTACCTGGTTGACAGGGCCCCGGCCATCGGCGGCCATATGGCTCAACTGGACAAAACCTTCCCCACCAATGACTGCTCGATGTGAATACTCTCCCCCAAACTGGTCGAGGTCGACCGGCACACCAACATCGAGGTCATATCCTATACCGAAGTGGACAGCGTGGAAGGAAAGGCTGGCAACTTCAAAGTAAAACTGCGCAAAAAACCCCGCTACATCCGGGAAGACAAATGTACGGGCTGCACCGTATGCACAGAATATTGCCCGGTGCAATATCCCGATGAATTTAACCAGGATATATCGAACAACAAGGCCATTCACATTTATTATTCCCAGGCCATCCCTCTGATCACCTATATCGACGAAAACTGCCTCTACTTAAAAGAAGAAAAATGCCGCATTTGTGAAGCCGTCTGCCAGAATGAAGCCATCGATTTCAGCCAGAGCGAAGAAATAATGGACATCAATGTCGGGGCGGTAATTTTAGCCCCCGGTTATGAAGAATTTGATCCCAGGCTAAGAGAAGATTTTGGGGCCGGCAGGTATGAAAACGTCATCACCAGTATGGATTATGAACGCCTCACCGATTCCACCGGGCCTTTTGAAGGGCAGGTCCTGCGCTCTTCAGACTTAAAGCCTCCCCAAAAAATAGCCTGGATCCAGTGCGTCGGCTCCCGGCAGGTCAACCCTGAAGGCGGTAACAGCTACTGTTCCTCGGCCTGCTGCACCTATACCCAGAAACAGGTCATTATTACCAAGGAACACAATCCGGAAGCAGAATGCACCGTCTTTCATAATGACATCCGATCCTTTGGCAAAGATTTTGAAAGGTTCTACCAGAGAGCGGAAGAACTGCCGGACGTCAGGTTTTTTAGAAGTTATGTATCAGTGACCGGCCAGGACCCGGAAACCAAAAATATCATCATCAAATACACCACCTTTGATGAAGGTGTGAAAGAAGAAGAGTTCGACCTGGTGGTCCTGTCTGTAGGCCTGAACCCGCCTCCCAATAGTGAAGGGCTGGCCCAAAAGTTCGGGCTTGAATTGAACGAGCACGGCTTTTGTAGAACCAACCCCGCCAACCCGGTAGAAACTACCCGGCCGGGGTTTTACGTCAGCGGGGCCTTCCAGGGCCCGCTCGATATCCCTGAATCAGTGGTTACTGCCAGCGCAGCCGGTTCCCAGTGCGGAGAACTGCTCAATTACCGCCGGGGCGATTTATCAATAGAAAGGGTTTACCCCCCGGAAAAAGACGTTTCTGCGGAAGAACCGAGGATTGGGGTATTCGTCTGCCACTGCGGGGCCAACATCGGCAGGGTAGTCGATGTACCATCAACCGTTGATTACGCTTTAACCCTGCCCAACGTGGTTTACGCCCAGGAACAGCTTTTTTCCTGTGCCACCAACTGCGCCGAAGAAATAACCGATATGATTAAGGAGAAAGAGCTAAACCGGGTCATCGTTGCCGCCTGTTCGCCGCGGACACTGGAGATGCTGTTCAGAGATACCCTCAGGGAAGCGGGGCTTAATCAGTACTATTACGAAATGGCCAATATCAGGGAGCACTGCTCCTGGGTCCATCCGAAGCAAAAAGACGAAGCCGATCAGAAGGCAAAAGATATCCTCAGGATGGCTGTAGCCAGGGCCCGCCACCTGGAACCGCTGGAGGAAATCGATCTGCCGGTTGACAAAAGAGCGCTCGTTGTCGGCGGCGGCGTAGCCGGAATGACCTGCGCCCTTTCTATTGCCGAACACGGCCACCATGTCTACCTGGTGGAAAAAGATACTGAACTCGGTGGAACGGCCCGCAAGGTCCATGAAACCCTGGAAGGCTTAGATGTCCAGGCCTTTCTTAAAGACTTGATTGAAAGGGTATACCGGCACCCCCTTGTCCACATTTACACCGGTGCTGAAATAACAGCCACCGCCGGTTATATTGGTAACTTTATGACCCAGATCCACTCTGGACGCGGGCCCGCAGAAATTAAACACGGGGCCACGGTCATTGCCACCGGGGCCGATGTTTATACTCCCACCGAATACCTTTACGGTGAAGATAAACGGGTTATGACCCACCTGGAACTGGAAGATAAAATTGCCGCAGAAGACGAAACGGTCACCGGTGCAGAAAGTGTGGCCATGATCCAGTGCGTGGGCTGCAGGAATGAAGACCGGAACTACTGCAGCCGGATCTGCTGCAGCGAATCGGTTAAAAACGCCCTGAAACTGAAGGAAAAGAATCCCGACATGGATGTCTACATCCTCTTCAGGGACATGCGGACCTACGGCTATAACGAGAATTACTACCGGGAAGCTGCCGGCAAAGGGGTCACTTTTATCCGCTACGAGCCGGAACAGGAGCCGCAGGTTGAGCCGGGCGAAGAGGAAGGGCGCGAAGTATTAAAAATCACCCTGCCCGATTATGTGCTTCAGAAGAACATCGAAATTAACGCCGACATTATTGCCCTGGCTGCTGCGGTAATCCCTTCCGCCGGAACCAGGGAAGTGGAAAACTTATTCAAGGTCGGCTTGAACCCGGACGGCTTTTTCAAGGAAGCCCATGTCAAGTTAAGGCCGGTGGAGTTTGCCGCCGAGGGTATATACCTGTGCGGCCTGGCCCATTACCCGAAGTTAATTGCAGAAACAGTCAACCAGGCCTACGGTGCCGCAGGAAGGGTGCTCACCCTGCTGGCCAACGATATCGTCACCGCCTCCGGGGCTATATGCGAAGTGAACAAAAACAAATGCGTCAGCTGCGGGGCCTGTATCGACGCCTGCGCCTACGGGGCTATCGAATTCCAGGAAACCGATACCGGCCTGAAGGCAGTTGTTAACCCTGTGCTCTGTAAGGGAGACGGCCTCTGCAATGCCGTATGCCCCACGGGAGCAATCCAGTTGAAGCATTTTACCGATGAAGAGCTGCTCAGCCAGATCGATGCAGCCGTTCCCGAAAAAGAAGCTTCGGAAAACAAAGGGGCGGCAGTCTAAGCATGGATTCGCTTAGAAGCGCAGGCCAGGACCAGGGCAAAACTATAACAGGAGGTGGCACCAGATGAGTGATAAGCACACATTCAAACCTAAAGTGATTGGCTTTGTCTGCCAGTGGTGAGGATATGGAGCCGCGGACTTAGCCGGAGTTTCCAGGCTACAATATTCAACAGAAATCAGGCTCATTCGAGTCATGTGTAGCGGGCGGGTCGATATGGCCCACCTGTTCAGGGCTTTTTCAAATGGCATGGACGGAGTCTTTATCGGCGGCTGCCGCCTGAAAGAATGCAATTACGTAACACAAGGGAATTATCATGCCCTAAACCTGGTTCTCTTAAGCAGGCGGATCATGGAACACATCGGGCTGAACCCCGAACGGTTGAGAATAGAATTCATGTCTTCCGGTGAAGGGAATCTTTTTGCCAGGGTGGTTGATGAATTTATCGAAACCATAAGGAATGCAGGGCCAATCGGCATTAGCGAAGGTATCAACCCGGAAGCCTTTAGCCTTAATTTAAAAGCAGTAACCAGGCTGATCCCCTACATCCGGCTGGTAGAAAGCGAAAGGTTAAGAGGCCACTTCGAGACCCTGGACCAGTTCAAAACGTTTTATGCAAGCGCAGAATTTGAGCGGCTCTTTAAAGAGCTGGTTGTCGACCGGTTGGCCATAGGCCAGATTATAACCCTGCTGCAGGAAAAGCCCCTTTCTACGGGGGAACTTTCAGAAATTTTGGGGCTGAGCCAGTCCGATATTTCAAAACACCTGAACAATACGGCCAAACAAGGTCTGGTCAAGTATGAAGAAGACGAAAAGCGCTTTGCCCTGGCCGGTGCAGAATAGGTCCAGGGGTAATCAGAATAAAGGAGGAGAACAACTGAGCAGCCATGGACATTACCAGGGTCGATCAAATTATAGACAAGCATAACTGTGAAACCAATTCCTTAATCCAGGTTTTGCTTGAAGTCCAAAGCGAGAAACACTGGCTTTCACGGCAGGCGTTGGAGAGGATCAGTGAGAGACTGGACGTACCATTAAGCCGGATCCAGCACATTGCCAGTTTTTACAAAGCCTTTAGCCTGGTGCCAAAAGGACGTCATGAGATCCACATCTGCATGGGTACTGCCTGCCATGTCCGGGGGGCCCAAAATGTTCTCAGTGCCGTAGAAGACCTGACTGGCATAAAACCCGGTGAAACAGACCTGGATTTGAAGTTCAGCCTGGAGACTGTTAACTGCCTGGGATGCTGCGCCCTGGGGCCCGTGATGGATGTTAACGGGCAAATTCACGGCAATCTCGCTCCGGCTGACACAGAAGAAGCGCTAAAAAAATATGAGTGAGGGAAGTCTATGCCACGGATAAATTCACCTGATGAACTGGAAAAAATCAGAAATGAAATATTATCCCAAAAAGACACCAACAAACCCTGTATCTCTATATGTGCCGGCACCGGCTGCCTGGCCTGTGGTGCAGCCGAGGTAATTGCCGCATTTAAGGAGGAAATCGAAAAACAGGGGCTTGAGGCTGATGTCGACACCAAAGGGACCGGTTGCCCCGGTTTTTGTGAACGAGGCCCTATTGTGGTCATTTACCCTGAAGAGATTTGTTATCTCCAGGTTAAACCTGAAGATGTACCTGAAATCATTGCTCAGACCATCAAAGAAAACAAAGTTTTAGAACGCCTTATTTATCTTGATCCATCAACAAATGAAAGTGCGACCAGGGAATCGGAAATTCCTTTTTACAACAACCAGGAACGGCTTATTATCAGTAATAATATAAAGATTGATTCAAAAAGCATCGAAGATTATCTGGCTATCGGTGGTTACTCTGCTTTGAAGAAAGTTCTTTTCCAGATGACTCCTGAGCAGGTGCTGGAAGAAGTTAAAAAAACCAACCTGAGGGGTAGAGGCGGTGGCGGTTTTCCGGCAGCATTAAAGTGGGAGGGTTCACGTAATGCCCCTGAACCAGAAAAGTATGTAATCGTTAACGCCGATGAAGGAGACCCGGGAGCCTTCATGGACAGAGCATTGCTTGAAGGAAACCCGCATTTAATCCTTGAGGGCTTAATGATTGGTGCTTATACTATTGGCGCCCGTGAAGGTTATATTTATGTCCGCCAGGAATACCCCCTGGCAGTAGAAAATGTGAAAATCGCCATCAAGCAGGCTGAAGAATACGGTTTTTTGGGCAACAATATTCTTGGTTCTGAATTTGATTTTAACGTCAAAGTTCACCAGGGTGCGGGGGCATTCGTCTGCGGTGAATCCACCGCCCTGATGACGGCTTTAGAAGGTCGGGCCGGGGAACCGAGGCCCAAGTATATCCGCTCCAACATCAGGGGTCTGTGGGAGAAACCAACTGTCTTAAACAATGTCGAAACCTGGGCCAATGTGCCTTTAATTCTCAATAATGGCGCCGACTGGTTTAACAGTTATGGAACAGATAGAAGCAAGGGAACGAAAATCTTTTCGCTGGTAGGTAAAATTAATAATACCGGTCTCGTAGAAATTCCGATGGGCATGACCCTGCGGGAGATTATTTATAAGGTCGGTGGTGGAATTCCAGGCAATAAAATGTTTAAAGCTGTCCAGACCGGAGGCCCCTCCGGGGGCTGTCTGCCTGACAGTATGCTGGACTTAAAGGTTAGTTTCGACGAACTGACCGAAGCCGGATCAATGATGGGCTCTGGCGGAATGATAGTTATGGATGAGGAGACCTGTATGGTCGATGTGGCCAGGTACTTTCTAGACTTCCTCAGTGATGAATCCTGCGGTAAATGTGTCCCCTGCCGGGAAGGAGTTAAGCAGATGCTTAAAATCCTGACCAATATCACACAAGGCCGGGGCCAGGCAGGTGATATTGAACTTTTAGAAGAGCTGGGCGAGGTAATCAAAGGAATATCCCTCTGCGCCCTGGGCCAGACTGCCCCCAATCCATTCCTCAGTACTTTGAAATATTTTAGAGAAGAATACGAAGCGCATATTAAAGATAAAAAATGCCCGGCCCTCTATTGTAAAGAATTAATTTCCTACTATATTGACCCGGAAAAATGCCAGGCCTGCATGGCCTGTCTTAAAAAATGCCCTTCCGACGCCGTTACAGGCGGCAAGAAAACCATCCACATCATTGACCAGGATAAATGCACAAAATGCAATACCTGTCTTGATGTTTGCCCTCCCCGCTTTAATGCGGTGAGAAAAATTTCCGGCGAGCCTGTCCCGCCTCCTATTCCTGAAGAAGAAAGAACTATCGCCAGGGGGAGTAAAGAAAAATGAGCAAAATTCCTTTAATAATTGACGGAAAAGAAATCGAAGCCGAAGAAGGTATAAGTGTTCTGGAAGCGGCCCGGTCAGAAGGATTCGAAATCCCCAGCCTATGTCACCACGACAAACTCGAATCCTACGGCGCCTGCCGGATTTGCACGGTTGAAGCAGAGATAAACGGCCGTTCAAAATTGGTCGTTTCCTGTGTATACCCTGTTGAAAAAAACCTGGTGGTGACAACCAGGTCGGAAAAAGTCGACCGGGCCCGCAGGTTGATCCTGGAACTACTGCTGTCCCACGCTCCCGATTCCGAACAGCTCCGTAACTTGGCAGACGAGTACGGGGCTAACAAAGACCGGTTCGAAAAGGAACCCTCATTTTGCATTCACTGCGGACTGTGCGTCCGCTACTGTGCCGAGGTGAAGGGTAAACATGCAGTCGGTTTTATCAACCGTGGCTCCAGCAGAGAAATAAACTTTATCCCTGAGCTGGTTGCCAGCGAATGCTGGAACTGTAAGGAATGCTTTCCGCTGTGCCCGACCTCGGCCCTGCAGGCTGCTTACGTCTTCACGGCAGCCCAGGTTTCCACAACCCCGGTTTTCGAAGAAGATACAAACTGACAACAAGCTTTAGGGTACTGCCCAACCTCCCGGACAGTTTTGTTTACAGTTACTTCTCCTGGAAAGCTAGCTCGAGCTGGTAAACCCCGGCATTAAACTTCTTATCAACAATGTGGCCAGTTTTTTCAAGCAGGTGGAGGACATGCTTGTTGTCCGGCAGGATTTCTGCTGTAAAACCGGTCAAGCCCTGCTTCTGGGCAATGGTAGCCAGGTAAGACAGCAGCTCTGAACCCAGACCCTGGCCCTGATAATCGTCCCTGATTACCAGCGCTACCTGGGCGGTCAGGGTCCCCTCCAGGACCACGTACTGACCCACCCCGATAACCACTTCTGCCCCTTCATGCTCGATGGTGGCCAGGATCACCATCTCCCGGGTATAATCGACAACCAGGAACAGGTCCTGCAGCATCTCACGGGGCATATCTTCCCGCCGCGACAGGAAACGGTTATACCTGCTCTCCTCTGACAGGCTATAGAAAAAATCTTTCAGTACCGGTTCATCGCTTATCCTCACCGGCCGCATGAAAAATTCCAGGCCTGTCCTGGTGGTTCTCCGTGTCTCCAGTTCAGCAGGATACTTACCCTTTTCGCCAGGCATATAAGCCTGGTCTTTATAAATCAAGGCTGCTTCTTTGGCTTCCTCGATCAACCCGGGTTGAAAAGATGGGTGGGCGATAGAGATCAGGGCCATTGCCCTTTCCCGGACATTCTTGCCGTGCAGGTAAGCTATGCCGAATTCCGTGACCACGTAGTGGATATCCCCCCGGGTCAAGGTTACCCCGGCTCCTTCTTTGAGGAAGGGGACAATCCTTGATACGGTGCCGTCCCGGTTGGTTGCGGGCAGGGCGAGGATACTGCGTCCTCTTTTGGCCAGTACAGCACCGCGCATAAAGTCGGCCTGGCCACCGATTCCGCTGAAAAAGTATTTACCCAGCGACTCGGCCGTAGCCTGGCCGGTTAGATCTACTTCCAGGGCCGTGTTTATGGCCACCATGTTTCTGTTCATGGCAATGTTGATCGGGTCATTGGTATAATCAATTGTCCTGAACTCTACAGACGGATTGTCATCGAGGTAGCGGTAGGTGTCCCTGCTTCCGATACAAAAAGATGCAACGGTTTTATCCCGGTCAACGGCTTTCCTGGAGTTGTTCACCACTCCCTTTTTCATCAGGTCCACAATACCGTCTCCAAGCAGTTCCGAATGGATGCCAAGATCTTTCTTGTGATGAAGGTTAGACAGAATTGCGTTGGGCAAGGCTCCGTACCCGACCTGGATCGTATCACCGTCATCGATAATCCTGGATACGTACTCGCCTATTTTATTAACCGCTTCGATAGGCGGCCTGGCTGCTTCATGTTCTAAGAGCGGTTCATCATGAGGCACCAGAAAATCAACCTCATCGATATGGATAAAGGTATCCCCGTGAATCCTGGGCATATGAGCATTAACCTGGGCGATTACCAGCGATGCATTTTCGACTGCGGTTTTGGTAATATCAATACTGATGCCCATACTCATAAAGCCGTGCAGGTCGGGTTGTGATACCTGAACCAGGGCTATATCCACGGGTATCAGCTTTCGCTTGAACAGGTCCGGAATATCGGATGCAAAAATGGGAGTGTAGTCAGCCAACCCCTTGTTGACCACCTCCCTGGCGTTCTCGGCAATGAAAAAGGTGTTGTGGCGGAAATTTTTCCTGAATTTCCGGTCTGTGTATGGAGCCACCCCCAGGGTCCAAACATGCAAAACCTCCGCATCAAAAAAAGCCTTGGGGTTTGATTCCACAAAGTTGATCATGGCCTGGACCAGGTACTGCGGTTCCCCGCAGGCAGTGCCGATAAAAATGCGGTCTCCGGCATGAATGTTGCCGAAAATCTCATCTTCCGGGGCAAACTTTTCCGGGTAGCTTTCTTTTAAATTATCCAATGAAGCTGTTCTACTCCCTTTGTATGTTTTCATCGTGTCTGCTTTCACGTCTCCATCACCAAATTTTTCTGTTGTTTTCCGGCTTTTCCGGTCTTCGTTACTCATATATCCTCACTCCTCGCAACGCCGCCGGACCTGGCAAGGTCCGGAAACATGGCATAGCAATCCATAATTAATCGTGTCTGCTAAGCTTAC
>Ga0207421_10003684_pt1 | contig 18091 bp, 16 predicted proteins | sample SodLakKL_010_SED_4_FD_187542 | JGI IMG/M metagenome (GOLD analysis project Ga0207421, IMG submission 187542) | Alkaline sediment microbial communities from Lake Tanatar, Kulunda Steppe, Russia - 8KL_010_SED (SPAdes) (version 2) | ecosystem: Environmental > Aquatic > Non-marine Saline and... | reverse complement strand
TCTCAGCAATAATTTCGGACGCGCCAAGGTGGCAGAGTCTGGCCGAACGCATCCGCCTGCAGAGCGGAACCCCCGCCGGTTCAAATCCGGCCCTTGGCTCTTCTGACCGAGTGAAACGAGGGCGAAGAGTTCTCTGGCCGCGATTGTGAACCCTGTGACGAGCGGAGCGAAGTCACTCCGGTTCAAATCCGGCCCTTGGCTTCTTGTGACGAATATAGGTGAGGAGCAGAAGCCGTTTCGATTTGAATCCTGTGGCGAGCGCAGCGAAGTCACTCCGGTTCAAATCCGGCCTCTGGCTGTTATTCTGCGCGTAAAATCCCGTACTTGCTAGTTTTTCCACGCACAGAAAATTGTACTAACATAACACGTCACAGTACAAACGATACACAAGTGTTCGTTTCGGGCTATTTAGCGTTAGATACGGTCAAGAAATCAGTACATACTTGGCCGGGCGGTTGAGACGATACGGTAGAACAGCATATGGGGTATATCGTCGCCGAGAACGTGACGAAACGCTACGGAGACATTCACGCCCTCAAAGATGTCTCGTTCGAAATCAATGAAGGCGAGTTCGTTGTTGTCCTCGGGCAGTCCGGTGCTGGCAAATCAACCCTGTTGCGAATCTTGAACGGGCTGACAACGCCGACGTCCGGATCAATATCGATTGGTGGAGAAACCGTCTCTGGGCGGCGGAACGACGTCGGGATGGTGTTTCAGCAACACTACGTAATCGATCAACTGAGTGCCTACGACAACGCTCTGACCGGAGCACTCAACCGGACGTCGTTTCTCAGGAGCCTTTTCAGGATGTATGCAACCGAGGACAAACAGGAGGCACTTCGCGCACTCGAAACCGTCGGGCTACTCGATGAGGCAGACCAGCGCGTCGACAACATGAGCGGCGGTCAACAACAGCGCGTCGGCATTGCCCGCGCGCTGGTTCAACAACCACAACTGTTGCTCGCCGACGAACCCGTTGCGAGCCTGGATCCGGGGTCGGCCGAGTCGGTGATGGGCTACATCAAAACGGCGGCCGCAGAACGAAACCTGACGACTATCGCCAGCCTCCATCAGGTCAACCTCTCGCGGCAGTTCGGCGAGCGATTCCTCGGCATGCGCGACGGCGAACTCGTCTTCGACGGCTACATCGACGATCTGACAACCGATGTCATCGACGACATCTACGGCGACATCGAAACAGAGGCGATCAGAACAGGGGCGACGGCATGAGCCTCGAATCCGGAGATGACGACATCGATCGGACGCTTCAGCAACTCACGCGGTCTCAACGAATCCGCTGGGGCATTGGGTTTGTCGGTCTCGTTGTGCTTGCAGTTGTGTTCTATCGGTCGACCGCGGTCGTCGGATTTTCGATTGCTGAAGTACTTGCTCACAGACAGCAGTTCACCGACGCCGCCAGGGACTTCTTCCCGATTACGACCTACCTCGGTGCGATTCCGTTTCTCGATGTCGCCCAGTACTGGTCGTTTATCCAATCGGAGGGGCTGTTCGGACACGCCGTCACCACCCTTTCGATGGGCATTGCCGGGACGATTATTGGCCTCCCGCTGGCACTGCTTTTCAGCGTGCTCGGAAACGAGCGCGTTCTCCCGTTCCCGTTCAACTTCTTATTCCGCGGGCTGATGAGCATGATTCGGTCGATTCCCGCGCTTGTCTGGGCGCTTATCTACGTGCCGCTGGGCGGCATCTCACCGTTTACTGGGACGCTGGCAATCGCAACCGATACGATCGGGAATCTCGGTCGACTGTTCACCGAGGAACTCGAAGAGATCGACGACGGACCGATGGAAGCAATCGACTCGACCGGCGCGGGCCACGCCCAGACGATCGTTTTCGGCATGCTGGGCCAGGTCCTCACGCCGTTTATCGCCTGGACGCTGTATGTGCTCGAAATCAACGTCCGGATCGCGGTGACGCTCGGACTGATCGGTGCGGGCGGTCTCGGCTACGTGCTTATCACCCAGCAAGGGATGTTCAACTACACGGAGATGATGGCGACGCTGGTGGTTGTGTTCATTCTCATTATCACCGTCGAGATGATCAGCACCCGGACGCGGGCGTACATCCGTGGGTCGGACGCCGATCAGGTGACGTTCTTCCAACTCGTTGTGGGCTTCCCACGACGTATGGCCGAATCAGTGCTTAAATAGAGACAATCAGATTCGGTCGACTGTGTCGACTTCGGTATCTCAGTGTTCATGCCCGGAGACCGAGTCCATTGTCCGCTTCAGCCGTCTCAGATGACCAGTTCGTCGAACTGTTCTGGAATCGTGATCTCGCCGTCGAACTCGCTGGCTGCTTCGTTGATAAACTGCGATTGCTGGTCGTCCGAATACTGATCGGAGAGATGGACAAGCCACAGTTCTTCGGCCCCCACGTCTGCTGCAAACCGGCCAGCCTCACGGGCCGTTCCGTGTTTCAATTCGTTGGCGAGATCACTCTCACTTTCGAGATACATCGCCTCGTGGATCACCACGTCTGCGTGGTCGACCGCTTCGACGAGCCGCCCAGCGCGGGTTGTATCGCCAGTGTAGGCGATTCGACGCTCGCCGTCGAACAACAGCCCCTGAGTCGAGACGACGTGGTCCGCCGGGAGCGTCGTCACCGAGACATCGCCGACCGCGAACTGATCGCCGGGATCGGTCGACTCACGACGCCACGAGGCATCACCCGCCAGCGAATCAAACCCGGGTGTGACCGCATCAAGACAGGTATCGACCGCAGCGAGTGCCGAGTCGGGTCCACGAATCGTCAGCGGCGGGAGTTCCTCGCCAGGGTCGTCCGCGACGGCACCAGCCCGCGTCAGAAAGTGTCCCAGCAGGAAGTAGGGAACGCCGAGGGCGTGATCAGCGTGCGAATGGGTGATAAATAGGTCCGAGACACTGGTCAGTGGTCGACCAAGTTCGTCGAACGTCCTGACGATGTTCGGCCCGCAGTCGACGAGCAGGTGGTCTGTGCCGTCGACAACCCGGAGATGGACCGGTTCACCACGGCGGGGATACGCCTGGGTGCCGAGAATCTGAACCCTGGCCATACCCTCTGAGTCGGCGCGTCGAAAAAGTACGCTTCGGTCGCGTCTGATTAGCTCTCTTCGACTTCTTCGGCCTCGTCGATATCGTCGATCAGGTCGATACCGAGTGCTTCGATCGCATCGCGGAACTCGCTGTAGTCGTCGACGGTTGCCTCATTGACGCCGTCGAACCAGAGCGGAACCTCCGAATCCTCGTCGACGAGATCCTCTTCGGTCGCGTTGAGAATCACTTCTTCGACTGTTTCGGCAACTGGCGAATCCCAGTCGCTGCGGATCGTCAGCGGCGCGCGCGGCAGTGGCTCGGAGGCGGCGACGAGTCGAAGGTCCGTACTTTCGTCGCCGACGAACTGGAAGTCGCCCGAAATCTCGGCGACCTCCGCTGGAATCTCGTCTTCCGGCAGGTGTGGCATCACCGAGAACTCACCGGTTCCCGCAGCGACGACGCCGTCACGATTGAGCAGCGTCTCTCGGGCGGTCGAGTGGTCCGACCACTCGGCGGCAAAGTCTTCGGGCTGTCCAAGCGGCGCGTTGCCGATGTCGAAGCCAGCCTCTTCGAGCATCAACAGCGGCACCAGCGAGCCGGTTCCCGACAGCGGATCGGCGAATCCAATCGTCGGATCGTCGTGGTTTCCGATGTCTTCGAGGCTCTCGATTTCGTACTCCGGTGTGGTCGTAATGAAGGTGAAATACCGGTCCGAGCCGTCTTGGGATCGGGTTCCGAGAATGTCGGCGTACCCCTGTTCTGCGGTATAAATACCGACCTCCGGCGAGACATCACCGATATCGGCGTGGCCGTCGCGAATCGCGGCTGCAACGGCCGCGAAGTTGGCTGCGACGTCGACGTTGACGTCCACGTCGGCTTCCTGCTCGATCAGATCGAAAAACGGTGCCCACTGGTCTTCGATGTCGACTTCGGCTTCGGCGGGCGTCAACACGATGTCGACCACTTCGCCGTCGTCCGAACCGCCGCCGAGGCAGCCTGCAACGCCAGCAACCGTCGCGGCCCCGCCTGCTGCAACGAACTGTCGTCGAGAAATCGGTTGTGATCGCCCGTTCGCGCTGGCTCGTTCCCGGTTGTGCGGTTGTACCATTGTATTGTCCACATTACGGCTAGATAATAAACAACCCGGAGTCGTTTTCCGGTCGATATGCCAATCGAACGGTATTATTTCCGCTTGATCGTTTAGTGAGTCGCCGTGGACGGCCCAGTTTCGGACCGATTTTGTAGGGCTGTTTCCAACCAGGAGTGTGGACAGTCCAACACTGATCGTCTGTTGTGGCTTGCCCGGCGTCGGCAAGTCGGCGGCCTCGGCGCATCTCACAGCGCGGCTCTCGGCGATCCGCCACCGCAGCGATGTGATCCGCAAGGAGTTGTTTGCTGACCCCGAGTATACGGCCGCAGAGACGGCTGCGACGTACGACGAACTCCTCGAACGGGCACGGACGGATCTCGAAGCCGGCGCAGCCGTCGTGCTCGATGCAACGTTCAAAACACGCCGATTGCGCGAACGCGCTGCAGCCGTCGGCCGTGAGACGAACGCACGATTCGAGTTGGTCCACGTGGTCTGTGATTCGGCTGTTGTCGAAACACGAATCGAAACCCGCACTGAAACGGTTAGTGATGCCGACCTTCGAGTGTATCACCAACTCAAAGAGTCGTTCGAACCCATCGACCGCGAGCACGTCGTGATCGACAACTCGGGGTCGCTCGCTGAAACGCATCGACAACTCGATCAGTCGGTGCTCGATCTCGTCGTCGACCGTCTCTGAGTCGACACACAGACCACGGGTTGTTTTCCCGGCTGGTCACGCCAACCGATGCTGCACTGTTCCAAACAGATCAGCAAGCGAGTCGTCTTCCTCGGAGATTCAGGAGACGATGTCGGCGGGTGGTGCGAGATCCCGTCGACCGCCCGCCGTAATAACGAACAGCACGACCAGCCCAACGCCGTAGGCGGCCATCAGCGGCACCGTCACCAGGAACATCGTCATGATGTCGGCGGGTGTCAACACGGCCGCGAACGTCAAAATAGCCATCGTGACCTCTCGCCACCGCCTTCGCAACGCGTTGTACGGCACGCCGGATTTGTTGAGCAGGACCATCAACACCGGAATATCAGCCAGCAGGCCGATTCCCGCCGTCGTAAAGATGATGAGCCAAAAGAAGTCGTTGACCCGGTAGGTGATCAGCATGTCCGCGGCGGTCGCGTCCGCAACCAGATACGAGATGACGCCCGGTGCGACGTAGAAGTAACCGAACGCGAGCCCACCCAGCAGGCCAGCGGTCAGCGAGCCGGTCCACAGGAAGACGACGTTCTGGTTGCCGCGGACGAAGCCCAACTGCCGCAGTGCGGGCCACGCATAGTAGGCCGCCATCGGCAACACTGCCAGCGCGCCGACCAGCACCGAGACTTTGACAATAAAGAGGACGGCTTCGACGGGATGCAGCGTAATAATCGTCAGCGTCGCCTCGTCGACCAGTTGCTCGGGCATCCGACTCAGGAAGTTTTCGCGGACCGCACCCAGCCCACCAAGGTAGAACCACATGAACGTGCCGACCATCCCGACGAGAAAAGTCATCACGAGACGGAACGACCGCGAGCGCAAACTGTCGAGAATAAATTTGATATCCGTATAGTAGCCACCGATGTCGTCGGTGTCTCGCTCGCCGTCGGTGAGCTCTTCGAGGAACGAATCACCAGCTCGCTCGGCACGGTCGCCGAGATCACCCTCTTCGTCGGGGTCGGCGTCTTCCTCGGCGGCGGCCTCGCGTTCGGCTTCGGTCTCGTCGAACCGGTCGACAATTGCCCGCGCCTTGTCGGGCTCGTCGTCGTCGAGCGCCTGGCTGGCCATCGCCATCGCGTCGTCCTCGCTCAACTCGACGAACGCCTCGTCGGGTGCGGCCCGAACCCCGGCGGCATCCAGCGTCGAGAGATCGAGGCCGGTTGGATCGCCGAGTTGGCCGCCGCCCGTCTGGTCGGCGTCGAGTTCGGCGTACACGAAGTACGCCAGTCCAAGCAGGACGAAGGCGGCTCCCCACATAAGGCCGTAGAGACCGATGGCCACCTCCGGGGCCAGACCCAACCCCTCGCCTGCCGCCAGAATGCGGCGGTCGCTGCCGATCCAGCCCAGCAGATCGTTAGCCGCGGTGCGACCGCCGTACTCGTAAAAGGCGTAGGTGAGCCCGAGGCCACCGACGCCGAGTCCCGCCAGAACGTTCCAGTGTCGACTCAACGCGCCGTTGAGGTCGATCTGTTCGCTGCCGCGGCGGGCGGTAACGACGACCTTTGCAAGATAGAGGCTCAGTCCGTAGAGGACGATCAGCGGAACCGCCCACATGATCTGGGTGAATGGATCTGGTGGCGAGAAGACGGCACCGAAGACGAAGATGCCGACGACCGCGTGTCGCCACTTGTCACGGAACGTCTCGTATCGCACGATTTCGGCGTACGAAAGGCCTGTAATCAAAAGCGGCATCTGGGCAGCCAACCCAAAGGAGATCGTCAGCAGAATGATGAACTCCGTCCACATCACGATGGAGTAGCTGGGGTTTAACCCGGCCTCGAAGCCGAAGCCGGCCAGAAAGCCGAACATGACGGGGAAAAACACGCTGTAGGCATACGCCGCCCCGCCGACGAACAGTACCGCGGCAAACAGCCCGATCACCGCGAGCTTCCAGCGTGGAATCGGCGCCTGGGGCCAGTAGCCACGCTCTCTGAGCGCGTCACGGGTAAAGTACAGAAACACCGGAATCGAGATCAGCGCGCCGACGATAAGTCCGATTTTCGCCTGCAACAGGATCACGTCGAACGGCGTCTGGGCGATTACTTCGAAGCTCTCGCCGACTTCGGCCTCCATGCGGGATTCGGTCACGCCGCGGAGGAACTCCCAGATGTAGAGCCGCAGCGCGTAGAACGTCCCCAAAAAGCCGACCAGAAAGACGATGGCGACCTTCTGGAGATCCTTCTGGGCGGACCGTAGCATCGCACGAGCGGTGTCGGTCGTCTCACCAAGGGCTTGCCTGGTGTCCGCATCGAGCGCGCTAGACATAGCTGTAGTGAGCCGACTCGGCGTTATCAACTTTTTCTCTCGGCGACCTCGCCAGTTGCGTACCGTCTCTGTGCGGTGAATCAGAAAAGGCCTATAACAGCCCGGCTATCTACTACAACTGAATGACCGAGGATCCGTCGACTGGTGAGGACGCCGCCGAGTCGGCAGCCACCAGCGACGGCTCCGGCCAACCAGCCGACGAGTCGACTGATTCTGCCACGGAGTCGACTGATTCTGCCACGGAGTCGGACGACAGCACCGACGAGACGACAACCGACGGCGGCACGGCCCAGTCGAACCTGCCGGCCGACGAACCCGGCCAATCGGGTGGCTCGCCGACCGTCGACGACGGCCTCGTTGGCGACGGCCCCGAATCGGACAAGGAGATGCCGCTTGCGGACCACATCGAGGAGATGATGCGGCGGCTCGGCATCGTCTTTCTGGTCGCCGGCATCGTCACTATCGTCGCCTACCCTCTTGCCGACCAGACGATCAACTTCCTGTGGTCGACACACATCCCTGAGCCGGATTTCAACCGCCCGCGGCTGTACGGCCCCCTAGAGTTCATTCTGACGAAACTCAAAGTCGCCGGGCTGGCCGGTCTGCTCGTGGGGCTCCCCGTTTTCGTCTATCAGACGTATCGATTTATGCGCCCCGGACTGTACGCCCATGAGCGACGCTACTATCTGGCGGCGGTGCCGACGAGCCTCGTGCTCGGCGTCTTCGGCGTGCTGTTTGCGCACTTCCTCGTGCTGCCGTTCATTTTCTCGTACTTCACCACCTACACCGAAGAGGCGGCGGTGATCGCCTTCGGCCTTCAGGAGACGTTCAACCTCATCCTCATTATGATGGGCTGGATGGCACTGATCTTCCAGATTCCGCTGTTCATCATGCTGGCGATCATGATGGGGCTTGTCACCCGACGGTGGCTCGAATCCAAACGTCTCATCTTCTGGGGTGTGTTTCTGGCGATCGCGTTCGTCTTCAGTCCCGATCCGACCGGGATGGCTCCGATCATCGTCACGATCACGATGATCGCGCTGTTCGAAGGTACCCTGCTGCTGTTGCGCTGGACGGGTCGGTAGCTACGCCTCGGTGAGCTGTCGACGCAGCTCCTCGGCATCGACCTCGTATTTAAACGCCGGCCAGCCGTCGACGAAGACGTAGGGCACACGCTCGCCGTACTCTTCGCGAAGTGTTTCGTCGGTGTCGACATCGATCTCCTCGATGCTGACCGGGCGGTCGATTTCGGCGGCGACCGACTCGATTGTCGTTTTGGCCTCCTCGCAGAGATGGCAGTTCTCACGGGCGTAGATCCTGACCTCGATTGGCATTGTGGACTGTTTGTCGGCACCGATGGCAAGCGTTACGACCTGCCTGCCATCCATGACAAGCGTTAGGACCCGTCGCCCACAGCCTCTGGTATGTCGACGATTTTGCTGGTTCGCCACGGCGAGACTGATTGGAACCGCGACCGTCGGGTCCAAGGGTGGGCACCCGTCGCGCTTTCGGAGCGCGGTCACAACCAGGCCGCCCGCCTCGCTGATCGCCTCGCCGCCGACTACTCGGTCGACCGCCTGATTAGCTCGGATCTCCGCCGCACTGTCGAGACCGCCCGTCCCATTGCTCGCGCGGTCGACTGCGAACTCACCACTGACCGCCAGTGGCGCGAGCGCAACTTCGGCGTGCTCCAGGGATTGGACTACGGTGAGCTATTCTTGGGATATCCCGAGTTCACGCTCACGGAAGTCGGCTACACGGCCGCCGAAGCTCGTCCGGAGGGCGGCGAGAGCCTGGTCGACCAGCGCAAGCGAGTGCTGGCCGCGTTCAGGGAGCTTCGAGCCGACCTCGCCAGCGACGAAACCGCCGTGGTCGTCACCCATGGTGGGCCGCTGTATCTGATTTTGGGCTGGATACACGGCCTCGATATCGAGGCGACGATTATGGACCAAGAGCAGGGCAACTGCGCGATCAACGAGATTCACGTCGACGGGGGACTCACTGTTCGCCGCGAAAACGACTGTTCGCATCTCGCCAATTAGTCGAGTTCGGCTGCCGCGCCGGACCGGGCCCCCTCGATTTCGGCGGTCGACCCGAGCCGCGTGCCACCGAGTTCGAACCCACGCTCGACCAGCTGGCTCGTCTCGCCCAGAAAACCGTCGACGCCCAGCCGCCAGGCCGCATCGAGTTCGACAAGTCGGTGGGTGATGTGGGCCGGCGTCTCGGTTTCGATGATCTCCTCGACGGCCCGTTTGTGGGCTGGCTCGGCGAACGGCCCGGCGTAGACGACAACGCTCTCGCCATCGCTGAACGGCTGGCTGTAGGCGCCCGTGGCTGCGGGGCCGATCTCGTCGAGGGCCGGGGCTTCGAGAATCCACAGCCCGTGGTCGACGAGATCCATGTCGACATCCATCCCGACCTGCGTGTTCTCCGACGGAACCAGCCGCGCCGAATCGAGCGGGGCGGCCGGCTCGATATGCGACAGATACAGCGCGAGCATGTTCCGGAGGCCGGCGTGGGTGCCGCGTGTCGGCTGGTGGTCCGGGGCGGCCGCCAGCCGGTCTCTGATTGCCGGCGTGGGCCACTCGGTGGGTGTCTCAACCCCGAGCCAGTCGGCAAGCCACGGCAGGGCCTCGGCCGGCACCGCGTCCGGATCGAACAGCTCGGTTACCGTCTCGATCTCCCGTTCGAGATCGGTAAACAGCGTGCCGAACACCGCCAGAAACTCCTCAAGGACGTCGTCTGTGCCCTGTTTCTGGTAGATTTCGGGCAGATACTGTAGATACGACTGGCGGGGCCAACTGGCCCGCACTGACTCGACGCGCGGTGAGGCCCGCTGGGTGCCGACGAGCTCGAGCCGGACGGTCAGATACCGGCCACGTGCAGTCGACAACAGGATATCTTCGGCCGTCTCGACGGTCTGCCACTCCCCGTCAGTTGCGGTCTCGACCGCTGCCAGCACGCGGCTCTGTGCGTCCCGGACGTACTCCAGTTCGTACTCACTGTGTTCGGCGATTTCGGTCGGCTCGGTTGCCAGCAGCTCCCAGGCCGTCTCGATCCGTGCTGTCTGGAGTGCTGCTTCGGACAGCCCAGAGACGACTGCCAGTGGCTCGGCAAGCGGACTCGCGTCGTTGCTCGCATGGTAGGCCACCCGAAGCTGCGTGCCGGCCGCCGGCTGCTGCTGGTCGACGACCAGTCGATGCCACTGGACTGCCTCCGTTTCGGCGTCGAACCGACGGTAGACAACACCCTCTGTCGCTCCAACTGAGCCGCCGTGTTCGGCCGACTCCCTGGCGAGTTCGATTCCGCCCTCGCGGACCGTCACGTTCCGGCCGGCCCACTGCTGCCAGTCGGCAGCCGTCAGCGTTGTTCGCTGTGAGAACTCCATCAGCTGTCACCGCCCGACCTGCGACACTCGACCGCAACGCTGTCGACGGCGAACAGCGTTGCATCGTCGATCAGAATACGCCCGTCGGTGGTGACTGTTGCGTCGCCGACCGTACGGACTGTCAGTGTCTCGACGTCGTCGACTGCCGATAGTTCGCGGACAATCGCTTCGAGGGCGGCCTCCGAAAGCGAGTTCCCGAAGGGCCACCCATCGCTGTCACGACCACCGATTGGGTCGAGCCTGGCGGTGAGCTGCCGTTCGACTGCTCGCCGGGCAGCGTCCGCAGTGTGGGTGGCTGTGGGGACCACCGTCAGCTCGATGGTCACCCCGACGTAGCTGGGTCCGCGGACCTCGATTCGGTCGCCGAGCAGTCGGTGGCGGTCGAGATGGGCGTCGACGGCCCGTCTGAACCCCTCGCTCGGTGTTGGACGCTTCACGTCCGGCGGTGCGTGTGGGACGACCACGACCTCGATGGGGTCGTCGCCGGCATCGGGCAGACGGACGGTGCTCCGGGCGACGCGAACGCCGGGCGTCGACGCGGCGAGAGTGGCGTAATCGTCGGCTGTCACCGCCCGCTGTGTGGTCTGGAGCTGCTCGCGGCAGCGGTCGACGGCTGCCGCAAGCGGTTCGGCATCCTGGCCACCGGCTGCTGACTCCCGTGGCTCGATGTCGAGTTCCGGCGCGGAGACTTCCGGGTCGTCGACGACCCAGCGAGCGGTTTCGGGGACGTTGCCCACCGTGCCACCACCGGCCTCGTAGCTCGCTCGCACTGTAGCTCCGGCCGGTGGCTGTCGGCCACGCTGGCCGTCGCCGACGGTGAGTTCGCCGGTGGCTCGATCCAGCACGTAGTGACGGTCGGCTGGTCCCGAGGAGTCGAACGCCGCGACTTCGGTCCACTGCTCGCCGTCGACGGTGACGGCTGCCGACAGGACGGGCGTGTGTTCGAACCCGTAGGTTCGCGGTGCACTGCCGGCCGGCCTGTTGTCGATCGCAGTGAGTGTTTCGTCGTAGCGACAGCTGTGGCTGGCGGCGACGACGTTCGTCGTGATTTCGGTACACTGTGGCGGACTCTCGTAGCCGTCGTCGGTGAGTCGACACCGAACCCATACCAGCCCCGCTGGCTGGTCGAAACAGCCCGCCTCCTCGTCGTCCCAGGCTGTCGGCTCCCACGAGTCGGGTCGGTCGAGCGTTACAACTCCCTGTTCGTAGAGGCTGTTTGTCGTATCAGCCTGCACTCCAACTGGCTTCCAGTCGGTCTCTTCGTCTGTTGGGGGGTACGACCGGCAGTACTCCCAGCGGAGTTCGACTGATGGCTCGAAGATCCCCGTTTCGTCGGCTGCCGGCTCCGGCAGCCCGCTGTCGTCGTAGTCGACGAACAGTCGCAGTTGGCCACCCCCAAAGGGATCGCCGTCGAAGCCGACCGCGAACCAGTCGCCGGCGGTCGGCTCGTCGCCGAACAGCCGGTAGGACATGCCGTCGGTCTCGTTGGCCTGTGTTCGGGAGTCGTTGTTGACCACAACGCGTTCGACGCTGCTGTCGGTCACGTGGACGGCATGGTCGGTCTCGAACTGCACCTGCTGGCTGCCGTCGTCCGCTCGCAGTCGAGTTCCAGCCGGCAGTCGACCGCCGCCGTCGGTCGGCGAGACGTCGAGCCGCACGGCGGCGGGCTGTGGCGGGGTTGGCTCGATGCCCAGCAGCTGGAGATACTTTCTGCGATGGGCGTCGGTCAGCTGGTCGGCCTCGTAGATATGGGTATCAGCAAGCCAGGCCAACAGTTCCAGAATCGTGATCCCCGGATCGTGGGGGTTGAAATCCGTCCACTCGTCGGTCCGGGCGGCGATCCGGGTTTTCGCACTGTCCACCAGCTCCTCGTAGTTCGTATCGTCCAGTTCGGGAATCTCAAGACTCATCGTCGACCTCCAGTGTGAGTCGGTGACTGCCGTTGCAGACCAGCCCGTCGGCCGGCAGCGCGGGTGGGTTCGGCGTTGTGCCGAGCCGCTGTCGCTCGCCGTCGACCCGGAGCGTCGCCGACAGTGCGCGCACGTCGGTGACAGCCGGCACCTGCTGGAGCCGCCGGCTGATCGCCTCGACTGTCGGCGATTCGCCGAACGCCCAGCCGTCGCCGTTGTTGCCGTCCAGCGGGTGGAGAAACGCTGCCAGTGCCTCAGCGATCTCGGTTTTGCGCTGCGAGCGACTCCCGCTGTGGTCGACGGCGACTGTGGCGGTGATATCACAGGGGCTGTACTGCGGCCCGCCGACGCTGAGTTTCGACTCCCTGCCGCTCGTCAGTCGAGCCGGTGCCGCCTCGGCCAGTGTTTCCTCCAGCCGTGTTTCGACTGCCAGCGACGGTTTCGGTCGCTCGCGGCCCGACTCCGGAACGACGACGACCCGAACCCATCCCGGCGTTCGGTCGCCGTCCGGCCCGCGGTTCGGCTGGCAGTCGACACGGGCGAGCGTCCGAACCGTGTTGGCCGCGATCGCTTCGTAATCCTGCGGGGTGACCGCCTGCCCGCGGCTCCGAATCTCGCCGGCAGTACGGTCGGCAACCGCGGGCGTTGGCTCGATCGGGCTCCCACCTGCCCCGGCGAACGGATTATCTACTGACTCGACCAGCGAGATCGGCGTTTTCAGTGTCTCGACTGCGCCAGCGGTGACGTTGCCCGCTGGTCCGCCGCCGGTTCGGTACGTCGCCCGAATCGAATCGATCCCCTGCGGCGGGATTTTGCCGCGGTCGCCGTCGCCGAACTGGATGGTGCCGTCGGTTCGGTCGAGCCGATACGCACGGGTCTCGCCCTCGCCCAGCCGGTCGACGGCCTGCCAGCGAACCCAGACGGCCGTCTGTTCGCCGCGGTCATCCGTGACGACCTGAATGCGGTCGGGATCGCTGTTCTGTAGCTCTCGCTGGTCGGCCCGCGACAGCGCGCTCGATTCGTCGACCCACAGCTCACAGTCGAGTAGTGGTCCGTGAGCGCACGTGAACTGCTGGTTGGCCGAGCCGTCGCTCGATCCGAGAATTTCGTTTTCGACTGTTCGGGCGTTGTCGGCCCACTGGGTGTTGGGATACACGCCCTCGATTGCTGGGGGCTGTCTCGTTGCGTCGACACGTTGCTGTGTGTCTGACGACTGTTGGCCATTGCTGGTGGGTCGGCCCGCAGCCGGATCGAACTGGTCGCCGGTGATGACGGCTCGAATCCAGTGGCGATTCGTCCCGAACCGTTCGGTGGCCTGGGTTGGCTCGCTGAACGCGAGGCTTACGACGCCGCGTTCGGTCAGGCTGTTGGTGCCGTCGGTGGCGGCGAGCCGCGACCAGCTGTCGGCCTCGGGGTCGACGCAGTACTCCCACTGGACGCCGGGGTCGAACCCGGTTGGATACCCCGTCTCTTCGACCGGGACGAAAAGCGGTATCGGTCCCTCCCGGAGCGGGCCGTCGAAGCCGAAATAGATGGTCTGGGCGGTCGCAGCCAGCGGCTCGAACGGTCGACCATCGTCGGTCGACCACGGCTCGAACTGGCCGTTGTTTTCGGCCACCAGCTGGTCGACCGTGCTGCCGGCGTGGTCGTAGTCGACGGTGATCGTACTGAACCGGGGGCGGTCGGGTGCGGCGTTTCGCTCGCCCGTGAGCGTGGCTCCAAGGTCGCCGTAGCTGCCGGCGACCAGCCGCGCGCGAATCCAGTGGGCCTCCTGTCCCGACACCGCAGTCGATTCGACGTCGTCGGGCACGACAAAGATGAGGTCGCCGGCCGCTTGGAGATCTGTCGTTCCGTCGTCGACGGCGAGTCCACTCCACCCCGAGCCGTCCCAGTACTCCCAGGACAGTACTGGCGGCTCGTCGAGCGCGCCGAACTCCGCCGTCTGGGTTTCGTCTGTCGAGTCTGTTGGCTTCTGTGGCTCACGTGGCTCGCCTGGCGGCTCAAAGGACACCTGAACCTGCGCGCCAGGTTTGGTCAACGCCTCGTCGGCTGCCAGATACAGCGTCGACGACGGCTGTGGGAACTGTCCCAGCGGTTCGATATCCCCTTCGGCCTCGACCGCGAGCGGCACATCGTCGACGAACGCGCCGTCCGGTGTCGACCGTTCTCGGTCCCGCGGCGCGCTGGTCGTCACCGAGAGCATCTCGATTTCGGTCCCGAACACGGCCGCCGTCGGCTCGACGACGCGACACCGGAGCCACCGGCTGTCCGTCCCGTCGACGCCCCTTTCGACGAACTCACCCGGGAGCTGGCGGCGCGTCGACCAGCTGTCGTCGTCGCCGGCCTCCGGCAGCCGGTCGAGCCGGCTGCGGAGCGATTCGTCGGTCGTGTCGACTGTTGGTAGTCGGTGCCAGCCGTCGGTCTCTGTATCGGCCTCGTTGTCGGGTTCGTCGTCACCGTCCGTCTGTCCGGGGGGTGTCCCGTAATACTCCCAGACGACGTGTTCGTCGAACCCGTCGACAACGTGGCCCTCCAGTTTAATTTCGAGTACGGCCCCGCTGTCAACTTCGAACAGCGACTCGTCGCCGAGATACAGCGCGTGCTGCTGGCGATTGTGCCCGACAAACAGCTGCTGGCGGTCGCCGTCGGCAAGCGCGTCGTGGCTGGTGATCCGATCCCGTGTGGGGTCGACTGCGTATACGTCAGTAAGCGAGGCCGGTGTCGCCTCAAACCCCCACTCGGACGGAATTTCGAAGACGGTTTTCTCGTCATCGCGCGTCGTGGCCGTCACCTGGGTGCCGGTAGGGATCTGGACGTTCCGGTCGATATCGCTTGCGGGGTCGACCGACAGCGGCAGGCGGGCGGCCTGCGGCGGCTGTGGCCCTTTACCGAGCGTCTCGAGGAATCCGGCCCGGTGTTTTTCGGGCAGGCGGTTGAGTCGCTTGCTCACCTCGTAGCCGAACTCCGCGCCCACCGCGAGCAGCTCGTCGGCCATATCCGCGGTGTCAGGATTCCAGTCGTCGACGTACTGGTCGGCCAGCGCGACCAGCTCGTCGTGGAGTTCGCTTGGCGTTCGGTCGTCGACCGTCGGTGGCCGGCTCGGTTCTTCGTTTCGGCTCACCCATCTCCCTCCGTTATGTAGAACGGATACACCATATTCGAGAGGCTGTTGGTGGTTCTGACGTGGTACTCGATCTCGATCAGGACCTTCGTGGGGTCGTCGGGGTCGGTTCTGGCCTCGACCGACTCGATGTCGATTCGTGGCTCCCAGCGGACGAGCGCCTCCCGGACGCTGCTTTCGATCAGGTTCAGCGTCGCGGGCGTGGCAGACGAAAAGACGTGTTTGTGGATATCGCAGCCGAACTCCGGCCGCATGAGGCGTTCGCCTTTGGCGGTGCCCAGAATGATCCGGATCGACTCCTGAATATCCTCGTCTGCCGTCGACAGCTCGACCGCGCCGCGCTCGTCAGTTGCGACCGGAAAGCCCCAACCTGTTCCGAGGAAGTCGTCAGCCATTGTTTACCCGATTAGTACGGAGGGACAGCCCGCGACGATGCTGTTCGGCGGTCCGTTTTCGATGATCGTATCGCCCATCCGCGCGGCGGGTCGGTTGTTGATAAACACCGATGTACTGCCTTTTAAAACGGGGCCGCCGACGTGGGGGACGCCGAACGTCGACAGCGGGCAGCTGTGGCGATCCAACACTCGCCAGGCAGGTTTGTTGCCGATCAGCACGTTCGTACTACAGTTCCCAAGGAGGGGCGTTCCGTGGGCGGTGGAATCGCCCAGGCGCGCAGCGGGTTTCATCAGTTAAGGAATATCATCTTCCCATTCATATTTAAAATCGCGCCCGCTTCGATCGCCATCGCCAGCTGGCTCTCGATGTCGACCGAGCCGTTCGACGATAGCTCGACCGACGAGTTGCTTGAGAGATCCAGTGACTGCGTGCCGTTGATGTCGACCGTGTTTCCGCGAAGCTTGATTTTCTTGCCGCTGAGTTCGAGCGTGTCGTCGGCCTCGATTGAGACGCTATCCGTCTCGGCATCCAGGCGAATCCGGTTGTCGCCACTGCTGTCGACGATGTCGATTCGCTCGCTGCCGTCTGAGTCATCCAGCTCGATGCGGTGGCCCGCGTTCGTTTCGATCCGCAGCCCGCCGTCGGTGTCGTCGTCATCGAACTGGAGCCGGTGGCCCGACCGGGAGACGAGTTCGCGGATGTTGTTGTCCTCGTCGGCCTGCTGTGGCGGCTCCTTGTCGCCGTTCCACAGCGAGCCGATCACAAAGGGCTGGTGGACGTCGCCGCCCGCAAACGCAACCAGCACCTCCTCGTCGACCTCCGGCACACAGTACGAGCCGTAGGCCTCGCCGGCCATCAGCGTCGCAATGCGGGCCCAGTGGCTCTCGTCGTCGGCCTCCCGCCACGGAAACCGGAGTTTGACCCGGCCTCGGTCTTTGGGGTCGTCGTTGTCAGTGACGATGCCGACTCTGACGCCGGTGATCCCGTCGTTGTTCTTGGTCGACCGCTCGAACAGCTCACTGTGGTCCATTAGACCACCTCCTGGGCCTCGAACGTCGTCCGGTAGCCCGATGCTCCCATCCGGTGGGTCGCGTTCGTGATGTAGTACTCGCCCGAAAAGCGGCCGCCCAGCTCTTCGAGCGTAACGACCTCGCCGGCCCTGATCTCAGGCGTACCGTCGGCCTCTCCGTGGCCGGATATTCGGCCGTCGGCGTGCTGGCTGTGCTGTTTGTCGGCAATGTGCTGGGCTTCGTTCTGTGAGGTTACTGGCACTCTGAACACCTCGGTGTTGGGGGCCGTTTTGGGGCCCGCGGTCGCGATGATTTCGTCGGCGTCGTCGACGTCCCATGACCGCACTTCGACGCGATGGTCATCTTTGGTGTCGGTGATTTCGGCATAAAAGTCGTGGAGCGCCTCGCCGTACCAGAGTTCGGCTACCGGCTCGCGGTCGCTTCCCTGGCCACTTTGTGGGCGGAACCGGACGGTATCGCGTTCGGCATAAAACGAAAAGCCGTAGTGGTCGGCCAACGCCTCGACGAATCGGTAATCACTCTGGTTGTCCTGGATCAGTTTCACGCGCTTGATGTCGGCGTCTTGGACGTCGACCGTGCCAAACGGATACGACGACAGAACCTCCTCGACGGCCTCGCCGACAGTGGTTTCGTTCCACGACCGCGAGCTGGTTCCGTTCATCATCCCTTTCAGCAGGCCGAACCCGCTGATCGTCACCGTTGGCCCCTTTTCAACGGTGAACTCCGAGTGGATCGACGCAATCGACCCCGTTAGAAGGGGCGTCAGCGTCCCGTCGCCGCCGTATCCCATGGCGATCTCGACGTCGGTGCCGATCTCGAACGTCGACCACTCAAGGCCGCTGAACTCGCCGAGTTCCTCGTCGAACGGATAGTTGAGGCTGAACGAAAACCGGTCGGCTCCCGACAGTGTCGTCTCGACAACGAGGTCGGCGATTCGACCTCCCGGCTCCTGGAACGTCGCCGAGCCAACGTCGACGGCGAACCGAGGTGAGTATCTGGGTTGGAGTTCCGTGGGCATGGTTACAGTGGGGGGAGTTCGAGTTTGTCGCCGGTCTCGACCGCGCGTGGGTTCGCAATGTCGTTGTGGTCGGCAATCGTCCGCCAGTGGCTCGAATCGCCGTACTCCTGGGCGGCGATCAGCCA
>Ga0207421_10003682_pt1 | contig 18102 bp, 20 predicted proteins | sample SodLakKL_010_SED_4_FD_187542 | JGI IMG/M metagenome (GOLD analysis project Ga0207421, IMG submission 187542) | Alkaline sediment microbial communities from Lake Tanatar, Kulunda Steppe, Russia - 8KL_010_SED (SPAdes) (version 2) | ecosystem: Environmental > Aquatic > Non-marine Saline and... | reverse complement strand
GATCTTCCATCTCCTCCTCTATCTCCTCTATTTTTTCTTTTATTTCCGGTAATTCTTCTTCCGCTTCCTCAATCTTTTGTAAAAGATTCGAGTCAGGCTCCGGACAAGCTGTTGAAGGGGCGGCGAAAACTTGAACTGCAACCCATAACTCATCTCCAAAATAGGCTCCTTTTTCAAATCCAACTCCGATTTCTTCATAACCATCTCGTAAAATATTATCTCTATGATCCGGACTATTCATCCAACCATCAACCAGATCACGACTGTCTTCAAAATGACCTTTGGCTAAATTTTCACCAATTATAATAAAAGAATAATCGATGTCTTCAGCTAAATCACTAACATCCTCTCCATCAGGAGCAACATGTTCAAAATATTGCCTGTCAAGGATATCCTCGGCCTTATTTTGAGCTACTAAATTTAAAGAATAATTTTCCTCCAATTTATTTAAATTAACACCCTCTCTTTCTTTATTGGTTAATTTTATAATCTCTTCTCGATCAAGTGGCGCTTCTTTGGCGTCGGATCCATTTTTTTGATTGTATATTGGAAATTTATCCGACAAATCTTTTTCTTTTTCATCAAAATATTCCAACTCAAAGTTATCAATCTCTCCCAATTCGGGAGCTGACAGCTCAATTTCACTGAATTGAGTGTTGTAGAAATTAAAAGGAGCTTCTTGAAAAAATATATCCCCACCAAAAACTAAAACAGCCAAAATAAAAAATAAAGCAGCCGCACTGAAGATAATAATTAACTTTCCTATAAATTTAAAGATATTATTGAATTTCATATTGTTTATTATACAGGATAATTAAATTAAAAAAAATCCCCGAAACGTTTTCGGGGATTATTTATTTTTATACCTCTCGATATCTCTACTTATATACTTAACCATTTTTTTTCCTATCTTTTTACATTGATCCACAATAGCTTGTTCCATATCTCTTATTACTTCTTTTTCTATTCTCTCAAAAAATTCAGCGGGCAAAGATAAAAGAAAACAATCATTTTTCATCAAATGTAAATCTGTTAAATCATAGAAAATATCATCATATTTTTTAGTTGTAACGAACAGTTCTTTCCGAAAAAGAGAAATGTTAATCAATAACTCTTTCAATTCCGGATGCAGTTCATTTTCAGATTGTTCAATAATTTCCGGAAATTCTCTTTTTAATATCTCCTCCCAACTTCGTTTGGTTCCACAATAGTCCGTCTCCTTTTTTACTGATAGATAATCGCAGGCTCCCAAAATAATTTCGGACAACAAAAGCTCCTTAATTGCCGGGATTTGCTTTTGCTCTTTAGCGGCAAAATATATTATCGTTTCAATTATATCTTTATGAAGCTCTCTTTTCTCTTTTCTTCTTTCAAGAACATTTCCATTTCTTTTCATCAATTTCACCCCCTTTTAATAGATAACAACCTTGGTTCCTACCTGGGTTATCCGATGTAAAAAGCTCATGTGTCTGGGATGAATTCTAACACACCCTAAACTATCCGGGTGGCTGGGAATTAATCTTGATCCATGAATATAGAATGGACCATAAAACTTCAGAGGTTTGTACATTTCTCCCTGAGGTTGTCCGTCACGACCTATTGCCGTAACCCACCCTTTCGTAACTTTTTCATATATTCTGAAAGTTCCGGTCGGTGTTTTTCCAGCTTTTCCGGTAGAAACATGCAGTATCTTTTGGATTTCACCGTCATCTACCACATACAAAAGCTGTCTGTCAATATCCACCTCAATATGAACCTCTTCAAAACTTTTCTTAGCATCCGGCTTTCTTATGTTTCGCAAAGCAATTTTGGTTTCTTCGTCCAGTCTGCCATCTCTGTTTGGTAATCCATGAGATTTTTGGAAAGCTATAAGAATATCTCTTGTCTTTTCTCCTTTTATTCCGTCTATTGGTCCCGGACGATAGCCGCTTCTCTCCAAGACCTCTTGAACATGCCTGACATCAATGTTTTGAGCATAAGACAAACTTCCGCACAAGAAAAAAATTATTATCAGTAAAAAAAGAACATTTCTTTTCAATTTTATTCCCTCCCTGTTGTTTTTCTACTATACAATAAATTAAATATAAATCAAGCAGTCGTTTCTTTTATTATCTTCCAGTGATACAAGTAAAGTGGCAAACCGACTAAAATTAAAGCTAAGTTGATTGAAGCTTCTTCTTGCCTTCTGGCCGTATAACGATCTATACTCTCCCACTCTTTTTTCTGAGACTCATAATCTTCGATAATACTACGCAAGCTTTCCAGCTCTTCTTCGGTTACTTCCTGTGAGTCCTCATAACGCTCTATATTTATTGTCGGTACTCGTGGTATATTGAGTTGATCTTGCTGTAATCTGGCTACGGAATCGGCCTGAGTAAATACGGTTGCCTTTAATCCCATATCTATAAACCTGACTACTCCGATTATAAGTAGAATAAGTCCGATTCCGGCAAAAAGATAAAGGTAAATTGTTCTTATTATGGATTTTTTATTCATGTTTTTTGGATTACTTTTTTATATTCTATGTCTTTATTTTAATTTACACAAACTTTAATTGACATAATTATTAATTATTGTATAATATAGTTAGAACATTAAAAAAGGAGGAGAAATAAAATGAAAAGGAAAATAATTTTGATCGCTTTTATCGTTTTTACTCTATTGGTGAGCACAAACACATTCGCCTCTTCTCCAAGGATAGCGATCGGGGAGTTTGAGGCAGAGAGAAATCTCCAGGAGTTAACTGGAGATATGGATAATCTCTTTTTGGACGGAGTATTAAAGTATTGGGACGGTTCCGTTCAAATGAAAGAGAGAATCAGATTCAAAGATTTAATCAAAGATAAACAGATCTCATCTTCTGATACCAGAAAATTGAGAAGATCTTTGGAAGCGGATTTTTTAGTACTTCCGAGGATAAACTTTTTTGAGGTTGAAGAGGTTGGAAGTTTATCATTGTGGGCAATTATCAGCGGTGATAGTACACAAGGAAAGGGTGAGTTTAAAGTTGACAAAAACAGAGTAAAAATCTCGCTATCAGCGAGAATTGTATGTCTTCATACCGGAGACATACACTCGGGAACATCAGTCAAAAAAACAAGTGGTCTGACTACTTCAAAAATCTCAATAAACAGAAGAGATTTTGGAAGTAAAGATATAAAATTGAGAAAGGTAATGGAAGAAGCAGCCGATAAATTAGCTATGAAGACGACAGCAGAATTCCAAATGCTCAAGCCGGAAAAAATAGAAAGAAAAGAAAATGCTGACTTGTCAAAAGGAAAGGCAACGGTGATTGAATATCAACCGCTTAACATAAAAAACATGGCGGTTGCTGAAGTCGAAGACCGCAGTTTCAGTAAAGCGGATGAAGTTAAAATCTATCGTAGACACGGAGAAGCAAAAATCCCGATAGGAGTCGCAACAGTTACCGAAACTCAAAAAGGAGACCAAATTATGTTAATTGAAGTTAGGAGACTGGAAGTGGAAAAACTAAAGAAAGGAGACATAATAAAATAGAAGACAAAAAGCCCGTCAATTAAGTTCGACGGGCTCTTTTTTATAAATTAATCTTGTTTTAAGGGTAGTTCTATAAAAAAGCAGGTTCCCTCGCCTTTCCCTTCCGACTCTATCCAAATCGATCCATTATGCATGTCTACAAATTTTCTGGCGATGTAAAGACCCAGCCCGGCACCTTCGGCATGCATTAAATCTCCCGCACTACCTCTTGAGAAGCTTTCAAAGATGTTTTCTATATCTTTTCCGGTCATACCCTCTCCGGTATCCTCTATCTCTATTATAAGCGAGTCTTTGCCCGTTTTAACCTTTTGTTTTTTAAGTCTCACGGTTATACCTCCTTCAGATGTATATTTTACAGCATTATCTATTATATTAAGTACAACCTGCCTAATTCTGGCCTCATCGATTTCTACTTTTAGATCTTCATCAAATCTTTTATCAAGATTAAGATAAAGACCCTTGTTTTCAGCTACAATTTTTAATTCTTTAATTGTTTCATTGATAAACTCAACTATATCCACCTTTTTAAAGTTCATTTTTATTTTACCACTTTCAATTCTTGATAAGTTCAGAAGGTCATTAACCAAATTAATCAACCTCTCACTACTTCCCAATATCTCCTCCATTTTTTCTTTGGCTTCACCGGAAACTTCTCCATACCCGCCCTCTATAATCATTGATAGATAGCCCTTTATAGCGGTAAGAGGGGTTCTTAGTTGATGAGATGCAATGGATATAAATTCTGATTTAGCTTTATCTAGTCTTTTTAACTTTTTATTTGCCTCTTTTAATTCGATATTCGCTTCAACTAATTCATCACTAAGACGCTCAAGTTCTTCTTTACGTTTTATTTCCCGTATAACACTTTTAACCAAAACATAACCGAACGAAAGAAAAATAAGTAAAATAACCACCTTTGCACCCTGAATCCATGGCTCTTTGGTAAAGACTAAAAGATCAACCCCGAGAAGAATAGCAATTAAAACTACCATCAAAGTCGTCAGCACAACTTTAATCCCAAACAATTCTTCCTTAACAATTGCATAAGCAGTAAATGCTAAAAAGAATAAGGCCGCATAGTTTGCAATATAAGCCCAAGGAACCATCCCATAAATTGGCGATAGAAACACATTAAAAACAAGATTAAAAACAAGGAAAATAACCAAACCCAGCAAAAGATATTGAATTCTCTTTTTTTCTGAAGAGCTTAATGAAAAGTACTTTTTGTATATACTTCTAAAAAGCAAAATAAAAAATAAGAAAATTACTGCATAAATAAAAGGTGCACCACTTCCCAGCCTTGGATGGGGGTACAGTTCTTGAAGTTGAGCTCCTTCAACTAACAAATCAGTAAACATTGTAACGACGGACAAAATAATTCCAGTCGCAATTACGAAAATATCAAGAAAATTATTTTCTTCATTAATTTTTCTCGGAAAATACTTTAGGAAAAAGTAAACTCCTACCAGCCACCCGTAAACCCCCATATATGCTATTTTAGTTCTTATAATTACACTTGCTTCAGTTTGACCCGGAACGGTTATAAGATAACCGAATAATATCCAGATCAACAGAAAAAAAGAGGATAATAAAAATATTTTATTTGTTTTAGCTTTTCTATCTTGTAGATATATCCATAACGACAAGAAAACAGCTATAGAGATTATTACAAATAAAAGAATTTGGCTTATTAAAAACATATTATTTAAAGCCTTTACTGCATAAATGATTTATTAACAACTCCTTTGTTCCATCCAAAACTTCATCTACATTAAAGAAGCTTATTTTTTCTTTATACTTTTTTGTGCTTTCAAATATATCATTCCATTCAATCAACATACTCTTCTTTACATTACTTTTCTCAATTTTATTAATAATAAACTCTTTTCTTTCTGGCTTTAAATCATTAACACTTAAAACACCCTCGGAAAGCATATAAGCAAAAACCTCACTGCTAAAATCACCTTCGTCTATTTCTCGCTCAAGAGTTGTTAATGAGTTCCCTATTCTCCCCATTCTCTGTATCTTCCAAAAGAGTTCTCTGGTCGCTCCGATTTCCACATCTTTTACAGACTTTGAAGCCATTAAATCAATAGTTAAAAGCACCATTATTTGCATATTTGCAGAAGAGTAATTCCTCTCTTCCTCTAAGTTTGTGATTTCTAAATTTTTATTAGTTAAATAACCGTACAACGTAGCATTAAAAAATTGTCGATAATCATAATTAAAAACTTCTTCAAACCGATTGTAATTTGGATATTGGTTGACGCTGTTATATAAAAACTCTTTAAGGTTTTTAATAACTTCTAGATAGTCAGCCTTTTCTTTTGTGAATTTTTTAAGGCTTTTAATATCTTTTTTTTGGTCAAAAAAAATCTTGAAAGATGACATCCACATCTCCTTGTCTTTTTTTTCATCTGCTATATCATCCACTAAAGCATTTATTATAATAGTGGAAAGTTTAGTTGTAAGCACCTCTTTTTTAATTTTTGGCGGTACGCTTGATAGGGTTAATTTGCTGTTTAGTAAATAAGTCCATTTCCAAATAAAATCACTTCTCCTGCCAACTCGTTCATATTTGGATACCAGTCTTTTTGATTCTTTAGGCAGCTTCAGTTGTTTTACTTGATCAACTCTCTTTTTAATTTCCTCTTCGGTTAGAGATTGTAAAATAGTGCTAACATTCGAGTATTTTTCTATTTCACGTCCGGTAAAATTATAATAACTAAAAAGAGATTTTTCTTGGCTCATTTACTTAAATATTTATTTTTTCCGCTTTTTTAAAAATTTTGTAATTTCTTTTAATAGACTTCTATTTTTGTTTGAGGGTAGTAGATCAAGATTTTCTTCCGCTTTTTTAATATAATTATTTTTAATCTCGGTTGCCTTTTTTTTGCTATCGGTCTCTTCAATAATTTCTATGGCTCGATTTATATCTTTTTCAGATATTTTTTCTTTTTTCATTATCTCTAAAAGCTCTTGTTTCTTTTTACTTTCATTAAGAGTGAATACAATTACAAGATTGCCCCTCTTTTTTTCTTTAATGTCTTTACCTATTTCTTTACCGAATTTTTCTTCATCTCCAAAAATATCAAGTATGTCATCTTGCACTTGGTATGCCAATCCTAAAAAATGTCCATATGAAGAAAGTGCTTCTATTTCTTTAGTGCTACCTTTTCCGATAATTCCTCCCACCTTACAAGAGGCTTGAATTAAAGAAGCAGTCTTTTTCTGAATCATCTCAAAATAGTCACTTTCCTCCACCTTTTCATAATAATTTTCTTTTAGATAAGGTTCGTCTTTAGAATTCAGCTCTTGCATCACATCGATAATCTCTCCCTCAATAACCGATTTCATAGCCTCGACTAATTCTCTGCCGATACTGCTGTCTAGATCAATTAATGCATCCGATAAACTTACTCCATAAAGCATTCCGATGCACTCTGTAACCGACTGACCGTACTTTTCAATCGTTGTCTTCTCGCCTCTTCGTACTCTTCCGCAATCAATTATATCGTCAATAATAAGAGAATAATTATGAAAAATTTCGATTACGGCTGCCGCCTCAATTGCTTTTTCTTTTTTTCCTCCGACAGCCATACATGAAAGTAGTGTTAAGGCCGGACGAACTCTTTTACCACCCGTTTTTATCTGATAATAAACCAGATCTCTAAATTTTTCAGAGGTAGATCTGCTTAAAATTTCAAATATTACAGGATCTACTTCCTTTTTAGTTTCCTTTAAAAAAGCTTTAAAATCATCATACATAACTGAAATAAACAATAAAATTCAATAACTTCGTTTTCAAATTATACTAAAAATTACAACTTATAGCAAAGCGTTTTTGCAAATAAATTCCATTGAATGTAAAATAAAATTAGAACCTTTAAAAAATCTTTTTACCGGGAGGGGTGAAAAATGCAAGCAAAAAAATCAGAAATTTTAAAGATGAACGATCGACTTCAACGGATAATTGAGAAAGATCATTTGAGTAAAGAAGAAATTGCAATTATCGACTATGCGCTCTCCTTTATCACTCTGCGAATAAAGATTTTGGCCGATGACAAATTCCCCGATAAAGAATTTGGTAAAATTGAAAAGAAGGGAAGTATGCTTTTGAAATATCTTTCCGAGGCCGAGATCAAAGCATTAAATCTGTCAATACTTTATTTGGATATAGATAAAAATCAAATCAGAAAAAGAGCTGGGCTTAAAAAATTAAAAAAAGAAATAACCGATGGTAAAAAAATAAAGGCGCCGTAAACTTGATACGGCGCCTATTTTCTTTTTTAAGGTTGGAGTAATAGATCTTTTGCAACTCCCGACCAAACATAGCGTGGAATATCTTCAATTTCCATATATCCATTGAATCCATTCAGTCTTGATAGAATAAAGTGTTGCATGGCGATGCAATCGAATTCCATATCTCGATGCTTTTCGGGGTTTTCAATGTAAGAGCAACTGCACTTATTGTGCTCGGCACTACTTTTAATTTTTCTAACTATCTCATTGAGTAAATAATTATTTGAAACAATGCCTGGTGTAATTAGGTTTACTCTGTTTTCAATTTGCAACCGATGACGTATTTTGTGGCTTGCTATAAATATTATCTTCTTTTTTTCGTTCATTACCTTTCTTTTCTCGGGATAGAGAGTAAAAACATTTTTTAATGAATTTGAAAGATGCGGAATATAAATATCATACTCCATATCCTTTGAATGATAACTAGCCTCAACCCCCCAACTGTTTGGCTCTTCAATGTAGTTAACCGGTGTTTTCTTAGAGAATAATCTCTCCTCAATTAAGTGAATCGCCTTCACTAATTCAACAGCTTTTCTTCTATCATTACGACTTGACTTGGCTGCCAAAGACCTGTCTGCCAACTCCATAACCTGATTCAATTTTGAAAGTGCTCCTTTTTGCAATTTCAACCCCTCCTCTTTTTTAGTTGACAATTATACGATTTATTTTTAAAAAAGTAAAGCTTGACATAATCGGTTAAAAACAATAAACTATTATCAGTAATTGTTATTACTTAAAAATATGAGTAAACCAGAGAGACAAACAAAACAAAAAAAAGTTGTTGAGAAATATCTTGCTTCAACTTGCTGCCATCCTTCAGCCGATAAGATTTACAAGAATGTAAAAAAAGAGCTCCCGAATATCTCTAAGGCAACCGTTTACAGAATTCTTAGAAATTTTAAAGACAAAGGAAAGATTCAAGAAATACCGACTAATGTTTCAAGGTGGGATTACAAACACGAACCACACCCCCATTTTATATGCACCGAATGTGATAAAATAATTGATATTGCAGACGAATTTGATATTCCCGACGCTGACGAACTTAATGTTTGTAAAATTGACCACTGCAGAATAGTATTTAGCGGTCAATGTAAAGGGTGTACAAATTAAAAGGTCGGTAACAAAATAAAAAAATTAAATTAAATAATCATGGATCAGACACTTAAAAATTTAGCAAAAGCCTTTATTGGCGAAAGTCAAGCGAGAAATAGATATAACATGTATGCTTCGATTGCTAAAAAAGAGGGATATGTGCAAATTTATCAGATCTTCAACGAAACTGCTGAACACGAAAAACAACATGCCAAATGGATGATGAGAATGTTTAATCAAATTAAAGACGATGAAAACTTGGATATCACCGATATAGAGGTAAGTGCAGAATTTAATTCGATTTTGGGAGACACTATGGAAAATCTGCAATCCGCAATTGATGGAGAAAATTATGAAAACAGTGAAATGTATCCCGAGTTTGCAAAAACAGCTGAAAAGGAAGGTTATCCGGAAGTAGCATCCAGGCTCAGAGCCGTAGCCGAATCCGAAGAATATCATGAAGAGAGATACACAAAACTGCTCGAGCAAGTAAAAAATGGGGCCTTTTTCAAAAAAGAGAAAGAGGTAGAATGGGTTTGTCTTGAGTGCGGAAGAGTTCATAAGGGAAAAACCCCTCCCAGTCTTTGCCCTTCTTGCGATCATCCAAAAAGCTATTATAAATTAAAGTGTGAAGAATATTGATAAGTATTGATAAATTTATAAAGCACCGGGTTTTCACTCGGTGCTTTTTAATTATGTTTGCTTTTTTAAAAAATAATTGTATAATAGAAAAGAAAGGAGGAGTTTAGATGAAACTTCTTGAAGATAGATGTTATAAATACCTAGTAAGAGAAAATCCAACCTCTCCCAGATTGGAAAAGCTTAAAGAAAAATTCAGGAAAAATTTACAGAGATGGCAGGAAGCCAAAGATAAGCTAGAATCTCCGAACCTGAAAAATACAAAATCGGCAATAAAAGAGTTAAATGATGCCAACAAGAAGATAGTCGAATTGAAAAATGAAATAAATGAAGAAAGAGCGGCTCTTAATTGAGCCGTTTTATTTTATGTTGAAAATTGATTTTATAACTCCCCTATCCATTCTTGAGCCATAAGAATTGCTCTCTTCTTTTCCCGGATAAATAAGTAGAAAAAATATCATCAGTATATTTAAAATCGGTAAGACAAAAACAAAAACCCAGAACCCGGATTTATCAATATCGTGCAATCTTCTCACCATCAAGGAGATCAGAAAGAAAAGACATATTGTAAATAAGGCCCATAAATACAAATACAAATCAAATCTTAAATTTCCATAGTAATAAAATAAAAATAACCCGAAGATTGAATTTGCAAAAAAACTACCTATAGCAAAAGGTATTCTCTTTATTCTTCCCGTAAATAGATTTTTAGGAGTCCATTTCATCTTTGTAATAATTTTTATCTCTTATTTTTTCAGGTAAAAAGCTTTTATCCGAATACATTTTATACCCTTTCCCGTATCCTTTTTCCTTCATTAAGTCAGTCTGTGCGTTTCTAATTTTTAAAGGAATTTCCAAATTTCCATATTTGTCCACATCTTTTAATGCCTTCTTGTAGCCCCTGTAAGCCCTTCTATCTTTACTGCAGGTTGAAAGATAAACAGCCCCGTGTGCTAAATTAATTCCCGCCTCCGGGAGTCCTACCGTCTCAACCGCCCTAAAAACCTCATTAGCTACTACCAAAGCAGTCGGTTTGGCCATGCCTACATCTTCGGAAGCAAATATAACCATTCTCCTAGCAATATATTTCGGATCCTCGCCTGCCTTTATCATTCTTGCTAGATAATAGAGTGCGGCATCGGGTTGGCTTGCTCGCATAGATTTTATAAAAGCGGAAATCGTATCATAATGACCGGAACCCTTTTTGTCATGTCGGATATGAGCTTTTTGCAAGCTCGAGCGTAAATTTTTTAAATTTATATCACCATAAAGTTTTTGTGTATTTTCTAAAATACTTAAGGCTTGCCTACCATCGCCATTCGAAACCGAAGCCAACCAATTTTTTTCCTTTTCGGATAAATTAAAGTCGGTCCTTTCTAAAATCTTTTTAATATTATTTTCACTTAGAGGCTTAAATTGAAAAACTCTACATCTCGAAAGAAGTGCGGAAATGACTTCAAAGCTCGGATTTTCGGTTGTTGCCCCTATTAAGGTAACTTCTCCGGATTCTACATATGGTAAAAGAAAGTCTTGTTGAGCTTTGTTTAGCCTGTGAATTTCATCCAGAAAAATTATCTTTGGATGGTTGCCGAAGTCAAGCTCAACTATTTCTCTCATCTCATCTTTTTTGGCAGAAACTCCGGATAATTTGAATATTTCCCCATCTTGAGCTTCTGCGTAAATATAAGCATATGTAGTCTTTCCCGTTCCGGGAGGCCCCCAAAGTATAAAGGAGAAAAGATGCTTTTTTTCAATAGCTTCTCTTAGAGGCTTTCCCTTTCCCATTAGATGATCCTGCCCTACAAATTCGTCTAAATTTTTAGGCCTTATTTTGTGTGCTAAAGGCTTCATTCAATTTTATTTAAAAATTTAACTACCCTGGAATCGATAATTATATCACTGGATCTGATCGGTCTTTTTAACGAAAGTCCGTCAAGTCCCGTACATCGACTGAGAGCTACATAGGCTTGCCCGTGAGAAAATGTTCCCTGCTGAAAGTCAATCATTGCTTTTTTAAAAGTTTTTCCTTGTGATTTGTGTATGGTTACCGCCCATGACAGCCTGATTGGTAATTGGTGAAAAGAACCGACTTCTTTTGACTTTATTTCATCATTTTTTTTATCGTAACTGAACTTGATTCTCTCCCACTTATTTTCCGTAACTTTTACTACTCTACCTTCGTCCAGTTTAACCCTTATTATCGGATCACCGCTCTTTTCAATTTCAACTACCTCGCCGACATCTCCATTTATCCATCTGCCTTCCGGATCATTATTTAAAAGCATAACTCTGGCTCCTTTCTTAAGAGTTAGTTTTTCACTGGTTGGCAAGTGTGACTTTGGAAAGCTGCCCTTAACCTTCCCCGAAAACTGATATTTATCGCTATTTAACTTCTTAAGTTGAGTGGAATTGATCTTATCCGCTTTTCTGTTTGTGGTTGTTAAAAATACTCCGTCCTCATTAAAATCGAATTTTGATTGAACATTTTGATTTATCTTTTTCAAATCATTTTCTCTGAATTTTCCACTCCTTATCCTGTTCAAGATTGATATGAAATTCGGATCATTCTGTCTGTGTACGGTTCTTAATTTTATAAAGTCAAGATCAATCTTTTTGAATTGTTTTGATGAAAAAAAGTATGGACTATCGTATCTCATTCGATAAAATTCTTTTTCATGATTGGGTAAAACCGGAGGTAGTTGAAAAAGGTCTCCCACCATAATAATCTGCACTCCTCCGAACATGCCATCTCCCGGACCGTTAATTTGCAAAAATCTTCCTACACAATCCAAAAGGTCGGCACGAACCATTGAAATTTCATCTATAACCAGAGCATCTAGATTTTTATAGAGCATCTTTCTTCTGTACGTTCGCCCTACATTGTCCGGATTTATTCCGGGCTTAAACCCAAAAAAAGAATGGATTGTCTGTCCGCCTACATTAACTGCCGCTACGCCGGTAGGTGCTAATACTGCTATATTTTTAGTGGTTCTTTCTTTAAATTCTTTCACTAATGTTGATTTACCGGTTCCGGCTTTTCCGGTAATAAAAAGATTCTTATTCGATTTCTCCATTAAATCCAATGCCTCTTTAATTTCTGCACTTAAATTCATTTTAGTTTTTGTAGTAAACACTATTACCGTATCTAAGCTCTATATATTCAAGGGTCTCAACATCGTCTATCTCTTCTTCTAATAAAATTTCTAATCTTTCAATTTGGTCCTCCAATTCATCTTCGAAATCCACTCTTATCTCAAAGCCTATTGCGGTTTTTATAAAAAGGCTTCTCTCATGAGGTATCACCATCTTTTTCAGCTCAAAACTTTCTTCCATCTTTTCTTTTGCTTCAAATATAAAATCAATTTTTCTAAATGGCAATACTCTGCTACCCAGTTCTATATTTCCGGGTAATTGGTAAAAAATATTAAAATTTTCACTTTTATTTATCTTTTCAAAAGCAATTCCTTGAGAATCAATCTTAAAACAGTCGTTAACCGATTCCGGTCCCATACACCAAATTGCCTCTTTCTCTCTTTCGGTAATTTTAACATGGATCGTTTCCGGAAAGATCTTCTTTAAATCAACTTTTTCTATATGTGGATAAGCATCCAAAATTTCTTTTTCCAAATTTTTTATCGATGTAAAGACCAAACTATCACTCTCTACGATAAAATTAATCTTTGACTTATTTCTTACAAAGTTACGAAGACTTCCCGAGGAAGTTAAGTTCGCCCCCTCTATTTCCACCACTTCTAGTTCATAAAAAGAATCAACCAGAAGAATACTTCCAAAAAATAAGGAGGAAATCAGAGAGATTAAAAAAATTAAAAAGTATCTCGACTTTATTATCGATTTTCTTTTTTTCTTTCGATATTTTTTCTTAACTCTCGTCATTATTTTTCCAGGGGTAGTATTGTCTTACTAGATGATTTTCGGGATTTTCCTTCATTAATTTCTCTACGACTTTTTCGGTTCTGATCGATTGAGATCCTTTCACCAATATTAAGTCACCCTCCTCAACAATCTCTTCCAGCTTGTTCGCTGCTTCTTTTGAGTCTTTAAAATGATATATCTTACCTTCAAAATTGTTACCCTCGGCGACTTTACCTATTAATTCTGAATCTTCACCGACCGTAATCAATACCGACAAAAAATCTACCATCTCCCCTATTTTTTCATGAGCTTCTTTGGACACTTCACCCAGTTCCAGCATATCACCCAGAACGGCAACTTTTCTTTTGGCCGGAATTTTTTCCAATGTTTTGACAGCGAGCTTCGTTGATTCGGGGGCAGCGTTGTAACTGCTGTCGATTATATTAAATCCCTCTCCTTCTATTAGCCTCATTCTACCCTTCGGCGGTTTGAAGGATTTACAAGACTCAACAAGACGATATACCGGAATACCGACAGAGATACCGACCCCTATTGCAGCCAACACGGAATAGACCGAACCTTTATCAAAAACATGCGGAAGCTCTATTTTGTGCTCTTCCGTATCGTGGTTTATGTAAAACTCAACTCCCATCGGTTTATCTTCAGTGCCGGTAAAGCTTAATTTTTTTGCCCTAATTTGAGCTCTGTCGGAAAATCCATAGGTCTTTACTTTTGTTTTCGCTCTGCCTTTCATCTGAAAAACTCTTCCGTCATCACCGTTAAGTAAAACTGTTCCTCCTTTTTTGGTGTGTTTAACAAGAAGTGATTTTTCTTTTACCACTTGATTTACGTCTTTGAAAAACTCCAAATGGACCGGCGTCTCTCCTATAGCGGTAACCACCCCTATGTGCGGCTTTATGAAATCAGTTAAATATTCGATATCTCCCGGTTTGTCCGCAGCCATCTCCATCACAATTATCTTTGGATAATTTTTATCTCTTTTAATTATCAACTTAAAGCCTTTAATTAAAATTAAAAACCATTCTTTGAAATTATGACCCGGATTCTCAACACCTAAAAAAACCAACGGAGCACCAATTTCGGTATTTAAGTTTCTGCTACTTTTTCTACTGCTTCTATATCTGCTCAAAGTAGTATGAATTGCGTCCTTCGTTGAGGTTTTTCCCACACTGCCGGTAACGGCAATAATTAACGGATTATACTTGGCAATAATCTTTTTTGTAATTTTTCTTAAGATTTTTTTTAATATTTCAGATTTCATTTTTACGGATTTACTTTATAATCTTCCCGGCAGTTTTATAAACTTTATACTTTATCGTCCTAATTGAAACATCCACAGCTTCCGGATAAACCACTTCTTCGCCGCCGAATCCTTTTTTAAATTTTGTTACCCCGGGCATCTCCTGCTCATCTATTCCCCACGCGTCGAACTTCTCACAACCCTCTTTTTTAGCTTTTAACATCGCTTCATATCGTATAAGAGAGGTAGCTCTTAGTTTTCTTTTTTCATAATCAAATGCTGAGTGAAGTGAGGTCGCTACATTTCCAAAATAGCCGAATATAGTGCTGGCGACCACATCCCCTTCTTCTGAAATCGCAAGAAATAGATCTGAATCTATCGTCGATAACATTTTTTCGAAATAATCTTCGGAAAAACTTTGGAAATTCTGTCTATCTTCTGTCTTATTTAGAAGTTCAAAAAATTGATCCAAATCTTTTTTAGACTTTCCACATCTAATTTCAACACCTTTTCTTCTTGAATATCTAACACTGTATCTTGTTCCCTTTTTAAAGCTTTGTAAAATATCCTCCGGACTCTCTTTTATGCTTCTCACCAGCGTCTTCTTTGGCTGGATCCTGTGTGGAGTTGGCTCACCAATGCTAACCTTTTTTCTTGGCTCCGATTTTACAAAAATCTTACCTTCTTGCTCTCCTATTTTAGCCACCTCTTTCAACAATTCATTTCTAATTTTTGTAGATTTACCTACCGGTCCATAGGGAATATAAAAATATTCCCCGAAAGGATTTTTTTCTTCTAAAAACTGGCAAACTCCGACTAGTTCTCCTTCATCCATAGCTTCCAGCCTGCCGATTGATTGACTTTTTGACTTTAGTTCTCCCCAATTTATTGACTGAGTAAAAGAAGCTTCGTTTTCAATCAAAAACTGATCCCATCTGTTTTTATCCGTTAACTTCTTAATCTTCATAGATTGCTTTTAATTTGATGAGCTTTTTTATACATTTCGTATTTTAAATTAAGTTCAACATCAATGGCGATCGGATAATTGACCACTCTACCACCGAATCCTTTCTTGAACTTGGTTACCCCGGGCATCTTCTTTTTGTCTATTCCCCAAAAATCATACTCCTTAAATCCACTCTCGTATGCAAAATTCATTATCTCAAAATTAAGGAGTGTCGATCCACAAAAATTGCGCTTTTTTTCGGATGAACCGGCATGAAGATAAGTTACCCTATCACCAAAAAGAATAATGAATGCAGAAGCTAAAACATCTCCGTCATGACTTGCTTCAAAAAGCTGAACCATCTCCAAATCAATGAGGTCTTCATAATAGCTTTTGGGATAAATTCCAAAACCGTGTCGTTTTGAAGCTTTGTTCAGAAGTCGATAAAAATTATTAACTTCTCCCGTTTTGTTTATCTTTACCCCCTCTCTTCTTGCCCTTCTAATTGAATATCTTGTATTTTTGTTGAACTCGGTCAAGAGATTAATCTCTTTTTTAAGATCAATTATTAAAGTTTTATCCGGTTGATGTCTACTAAAAGCTTTTTTTCCGATGGTTATATTTTCAATCGGTTCAATTCGTAAAAAGTCAGCTCGGCTTTTAAGTTCTTTTCTTACCTCCTCAATAAACCGTATGCCATCAATGCCTTTATCAGCTACTGGCCCATAAGGAATGTAAAAATAACTTCCAAGGGGTAGTTTTTCCTCAAAAAGCTGGCAGACCCCCAAAAGTCTGCCATCTTTAAAGGCTCCCAACCTTAAAACTTTTTGCCTTTTTTCCTTAAAGTCACCCCATTGCCAGGACTGTAGAAAGCTTCCTCGCTTTTCTTTTAAAAAGCTATTCCAGATCTGCTTTTCTTTAACCTTTTTAACTTCCATTTTCTATTTTTGTAAACGGTAGATATTTGTGAAGCGCTTCAGGCATATCTATTGAACCGTCCTCATTTTGATTATTTTCCAAGATGGCAATAAGAATTCTGCCGATAGCAAAAAGAGTTCCATTGAGCATATGAACATGCTCCAGACTACCATCATCTTTTCTGTACCTGGTATTTAATCTTCTGGCTTGAAAGTCGGTACAATTTGAAGTTGAATGAGTTTCTCTGTACCTTTGTTGACCTGGCATCCAAGCTTCTATATCATATTTTTTTGCAGCCGGATCTCCCAGATCAGCAGTGCAGATATCAATAAGTTGATGAGGAATTTCCAGCTTTTCCATCATCTCTCTTTCAATTTCAAATAACAATTCATGCTCTTCCGGAGATTTATCGGGTGTAGTAAAAGAAAACATCTCTACCTTATCAAATTGATGTAGTCTCAATATTCCCCTGGTATCTTTTCCGTAAGAGCCGGCCTCTCTTCTAAAGCAAGAAGAGTATCCGACATATCTCTTGGGCAAATCTTCTTTTTCAAATATCTCATCGGCATGCATCGGACCAATGACTTGCTCCGATGTTCCGGCCATAAAAAGATTATCCTTTTCAATATAAAAGATTTCATCTCTACCTCTCTCGGTATACCCCATCGCTTCCATCATCTCCGGCCTTATCATTTCCGGAGTAACTATTGGAGTAAATCCTTTTTCCGTTAATTCGTTAAGTGCTAAATTAACCAAAGCAAACTGAATTTGTACAGCTTGCCCCTTTAAAAATCCGAAGCGTGCTCCTGAAGTTTTGCTTGCTCTTTTGGTATCAATTATATCGTGCATCTCCCCCAACTCTAAATGATCTTTGGGTTCAAAATCAAAGTCGGGCCTCTCTCCTATCTGCTTTATGACTTTGTTGTCTTCATCCGTTTCTCCGTAAGGTACGTCATCCAAAGGTGGATTTGGGATTTTTTTCATTAAGCTTTCAAACTCCTGCTCAACCTCTTTCAGCTCTTCCTCCTTGCCTTCGTTTTCTTTATCCAACTCTTGCATCTCCTCTATAATCTCCTTCTTTTCATCCTCGTCGGCGGCAGCTATTTTTTTACTGGCCTTGTTCTTTTTTGCTCTTATATCTTCTACTTCTTGGATGAGCTCTCTTCTTTTTTTATCCACCTTTAAAAGCTTGTCGATATCGACATCAACCTGCTTTTTGTCCGCCCCTTCTTGTACTTTTTTTGGATTTTCTCTTATGTATTGTATATCTAACATTTTATCGAGTAGTTAACTTTTAATCTCTTCCTATTTTGCAGCTCCCGGCGCTACAAAATTCCCGGGATCTCATTCATTTCGGGATGAAAATCCGTCAAAAAGAAGAGCAGTTACTTTTCTTATTTTTCCGATAATAGTTGTCCTTTTTGTAGTTTTCATGTAGTAATTATTTTATCACTGATAAGTTCTATTGTCTATGATCTACCCTCCCTCCAATCACTCATTTTTCACAGGCAGGAAAACTCTCGGGAGAGGTCCAACCTCTCCCGAATTGGAG
>Ga0207421_10003681_pt1 | contig 18105 bp, 15 predicted proteins | sample SodLakKL_010_SED_4_FD_187542 | JGI IMG/M metagenome (GOLD analysis project Ga0207421, IMG submission 187542) | Alkaline sediment microbial communities from Lake Tanatar, Kulunda Steppe, Russia - 8KL_010_SED (SPAdes) (version 2) | ecosystem: Environmental > Aquatic > Non-marine Saline and... | reverse complement strand
GTTCAGAACGTCGTGAGACAGTTCGGTCCCTATCCGTCGTGGGCGTTGGGAATTTGAGGAGAGCTGACCCTAGTACGAGAGGACCGGGTTGGACGCACCACTGGTGCACCAGTTGGGCTGCCAGGCCCACAGCTGGGTAGCTATGTGCGGAAAGGATAAGCGCTGAAAGCATCTAAGCGTGAAGCCACCTCCAAGATGAGATTCCCCATCGCAAGAGTAAGATCCCTTGTAGACAACGAGGTTGATAGGCCAGAGGTGGAAGCACGGTGACGTGTGGAGCTGACTGGTACTAATCGATCGAGGACTTAACTTTTCAGACCGTATTATCCAGTTTTGAAAGAACGACCTGGTGACGATGGCGAAGCGGCCACACCTGTTCCCATATCGAACACAGAAGTTAAGCGCTTCAGCGCCGATGGTAGTGCTTACGCGCGAGAGTAGGACGTCGCCAGGTCTCTTTCTTATGTAATGTTTGTGATTGATTTTTCCCATACACTTTCCGCGCCTCAGTAGCTCAGCTGGTTAGAGCACTTGACTGTTAATCAAGGGGTCCTAGGTTCGAATCCTAGCTGGGGCGCCAGTGCGGCCCGTTGGAGAAGTGGTTTAACTCACCAGCCTTTCACGCTGGCATGCACGGGTTCGAATCCCGTACGGGTCACCAACGCCGCCAAGACGCATCCTCCCTTTTCGGAGGATGCGTTTTTTGATGAAAACCCTCCGTCCGCAACGAAACATCTGTACAAGCCCTCTTGTCGGGACGTATAATATAGCCGGAAAACAGCAAGAATCACGGCCGAGGAGAAGTGGGAGGCAAGACCACGATGGAGATAAGACACATCCGGAAACAGAGATACCGGTTTCTCCGGCAGGAATTGGACCTGTCGGTGACCCGCGGAATCATCACGGAAGAAGAGCGGGACCGTCTACTCGAACAATATGAAGAAAGCCCCGGATTGAATATCGTCCGCGTACTGGTCACAATCGGGGCGGTGCTCATGGGACTCGGTTTCATGTTGTTCGTGGCGGCGAGTTGGGACGCGATCCCCGACCCCTTCAAGGTCGTGCTCCTCGCAACCATGTTCGCGGCCGCCCTTTCGGCGAGCTATTGTCTCCTGCGGAAACGGCCAATCACTTCACACGCTCTTCTCTACCTTGCCGTTTTGATCTTCGGAGCCGGGGTGTTCTTGGTCAATTCCGCCTACAACCTCGATGCACAAAGCAACATCCTCCTCTCTTTTTGGATCATGCCGGCCCTCATCCTCGCGTGGCAGCGGAAGGAACACGCACTCTTCATGTTCGCGCATGTTTTGCTTCTCATCATGATGATCATCGACTTTACCGAGGCTATGTTCTTCCCGGTTCTTCCCATGTTGGCGCTTATCGTCCTCGTCAACCATCGTCTGGGTTATCGGAAAGCGCATCTTTTCGCCACGCTTTCAGTGGCCTTGTTCCATCTATTGCAAACCTTCGCCCATATCGACCTCCTTTTCTTCCATGTCGCCGTGGTCTTCCTCGTGATAGGCATCGTCCTCTATCACGCACCTCTCCGTTTCCGCCGAGAGGTCTTTCGCACCGTGGGTCTCTTGACGCTCGGAACGGCGGGATTCTTCCTCTCCTTCAAAAGCAGCTGGGCAACACTCGGTTTCATTGAGACCGGCACCATCTCCAGCCTGCTTTTCACGCTTCCTTTTGTCTTCTATCTCCTCTATCTCACCGCCCGCAGACACATCATCGCCCTCGTCTTTCTCGGGGCATTGATTATGCGGTATTATTTCGACGCCTTTTATGAAACGCTCTCCCGGGCGCTCTTCTTCTTTGTCGGTGGCCTTTTCCTCCTTGTCTTCGGCTACATCCTCGAACGTTACCGGCAAAAGACGTCCGTCAAACAGAAAAAGGAGGAACCCCGATAAGCGAGCGGGATTGTGCTCGCGTCATCCCGCGGATTCAAGTTCTCCGACGGAGAAAAAAAGACAAATCCGCCCGGACATGATACAATCGGGGTTGGATGATGCAAGTCGTGACAAGGAAAGGAGTGGCAGGCGACAGCCGGCGAATTATGATGGAACCTAGGAGACTGAGCGAAGAACGGAAAGAAAGACTGGAAAAGACCATTGAAAAAATTTTGAAAAAACACCGCATCCGGGGAGCCTCCGTGGCAGTGACCGACAAGAAGGGCCCCATCTATGAGAGGTATTTCGGCACTGTCCGCGCCGATGGCGAAAAGAATGGACCCGAGAAGATGATGATGATCGGTTCCAACACCAAACCGCTCACCGCCCTCGCCATTCTCACCCTCAAGGACAAGGGACTTTTGGACCTCGATGCGGACATCAGGACCTACCTTGAGGATTTCGCCATGAAGAGCCGCTTCGGCGATGTGACCGTCACCGTCCGCGACCTCTTGATGCACATTGGCGGCATCCCGGATGATCTCGGCCTCATCATCGACAAGGAGAAGAAACTTCCCGACACCATCGACGCCCTCCGTGAAGACTTCTTCACCGAACGCCCCCAGACGATGTATGCCTATTCGAACCCGGGCTACGGCCTTCTCGGTCTCATCATCGAGAAGGTCTCGGGACAATCCTACGAAGACCATCTCCAAAAGGCGGTGCTCGATCCCTTGGGCCTTTCCCTGCGGATTCTCGATTCGAAAGAATCCAGAAAGGCCATGCGTGATCGCATCTCGGCCTCATTCGACAAGAAGGAAAATGAGCACGAAGACCCGCTGACCACCCTCACCGCCGCCGGGAGTTCGACCTATGCGACGCTTTTCGACATGATCCGGCTCGCCCGCTTCTTTTTGGATTATGAGAACCAATCACTCCTTCAGAAAGAGACCATGGCGGAAATGTTGGAAAGGCCCGCGAGCGATCATGTGATCTGCGAATCGGAAACCATCGGCCTCGGCCTCCGCCACGACTACATCCGTTTCTATGACGAAAACGTCGGGAAAGTCCTCGGTCATGGCGGAAACACGGTGTATCACCACAGCACCTTCGACATCCTCATGGACCAAGGCCTCGGTTTCATCGTCATGAACAACACCGAAAAGGGTGCGATGGTCTGTCAGAAGATTTCCCGGGAACTCATGAGCGCTTTCCTTGCCGAACGAGGTCTCGACGTGCCGAAAAGGCCGAAAGAAGAGGAAAAGGGCGAACCTGTGTTCGCTGAAGACAGGACGAAGACGTATTTCGCGCCGGGATACCGGCTGCCTTTCCAAGAAGACAGAAAAGGATACCTCATTCTCAAGATGGGTCCTTTGCGAGCGCGTCTTCATCATGCCAAGGATGGTTTCCTCACCCCCGTCCCCAAGGGAATCGCGCGCCTACCCCTCTTGCGGAGCGCTTTCAAGCGTTTGCGTTTCAAACCGGCCTCCATCAAGGGCCATGATGTCCTCTTTGTCGAGATACTGCAAGAATTCGGAAGTCTTTGTACGCTCTTCGCGGGGGCGGATGATGAGAAGGCAAAGATTCCCGACACCTTCCTCAAAGCTTGCGGTGATTACACCCCCGTCGCCCAATCTCCCGCCGCCGGGCTTGTGAAACAAGCGAAACTCGAGGTGAAAAAGGGCGTGCTCACGTTTTCGATGAAATTCTTCGAAGAACGCATGACCTACAGCTTGCGGGCCTTGGATGAGAAAGAGGCCATCATCATGGGCTTCGGACGGGGAGCAAGAGAGACGGTGACGCTTCATGAGGATGACGATGGACGTTTCATCCTTCGCATAAAAGGTTTGCAGATGACAAGAAAGGATGCTTGAGCTGATTTTTCACTCTTGACCGTTCCCGCATTCGCGGGAGCGGTTTTTATTCGTCGGTGTGAAGAAAACCGTCCCTTCTTGTGGTACAATGATTTTTGGTATTGTTTTCTATTGATTGACGAGAGAGGATGACCGCCATGGAGAGTTTCGTCTTCGCGTTCAACGCTTTGGCACCCCTTTTGGCCTTGGCTCTTCTTGGGTATTTTCTCCGCGCTTCCCGCTTGGTCGGCGCGACATTCATCGAACATCTCAACCGCTACATCTTCTATGTGGCGCTGCCGGTCTTGATATTCAACGCCCTTGCCGACATGGGCGATTTTTCCCGTGTCAATCTCCATGTGGTCTTCTTCGCCGTCGCCATGATCTTCGTCATCGTGATGATAGGTTATGTCTTTTTGCGCTTCTTCAAGACGGCCGACAAACACAAACCCGTCCTTTTGCAGGGTTTCTTCCGGGGAAATTTCGTGTTGATAGGCATCCCGCTCGCCATCCGACTCGGCGGCGACGAGGCGCTCACCGTCATCGTCATCTTGAACGCTTTCTTGATACCCCTGACAAACCTCATGTCCATCCTGGTCTTCAAACTCTGGCGGGAGAACGGCCGGTTCACCTGGAAGAAGTTCGGCCGCACTGTCAAAGAGACAATCACCAATCCCTTGATGATAGCCGTTTTCCTCGGTCTTGCCGCTTTCGCCTTGCAAGCGCAATGGCTCGCCTTTTCCGAACGGGTCGTCTTCGTGCCGGAGACGCTCGAACTCATCGCGGCCACCGCGACCCCGATGGCGCTTGTCGCGGTGGGCGGACAGTTCCGGGCGAAACGTTCGCGTGACCTTCTCCGGCCGCTTATCGCCGGGGTCAGCGGCCGTCTGGTCGTCGTGCCCGCCTTCGCTTTCAGCTTGGCGGCCCTCCTTTCGGGATTCATCCGTTTCGAGGGCTCTTGGGCGGGACTCGTCTCCATTTTCGCATCGCCCGTCGCCGTGGCGAGTGTCGCCGTGACCAAAGGGTTGGAAGGAGACGAGGAACTCGCCGGCCAGCTTGTCATATGGTCTACGGCCATGGCCGTCTTCACGCTTTTCTTCCTGATTGTCATCTTTCGTCAACTGGGTTTGCTTTGACGGTTATCGACCACCAAGATTGACAGGTTCCGGGAGGACAATATGCGGATATTTTGCAAGTATATCATGAGAACGATGCTCGAGAAGAAAGCCAGACTGGTTTTGCTCCTTTTTGCGATAACACTCTCCACAGCCTTGTTTTTCGCCAGTCTCGGTCTCACCGACCTGATTGTCGAAAGTGTGAGCCGCCCCATCGTCGAGAAGACGGAGGAACACCATATACGCATTGTTTCCGAAACGGGTGATTCCTTTTTCAGCGCAGACGATATCGTTACAGCGGGCATAAAGTCCCACACCTCCTCAATCGTGCTTCCGGGTGTGATACAGAACCTGGACCACGAGATTGTCACCCTTCATGGCAGGACATGGGATTCGCTCTCTCCTTATACGTTCGTCGATGCTCCATCGGAGGATTCTTTTTCCGGTTCTTCAGCCGTCATCTCCGTACGGGTCGCCGAACTTTTTTCTTTGGAGAGAGGGGATGCTCTCGAGGTCCTTTTTGCGGGAGAGACCCATACATTGCACGTATCGGGTATCGTCGGGAACCAAGGTGTTTTCTACGGAGACACGAATCGTAGCTTCGACGTTATCGTTCCCTATGGATATCTTGCAGAGACCTTGGAGGTCGAAGGATTGTACAACCACGTTACGGCCGTGATGGGGGAGGATTCCCTTGATGCTTCCTTGGTCCTTTTCAACGAGATGAATCCGGATTTTCGGGGTATACCGCTCTATAATGAAGATTTTGTGGCTTCCATGGTCAATCAACAGGTGAACGCGCTGTATTTCATGTTGGTTTTCATCATTCTTGTCAGCGGTGTCATCATCCATGGCGCTTTCAAATTGATTGTCACAGAAAGAAGGCGTGTCATCGGCACTTTCTTGAGCCAAGGAGCCACCAAGGGCACAATCCGCGGCATCCTTCTAGCGGAAGGTTTCGTCTATGGATTGGTGGGCGGCGCTTTCGGCATCCTTCTCGGCATCGGCATGCTTTATGTCCTGCATGATTACTCTTCTCCCCTCCGCGCGTACGGTGTCGTTGAACCTTTCCGATTTGCTGGCGCCCTTGTCGTCTATGCCGGCCTTTTCGCTATCGGCTTCGCGATGGTGTCGGCGCTCAGTCCTGTCATCCGTAGCGTTCGGCGCGAAGTGAAGAACATCATTCTCGATATTCGCGAACCGCAGAGGAAGAAGGGGGCTTTGCTTTTTGTGCTCGGCACTCTCTTGCTATGTGGTAGCGCACTCTTGAGTTATGTCTCTCCGCCGACGGCAATCGATTACGCGCCATTCGTCATGCTTTCGGCTATCATCGGTGTTCTCATGGTCTATCCCCGCGTCTTGGATTTCCTCATCTCACTCTTCTTCCGGCGCATCCTTCCCGTTTTCCGTTTGACGGCACTTTCCATACAGAATGTCCGTACATCGGCCGCTCTCCGCGGCAATATCACCGTGATCGTCATCGCCGCAATATCCGTTGTGACGGTCGTCTCCCTCAGTTCCTCGATGGTGAGGATTGTCACCGACGCCTTCGATTCCATGCGCTTCGACATCTATGTCCACAACATCCAAACGAACGACCCCGGGAGCAGAAGAACAATCATGGACACTTTGCGAGAGGATGAGCGCATCGTGGGAGAAAGCCTCATGGAGACCACCTCCGTGGAAGGGAACGTGGCCGGCGAGTTCGCCATCGCCGAAGGTATCGAACCCGGGCGGTTCGATGATTTCACCGACTACATCGATTTCACCCATGGTGACGGCAACCTGCTCGATGCGCTCGAAAATGCCGAAGAAAGGAACACGGTCATCGCGACCACCACGGCCGCACGACTCGGCCTCGATGTGGGCTCCGCGGTTGATCTCGATTTCAACGGTATCGTGCAGACCTACACGGTGACGGGCATCGTCGATGTCCGGCTATGGAACACAAGGGACATGTTCTTTGTGAATCTTGCGAATTTGCGAGAAGACCACCACATCGACCACGGCAGGATCTATTTCGACACTCACGAGAATCCGGAGACGCTTGTCGACGAACTGCAGGATTACTTCCGCAATTTCGGCGGCATCGTGCAGACGCGGGACGAAGCGAGAGACATCAACATCGAGAACAACCGTCAGCTGTCGCGGATGTTGAGCGCCTTCTCCCTTTTCGCCATCGTCATCGGCTCCTTCGGCGCCCTAAACAACATGTTCATAAGCTATCTGCAAAGGAAAAGGGATTTCGCCGTGTTGGAATCACTCGGAACCCATCAAGGCCAGAGGAACCGGATATTGCTCACGGAATCGCTTTTCTGCGTGGTGTTCGCACTCGTGGTCGTCGTTCTCTACGGCAATTTCCACGCCCGTCTCATCGGGCAGGTCGCGAGTTTCCTCCTCCTGCCCATGGACATCACGTTCTCTTTGGTGGAAATCTTCCCCTTCCTTCTGGCTTCCATCGCCATCTACACGCTTGCGACACTGCCATTGTTGGTCAAGACCCGGAATCTCAATGTCATCGAGGAGATGAAAATCGAATGAAAAACGACATGAAGAAAGCATCCGACCCTTGCATCAAGGTGGAAGGACTGAAGAAGACCTTTGTGAACGGAACCGTAACGGTAGAGGTGTTGAAAGGCCTCGACTTCACCATCGCTCCGGGTGAGTTCGTCTCGATCATGGGGCCTTCGGGGAGCGGGAAGTCGACGCTTCTATATCTTCTTGGAGCTTTGGACACTCCCACTGCGGGCACCGTGCAGATGAACGGCAGAAACTTGCATAGCATGAGAGGACGGGAGAAGAGCCGCTTGCGCCGTACGGAGTTGGGGTTCGTGTTCCAGTTTTACAATCTCGTGCCGAATCTCACCGTCGAAGAGAATATCCTGCTTCCGATCATCCTCGACGGCAAGCCGCTGAAGATGTACAAGGAGAGACTCGACGAGCTCTTGCGCATCATCGACATGGAGGATCACAGAAAACACACCCCTCGAAAACTATCAGGCGGCCAACAACAGCGTGTCGCTGTCGCCAGGGCGCTCATCTTCGATCCCGGAGTGCTCTTGTTGGATGAGCCCACCGGCAATCTTGATTCCAAAAACAGCGAGAGCCTCATGAGGCTTGTCGCCGACATCAACAAGACCTTCGGGACCACAATCGTCCAAGTGACCCACTCCGACACTTTCTCGACTTGGGGCGACAGGATTCTGCATCTCGAGGACGGAATGTTCAGCGATTGAGGACTTTGTTTGCGGGGGGATTTCCCCCATCCCCCGTTTTTTTTGCATAGGTATTGTGTAAGGAACAGTACTGTGTTATAATTCACTAAAAGGAGGATGCCATGAATGCACAATTCAAACGGGGAATCATAGATCTCTGTGTGTTTTCTGTGTTGGTCGAAGAAGACATGTATGGCTACAAGATCATTCGCGAACTGGCAGAATACATCGATGTGAACGAGAACACCATCTATCCGATTCTGCGTCGTCTGACGAAGGAAGGCTACTTCGAGACCTATCTCGAAGAGTCCGACGCCGGCGCGCCACGCAAGTACTATCGTGTCACAAAAAAAGGAATTGACAGGTATATGCGGTTGCGCGACGAGTGGGACGCTTTCATCGGCGGCGTGTATCGGATCATCAATCGAGGAGGAAAAAAGAGTGAAGAAATATTTAGAAGACTTGGAAAACGAGCTGAAGAAGAAACTGAAAGCGAATGAGATCGAGGAGATTCTCGCCGATCACGAAGAGATGATCCGAACGGCTCTCGAAGAAGGTCTTGACGAAGACAAGATCGTCGAACAATTCGGCGAACCGAAGAAGGTGGCCGAAGCCCTCGGTGAGGTCACAGATGACAAAACCGACACTGAAGATGCGCAAGAAGAAGATGCGAAGAAAAAGACATTCAAGACGCTTGCGACCTTTGCGGCGGGTGAAGAGCCCGTGGAATTCCGCATTGAACTCGCCAACGACGATGTGACCTACAAAAAGGCTGAAGGGGACAGTCTTCGCGTTTCCGTCCGCGGGAACGCCGACACCGAAGAATACACTTTGGCATTCAAAGACAACAAATTTGTCCTCTCCTCGCCCAAGAAAAGTGGTTTCGACTTCCTTTCGTTCGGGAAAAACCATGTGGATTTCCTCATCGAGATTCCCGCAGGACTGGCAATCAAAAATTTCTTTCACAAAAGCCTGAACGGCGATATCATGATGGAAACGATCAAGACGAAAGCCTTCGAGTTGAGCACTGTCAACGGCGATGTGCGTTTACGAGACACTTCCGTAGGCGAGGCGAGGTTGCACACCGTCAACGGCGATTTCGATATCAAAGACCTGCAAGCCGATTTCTTCAAAGTCTCGCTTGTGAGCGGCGACATGAGAATCAAAGGCGCTTGTGTCAAAGAGGACTTCCATGTCTCGACCGTCAGCGGCGATGTGCGGATCGAGGATGCCGAAAGCGCTGGCTGCATCCTGCATTCGGTTTCCGGCGACATTGAAGGGAAGGAGTTCTATCCCGACAGGGTCGCTTTGAAGTCCGTGAGCGGAGACATCCGTTTGCAGAACAAAGAGGACCGCGACATCCGGGTCGAAGCGAAGAAGACGGTGAGCGGCCGGATCAAGATACGGCAGGAAGAAGGATGAAAAACAAAAAGCGAAGCTTTCCGGCTTCGCTTTTTCGTTTCTGCCCTTGCAGGGGCTTGTGGTACAATGAAAGCAAGGGGAAGATGATGGAGGAGGGATTGCATGGGGTTGTTGGTGCATGATTTTCCGTTGGAGTTCCACAAAGTGGCCGAAGAAGTCTTCTTTCGGCATCTTGGGGCGGACCCGCTCATCAAGGACGCCTACGACGATTACCGGAAACGGAAGCTCTACGAGGATACCTTGCACAATCTGAGTTTCTTGCATACCGCATCCGAACTCGAAGATGACAAAATCTTCCGAGACTATGCGGTGTGGCTTTATGAATTGTTGGCGAGACTGATGCGAGACATCCCGGAAGAAAAACTGAAAGAACAGATCATCAAACACTACGGTTTCTTGTCGGAGGCGATCGGCAAGGTTCTGGGTGAAGAAAGGCGTGCACATTACAAGCCGTTTCTGGAAGCGGCCGTCCGTTCGACGAAGAAGGCGACCCTCGCCGAAAAAAAGAGCGCTTTCTCCCGGGGGAAACATGGCGACATCCGCAAGAAGTATCTGGATCTCCTCCTCGCCGCCGACACCGAAGGCGCGCTTTCCTATGTTAGATTCCTTGCGGCCAAGGAACTTCCGCTGGAAGACGTCTATGTGGACATCTTCCAAGAGGTGATGAAAGAGATCGGTGAACGCTGGCACAAAAACGAGATTTCCGTCGCAGAAGAACACTACATGACTTCTCTCACCCAGAGGGCGCTCGCGGAGTTCTATCCGCACATCTTCGACACCGAAAGGAACGAGAAGAAGATCGTCGTCTGCACGGTAGGGAGTGAACTGCACGAATTCGGCGCCCGCATGATCTCGGATTTGTTGGAACACATGGGTTTTGATTCCGTCTATCTCGGTGCCGCGGTCCCGAAAGCTTCAGTGCTTCGAAGCGTCGAGAAAAACAAACCTTTCTTCTTGGCGCTTTCTGTGACCATGCCCCAATATCTGAAGGAATGTTTGGAAATCGTGGAAGCCGTCAAAGAAAAACACCCCGACGTGATGGTCGTCGTGGGCGGGAGAGCCTTCACCACCACCGACGAGATCTGGAGGAGATGGCCCGTCGATGCCTATGAGCCCGACGGCAAAGGTCTCATCCGCTGGGTGAAGAGAACGGAGGGGGGAACCTGATGCGGCATGCACTGTTCGAGATCGATGTGAACGGCATCATCCATGACACCCTCTTCAACAGCTTGGAAGTGAATCATGACGTCCCTTCCGTATTCAGCCTGTTTTCCGGCGCGGAAGACAAGCTCCTTGCAGCGTTGAGAAAGGCGAGAAACTCGCACACTGTGCATGATTTTCACCTTTGTGAGATGGAGGTCTCGGGATTGCTTTTTCCCATCGATGGGGGGCTCTATCTTTATGTGGCACCGCCCGAGGACGCATCACTCATGAAGGATGCGCTTCATGATTTCCTTCGCGCTTTGTCCCCAAAAAAGGGGACTCATCCCACCGACAGCTGGCGGTTCTATGAGCAAATCCAGAAACTGAACAACGAACTCATGAACAAAAGCCGGAAAATCGAGAAACTGAACCGGCATTTGAACCGCTTGAACGAGATGTTGAACCGCCGGCTCATCACGGATCCCCTCACGGGTCTTTTGAGCCGCTACCAATATCGCGACGAAATCATGGCCGCCATCGAGAAGGACCCTAAAAAAGGCGGAGTGTTTTGCTATATCGACATCGATGATTTCAAAGCGGTGAACGACACGCACGGTCATCGTATCGGCGACCTCTATCTACAGGCATTCGCCACGCGATTGCGTTCCCTCCCGTTGGAGAACGCTATCGCCATGCGCATCGCCGGCGACGAGTTCGGTCTTTTCCTCCACCCCGTCGATAAGGAAAAGAAGACGTTTTCCCAAAAGCTTTGGACAATGATTCGCGAAAACGTCGTCCGCCCCGTGGAGATTGAAGGGAAGAGCATCCCCCTGCGGCTGAGCATGGGCATTGTCCGCTACCCCGAAGACACAAACGAAATCCACCGGCTCATCGACTATGCCGACTATGCGATGTATGTGGCCAAAAGGTCCGGCAAGAGCAAATACGCACTTTTCGACAAGAAGAAGTACGAAAGAGCGAAGTCCTCATGAAAAACACTCCCGCCCGGGAGTGTTTTTCATGAGGACGTTCTCAAAAGAGGCCCACAATCAGGAAATAGATGACGGGAACGAGAAGCGAAGGCAACATGTTCGCCACGCGTATCTCTTTTATCTCCATGAAGTTGATTCCCATGGCGATGAGGATGACATAGCCGACCATGGCGATGCCTTCTGTCATCACTTCAGGCATGAATGTTCCCGCGAAATAGGCGGCAACGGTAATCGCTCCCTGATAGAGGAGCACGCTCAAAGCGGCGAAGGCCACCCCGATGCCGAACACGGCTGCCAGCATGAGCGCAGTGATGAAATCCAGGGCGCTCTTCATGACCAAGATTGTGATGTCGCCGTGCATTCCGTCCTGGATGGGGCCGAGAATCGCCATCGCCCCGACACAGAAGATGAGTGTACCCGCGATGAATCCTTTCGCCAGCGGTGGAAGGTCATATTTTCTCTCCACGCCATAGGCGAAACGCTGCAGTTTCCCGTCGATATCGATTTTCTCCCCGACAAGCGTGCCGATGACGAGCGAGGAGAGGATCAACAACTCGTTCGAGGTTTCCAGCACACCGTCCTCGATGGACAGGAAATATTTCAGGAACCATCCGATCGAGAGTGCCATGAGCGAAAGTCCCATGACGAAGAGAACGGCCTTCTGGAGTCTCTCGGGCAGGCTCTTCTTGAAGAAGACACCGATGATGGCGGCGATGATGATGGCCAAAGCGTTGATTATTGTTCCCATGGCATTTCCTCCATTGCGTCAGTGGTGATAGAGAAAGGGTCCCGTTCGGGGATCAATCCTTGACGGCGATGGCGTCGATCTCGATGATGACGTCCTTGGGAAGTCGTTTCGCCTCGATCGCCGCTCTTGCGGGTTTGTGGCCGTCGAAGAAATCGGCGTAGACTTCGTTCATGGCCCTGAATTGATTCAAATCGCGCATGAAGATGCCGCAGCGGACGATGTCCTCTTTTTCGAGTCCCGCTTCCCTGACTACGGCCAACACGTTCTCGAGGCTTTGCCGGGTGGCTTTCTTGATATCGTCGATCGGCGTGTCAGCACCGGGTTCGATGGGGAGTTGTCCGGACACATAGAGGGTGCCGCCCTTCATGACACCTTGTGAATAGGGGCCGATGGCTGCGGGTGCGTTTTTTGTTTCGATGGTCTTCATAGGGAAAACTCCTTTCAAGATTGGTAATGGATTTCCAAAATGTTCATCCATTCGTCGACGCGTGCCACGGACGGAGAGGTTATCGCGCGTTTTTCCCCGTCCTTTTCCAACATCACGAAATGGCGGAAGAAGATGTGTTCGCCCCGTTTCAACGTGTTCAAGGGATCGAGGCCCACAATGCGGAAAGGTCCTTTCTCGTGTCTTTTCGCTCTTTCCAGACACGCCACGATGGCTTCTTTGTTCTTTTCGTTGAAGTGTCGACTGAGGTTATGCACTTCCGTATCGACATCCCAAAAGCCGACATCTTCCGGATAGGGGGCGAAGACGATATCGGAGAGCGTGCGTGATTCCTCACCGACGGTATGTGTCCAGCAATCCTCGTCGAAGGCGAGCATGATGGCCGCACCGCTTGTGTTGTTGACGGTGCGGACGGGAAAGAGGCTCTCGGCCGATGCGAGACTTTTCTTCATGCTTGCGACAGTTTCCGTGTACGCTTTGACGTTCAACTTTTCCAGAGCCTTCATCTCGGCGTATACGGCCATGCCCTCATAGGTCTCGACACGGGTCTCGTATGTGAAAGCCTCGGGGAACCTGCGCCTTCGGAAGCCGCGGAGTCCGCGGATCTTTTCGACAAGCGATTCGTCGCAACTGTCGAGGAGTCCGCAAAGCAGACGGTTCTCTTCAAGTTTCGCCGAGAGGTTCGTTTCATCGTAGGGGTAGTCGAGGGCGCAAAGCTCGTTGGCGAAACGTTTCTCCCCCGAAGTCAACTGATGAGCGTGGAACATCTCATGGACAATCAAAGAGGTCAACCGGTCTATGCTCAACGAGCGGGTGTGCTCGTCCACATGCCAAATGGCGAGATAGTCATCGCCATAACGGATGGCGGTGTTGCCGCGGAACCGGTCGTCTCTCGGGATTGTCCCCTCTTCCAGTCGGACGGTGTCGTCGTCATACAGGGCGAAAGGGGAGGGCTTGAAACCGGGAAAGATCCGTTCAAAAGGAATCTTTTGGATTCTTTTTCGGATCAATTCATGCATCTCGTCCATGGACAAAACCTTCTTTCCGACATATGCAAAAAAGGACCCCCCTTGACGAAGGGGTCCTTGTCGGAGCCTATTTCTTATCTTCTTCCGCCTTTTTACGTTCTTCGATGATTTTCTCGACAAGGTTGCCGGGCACTTCCTCGTAGCGGTCGAACCTTCTGGTGAAGGAGCCGCTGCCCTGGGTCATGGCCTTCAAGTCGATGGAGTATTTGACAATCTCCGCTTCGGGGATGTCGGCGGTGATCTTCTTCATGCCGCCGTCGACGGGGTCCATGCCGAGGACGCGCCCGCGGCGTTTGTTGATGTCGCCCATGATGTCGCCCACATAGTCGTCCTTCGCGAGGATCTCGACCCGCATGATGGGCTCGAGGATGGTGGGGGAAGCCTTCTCGAACGCGTCCTTCAATCCGAGGCGGGCCGCGGTCTTGAAGGCCATCTCGTTGGAGTCCACGGGGTGGTAGGAACCATCAAAGAGAACCGCTTGGAGGCCGATGACGGGATATCCCGCCAAGGGACCTTTCTCGATGGCCTCGACAAGGCCTTTTTCCACGGCCGGATGGAAGTTCTTGGGAACAGCGCCCCCATAGATTTCTTCCTTGAAGATGAATTTCTCTTCGCCGTTCGGATCAAGGGGCTCGAAACGGATCTTGACTTCACCGAATTGTCCGGCGCCGCCTGTTTGTTTTTTATGGCGTCCATGACCTTCGGTCTTCTTCTTGATGGTCTCACGGTAGGCGATTTTCTGGTCGAGAGTGTCGACATCGACCTTGTACATGTTTTTCATCTTTTCGAGGATATAGCCGATATGGGTCATGCCCATGCCGCCCAAAAGCAACTGTGCGGTCTCTTTGTTGCGCTGGGTGACGAACGAGGGGTCCTCCATGTTGAGTTTCTGCAGTGCCGAGGAGATCTTGTCCTCGTCCTCTTTGCGTTTGGGATGGATGGCCACATATATGGTGGGTGAGGGGAGTTCGGCCCCGTCAAAGATAATCGGGTTCTTGGGGTCGGTGATGGTCGCCCCGGTATGGATATCGGCGGCTTTTGCGACAGCACCCATGTCCCCCGCGCCGATCGAATCGATTTCTAGTTGTTTCTTGCCTTGCAGGGTGAAGATGTTTCCGAGTTTCACGGTCTTTTTCGAGTTCGTGACAAGGACCTCCTTGCCGGAGGTGATGTTGCCCGAGACGACCTTGAAGATGTTCACGGAGCCGATGAAGGGGTCGATGGTCGTCTTGAAGACATAGGCGGAGAAGGGAGCTGCATCCTTGGTCTCTCTTTCCGTCTCGTCGCCGGTTTCCGGATTCTTGCCCCGCATGGGCTTGAGTTCGCTCGGAGCCGGCATGAACCGGGCGGCCATCTCCAAGATGGCCTCGGTACCGATGTCTTTCGTCGCTGAACCGACAACCATCGGTTTCAGTTCACCGTCCACGACACCTTGTCGGAGCCCTTTGCGAATTTCTTCGGGGGTGAGTTCCTCACCTTCGAAATATTTCTCCAAAAGCTCCTCGCTGGTCTCGGCTACCGATTCGACAATCTGTTCGCGGAGCTTTTCGACCCTGTCTTGAAGGTCTTGGGGAATCTCGGCCTCTTTGGCCGCGCCGGAGTCAAAAAGGTATGCTTTCATATCGACGAGGTCGACATAACCCTTGAAATCCTGGGCGGTGCCGATCGGCCAAGTGAAGGGGACGGCCTGACGGCCGAATGTATCGTTGATATTGTTGATGAGTTCTTCGAACTTGATGTTTTCCTTGTCGAGCTTGTTGATGAAAAGGATGGTGGGGATGTTCCGTTTGTTCAGTTCGATCCACAAACGTTCGGTCCCGACTTCGATACCCTTGGTCGCATCGATCACGAGGATGGCGCCTTTGACGACGGAGAGCGCCCGGTTGATCTCACCGACGAACTCCTCGCTACCCGGGGTGTCGATGAAATTGTACTTGTGGCCCTCGTGTTCAGCGGGGATCAAAGACAAAGACATACTCGTCATGCGGTTTTGCTCTTCGACGAGATAGTCCGAGGCGGTGTTTTTCTCTTCCACAGTGCCTTTTTTCTCTTTCGCACCGCTCACCTGAAGGACGGACTCGGTGAACGAGGTCTTTCCCGAGCCGAGATGTCCCAATACGGCGACGTTTCGTATTTTGTCAGTGTCGTATCGTTTCATGAGCGAATTCCTCCACGTTTTGATAGTTTTTGTGCAACCCTGTACATTATAGCATAGTCGCCGCCCATTGAATAGTGCCCGAAACGGGTGAACGGGGATTTTCTGGAATCGGTGGTTCCCGGGACCCAAGCAAAGAAAAAAACCGGTACGCCAGGGGGGATGGCGCACCGGGTGGTGCCGCTTTTTTTAGGTGCTCCGGTGTTTCTGGTAGAGGCGGGTGACCTCTTCCCAGTCGACAACGTTCCAGAAGGCTTTGATGTAGTCGGGGCGACGATTCTGGTATTTGAGATAGTACGCGTGCTCCCAGACGTCGAGGTTGAGAAGCGGTTCGCCTTCGTCGAAGGGGATATCCTGGTTGGGACTCGACGTGACGACGAGTCTGCCGTCCGGTCTCACGAGCAGAAAGGCCCAGCCGCTTCCGAAACGGGTCTTGGCGGCGGTCTCGAATTTTTCCTTGAAGGCGTCGAAGGAACCGAAGGAATCCTCGATGGCCTTCATGAGATCATCGCCGATCTGCGGCTTCTTGTCTGCAGGGGCGAGTATCCGCCAGAAAAAGGTGTGATTGTAATGTCCGCCACCGTTGTTGCGGACGGCTGTCCGAATGTCCTCCGGTACTCCGTCGAGGTTCTTCAAGACCTCCTCGAGAGGTCTTTGGGCCAAGTCTTCATGGCCTTCTACGGCGTTTTTCAATTTGTTGATGTAGGCTTGGTGATGTTTGGTGTGGTGGATTTCCATGGTCTGTACATCGATGTGGGGTTCAAGGGCATCATACGCGTAGTCCAGTTTTGGCAATTGGAAATTCATGTTTGGAACCTCCTTTTCTCCTTGGTTTCAATTACATTATCACAACAATTTAGACAGATTTCAAATAATATGCACCCATGAAAAAGATGCCAGTGACGATATGTCACTGACATCCTATCGGTCCTTTCGTGTCCAATTATGTCGATGATTCAAGCTTTTTGCGTCTTCTCTTTCGTTCGGGCGGGGAGTATGTGGTTTTGGAATTTCAAGTAGGAATAAAAGAGGAAGATGACGGTGTAGATGCCGAAACGGACGAATCGGAGGTTCCCCGTATCTTGCTGGGCGATGAGATTGATGGTGAGAAGATGGGCATAGATGAAAGCATAAGCCGCGTAGGCCCATTTATGGAGTTTCCGCCATTGGAGCGGGTGGAGTTTCTTGCGGATTTTCGGGAAAGATGTCACAAATAGCGGCAACATGATCAAGAAAGCGATGGTGCCGGTCGGATTCCATGCCGTAAGGGCGGTGACAATCAAAAAGCCGGCATGGGGAACGAGAAATATGAAGCCGAGTATGGCCATTTCCCTCCGGACGCGCATCAAGGTGATCTTTTGTGGGGATTTGTTCTTGAACGCCCCCGCGAACATGACAAGCACGAAGAGAGCGAAGGTCAGATGTCCCTGGAAAACGAGTTGATAGACGACGGGTATGCTGGCAAGCTCGAAAGCCAAGGCTCCGGCCTGTTCGAGGATGCCCAGGACCAAAGCGGCAAGAGCGATGATTGAAGCGATGCCGTAGTAGACGTATTCGTTCTTGTGCAGATGCTTGCCGAGATACACGATAAAAAGGACAAGCGGAATGATGGCGATGAATCCCGCGAAACTCAGGATGTGTTCCATGTTGTTCCTCCTAATGTGTTTGGTCTGTATCCATTCTATCACAACCGGGTACGCTTTACGAAAGGTGGATGCGACATGTTTTCCTCTTGCCCCCCTTGCGGTTTTTTGGTATCATTGGTAACGGTTGTGTCCGCTTGCAAAGCCTTGGCGACTGTGTTATAATCTTCGTGCCGTTGAGGGAATGCGGAAGATGCGCCCATAGCTCAATTGGATAGAGCGTTTGACTACGGATCAAAAGGTTAGGGGTTCGAGTCCTCTTGGGCGCGCCACACGGGAAGTAGCTTAGCTTGGTAGAGCGCTTGGTTTGGGGCCAAGAGGTCGCAGGTTCAAATCCTGTCTTCCCGACCATCGTCATACGGGCGGAACGCACGTATGAAATCCTTCGGCCGAAGGATTTTTTTGTTACCGCGTTCCGCCCGCGAGATTCCGTTTACAAAAGTCGAAAAATACAGTA
>Ga0207421_10003679_pt1 | contig 18123 bp, 15 predicted proteins | sample SodLakKL_010_SED_4_FD_187542 | JGI IMG/M metagenome (GOLD analysis project Ga0207421, IMG submission 187542) | Alkaline sediment microbial communities from Lake Tanatar, Kulunda Steppe, Russia - 8KL_010_SED (SPAdes) (version 2) | ecosystem: Environmental > Aquatic > Non-marine Saline and... | reverse complement strand
GACCAGTTTTTCGCCAATTTGTCGGATGAAAAACTCCCTGGAGAAGGTCAGTATCCAACCGCTCGGATCATCTTCATACTCAACTTCCACCCGCTGGCCCGGTATGATGAAACAAATGGAATTCAGCTGGGCGGTAAAACGCTCCTGGTCTATGCAAACGCACCGGATGCCGGATTTCATCCACATGATGGAATAGAGCGTATCATTCGAATAGTCGAACAGTTTTCTGTCAAACTTCCGGATTCCTATGGCCTTTTCGATATTCACGCTGACGGTTTCCCCGGGCTTGTTCGCATACCACCTGCATTACTGAAAATGAATTCGGCATACTTTATGTGCAAAATAATCAAAATCAGCAACTTGCAAAACACAAAGTCCTGGCATAAAGGCACGAGGCCTTCCATTCTCACCGGATCATGTTGAGACCACGCTGAGCCGATTCATCCCCCGGACTGGCAAGGAGGGTTTTCTGGAAAAGCACCTTCGCTTCTCTCGTGCGTCCCATCATCAGCTTGTTCCATGCAAAAAGAAGCAGCGAGTCATAATCGAAGGGATACAAGTTCACTACTTTTTCAAGGTAGGGATCAGCCCGGTCGTACTGTCCCCGGTTGTAGAAGATCAGTCCCATGCGATAGTTGACCAGACTGTTCTGTGGATCTGTTTTCAGAATACTATCATAGAGTGAAATTATCTCATCCCACATGGCCATGGCTGAATAGGGGTAGGCCAGGCCGAGCTTCGGCTCCACGGCATATGGCTTCAGATCAACGGCCCGCCTGTAATAGACCATAGACTGCTCCATGTTGCCTTTCTGATAGTTGAGCCATCCGAGGCGGAGGTTCAGTTCGTAGGATGAGGGTTCATAAACCTCTGCTAGCACATCAATGGCTTTTCCGATTTCACCAGCGTTTTCAGCTTCATAGCTGCTCCTGAACGCTTCCCTGAGAACTTCCTGGCCGGGGGCAACCAGCGGCATCGAGAGGAGCAATGCGAGCAGCATCAAGCGGATCATCACCTTTTCCATAGTAGTGTTACAGTTACTGAGTGGGTTTGATAGTCAATGGTTTCCGGGGTTTGTAAACCGGTTTCTGATGGAATAAACAAACTTGAATTATCCATGAAAACGTAATCAAGGCGAAGTTGCATATGTGACGACAGCACGGTGTGCAGGGCGGCACCGTATTTCCGATTGATCGCATCGGTACCGTTGTACACTACGGCGCCGTCAACTGCAAAAAAATTCCGGATCTCCCCGAAAGCCGCATCTACTTCCACCCAAAAGCGGTCTGTCAGTTTCAGTCCGAGCCCCTGCTGCAATACAAACTGGCTGCGCCAGCTTCCAGCTGCCGTTCTTTCTGATTGGTGGGATAGCACAGAGGTACTGTAGAGATTCAAATTTCCGAACGGGTAAAAGGTCACGGCCGCATCCTGCTGATACTGGACCGCATCATTAAGATTCCCGGCATAAAGTGCAAGTCCGGTGGACAGCAGACGGCTTCTGCGGTACATGGAAGCAAAACCCGCAAAGTTCTGGTTGGTTACGGCCACGGACGTCACCCGCTGCCTTCCACCGATGAACGCTGTACGGGATTGGTAATCAAGCAAATGGATGAAATGAAAACCGAGGCGCACATCCAGGCCGTCCTTGATGAGCGTCGCAGCACCGAGGTAGTACTGGTTCACATAGATCTTGTCATCCGGGTTCACGAACCTCTCTCCCCCGTCGTTTTGAAAATAGGAAAATTCTCTCTGGATATGCGTATAGGAGTGGTGCAGCCATATGCGCGGTCCCACACGGTGTTCAATGCCGGCATTGACGAGATGATATCCTTTGGATACGGACTGGAGCCCTTCTGCCGGGGTTTGCGTGTCGATGCGTCCGGCAGCGGAAGGCGGCGCTCCGGGGTTGTAGGAATAGGCCAGGTAAGCACGATGCCATCCCCGATTGTCCGGCAGGTCCAGACTCCTTTTCGTTTGTCGCGAAAAGGAGTCTTCCACTCGTGCGGCTTCATAGCCACGGCCGGCAAAAAGCAAAGCATAGTAGAAGTACTCCTTCAGAAGTTCACTTTCCGGATCATACTGCCGGGCTGAGCGGAAATGGTGCGCCGCCTGGTGGTAATTGCCCTTTTCATACCAGGCAACGCCCATGCGGTAGCGCAGATAGTAGAAATCAATACCTTGCTTCAGGGCTTCCCTGCCCGTGCGGACCAGGGTGTCCCAGTCCCCGGCCTGCCATAGCCGATACGTTTCGGCATCCACCGAACTTGTAGTGAGGGGTGTTTGTCCCGTGCCGGTCCCGGGCAGAATCATCAGGAGTAGAATTATGGTCGCTATTATACGCATTGGGCTTTTATTTGTACATCTTCCCCACCGAAATGAAACTCCCGGAGCCCTTTGGAGTCCAACCTGAACCGGAACTGCCATTGTCCCAAAACCCGGTTCCAGGCTTTCTTGTGAACCGAGCCGGTGAGTTCCATATCATCCGGCGGGATGTGACTGTTATGCTCCGGGTAGTTGAGCTCATATGTTGCCGTGAGATACCGGTAAAACGGGGCGGCCAGATCCTGAAGGAACATTTTGTTTGGATTGAAAACGAGGTTCAGCGCAAACCGGTCGGTTAATCGCTGCCCGCTTTCAAAGCCGAAACTGATTTTGTAGGCGGCCAGGTAATAGTAGTAAAGCAGAGAAGCGCGATCTCCTTCGAAATGGACAAAGTGTACCATGGCCGGGCCCGGTTCGAAGTATGCTTTTGATCCTGATTCTTCGCACTCTACGTACCGGTTCAGGTAGTTGTCGACCTTGACCTCCCACCTGACCCGTTTTGCAGGACGTCCCTCTGCTTCAAACTCCATGATTTTTCCGGGCACGAGTTGAAACGCCCTTTTCAGGGACGCATTGGCTTGAATATTGGAAACCAGATCGTCTTTTTCGGGGATGCCTGTTTCCACCAGTTTCTTCTTTCCACCTTTGTTTTTCTTCCCATTCTTGCAATAGTAGTAATTGCTTACGGGATGGAGGTGCGTTTTAGAGCCGACGTATGGCGTGGACTGGAGCTGGAAGTGAAGGTGCGGATAGGGTGAGTTGCCCGAATTGCCGCAAAGGCCGACTTGGTCGCCCTGTCTGACCCGGTCACCCCGCCGAACTTTGACCGATTGCTTTCTGAGATGACTCATTTTGGAATAAAAGTCGTCGGCATGTTTGATGATGACCGTGTTTCCCCAGTTCTGCTCAAGATTTGTTTTGCCGATAATGTTGTCATCAATATCGTCTATGACCTCTTCGACAACACCATCTGCCGGAGCCGTCACCGGTTTATTGAAGCAGTAGTAGTCTTCCGGATAGTCGCCCTGGTTACGGAAGGTTTTTCCATCCTCATCCACCATCTCAAAATCCCAGGCATATTTCCAGTCATTCCTGTGTGTATAGGGTCCGCTGTGGCCTTGGGTAACGATCCATTCCCCGAAGAACGGAAGGCGCACCGGCGTTTCGGCCCGACCGGCGAACCGCTCGCGGTAATTCAGCCAGGAATAGAGGTTGCGCTCCGGTGAATTACGCTGCACAAAAAAGGTATGCAGGCCCGCTCGGTTGGATATACGGAATTTGAGCACATAAAGGAAGATGAGTACCACCATGTTGAACGGCAGCGCATACACCGGCAACTGGAAAACAAAAAGGACCGATCCAAGGCTGATGGTCACGATGGACACCATCGGAACCACCAGAAGCACCCAGAAATACGACCATACATTCGGGATAATGAAGAAGCCGCCAATGGCGATGGCGGTCAGAATATAGTTGAAGCCGACATAACTGTAGCCGGCTTCGGTCAGATCAGCGCCGATGATGTTGTAAAAACACCAGGCGGCGAAGAAACCGAGGAAGGAGAGGGTGAATGCGATGCGGGAGTAGATCAGCAGTCCAAAAGCGACCAAGATGCCGGACAGGACGCTGAACTGGAACAGTATGGCGCCCAGCGAGAGAAAATATGTGCGGAACACGGAAGGGATATCCAGCTGGTTCCACCATTCATACATTGCAACCAGGGTGTGTCCGCCAATAACATACAGATCATTCAGGGTATATATCCCGCGTTCGTTGAGTGAAAGAGCGTAAAATTCCCGCGATGACAGCATCAACAGCCAGAGTGCGAATACAAAAGGCAGGCTGAGGTGCGGCAGGTGGTATTTCCCGATCACGCCTTCCAGGGTCACCGAAATGAACAGGGTAAAGATGGCGGCAATGACCAGCAGAATGAGCAGTACGATGCCTGGTTCGTAGTAAATACCCAGTCCCAGACCCACCAGCAGCGAGTTGAACCCGTAGTAGCCCCTGCGGATTTTCATGGGGTCGAAACCGATCAGTCGCGCTGCGGTATTGGTGAAAAGCACCGACAACATCCCGAACAGGCCTGCAAAGAAATCCAGGAAAGTTACCGGTATAAGTATGGCCGCGAATCCCTTGTTATCCGAAAAGAATATCTGGGTATAGCTGTTGAGGAAACCTTTCCAAAACCACTCGTACTTTTGTAACATGTTCCGGTCTCGAATAAATGTGACGGAATTCTGTTCAGGAAATCCTGAGATGTTCCGGAGTATGTTCCAGATCGTTCAGGGTATCAAGGGTCTCTTCCTTGCGGATCACGTGCACTTCAGAGTCTTTGTCGATCAAAACAACATTGGGCCGCAACGTGATGAACTGCAGCCACTGTGTATTGTTGTAGGCGCCAACCCGCTGAATGACGAAGGGGTCTCCCTTTTTCAGAAGCGGAAAGAGGGTGCTTTTTCTGATAACATCGATGTTCATGCAGAGCGGACCGAAAAACGCCGTTTCCTCGGTCTGGTCGGATACGGGTTTGGCCGGACGGATGTCGTGGTCGTACCAGAAGGAAGTGAAGAGCAGGTTGACCCCTGCATCCAGTATCGACGCCCGCTGTCCGTCAGCCAGGCGCTTGGTTGCTATAACGGTCCCTGCCAGGAAACCGGCGTCATCGATGAGAGCCCGCCCCGTCTCCAGGATCAGCAGTGGGAGGTGGTCGGGGTGGAAATCGGCTTTCATGAGCACCGAGACTATGGCTTCGGCATAGTCCTCAAAGGACGGCGTGGTGTCGCTGCCGGGGTAATAGCCGCCCTTCAGTGTGTTCCGGGAGGCGAATCCACCCCCCATGTCAATATAGCGGATGTGGTGGCTGAACTTTCGCTCCAGGCCGACAGCCAGCTCTGCCAGTTTTGTTGCGGCAATCCGGTATGGCTCGGTACCCATGATATACGTACCGATGTGTGTGTGAAGACCTGCGAGCTCCAGGTTTTCACAATGCATGATGCGGTTCAGGGCGTCCCATGCCTCGCCGTTTTCGTAGTTGAAGCCGAAACGGTCCCAGGCGGGATAGATACCGGTGTCCATGTTGACGCGGATCGCCACTTGCGGCCTGGTTTGTGTCTCCCCGGCCACTTCGATAAGCTCATACAGTTCATCAAAATGGTCGATATGGATAAGTGAGCCGTTCTCCACGGCAAGCTGCAGATCCGCACGCGATTTGTCCGGTCCGTTGAAAATGATCCGGTCGCCCTTTACTCCGTTAGCCAGGGCTTTTTGGTATTCAAACCCGGAAACCACTTCGGCCCAGGACCCTTCCTGGTGGAAAATATTGCAGATGGCATTCAGGTAATTGGTCTTGTAGGACCAGGAAAAAAGAACGTTGGGGTACCGGGAAGAGAACGCCCGGAAGGCTTCCTTGTAAGTGCGCCGGATTGTTTTCTCGGAATAGATAAAGAGCGGGGAGCCATAGCGTTCCAGCAGCGATGCCACCGGCACTCCGTCTATTTCGGTTATGGGATCGTGGCGCACCTGCATACCGAATTTCGATGGCATGCCGGCATTCAGTTTTTTGATGACCGGGCGTTCAAAAGTTTTCTTTTCCATTTTTTTAGCAGCTAATAATATCAGGGAAGGCCATGCTGTATGACGCACGGCAGGAACAAATGTTACAACTCTCCGGTGGTTGACAGTTTTCGGAAAGCGTCAAGATCGCAGATCATATCGTATGAGTATCGGATAAATATCTTTCCCACATCGTACCGTGTCCATTCGGGCACCTCCTGTCCCAGTGCCAGTTTGACAAGTGCTTCGGGCAGGTTTTGTCCGGCAGCCACGGCCAGGTAGACCCAGGCGGGCAGCCGAGGGTTGATTTCGATAAGGTACAGTTCGTTTTTGGGCGTGCGGATCAGCTCCAGCTCCATGCCACCGCGCCAGTTTGTGGCGGACATGACGTGGCGGGTGAAATCGAGCATGGACGGATCGTCGAGCGTTATGCCGCCCCAGGCCTTGCCCTTGTCCGTGATATACTGTTTGCGCATGGCAACAGCTCCGATAGTCCGGCCATTACCGTCACCAAGAGCAACCACGTTAACCTCCGTGCCTGTGACAAACTCCTGGACGATGACGGGTAATCCCCATTTTGCGCTGATCGTGTTGAAATAGATGCGGGCCTGCTCCGCACTGCGCGCAAGAAATGCGTCATAGAACTTCCCCTTGATCATAAGCGGCCATGAGAAACCATCCCTGCGCACCAGGTCCTCGATTTCCTCGAAGGATGTGACAGGCCGGCTGTCCGGGACCCGGATATCATACTTTCTCCCGTACTGTGGCAGATTGCTTTTGTGCCGCTCCTCAAACTGGCGCATGGCAGGGAGAAAAGTATGGATGCCAATCTCCCTTAGTTTGTCTGCCAGTTTTATGAAGACAAAAATCTCCGAGTCGAAATTTGGTATCAGTACATCGATCTGCTCGCGCTCATGGATGTAGCGTATCCGTTCCATGAGGGGTTCCACCCCTTCAGACGGATAGGGCACCTTGTAGGTTTTATCCACATAACCGGCCATGTACGGTCCAGGCTCCAGGTTCTCGTATGCCAGACCCACTATCCGTGATTCGATATCCGCAGACTCACGGATTCCCCGAATCACTGGGATTCCAGGCCCCGGACTGTCCACGTTATTCAACCCTGATATGGCAACGGTCACTTTCTGTTTACTCATCGTGCTCCATCAGCTGCATCTGCTTGAGCATTCCCAGAAAGTCGAAATAGTACCTTTCGAATGTCATGGCATCCACGTCGTAGGACTGCATCACCGCTTCGGTGATCTGCTCCCGGCTTTTTCTTTCCCTGAGCAGCTGAAGGATTTCAAGTCCAACCGGGTTCAATGTGTAGGAATCACCGGTGGACGGATCAAAAACGAATCCCGTCTCACTGATTGCCAGACTTTTTTTGATTTTCATGTTTTCCACCTTACAAATCTGTTAAACAAATATCATTGTCCAATCGATTAGCTTATACGTTCGCGACGGTATGCGGTTCACTACGGTTTCCTTCCTCTTCTCTTTCAGCTTCGGCAAACAAATTGCTTTCCCCGCTCCGGTCCGGAATGAGCCCCCGTTTCTTGCATTCGGTGATGATCATGATCCCTCCGAAAATATTCCGGAGGATGTCCTGCGAGGCGAAGCCGACTGCAATACCAATGGAAGCCGAAATTGCGATGACCGTCTCTATGGGCGGTGCAATAATACCGGCAATCACGAAATAGAGGCCGATGATCCACAGAGCAATGCGAACGACCGGCGTCAGGCGCTTGATGAAGAGTCGGTTCTGGTCAAAACGTTCCGTTTCCTTGTAGGTGTGCCATTGCCTTGTCATAGCGAGGGCTATTTAAACTATTCGGCGCAAGTACGGTTTGATATACTGTCAACCAGAACCGCATCAGCAAATCACAGTGTGTCGAATATTACAAAAAAAAGCCCTTGCCGCATATCGCAATTATATACTGGCCGTTTCCGTCATTCGCTCGGAGATCTCCGGCGTTCGGCCCGCAGTTCCTTCAGCTGCTCCCACTGCGCTTTGGTAAGCACTTGTTTGAGCTCCTGCTGATGATTTTCGTAGTGGGTCCGGCGTTCCTCCAGGAAAGCCTCACGGGCAATCTCGCGATTGCGCAGTTTGGCCCGGAGTTCCAGTACCTTTTCGCGGTGCTCCCGGTTCAGCTCATCGATACGTTCCAGCTGCTCCTCCGTAAGGTCATCCAGCTGCAAAACAAGCCGGTTTTCCCTGGGCTGGAAGATTCCTCGCTGCGTCGTCTGGCCGGTTTGCCTTTCCCCGCGTACCTGTGTCGCATTTGCTTCAAACTCTGAGACGGCTTCAAGTTCAGGTACCCGTGGCTGGCTTTGTGCTTCTGTCAGGTTAAATAGTGCAGATGACAGAAGGAATATTCCCAAAAACAGGAGTGTGAATGATTTCAAATAGATATCCATGGCATTATTATTTTATGTATGACAGAAAGTGCTTAAAAGCAGTGGGATGCCAAGGCAAATTGCCTTGCAGCAGACGCACCACTGTACTCATTCTTTTATACGAACAGGCCGGGTTCCGGTTCGATTCAGCAAAACGGCGTTGGGTGAAGAAACAATTTCATCTCGGCAGAAAAGAAGCGACAATGCAAAACAGAACCAGCAAACGCTTCGGCTATCACATCCGCGACTCCACCGAGAAATATCGAGATATTTGATATTGCTTCAACCAGCAGTACAAAAGATGTTTCAATCTGAGCCTCTGCAGCTGCGATAACAACTAAGCTTATGGAGTAATGCGCCTGCAGCACTGGTTGGACTCTGGTCCTGTATTCTGCAGTTGCTTATGCCAGATATCCCTAATGCATATTATCAATCTGTTATGACCAATAAATAGTTTTTAATGTTTTTAATATTTCAATTGCTGCGGAAGACACCTCTTATCCGCCCGATCAATGACCTGTCTTTTGTCGTATCTCCGACAACTTGCGCTTCCTGGCTGTCCCGTCCCGAGAAAAAGTCACGCACCCGGTCCCTGAACCGTTCCTCACGGTAGTTTTCACAATCGATACGGTAATTCGAATTCATCTGGTATGGATGAAAATGGTACGGCACGGGCGGAAGACCTTCCTGCCTGGCAAGATCCTGCAGGAACAGCCCGGCCACGGGCAGTGCCGTCTGCGATGCGAAGCCGAACTGCTGCGGGAGCCGTACGGCCGGTGTGACCCCGCCCACCCAGCTTCCGAAAACCAGATCGGGTGTCATCCCCACAAACCATCCATCCGAAAAATGCTGCGTAGTACCGGTTTTACCGGCAACAGCATGCCGAATGCCGAAACGCGTTCTCAGACCGGAAGCGGTGCCCTCGTCCACCGTCCGGGCCAGCATGGAAACCATGGCCGCTGCCGTCTCTTCGGAAAAAGCCGGATCCCGCGACTCAGCCGGCTCCGCTGCAACGAATACCGGTGCATGTGGTTCCGAATGGGCCGGAATGGCTAATGGGATTGCGTGTGTAAAATCCCTGACAGAGAACACTTCGGCGTCATCCCGATTGCCGGACCTGGAGCCGGAGGCGGAGACTGAACCAGAAGCAGAGGCAGAGGCAGAGGCAGGGGCTGGGGCTGGGGCAGGGGCTGGGGCTGAGGCAGAGGCTGAGGCAGAGGCAGAGGCCGAGGCCGAGCTTGAGCTTGAACCTGAATCGGAGCCGTACCCGGCCCCTGAGCCTGTCCCGCTGAAATCATAGATCAGCTCACCATCGGCATTGTAAACGGCCTTGATGAACCGCGGCTCCGCGGGAATCCCCCGGTTGGCAAATGCCGAATAGGCCCGTACCATCTCGAGCAGTGACAGTTCGGCTGAACCAAGGGCTATGGACGGGCTGGCAGGGATCGGGGACATGATGCCCAGCCGCCGGATTGTCTGAATGACTTCATCCACCCCGGTTTCCATCAGCAGTTCAACAGAAATCGTGTTCACTGACTGCGCGAGCGCGGCCTGGATGGAGTAGTGTCCCCCGTATTCCTGCTGCAGGTTGGATGGGGTCCACTCATCGTATTGAACATAGGTCGACAGCAGGTTCCGGCGGTAGTCACAGGGCTGCGCACCCGATTCGAGCGCTGCGGCGTAGACGATCGGTTTGAAAGCGGAGCCGGTCTGCCGCCGGGCGCGGACATGGTCAAACTGGAAGTTCCGGTGGGGAATGCCGCCCACCCAGGCCTTGACCTCCCCGCTGGCCGGATCCATGGCAAGGAAACCGGCATTGAGAAAGGAGAGATAGTGCCGGATGGAGTCCCGGGGCGATATCGTCACGTTTTTTGGCCCTTCCCAGGTAAACAGGTCCACCGGCGACGGCGTGTCAAACGTCTCATCTATGGTTTCCTGGCCCGCACCTGCCTCAACCATCTGGCGGTACCGGTCCGAGCCCTGCCATGTCCGCAGGACCAGCGGATGATCCCTGCCGAATACCGGTTCATGGCCGCGGTGGCGGTCAAAAGCCGCCTGGAGTTCGGCAAGCTGTGTATTCACCGCGTATTCCGCGGCGGCCTGATAGCGCGAATCCAGTGTGGTTTCGATCAGAAGGCCGTCCGTCAGCAGATTGTATGTGCGTCCGTCCAGCGCGGACTGCGTGGCCAGGATGTGCTGCAGCCGGCTCCCGAGCCAGGCGCGAAAATGCGGTGCCATGCCTTCGTTCTGTGCGCGCCGGTTGTAGTCCAGGTCCAGCTGACGCTCCCGCGCTGCTTCAAACGCCTCTGCATCGATCATTCCGTGCCTCTCCATCTGCCACAGCACCAGGTTCCTCCGCCGGAGTGCATTGTCCGGATTGCGGCGCGGATTGTACCATGTTGTGGCCCGCAGCATGCCGGCCAGGACCGCCGCCTGGTGCAGTTCCAACTCTTCAGGCGGAACATTGAAGAACCGTTCCGACGCCGTGCGAAGGCCCCACGTATCCTCCCCGAAGGAAACGGTATTGAGATAGAGTTCGAGGATTTCCTCCTTGCTGTAGATGCGCTCCAGACGGCGCGCGATGACCATCTCGCGGAGCTTGCCCGTCACGACACCGCGTAGACCCGGATTTTCCCTTGGATACAGGTTCTTGGCCAGCTGCTGGGTGATGGTGCTCCCTCCTCCGGCATCCTGGCGGAGCATGATCGTCCGGACCAGGACCCGTCCGAGCGCCCTGCAATCAATCCCGTTGTGATTGTGGAACCGGATGTCCTCAATAGCCAGAAGCGCATCCAGGAAATGCTGCGGCACGTGATCAATGGGGATTTCGTCGCGGTTCTGCACATAATAGCGCCCCAGGAGTTCCCCGTCCGAGGTGTACGCCGACGAGGCCTCATAATGCCGGATGGCCGAGAGTTCGGCGGTTCCGGGTGTCCGGAGGAAAGTTGCGATGACAAAAAGTACAAAAGCCAGCAGCAACACAAGCAGGGCCACTGCAGCCGTTTTTCCGACGGACGCCTTCCTGAAACTTTTCATAATTGTTTCCGTCAGTGCTCGCAGCCGCCGCACCGGCAACTTCCATTGTTCTCGCTTTCGGGGTAACATGTCGTGCTGATTCAATATCCGGTTCACATACTTTGAAATATTATTGAATAACAGTCCGTCAGGGGCTTATGACTACTTCAAAAAAACTTCGTGACTGTCTGTCTGACTACATGCGAATGCCGCAATCAAACACTGCACCATAAATGAGGGCTGTTGACTCGGTCCAATCTGCCTGCACCATAAGCGAGGGCTCTTGACTCGGTCCAATCTGCCTGCACGAAAATGTGACATTCTTGAATCATTTATGATTATCTTCCCGCAAATCAGCAGCATATGCGGGAGTAAAGCTTTGCTGATGCGCGGGGTCAGGCATTGCCAGGGCTACCGGCGCACCAGCATAAAAGTCATAAAATCACAAGGAGGGTGAAATGAGTTTAAGAATAGATTTGTCCCGGATGTCCCCGGCTGCCGCGATCCGTCAGCTTGACCTTTCGTCGCTGCCGGCCGTTCATCACAACAGCGGAAGCCGCTTTGGAGGCATCTTCCTCATCCTTTTCGCACTTTTCTGGGGCGGCGTTCCGGGTATCATATTAATCGGCATGGTCACCAGCGGCGAATACGAATCTTCAATGTTCTTCTTGCTGCTCTTCCCGGTCATCGGCATCGGGATTTTCCTTGGCGGCTTGTACACCATGACCTTCCGGGAGACCATCCGCATTGACGCCACCAGCGTATCCCGGGAAGCAAAATCCATTTTGGGTTACAAATACTGGACCGAGCCGCTTAAACGCTACCCCGGTATCCTCCAGCGCACCGAACACCGCTCGGGTGGCAAGAACAGCTCCTCCTACACCCTGCATATCGTAGAGCTGCACCACGAGGAGAAGAAAAAGCGCATCATACTCTACGAATCCCGCTCTCCCAACGGGTTTCGAAAAATCTGGGAGGACTACTGCCGTCATCTGAACAAACCGGCCCTGGAAGGCGGCAAGGGCAACATGCTCTCCCGCGCCGTCGAGGACCTTGACAAATCGGTGCGCGATCTGGCCCGGGAGGGAAAACTGGAGGTGGATTTCGATCCGCGAAAACCGCCGCCGCCCGGATTCGACCTGCGGGTGGATGGCGACCAGCTGCGCGTGACCCTTCCGAGGACAAAATCCTCCATCATCGGCACCCTGTTTTTCATGGCTTTCGCCGGCGTGTTCGTTTTCATCGGATTCGGCATCGATGACGCCCCCATTGCATTCGGGATCATCGGACTGGTGTTCGTGCTGCTGATCGTGGCTGGCCTGGCATGGTCCAGGTTCACCCGCCAGGTATTGCTGATCGGGCGGGACCGGGTGCGTATCTTCCACGATACCCCCTGGGGGGATACGGCCGGCAAAGTACTGGACACCAGTCAGATAGAGACGGTGCGGATCGGGCAAGAGCGAAGCAGCAACGAGCGTGAAGGCGTGCTTCTCATCACCGATGAAGCCACTAAGAAAATCGGCGAAGGATTGCCGCCTGAGGCCCAGAACTGGCTGAAGAGATGCATTCTGGCAGTTATCACAAAGGGATGATATTTTAACCGGACAAGAACACCATCCACCAGACTTGTCCCGATGATAAAAATAAGCCTCAAGATGGCCATCCTCTCGGTGCTGGGACTACTGGCCCTGTACCTTTTGGGGACCGTTCTGTTTTTCAATGCAACGCCCAAAGAGAAACGGGTCAAGGAACAGATCCGGATAGCGTACAGCGTCTCCGACCCTGAGTTCCGAAGGGTCAGCGGCATCATAGCCGGGCGTCCGTGGGTGGAAGGCAACCACATTGAAATCCTGCGCCGCGGTGAGGATGTCTTCGAATTCATGCTCGCCGACATCAGGGAGGCGGAGAAAAGCATCACCAAGGAGACGTTCATGTTCTACGGCGACGAGGTTGCCGATCCCGTTTCGGACGCACTGGCGGAAGCGGCACGGAGGGATGTCCGCGTCCATTTCCTGATGGACTATGTCGGTTCGGTCCTTGCATCGGGCGAAAAGCTTGAGACCATGCGCGATGCGGGCGTCGACGTGGAGCGGTGGCGGAAGCCCTCATGGTACCAGATAGCCCGGTTCAACCATCGCACGCACAGGAAGCTGCTGGTCGTCGACGGCAGGTCGGCATACACCGGCGGAGTGAACACGGCCGATCCGTGGATAGCGGATATCGATGACGGAGGGTACAAAGACTACCATTTCCGTATCACCGGCCCGGTCGTAAATGACATTCAGGGCGCGTTTTCCGAGAACTGGGTCTCCTCAAGGGGGGAACTGCTCGTTGGTGAAAAATACTATCCTGTCCCGGATACCACCGGAACCATCTCCATGCAGGTTACGAGCAGCCATCCCCGAGAAGGGCAAAAAAGGGTGCGCAAAATGCTGCTCCACGCCATTGCATCGGCCAGCGAATCCATCCGGATCGGTTCGGCCTACTTTTTTCCGGACAACAATTTCCTCGACGCCCTGGTGGATGCCGCAAATCGGGGCGTGATTGTCACCATCCTCACTCCGGGAGACAACATTGACCAGAATTACGTGCGCTGGGCCTCGCATACCCTTTGGGGGGATCTGATGGAAGCCGGGATTCGGATGTACGAGTACCAGCCGGCCATGTACCATGCCAAGCTGATGATCGTGGATGACTACTACGTAACTGTCGGATCCACCAATTTCGACAACCGGTCTTTCCGCCTGAATGATGAAGCCAATGTCAACATCATTGACCGCGAATTCGGACTTGAAATGTCAGGTTATTTTGATGAAGACCTTGAACAGTCCATGCAAATCACCATTGAGGACTTGCAAAACCGTCCGCTGCGTCACAAAATCTACGGTTGGATTGTCGCAAAAACAATCGGTGCCTATCTTTAGTCCGAACAAACACCAGTGGGTTTTTCAGCTAAGCCGGTCTTCTTCCCCTGATCAAATCAAGAAGAATGGCTATCACTGCGATGACGATCAGTACGTGAATCAAGCCACCAAGTGAATATCCGACAAAACCGATCAGCCAGCCGATAACCAGAATCACTGCGACAATATAGAGTAATGATCTCATGTCATTTCTCCATCATCTTTCTAAGTTCTCCCGCAATCTCTTCCCTGCTTTTGTTGAGTTTCTTCTGGAGATTTCCGATGAATTCATCTTCCTTGCCTTCAACAAAAGTCAGATCGTCTTCGGTAAGATCCCCGTACTTCTGCTTCAGTTTTCCTTTCAGGGTATTGATGTTGCCTTTCAGATCAAGTTCTCTCATGATTTCCTCATTTAGTTGCTGTTTGCTTGTCGCCCCGACCGCTCAGCATCGTGGATCAGGGCGCTGAAGAAAAATGGTTGCTCCTGTTTATAGATACATTTCTGCCGACAGAATCGTTCTGAGGACCGGTTCAGTTTCTGCTTGCCATAATTCTGGTATTGATGTATCCTGAGTGATGGCGGACCGTAACGCCATGTTGTTAATGATCATCAGGATGACACAAGATGCAGAGATACCGTCATCCCCCGCTCAAAATCCCCAGACCATGAACCGAAGGTCACGAAGTGCTATGTCCATGACGGCTCCCCGTCACACAGGAGCATGATTAGAAAACATCATGGACATTCTATGTGACCTCATGAATCCAAAGTTTATAAACACATGAAAAAGATCACGCTATCTGCCATTCTTGCCTGTCTTCTCCTGATCGCCGGACTCCCGGGCACCTCCCAGGCGCAACTGCCCATCAGTTTTGGAATCAAAGGCGGTGTGAATATCGCCAATATCAGTTTCGACGATATCGACGAAAATGACCCGCGGACCGGCTTCACGATCGGTGCGGTGCTGGATATCGGCATTCCCATGTTCCCTGTCGGAATAGAGACCGGGTTGTACTACTCGCAGCAGGGAACCACCTTCAGCTTTAGCGAAACGATAGAGGGAATCACCGTGACCGCGGATGGGACCACTAAACTGGACTACCTTACAATCCCTGTGCTGGCAAAAGTGAATGTTGGTCCTCCCGGCCCTTTCAGCCCCCATTTGCTCGCCGGTCCCTATGCCGCATTCGTACTCAATGCCGAACAGGAAGCATCTTTTATGGGACAAACCGAAACCTTTGACATCAGCGACGAGGTGGAATCGATGGATTTCGGTCTGACCGTTGGGCTCGGAGCCGACTTCAACCTGATGGTCACTAAAATCAGCGTCCAGGGCCGCTACTCGTTTGGACTTACTGACATTTTTGAAGAGGAGGGATCCAAAAACCGGGTCATCTCCCTCGTGGCCGGTTTTACGTTCTGAAGCAACTGAGCCGCGACCACTTATTGAAACTCCTCACACCTTAACGAAAATCGGTTATGGATTTCCTAAAAGGCCTCCCCTCTTGTCTGCTCATGACAGGGTTCGCAATACTCCTTGCCGCGTCCTGCTCCCCGGAAACCGACCGGCAGCCCGATACCGGTCCCTCAGCCGACGTGCCGGAGCTGATGGTTCCCTCTGCCGTTGATCAGGACGGGGCTGCCGTATACAGGAACAATCGGCTCTACCTGAAAGACTACAGCAACCTGCTGCATGCCGTATCCATCGTGGCAACGGTCTCCCGGCAATCCGAATACGGCCACGAAAACTACCGTCCCGACCTGTACCCGGAAAAAATGCGGGAACGCGCCAGGCAGTGGCTGGATATGGTGGGCGCCATCGACCGGCATTTCAATGACGGCGGAAAGGTTTTCGGCTGGATCGACAAGCAGACCGGGGCAACTTCCGATCCGGCCGATTTGGACCTGTCCCTCTACCCGCACCTGGTCTACGCCTACCACATCCACCATCGCAGCGGCCGCTTCGAGGAAAACGAACTGCTGTTCAACCGGCTCAACCGGGAAGCGTCCAACTACCTTGCAACTCCCGGCCGCTATCTGATGAACGAGCTCTTTGGCAACGGAACATTCCGGCATGCCAACGGCAATGTGGACCACAAAAGCATGAGCTACGCTCTGGGCGGTCTGCATGCCAACGCCTATGCCTGGATCGTCTGGAAAAAACCCGGCGGACAGGATGACATGGGCGTACTCACCGAAGCCGCGCTGGGCCACCACATGGGCCACACACCCGGGCAGATGGTACAGATCTACCGCGCCGTGGCAGAAACACTGGACGAGGCCTGGGATGAGCGGCGGTCCATCTACGACTTCGGGGACGGAACTACCTGGCGGCTGGATGCGGTCGGCGCCATGATCCGCGGCAAAAAAGCCATGTACGACTTCCTGTACATGTTCGGCGATGACGACGACGCCGAAACATCACGCCGGATCTTCGACCGCACGGCAGCCATACTCGATGCCGTCGCACCCCTTGCCGAGCCCTGGGGTATGCCGGAAACAATCGAGTTCACGGAGGATGGGGCCCGCGCCGCATCGGAAACCGTTAACCTGTACCACTGGTATCAGTTCCTGAACCATCTGGGGGGTGGATACGGATTCGACCGCGAACGGGAAGGCATGCCCATGTACATCGACCGATACCGCAGCGACCTGAAAGACCTCATCGGCGAGCTGTCTGACAATGCCCTGCTCGGGGCACTGGACTATCACGTGGATGAAGAGGGCCGCCTGTTCACCGCGGTCAGCTATGAGGATGGTTCCGTCACGGACGGCCGCCTGACCGTATCCACCAGTGGCATGTTTATCACCATGGCCGCCAACATGTACCGCAAGGGATCGGCCTTTGAACGTGCTTCGGACTGGGACAAAGTGCCTGATGATGTGGCTGAGCGCAGCCTGGTGCTGCATGACCTGAAATTCGGCCTCATGGAGCGAATGGAAGCGACATTGTAATGACAGGCTGAAATTAAAATGCCCATGTCGATCCATCGACACACAGGAGCATGAATATAATCGTCATGGACATTTATGTGACCTGATGAATCAAAGATCATATGTCCATAAGATCTGCAATGCAGGTTGCTGTTACAGTTCCCTGCCTGGATCTTTCCAGCCTCACAACCGGTACTGGATGGAGAACATGATACCAATAGTATAAAGCCGTACACTTGTCCATCCCACTTCCCGCACGGGGACTCTTACGTACGGCTCCGCTCTAAGGCTCCAGTTCCGGTGCAGATCGCGTTCGTATCCAACCGAAAACCCTGCATTGCTGAACCAGTGCCAGGTGCCGGTCCGCTCCTGCCACCGGATGTCAGATGCGCTATTTTGATAGTAATTGCCGGTTTTGAAGGTGTATGCCTCATTGAGCATGACATAGGTCAACAGTCCGGCGGTCCCAAATACACGGGAGCGTTCAAACTCAAACAATCGCAGCTGGATAGTGACCGGAATATCCAGAATGCGGCATTCCCCGCTCATATCCGTTATCTGTTGTCCCGGAAAATTTGAGGCTGACAAGGCATAGTCATTGCCGGCGGCTGAGTACCGCACCACCGAGTATCCTGCACCCGTAGCGACAGTCAACCGCGACGTGAGCCGGTATTCGAGGGATAGCCCGGCACCATATCCGGATTCGTATGCGTTGACCGGCGACCCGGCAGTGCTGTAGACAGGCGAGAGGCGAATGCCGACGGCCAGGCGGGACGGTGTTGCAGCCGGATCTGGTTCCGGCATCCTGGCCAGAATTTCGTGCGTGACTGCAGCCGGGCGGGGGCGCACGACCGGGTCTTCAAAAGGAGTATCAGAAGGATAGACGGCGGGATCGTCGGCAATTGCGTCGGCAGTTGCATCGGCGGGTGCGTCTGTGGGTGCGTCGGTGGATGCGTCTGTGGGTGCGTCGGTGGATGCGTCAGTGGGTGCGTC
>Ga0207421_10003678_pt1 | contig 18126 bp, 13 predicted proteins | sample SodLakKL_010_SED_4_FD_187542 | JGI IMG/M metagenome (GOLD analysis project Ga0207421, IMG submission 187542) | Alkaline sediment microbial communities from Lake Tanatar, Kulunda Steppe, Russia - 8KL_010_SED (SPAdes) (version 2) | ecosystem: Environmental > Aquatic > Non-marine Saline and... | reverse complement strand
ACGACCTACCGGCTGATGGCCGAAGAGATTTCGGACCACGTCTGCGAGAAGTTCGGCATTGACGCCGAGTGTCGAACCGCAGACGAGCCGCTGCCGGGCAGCGAGGACTTCACGATTCTTGATGACTACATGGACCAGTACGGCATTCGCTCGCCGATTGGTCGACGGAGCACCCAACGACTCGGCTCTCGCACTGATGAGGTGCTCAGCATTGAGGGGCCAAACCCAACCGTCTGTGAGTGTGAAGCCGTCACGCGCGCAGAAGTCCAAGACGGCATCAAAGGCTCGGGCTCGGATCTGAACGCGGTCCGCTTGCGCACGCGTGCGTCAATGGGTAACTGTCAAGGTGCCTTCTGTTGTCACCGAATGGCCGCCGAGTTGTACAACGAGTACGACGAGCCAATCGCCTACGACGCGTGGGACGAACTCTACCAGGAACGCTGGAAGGGCGAACGCCACGCGCTGTGGGGCACCCAGCTCTCGCAGGCAGCACTCAAATACTCGCTGCACGCAACCACGATGAACCGCGATAAGGACGCCGCGACCACCGACGCAGTCGTCGACTTCTCGGCGTTTGACAGCGGAATGGCCGCCGGAGCCGCCGGTGGCTCGGCCAGTACGGCCGCAACGGATGGCGGCCGGACGGGGGATGACTGATGGCAATTCGTGAAGACGTAATCGTGATCGGCGGCGGGCTCGCCGGCTCGGTTGCGGCCATCGAAGCCGCAGAAACCGGCGCATCAGTCCGACTCGTCTCCTACAAAAAGAGCACGCTCCGGCACGCCAGCGGGCTGATTGATGTGCTGGGCTATACGGGCGACGATCCGGTCGCCGACCCGTTTGCCGCACTTGATGAGCTATCTGAAGACCATCCGTACTCGATTGCCGGCGAATCGGCGATCCGCGATGGGTTGGCTCGCTTCGATGAGATAACCGGCGAGATGTATCAGGGCAGCCACACCGACGCCAACGCGTTGGTCCCGACGTTCGGCGGCGCAGTCAAGCCGACCGCGCGCTATCCGACAGCGGCTGCCGCCGGCATCGCCAGCGACGAGCGACCAATGCTCGTCGTCGGCTTCAAAGAGATGACCGAGTACAACGCCGAAATGCTCGCCGACCACCTCGAAGCCGCCGGCGTGCCGTTCGATGTCGACGGCGTCGAATGCCGGTTCCCCGGTGAGTACGTCAACGACTCGCGAGTCACTCGGTTTGCCAAGCGGCTCGAAATCAACGAGAACGTCGACTACGAGGGCCAACTGCTCGGCGCACGCGAAGCACTCGCCGAAGAAGTCAAACCACATCTCGGCAATGCCGAACGCGTCGGCTTCCCGGCGTTCCTCGGCGACGACCACAGCGAGCAGGTCCGGACCGACCTCGAACGCCATCTCGGCGTCGACGTCTTCGAGATTCCGATGGGTCCACCAAGCTACCCCGGGATTCGGCTCGCCGACCGGCTCAAAGCCGCCGTCGACGAGGCGGGCGTCCGGATGTCAGTGGGTAACCCCGTGGTCGACTACGAGGCCGAAGATGGTGCACTCCAGTCGGTCACTGTCGACAGCAAAGGTCGCGAGGTGCCGTATCACGCCGAGGAGTTCATTCTGGCAACCGGTGGTCTCGTCGGGAAAGGCATCAGCTCCTCGCGCGAAGACGGCGTGAGCGAACCGATTTTCGACTGTCACGTTCCACATCCCGAGGACCGCTATGAGTGGTTCGACGAACAGGCCTTCGGCGACCAGCCGTTTGCCCACTTCGGCGTTGTCGTCGACGAGACGATGCGCGTACTGGACGCCGACGACAGCCCCGAGTTCGAGAACCTCCGGGCCGCAGGCGGTGTGATCGGCGGTGCAGATACCGTCGCCGAAAAATCTCAAAGCGGTGTCTCGCTGGCAACAGCCGTTGTCGCGGGCGAACAGGCAGGCAAACAGGCAGCGAAACACAAGGTGAGCCAATGAGCGACGCACAACAACCCAGCGATTTCGATACGACGAGTTTAGACGAGTTCGAGCCGGTCGACATCTTCCCGTCTTCTGAGGATATGGATCTTCGGCCTGGTGCCGACAACTGTTATAAATGCACGAGCTGTGATACTTCGTGTCCAGTCGCGGAAGTCGACGAAGACTTCCCCGGCCCGAAGTTCCAGGGTCCAGAACAGTGGCGGCTCAAACGGCACGAAGATGCCGACATTGATGATTCGATTCTGTCGTGTTCGAACTGTATGCGGTGTGACGATGCGTGTCCATCGAGTGTGCCACTGAGTCAGATGCACAACACCGCTCGCGGCGAGTACGTCGAAGAGCACATGAACAAGCTCTCCCGAGAGTACCTCCGCAACCGGATGCTGTCGAACTACCGCACGCTGGCATCAATCGGTAGCAAGATCCCACGGATCTCGAACTTCTTTATGGGATTCGGCCCGACAAGCTACATCGGCGCGAAGCTCATGGGAATGCCGACCGAGCGGGATATGCCGCAGTTTGCGACCGAAACGTTCCGCCAGTGGTTCAAAAAGCGCGGTGGCTCGAAGGTGAGCAACCCTGACAAACAGGTTGCATACTTCCACGGCTGTTATTCGAACTACAACACCCCGGAAGTCGGCAAAGCGATGGTTCGCGTCTTCGAGTCCTTTGGCTATGAAGTCCTCGTGCCCAAACAGCAGTGTTCGGGCACCCCAATGTTCGCCAACGGCATGCTGAAAGACGCCCGCCGCGAGGCCGAAGTCAATGTTCGCGAACTCGGTAAGGCAATCGAAAACGGCGCAGACATCATTGCGTCGTGTACCTCCTGTTCAATGGCACTTCGCCAAGAGTATCCCGAACTGTTCGATATGGATGGCGTCGAAGAGCTCTCCGAGCACACCTACGAGGCCATGGAGTTCCTCCGGATTCACGAGGACCTCCACGGCGCGATTCAAGAGTCGGAAGTCGACCCACAGGCGTTTGCGTACCACGCGCCGTGTCACGCCCGCAACCAGGGACTTGATCGCCAAGCCGTCGAACTGTTTCGTGAACTCGATGGCGCAAATATCGAAGACGTTGGTGAGTCCTGTTCGGGTATCTCGGGTACCTACGGCTGGAAATCCGAGAAGTACGAGACCTCGATGAAAATCGGTGCAGAGATGTTCGATCACATGGAACACGCCGAAGGCGAAGTGGGAATGACCGAGTGTCCGACCTGTGCGATGCAGATGAACCACGGGACGGGCTACGAGATTCGACACCCACTCGAGTTGCTCGAAGAGGCTGTCGCCTAATCGACCGAGAGATCGGTTCGATACCGCTTTTGTTAGCATCTTTCATCGAACGAAGAACTGGCTTTTTGTCCGTTGAGACCCTACTAGTGGTATCTCTCCATACTGCTTGACTGACTACTGCGCAGCGATGACTGCGCAGGGGGTATGGAGAGCCAACCTATGACACACCACACAACCGTACTCGTTATTGGCGGCGGCGGAACTGGCGTGGGAACCGCCCGTGATCTGGCGATGCGTGGCGTCGACGTCACACTCGTCGAGCGAAATGGGCTGGCCGGCGGAACGACCGGTCGCTCGCATGGCCTGCTGCACAGCGGCGCGCGGTATGCGGAATCCGACCCTGAGGGAGCCGCAGAATGTATCGAAGAAAACCAGATTATTCGAGAGATTGCCGGAGAGTGTATCGGCGACAGTGGCGGCATTTTCGTCCAACTCGACAAGGACGACCCCGAGTATTTCGAAGCCAAGCTTGCGGGCTGTGAAGAACACGGCATTCCTGCGGAGGTGATCGACGGCGACGAGGCCCGCGAGCGCGTTCCCGAACTTGGCGAGAACGTCGAGCGGGCGATGGTTGTCCCCGACGGGGTGATTTATCCCTCGCGGCTGGTGGCAGCCAACGCCGTCAGTGCCGAAAACCACGGGGCAACCATCTGGACACACGCACCAGTCGAAGGCATCACCGTCAGCGACGGGGCGATTGCGGCCGTCGAGGTCGGCGGCAACGTCAACGAAACAATCGAGGCAGACTACGTCATCAACGCCACCGGTGCGTGGGCCGGCGAATGTGCGGCGATGGCTGGCCTCAACGTCGAGATGCAGCCCACAAAGGGCGTGATGGTCGGTGTCGACTACGAGGGGCTCGAACCCGTCATTAACCGCTGTCGGGTACCTGACGACGGCGATATCATCATCCCCCACGACAGTCAGGTCGTGTTGGGAACGACGAGTGTGGCGGTCGATGATCCCGATGAGTACGACGAAGAACAGTGGGAAATCGACAAAATGTTCGATGAATGCGCCGAGATGATGCCCGCCCTCGACGGCCGTGAGGTCGCCCGAACGTACTGGGGCGTCCGACCACTGTATGCGCCCGACGAGGCCGGCCGCGGCAGCAAAGACTCCGGGAAAGGAGACGAACGCGGGATTTCACGTGGATTCTTCCTTCTGGATCATGCCGACGAGGGCGTCGAAAACTTCGCCAGCGTGGTTGGTGGCAAGCTGACAACTTACCGCATGATGGCCGAGGCGGTTGCCGACCACGTCGACGACGTGCTGGGCGTCGGCGGCGAATCAACCACGGCCCACGAGCAGCTGCCGGGCATCGACGACCCCGACCAGCTTGATACGTTTGTCGCGCAGTACAGTGCGCGCCAACCAGCCGACATCGATGTCGTCGCCGACTACGGCGAACAGCCAGCCGACGACTAACCTGCTGTACTCCGTTTTATGTTTTCAGACCTGACCGATCGACTCGTCGACAACACCGCGTTCATGGGGTACGGCGCGGCGGTTACTCCCAGTCCGGACGGCCCGCTCGTCTTTGTAACTGGCCACGGCGAGGCCAACCGCCTGCTTCGGTTTGAGGCAGGCCGGCTGGTCGATCGGTCGTGTGGCGTACCGGCCGACTCTGGCCGGCAGGCAATCGGCATCGCTGCCGGGGATATGGACGCCGACGGACTCGAAGAGGTCTACATCCACAACACGGATTCCTACGACGGCCAGACCGAGACGACGGATCTCCTGTTGGACCGCATCAACCACAAGGGACGAAGCGTTTGGTACGACATCTTCGGCGAGCGGTCGAACCTTGATCGCGGCAACCAGTATGCGGGTCGGTCGGTGGCCGCCGTCGACCGATTCGGGACCGGTCGGTACGGGATGGTCATCGCGAGCTACGGAGCCGCACTGCGGTACTACGAACTCGGCGACGACCGCGAGATCACCGATATGGCCGACGTGGTCGGCCTAGAGTGTGACTGTTACTGTCGGTCGCTGGTCGCCGCACCGCTGGTCTCGGCGTCGATGGATCTGTTCGTCGGGACTGACCACGGCCCCAACCGTCTGTTCCGAAACGAGAACGGACATTTCCGCGATATCGCTGGCGAGGTCGGCCTCGATGAGACCGAGTGTAACTGCCGCGGCGCAGTCGCCGTCGACGGCGCTGGGGGGTTCGGCGTTGCCACCGTTGGCTGGGAGACGCCCAACAAACTGTTCAAACAACAGGACGGCCAGTTCGTCGACGTCGCCCCTGTTTCGTTTGCCGAGTCGACGACCGCCAGAACGCTGCTGGCAGCGGATTTCGATAACGACGGCCACCAAGAACTGTTTGTCAACGCACTCGGCGAGCCGAACCGGCTGTTCGGCAAGCGCGACGAAAGGTGGCAGCAACTCGATTGTGGAGACGCCCTAGAGCCTGACGGCTGCGGGACGGGCGCGGTGGTCGCCGACCTCGACGGCGACGGCCGGCTTGAACTGCTGGTTGTTCACGGCGAGCGCGCCGCGGAGCCGCTGTCGCTGTATACGGTCCAGACGGACAACGGTTGGCTCCGGGTCGCACCCACAACCCAGTACGGCGCGCCGGCCCGCGGCGCAGTTGTCACGCTGGAGACTGACCGCGGACGGCAGCGGCGCGTGGTCGACGCCGGCAGTGGCTATCTGTGTCAGTCCGAACCTGTCGCCCATTTCGGCCTTGGCGGGGAGACGACCGCACGCCGTGAGCCACGCTCGATCACGGTTCGGTGGCCGGACGGCCGCGAGCAGACCGTTCGACGGCCCGAAAGCGAGACCGTCTACGAGATTCCACATCCAAGCGCGTCAATCGACTAACTTCCGCATCCGAGCGCGTCGACCGACTGACACGTCTGCAATTCGGTCGGCTGTCGATTCGCACTCGCGGTTTGCATTCGTTCGCGCCGGGTCGACTATGCGGTGAGGAGCGCATCATGCAACTGCAGCGTTCGTTCAACCAGCGTTTCGCTATCCGGTGCCAGCACCACGACGCCGGCCGGTCGACGCTCTCCGCCACGATCAATCACTGCTGCCGGCTCCGCATCACGGCCATCGAGTGCCACAACCGGCATGGCGTGATCGGCTTGCTCGTCGGTCGGCTCAGTGTCGACTACCGTTTGATCGAGCGCCTCTAGGGCGCGCTCGACGCTGGCATCGAACCGACAGTTGAGCGCGAACCGGAGTGCCGGGAACTGCTCGCGTGCGGCCAGCAGCTGGGTGGCGAGTTTCCGCGAGCCACCGGCCCGGATGCCCGCACTGGGACGAATCCCGCTGTGGGTGCGGCTGAGCCGGCCGTCGACGCCTACAACGTCGTCGACACTGTCGGCGAACTGACCGGCGCCGACAACGCTCATTCCTACGTCGGCAACGAGCGTCTCGACGTTTCGGTCGATCAGTCGGCTGACGATCCCTTCGACTCGCTCGGCGACCCTCGCGCGCTCGGCACGCCCTCTGAGGTCGACCATGTGGTGGACGGCTCCGGGCCCCTCGCCAACATCGATGCCGTAGCGGACGGCCTGCTCCATGAACGCAACGCCGCTGGCCACGCTGTCGACGAGCGGTTCGCCGGCGGCCAGTCGGGCCGCAATCGCACTCGACAGCGTACAGCCCGAGCCGTGGGTGCCGGCAGCTTCGACGCGCGGGTGGCTGAACTGCTCGGTTCGCATACCGGTAGGCTCGCTAATAACGAGGGTGTCGACGACGCTGTCGCCGTCCAGATGCCCGCCCTTGACGAGCGCGGCGTCGGCTCCCGTATCGACGAGTTGGCGGCCGGCCCGCTCGGCGTCTTCGGCACTCTGGATTTCGAGGCCGGTCAGAATCTCGGCTTCGTCGACGTTCGGCGTGATGAGCGCCGAGTGGCCGATCAGCTCGGTATACACCTTCTCGGCGTCCTCACTGAGCAGTCGGTCGCCAGTTGCGGCAACCATCACGGGATCGACGACGAGCGGCCCCTCGAACTCGGCCACACAGTCGACGACCGTCTCGATGACAGCCGCAGTGGCCAGCATCCCGGTTTTGATCGCGCCGACCGCAAAATCAGTGGTGACAGCCTCATACTGGGCGGCGATGTGGTCGGTCGATAGCACCTGTACGTCCTCGACGCCGGTCGTGTTCTGGGCGGTCGTCGCAGTGACCACCGAAGTCCCGAACACACCGTGGGCCTCCATCGTTTTCAGATCGGCTTGGATACCCGCACCGCCGCCGCTGTCGCTGCCGGCGATAGTGAGCGCGACTGGCGGCGAGTGGGGTGCGTACTGTCGAGTCATACCGACGGTTGGCCGTCGCTGTGGTTAATTGCTCCGAGACCGGTTATCTGTGAGCGCTGCCGGAGACAACCAATTCCTACACGTTGGGAATCGCCGTCGACACTGATGTGTGCATGCCGGGTTCGTTCTGGTAGTGGTCGACTCAACCCACAGGTGAGACAATGGATGGCTATACGCTCCTGATTGCAGTGACAAACACCGTGACGCTTCTGGCGGGTGGGCTTGTCGCCCTTCTCGCATACCGAGCGTTCCGCCGAACCGACACGCTGGCACTTCGGGCGGTTGCGGTCGGCTTTGGATTTATGATCGTCGGAACGGCCGTCGGCGGACTGTTGCATCTCGGTTCGGCCGAAGTGGTCCTCGGTATTACGGTCCAAAGTCTGTTTACGGCCATCGGACTGCTGTTCATCGTCTATTCGATCTACACGCGTACCGCACCGCCACCGCTGTCTCAGATTCCCGGCTGAACCGCGGCGTAGCCAGCCACCGCTATCGATGATTTCTTGAGTCTCACGCCAACCGACGGGAGCCGAGTTTTATGTCGACGGCCGTCGGTAGATGGCCTATGCAGTCTCTGGGTGAGTGGCGGTGAGCCGGATCGTCGGCGGGATTCTCGGCGGTGCGACCGGAATTGCGGTGATGTCGGTGATCTTCCTTATGTTGGAAGTCGAGACCCGCGAGCAGGTCCAAGCGTTCGATGCGGTCGCCCGCTATGTGGGAATGCCCGGCAGCACCACCCTCGGTTTTCTCATTTTTGCGTTTGTCGGCACGTTCATCTGGCCGCTGTTGTTCGTCGCGGTCGAACCCTACTTGCTGTTCGATGATTCGCCCTCGAACGGAATGACGCTCGGTGCGTTGTTGTGGATCGCGTTTTTCATCCTCGGCCGCGGTGATCTCGCTGGTCCGCTATTGGTGGTCTTCGCCGGCTTTACGCTCGCGGCGCATCTCGCCTACGGCTTTCTGCTTGGTGCGCTGTACGACCGCTTTGCCGACTCTGCGGACCGGCCGGTCGACCATGCTACCCGAGAGGTCGACAGCAACCAGCCGTAAGCCGTCGCCGACCACTCGCTGGCCACTCGACGTATCGCGAGCTACTCAATGACACTCGACGTATTGGTCGATATGATATTCGTGGCAGTTCACAAACACTTCTAACACCGGCCGGGCTGTAGCGGCATGATATGTGTTCGCCGCCCTCATGGAGTGGTCGTCCGTGCTGAGCAGTCTCGCGTTTCTCACCCTCGTAGTGGTCAGTGCTGTCGGCAGCATCATCATACTGGTCCGTCGACACCGCCGCGATGAGTCCGACGGCCCGCTCGTCTCAGACGGTGGGTTCGCTGCGTGGCTACCGGGCCAACAGACCGGCTTTGCACACAAGCCGGACGGGCTGACCCGGTGGCTCACGACCGTCGATCACAAGGATATCGGCATTCTCTACATCCTCTTTGGGATCGCTGCCGGCCTCTGGGGGGCGGTCGACGGGATGATGATTCGCGCCGAGATGTTTTCGCCGGCGTTGACGATCTGGGATGCCAACACCTACAACGCGGTGTTTACGATGCACGGTTTTACGATGCTGTTCTTTTTTGTAACGCCCGTTTTCTTCGGCTTTGCCAACTACTTCATCCCGATTCTGTTGGACGCAGAAGATATGGCGTTTCCGCGAATCAACGCCATCGCCTTCTGGCTGATTCCGATGGCGTTCATGCTCGCCCGTGCCGGACTGCTCACTGAGGTGTTGGGAAAGATGCTGCTGGCGGTTGGCGTCGACATTCCGGTGTTGTTGGCACTTGAACCGCCCACCTCGGGCTGGACGCTGTACGTCCCGCTTTCCTTACAGCTCGAAAACCCACAGATGGATCTCTTACTGTTAGGCTTACACCTCTCGGGAGTTGCGACGGTGATGGGCGCAATAAACATCGTCGTCACCATCTTCACGATGCGCGGCGAGAATGTCGGCTGGTCGAGACTCGATATCTTTTCGTGGACGCTACTGACGACCAGCGGCATTGTCATCTTCGCATTCCCGCTGCTCGGCAGTGCGCTGCTCATGCTGCTCGCGGATCGCAACCTTGGGACGGCCTTCTTTACCGCCGAGGGCGGACCGATTCTGTGGCAACACCTGTTTTGGTTCTTTGGGCATCCGGAGGTCTACATTCTCGTCTTACCGGCGTTCGGGCTGGTGAGCTATATTCTGCCGAAGTTTGCCGGCCGCAAGCTGTTCGGCTTCAAGTTCATTGTCTACTCGACGCTCGCCATCGGCGTGCTGTCGTTTGGCGTCTGGGCCCACCACATGTTTGCGACCGGCATCGATCCCAGACTGCGGTCGGCGTTTATGGCTGTCACGCTGGCGATTGCGGTGCCTTCAGCCGTGAAGGTGTTCAACTGGATCACGACGCTGTGGGGTGGCTCAATTCGACTGACCGCGCCGATGATTTTCTGTATCGGCGGCGTTGGCACCTTCATCATTGGCGGCGTCACGGGGATCTTTCTGGCGTCGATTCCAGTCGACCTCGTCCTGCATGACACCTACTACGTGGTTGGGCATTTCCATTTCATCGTGGTTGGCATTATCTCGTTTATGGCGTTTGCGGCGGGCTACTACTGGTTTCCCATCTTTACGGGTCGGATGTACAACCAGCAGGCCGCCAAAGCCCACGCCTACCTCACGATTGTCGGCGTGTTTACGACCTTTACCCCGCTGCTCGCGTTGGGCTATCTGGGACTCCCACGGCGTGAGGCGTCGTATCCCGCCGAGTTCGCCGTTCTCCAGCAACTGTCGACGTTCGGGGCCGTCCTGTTGATTATCGGCATCGGCATCTGGGCGCTCAACCTGTTTCAGTCGATGCGTGTCGGCCCGAAAGTGACGGATGCGGACGTCTGGGATCTCAAACGCACAAATCAGTTTTCGGCCGAATGGCAGTGGTTCGAAAAACGACTGGCCGAAAAGCGCGAGGCTGCGAGCGCCGACAACCCACCGGCCCAATCAGTCGACGGCCGTCCGGACGAATCAGACTGAGCCGAGGGCGCGATTCACGGCATCACGGACGTCGGCACGCCGAGAAACGGGATATCGGCTCTCAATACTGTTATTTGTCTGGGGTACTGAGGCTCAACGAATCAATGGACTCGTCATTTCGACCCACAGCGACCCGCCGGGCTCTGCTGGCGGGTGGTGTCACCGGCATCGCCGCATTGTCGGGCTGTGTGCGTCGGCTTCGAAACCTTTCAGGCCGCCAAGAGACCGACCCGGCCGCTCTGGAGATCAAAACCCCACTCTCGGATAACGATCCGTTTGCCAGCCGGATTGCCTCTCATCTCTCGGAGAGTTTCGCCGCCGCCGGCATCGAGGCCAGAGTCGTCCCGAGCGACTGGGAATCTCTGTACCAAGAGGTCCTCTTTGGGAACGATTTCGACATCTATGTCAGCCAGCTTCCACAGTCGTTCGATCCTGACCCGGATGTGCTGTATCCACTGTTGCACTCGCGGTTCAGTGCCGAAGCCGGCTGGCAGAACCCTTTTGGATTCACTGACCTCGATGTCGATTCGCTGTTAGACCGCCAGCGCAAGACGAGCGACTCACGCGAGCAGTCGGTCGACGAACTTCAAACACAGATTGCAAACAACCAGCCGGTCGTCCCGGTCTGTCTGCCCGAGTTGCGCAGAGTGGCCAGAACCAACCGATTTAGCGGCTGGGACGCTGCGTTCGCCGAGTTTCCATACGGCCTGTTGAGACTGACCGCTGAGGATGCCACGAGCCTCACAGTTGCTGTGACCGACGGGCGCATCACCGCCAACCGAAACCCGTTGTCAGCAATGCATCATCGACCCCAGTCGCTGCTCAAACTCCTGTATGAGCCGCTGGTCGTCGACACCGGGCATCGTCGGCTCCCGTGGCTGGCAGACGAGATCGAATGGGATGATGATCCGCTCGCTGTGAGTATTACTCTCCGAACAGATCTCTCGTGGCACGACGGCGAGTCGCTCACCGCCGACGATGTCGCCTTTAGCTACCGATTGGTGGCCGACAGTTCGTCTGGAGACGCAGAGAACCCGATTCCGGCGCCCCGATTCCGTGGTCCCTCGACGCTCATCGAGGAGATCACCGTCGAGAGTGCGCGTCGACTGACTGTCGAGTTTATCGAGACACACCAGTCGGTCGCCGAACAGTTGCTGGCAGTCCCAATTCTTCCGGAACATATCTGGGAGGACTACACCAGCTCCGTCTCAATCGCTGGTATCGAGATTGACCGCGAAAGCACTGAGGCAATCATCACCGACAACACCGAAACCGTCGGCAGCGGGCCCTTCGAGTTCAGTGAAGCCGACGCCGGCACCGAACTCGTTGTCTCACGGTTCGATGATCACTTTCTGCGCTCGACCGACGACGACCGGCTGGCCGACTTCCATGGCGGCCCGAGTTTCGAAGAACTCACCGTTATCAACCTCTCGCACGTTGCAGCCGTCGAATTGGTCCAAGCCGGCGAAGCCGATGCGACCGTCTCACCGATTGCACCGACAAGCGTCGACGAACTGGCCGACAACCCGGAGGTTACGACTTTCAGCCACCGCTCGAATTCGCTCTACCACCTCGGGTTCAACACACGACGCAGCCCGCTTTCGAACCCCAACTTCCGGCAACTGGTCGCCCGGCTTGTCGACAAATCATACCTCGCCGAGACCGTCTTCGATGGCTTTGGCGAGCCCGTCGCCAGCCCGCTTGCGGGGACCGACTGGCTGGCTGACGACCTCGAATGGCGCGGCCCGCATGATCCCGTCGTCCCGTTCTTAGGCCGCGAGGGAACCGTCGACGACGAGGCCGCCCGCGAGGCGTTCGGTGAGGCTGGCTATCGGTACAACGAAGACGGCGAGTTGCTGTTGCCAGATGTCTGATCGCTCCAACAAGCATTTACCGGTTGGTTGCATTCACATAGTGAAATGAACCGTCGTACGCTTCTGGCCGGAACCGCTGCAGCCGGTATTGCCGGGCTCTCTGGCTGTCTGGGTGGGGCACTGAACACGCTGACGAGCCTTGAGTCGACCCCTGCGTCGGTCGACGCTTCAGCCCTAGAGTCGACTGGCTACGGGCTGGTCGGCATCGAAGAAATCGTCACCGAAGAGGATGTTCCGCTCCAATCGGAGCCGATTGTCGTCACCAGCCATCTCACCGAGTACGAGAAATCGATCGGCCTTGAGGGGTTTTCCGAACAGGCAACTGCTCTGTTTTCGATTCTCTCAACGCCGAAAATCGAGATCGCCGGCCGGACATTCAATCCGGTCGCCGATATGTCGAGTGAGGAACTCGTCGAACTGATCGCCGACAACTACGACGAAATCGATGACCTCGAACAGGAACGCGACGACTCGGTGACGGTCTTAGAGCAGTCTGTGACGAAAACCCAATTCGTCGCCGAGGCCAGCCTCAATGGGATGCCGATCGATCTGAACATCCATGTAAGTGAGGCTGTCGACCGCGGTGACGATCTGTTGGTAATGATCGGTGTCTACCCGCAACTCCTTGCATCCGAAGAGTCGCCGAACATCCGGCTGCTCACCGAGGAAGTCACTGACGAGGCTGCCTCCGAGGACGATGCTGAGCCAGCAGATTCCGAAGACGACGATGCCTCAACTGAGAACGAGTCCGACGAACCGACCGCAGATGATGACGACTTCGATGAAGACGATTTCGACGAAGACGACTTCGACGAGGATGATCTCGACGAAGAAGACCTCGATGAGTTACTTGGATTGATCTGAGTTTCGGGCCACCTAGTCGGCGTTATTCTGTCTTTTCGACATCGCCGCCGAGTTCTCCGAGCAACTCGAAGAAGTTCGGAAACGAGATGTCGACGTGGCCGGCTCCCCGAACAGTGGTCGTTCCCTCGGCGACCAGTCCAGCCACCGACAGTGACATGATAATTCGGTGGTCGTGATAGCCGTCGACCGTCGCTCCCGAAAGCGTCGACTCACCGCCGTGGATCGTCAGCGTGTCGTGTCCTTCGGTGACTGAGACGCCCATCTTTTCGAGTTCAGTCGCCATCGCGCTCACACGGTCGGTCTCTTTGTACCGGACGTGCTCGCAGTTTTCGATCACGGTATCGCCATCTGCAACCGCACCGAGCACTGCGATCGTGGGCAACAAGTCGGGCGTATCGCCGACGTCGACGGTCGTGCCAGTCAGTGCTGACTGCGAGACGGTGATCTCGCCGGCTTCACGGTCCCACTCGATGGTGGCGTCCATCGCTGCCAGGATGTCGACAATCGCGCTGTCGCCCTGAGCACTCGGCTGGGCTCCTTCGACGACAACCTCTCGGCGCTCGTCTGCGGCAATCGCCCCCGCCGCCAGCAGATACGAGATCGATGAGAAGTCGCCGGGGACGTGGTACTCACCATCCTCGGGGGCGTACGTCTGGCCGCCCTCGACGACAAAGCCATCCGCGCCCGCAGAGCGAACCCCGCCCGCTCCGCTCGCACCGACTGGTTCGGCGTCGACGCCGAACGCCTCCAAGACTTCGAGCGTGATGTCGACGTAGGGTGCCGATTTGAGCTCGGTTGTCAGATTCAACTCGATGCCGTTCTCGGTGACCGCACCAGCCATCAACAGTGCCGAAATGTACTGTGAGGAGACGTCGCCGGGGAGGTCGACCTCGCCGCCTGAGAGGGGACCTTCGATGACGAGTGGGGCTTGACCGTTGCTGCGAGTGCTTTCGGCCCGCACGCCGAGCGCGCCGAGTGCATCGAGGAGTGGACCCTGTGGCCGCGAGCGCAGCGACGAATCGCCGGTGAGCACGGTCGCACCGTCGGCCAGTGCGGCCGTCGCAGTCACGAGTCGCATCGTCGTCCCGCTGTTGGCACAGTCGATCACATCGTCAGGAACCTCCGGAACTCCATCGAAGCCGCTGATTTCGAGTGCGTCGACCTCGCGTACGCTGCCGCCGAACCCCTCGACTGCGCGCTGGGTGGCCCGCGGGTCCGCACTGTTGAGTGGGTCGTAGACGGTCGCACCCTCGCTGTATCCCGCAGCGAGAATTGCTCGGTGGGTGTAGCTTTTCGATGGCGGCGCGCGGGCACGCCCCGCGACTGTCGACTCTGAGATGTGTGCGTCCATACTCCGAAAAACGAGTCAAAGGCTATCAGAATACCGAAGCCGTCCCGGCTACTGGGCGGTATCGTCTGTCGCTGTGCCATCAGCAAACGGGTCTTTTATATTTGGATCGTCGGCCGAGTCGCTGGCGTCGTCCGGGGTCTCCGTCTCCTCCGACTTGTCGCTGGGCTCGTTTTCGGCCCGCTCGCCCGTCTCGCCTGTCTCGCCGTCTGATGGTTCCTCGCTACTGCCAACTGATTCCCCACTGCCGTCGACTGGCTCCTCGCTGCTGTCGACTGAGTCGTCACTCTCATCAACAGAGTCGTCTGCGGTCGATTCTGCTTCAGTGATCAAATCTATCGGATCGACCGGTTCTTTCTCACTAAACCGAAAGCCGTGCTCGTCGAGTTCCTCATCAGTGTCGTCGCTGTTGGCGGTCTCGTGTTCGCCGTCCACAGTCGACGTCGCTTTGTTTTCTGCTGATTGTTCGTCGGAAACCGCAGCATCCGCTGTGGATTGGTCAGCCGACGCAGCCACTGTCTGGCCGGTCTGAAACGCGAGCGCCCGCTGTTGGAGCTGTTCAATTCGGGGCACATCTGTGACGTTCGACAGCAACACGGTTGCGGTCACGGCTGTCGCCTCCGTGTCGGGTTCGTCGCCGGCCAGAATCTCGACGGTGCCCGTTTTGTCTTCAAGTAGCGACCGTCCCGTCTCGAAGCCCTTTCGCGAGAGCTCTCTGGGCGGCCCAGATAGAATGAGCAGCACCCGGTCGGCCGTCGAAATCTCACACGGCAGCGTGAGCTTCGAGTCGACGGCTCGCTCGACGAGTTTTTTGATCGTCGTCGCGTCAGTCTGGGCTTCAGGCTCGTGGTTCGTTACTCCGAGCAGTTTGCGGAGTTTGTCAAGCCAGCCATCGGGTTCTATCGAGAGTTCGGTCTGGACGTAGCCAATCGTCGATAATCCACCGACTGCAAGAGTTCGACTGATGTCGTTGGGGTCCATTCGTAGCTCCGAAAGCGGGAGGCCCTCGCGTTCGCCAGCGCCGAACAGCGAGACAATGCGGGTTGCGACCGCCTCGTTGACCGCCTCGTACGTCTCGTCGGTGTGCCACACTTCGTTGTCGACCGGTAACACGCCATCAGCCATCGGCACGAGCGTCCGAATCGCGCGGGCAGCACTCCATGCGCGCTGGTCGGATTCATCGGCAGACGGCAACACCCCGAGCACGTAGATCGGAATTTCATAGATCGAGGCGAGCTCTTCGAGCAACACCGAACTGACTCCACAGCCGGTCCCGCCGCCGAGTCCGGCGACGATCATCGCCGCATCCACCTCGGTGTCGTCGATGTCGTCGAGCGCGCGCCGGAGTTCCGGGAGATCCTCGCGGGCGACGGCTGCTCCCAACTCTGGATCACCTGCAACACCCTCCCGTCGGTCGACTACATCGGCCTCACTGCGGTCGGCGTCGGTGCCATCGTCGACCGCTGGTTCAGGTTGATACACTTCGGGGTGCGTATCGCCAATCAGCACCTGTCGGCTCTCGTCGATGTGCTCGACTGCATCGAACGTTGTGGGCGTGGTGTTGACTGCCAGTACGTTGCCGTTGCTGAGCAAATGGGTCGGTCCTTCGGCTCCATGCAGGCGGTCGACGAGCCGGACGCCAGCGTTGCCGACACCGAGCAACGCGAGTTTCATCCGCCCAACTCCACCGTCCAGCGTGCGGCCGGCTTAGACGATCGGGTCGAGTTCATTGTCATCGTCGGTGATCAGCGATGTGATCTCCTCTTGGCGGACCGCATCCAACTCTCGAATCTTGTTTTGGGCGTCGACGGCCTGATTCTGTATCTCTTTGATTCGAGGCGCATCAGTCACATTCGAGAGCAAGACGACTGCTGCCAGCGTATCCGAACTCTCTCGTGGGTCGTCACCAGCCAGCACTTCGACGGTGTCGGCCTCCTGTTCGAGCCACTCTCGTGAGGATTCGATTCCTTTTCGCGAGATCATCGACGAGGGGCCAGCAAACACGATCAGCGCGCGATCCGCGCTCGAAACCTCACACGGTATTGTTAGTCGGGAGTTAACCGCCCGACGGACCAGTCCCTTGATTTTGGCTGCGTCCATCGAGTTGACCTCGTCGTCTTTGTTTTTGGATTTGTACTTCGATAACAGCCCATCGGCTTTTTCCAGGTCGGTCGACGCATAGCCAATCGAGGAGACGCCGCCGGTATCGAGGGTGCGCATGATATCGCTTGAGTCCATCGCGTTCTCGCCGACCTCGCTGCCGTCGACCTCGCCTGCGGCAAGCAGGGTGACAATCCGTGTGGCGAGTTCGCGGTTCATCTCTTCGTAGCCTTCTTCGACCGTCTGGCCGCGCGAACGCCAGGCGTCGTTATCGAACGCGATGAAGTTGTCGACTTTCGTGACGAACGACTGCAGCGAGCGGGCTGCGTTCAGTGCAGGTCGACCACCTTCGTACTCGCCGGGCAGCACGCCGAGCCCGTAGATGGGTTCGTCGTACATCTTCTGAAGTTCGTCGATCACGACGGGACCGGCTCCGCTGCCGGTGCCGCCGCCCAGCCCGGCGGCAACTAATATCGCGTCGACTTCGTGGATTTCGACGTCATCGAACACGCGCCGAATTTCGTCGATATCGTTTTTAGCGACCTCCGCGCCAACTTCACCATCGCCGCCGACGCCGTGGCCCTTGGCTTTCTGGTGGGTATCGCCGATCAGCACCCGGCGGTCTTTGGGGACGTATTTGGGTTTTGCCAGATCCGTCCGGGCGGTGTTGATCACCAGCACGTGTCGACACAGATCCCGGCCAGTCTGCTGTTCGAACTCTAGCATCCGGTCGATAAGTTTGCTGCCGGCGTTGCCGACACCAATGGTTGCGAGTTTCATGTCTATAGTCTCCGAATGGCGACGTTCAGGGTTGGTGACTGAAATACTTCCCGCTGCAACTGATAGGATCTGGGCCGCTGAACTGGGGACATAATGCTGTCCGATTGTTACAAACCGGCACATATGAAGCTGTGTCAGACACACCATCACCCACTGACACGAGACGGACGCTTGGCGATTAAAGTCGGTGAGGCGAAATGCTTTGGGGTGTCTCGACAATAGGCTGTATGGACCCGGATCTCTCCCGACTCGATACGCATCTCGATACGCTGGGCGTTGATGGCTATCTCCTTGATGCTGACAGCAGCGACGCCACCCAGCGATATCTCTCCGGGTTCGACGCTCCCGATCCGTTTATGACGTGTTATACCCCAAACGAGCTCTCAGTGCTTGTTTCGGGCCTAGAGTTCGGCCGTGCAAAAACCGAAAGCCGCGCCGGCCGCATCCGACGCCCCGTAGCCTACGACAAACGCGAGTTAGTCGACGCCTACGGCCGTACCGAAGCCACCCATCGCATCAATGCTGCGTTTCTGGCCGACTGCGGTGTCGAGCGCGTCGCGATCCCAGAACGGTTCCCTGTCGGGACCGCCGATGGTCTCCGCAAGCAAGGCGTTGAG
>Ga0207421_10003677_pt1 | contig 18133 bp, 26 predicted proteins | sample SodLakKL_010_SED_4_FD_187542 | JGI IMG/M metagenome (GOLD analysis project Ga0207421, IMG submission 187542) | Alkaline sediment microbial communities from Lake Tanatar, Kulunda Steppe, Russia - 8KL_010_SED (SPAdes) (version 2) | ecosystem: Environmental > Aquatic > Non-marine Saline and... | reverse complement strand
GGCGAAATTTTATGAAATGGATTCCGCAAGAATCGCAGCTACGCGAGGATAACAAACTCCATAAGGTTACTGTACTCAAAAATGGTAACTCGTATACGTTAAGCTGGAACGGTAGAACAAAGGTGTTTCGTGGGAACAAGGAGTCATTTATTAAGTTTATAAAACGATTAAAGGTAAAAGATACAGATAGTTCTCCTAAGTCGGCTCGAAAGAAAACCTATAGTCAAATAGCTGATGAACTGGACAATCAAACGTCTATATCGGTGTACGTATGGGGATATATGCTTAATCGGTTTCCCAGCAATCATTATGAGGGTTAGATTATGAGCGTAGAGTTTGATTATGACAGGCTGTATGAGCTTTTTCCGTTTATGAAAGAGCATGTAAATTCTGCAAGTAAGAAAGATCGGTGGCTTCTGTTTCTATCGGGGTCAGGTAATTATGACCTTGACCCTGGACTGATTCATAGTTCAAATGAAAAGCGAAAAGTGCTTGACACTATAGCTAAGATAGTTAATAGTATGGATTCACGGCAGGCAGACATTTTTCGAAAAGACTATGAGTTTGTTGTGTATGATTCATATAGCCCTGATTATGTAGAGATTCGTAAAGAGGCTTTTAAAAAGCCTTTGAGACGAAAGACATATCGAAAGATACTTGAGGAGGTATAGAATATGGTTTCACCATATGTGAAGAAAATAAGCAAAGAAACAGGTAGGGATATTGATGAGATAAATGAACTCTGGGCTAAGTCTAAGGCCGCAATTAGCGAAAAAGTCGGTAAGGATGAAGAGGATTTCAGTAAGGCTGATTTTGAGAGCACAGAGGAATATCTTTACTCAATGCTCGGTCTTAACGAATATACAACCGACCCGTCTAAATTCTTACGGTCTGATAAGAGTGCAAAAGAGTTTATCGAGACTACGGTGAGTGGTAATTTTAAGGGATCGATTAATCCCGATGACGGCGGTATAGTTCCACCAGAGGATGAAGAAGAGGAATCAGATGAAGATGAAGAAGAATATGGTCCTACATTCACTACTTCGAATCGGCCTATAAGTAAAGGAAAATCTGAATCATCAGTAACTCTTTCACAGGAGGAAGCAAGTTCAGTTGATTCGCTAAATGATGAACAATTTGGATCAGAAATTGATAAGATGATCGAGTCTGTGGAAAAAGAGGACTAAGATATTTGCTCTAAGGGGTTCAAAACAGTATTGACAACCTTTAAGAAATCTGTAACTATATAAGTATGAAGTTAGTAAAGATTGGTCAGGCAGCAAAAATGCTCGGAGTAACCCCAGAGACTTTAAGAGTTTGGGATAAGACGGGTGAGCAAGAATTGGCGGAAGATGTGTTGGAAATCATTACAGTCTTTTCAGCGAAGCTGTATGGAAGTCGTAGTAAAAAACATAGGGAAGTAATGGAGACAGTGAGGAATGCTGTTAGCTCATAAAATTGAATTACAACCAAATAATGAGCAGACAACTTACTTTCTTAAAGCCTCCGGCGTTGCTCGAAAGGCATACAACTGGGCACTTCAGGAGTGGGAACGGCAATATCAAAATGGTGAAAAGCCTAGTGAAGCAGCGTTGCGTAAGCAACTCAATAGCATAAAGAGAGAGGAATTTCCTTTTATGCTGGAGGTAACAAAAGCGGCACCGCAGGAGTCGATCAAGCAACTAGGGGATGCATTTAAGCACTTCTTTCGGCGTGTAAAAAATGGAGAAACGCCGGGGTATCCTCGGTTTAAGAAGAGAGGGGTACATGACTCATTTGTTGCCACGAATGGCCCCCCAGAGAAAGGAGCAGACGCCGCTCAAGTAGATGGAAGAAAAATTAAATTACCTATAATTGGTTGGGTTCGAATGCAAGAGCGTGTTCGATTTTCCGGACAAATAAAGCAGGTTACAGTTTCACGTACCGCAGATAAGTGGTTTGCATCAATACTTATTGATACTGATGCTCTACCCCATGAGCGCAAAAACCACGGCTCAGTTGGAGTAGACTTAGGTATAAATAAGCTAGCAGTCTTATCAGATGGCACTGAAATTGAGGGGCCTAAAGCCTACAAAAACCTGCTGCGGAAGCTCAGAAAATTGAACAAAGCTCTGGCTCGATCTAAGCGATTTAGAAATAATAAAGGATACATGGAGGATTCAGCAAACAGAAAGAAAGTTAAAGCTAAACTTGCAAAGCTCCATAAGCGAATAGCCGACATTCGTCGAGATTCACTTCACAAGGCCACAACATATATCGTGTTGAACTATGATGTCATAGGTATCGAAGACCTAAATGTCCGTGGGATGGTCAAAAATAGACGGCTATCACGATCAATTATGGATCAAGGCTTTGGAGAGTTTCGTGAACAATTGACCTACAAAGCAAAAAGGTACAATAGTCAACTTTTTGTTGCTGACCGATGGTTCCCCTCATCTAAGATGTGTTCATCCTGCGGGGCCATAAAGCCAACCCTCTCATTAGCAGAGCGGACGTATCGATGTGATTGTGGTAATGAGATTGATCGTGACTTAAACGCCGCGATCAATCTAAAAACCTTCGCGGCGAGTTTCGCCGAGAAGCAAAACGCCTGTGGAGAAATCAGCACTGGCGCTATTTCGGTAGCGTGAAACTGACTCTACGAAGCAGGAAGAAATCAGATACTATCAGATAGTATCAAGCGTTTCAGAACGGAGTAATTTATGGATGAAGGAAGAGTTAAGGAATACATGGATTTTGTACAATCCATTCAGCAAAAAGTTAATTCAGTTGGCAGTCTGGTTTCAGGCAATGAGGAAGTAACACCGTTTGCGGTTAATCGAGCATTAGCACTGTACTACAACACCAATCTTGAGCTTATACGCATGTATGAGGAACAAAAGGTTAGGCATCTTGACATTCAAAACGACTTTGAGCAGTGGTATGATGAAAAGTTTGAAGAATGTAGAGATGAAATTATGAACATGTATGAGAATGTAGGGGGGAAGTCTGTTAAACCGGCAGCGAAGGAATACGATACGAGGGTAAAGACAAAGTATTCAGCTGAGTATAACCGTCGTAAGAAGGCGTTAGACGTTGCTGAGAGCCGTGTGAGCTATCTTCGAAAGCTTTTTGAGATACTTAAGCGGTATGATACGATTTTAACCACAATTTCATATAATATGCGTAGTGAACTGAAATCTCTTAGTATAGAGAAAAGAGCCAATACCGATCCTGAAAAAAACAGGGTTAGAAGGGGCTTTCCTTCTCGTGAAGAAATACCTGACTTTCCCAGCGATATGTAACTATTAAAAATGTAATGTCAATACGAGATTCTATAAACAAGAAAAGCGATAAGATACTACGGCGGCTATCGGATACTCGTATTCAATCTTTAGGAAGAGAAGTTCCTGTAGTTCGAGTTAGAGTAGAGCGGGATATGTATAACGATCAAAGATATACTCCTGTTCTATCTGATAGGCCACACGTAATTCTTCATTTTCCTATGGGTATACCTATAGATCGGTATCGGCAAAATAGTGAAAGTGTAGAGCATGATGAAAGTAGAGTATTCATGTTCGATATTCTTCCCGTTGAACTATATACGAAATGGGAAGATAAGGTAGAGAAAGGAGATTTCTTAGTGTATTCCGTGTATGATGAGAATGAGGATGAAATTCCAATACTTCTTAGAGTAGCAGAGACACTGGGAAGCTTTAAATATACGATGGTATGGAAGAAACAGCAATGTGCTCCATACAATGGTGAACTTATGCCGGACGTTATGTCGGCATTTGAGAACCTAGAAATTTAGGAAACTATTTTAAGCATATGGAGGTAAGATATGCGAGTAGAAAAGAGAAAAAACGTTCAATCTCGGAAACCGGGTGGTCGTAAGGTACGTGAATCTAGGGAGAAGCTCACAGAAACTGTAACAGTATCTGATGACTTCAAGATTCCAGGTACAAACTACGTGATCGAAGAGGGCGATGTTATTGATATCTTTGAGGTTGAGAAAGGCTCAAAGAAGAAAAGCACCCGTAAGTAAAAGTATAGAATAACCTTGGCTGAGGGTCTTTTGGAGTTCTCCCCCTTCATACACTTAACCCCTCCCCTCCATTATGACCTTCAGCCTTTTTTCTAACTATTAACATATGGACACTTCTGGAAATCACGTAAAGAAAAGGTTAGGACTTGACAATCTCCCCTTTGTAAAGATAGCTAGGCTTATAGGCTATTCAATATCCATATACCTTATATTTTACGATACTCGAAGGCCACATATACCTCTCACTACGAGAAGAATTTTAAAAGCGCCTATGCCTACTATGGCATACCGGTATCCTTTTAAGAGAAGGCCACCTATGACCCCTCCAAGGGATATTGAAGATTGGAATGGTGAGCATAAAAACGCTCTCTTTTTCTCTATCGACTTAGCTGGTTATCTCGGAGATGAAAAAGAGCTTACTCGTATTATGGACTCTTCTATGAAGGTTACCGGCAGGCTGCAGGAGTTTGTTACTTTGTCCGACTTAAAAAGTCCAGACTCTTCCTCTGATATGACAAAGAGATTTAGTAGGGAAAGGAGAGGATTGGTAGGCGGGGAAAATATTGTAGCAACTCTTGTTGATGTGGTTATTGATGAAGGAGATAAATCAGTTACTTTTCAGTTCCTTACCGATGTAACTCCTAAGTATCCCCCTGATTATGAGTATCAGGAAATTGACCCAGAAAATAACTTTAGGTTACAGCGTAATCCTAGTAAGTCTTACGAACTTCAAATAAAGATTCTTGACTTCTTTGACTGGCTAGATACTAGGCCGGAAGATGCTGGAGTTATTACACAAAAAGAGATAAAGGAAATACTCGAAGCTTCATATATACAAGTATTCAATACTTCCCCAGCATGGCACTGGCAGTCTCATAATTGGAATCTTAGTCAAGTTGATGCTTCTATTCATCCTACTAGTATAGCACCTGAGTTTTGGAACCAGTCTCATTTGCATGGAGAAGATGCGTTTTTGGATAAACATCTTTATGGATTATTTCGTCAGATATCGTTTTTTGAACAACAAATGGCGAGTATGTTATCTTCTAAACTTCGACAGAGGGACTTAATATAGTGATGGTCTATCGATACAAGCTTAAGGATAACAAACATAACAAGGGAATTCAAGGTAGGACGATCAATCAGGTTAAGCTTTTTAAGAACAGGTGGCTTGTATCAGAAACTCCAATAAACTTTCGAACCTTTGAGCATATGATAGAATCAGAAGAGGCTGAAGATTCAAGTCAATTTCATGAGAAGGACGAATACGAGCAAAGAGAGCCTATAGAGCATACATGGTTTCAGTCTAGTGAGTATGATGAGGCAGGCGTTATGAATGCCATAAGTAAAATCACTGAGGAAGAAAGGGAAGTTGAAGAGACTGACTATGAAGATGAGGATATTGCGGAGGCTAAAGAAGAAAAAGAAATGTTGGACATGCTTTATGAGGAGCTGTATCAGACTGCTATTAGCCACGGGTTTCTTGAAGATGAGATTGATCTTTTCAGTGAAAGTGAGGATACACTTAAGTATCTCTTACTGTTAGAAACGGAGGTAGAAGAAGATGAAGGAAGTGTTTAAGGCAATATGGAGTTACATTTGGGATTTTCTCAAAAGAGTCGGTTCGATCATAGTAGCTATAGGTGGGTTGGCGTTACTTGTGTATGCCGCCTTTAGTAAACCTAAGAAAGAGAATAAGAAATTGAAGCAGGCGAAAAAGGATACCGAGAAGTCTAAAAAAGAACTGGACGATGCAGAGGAAGATTTGCAATCGACGATGGACTCCACTTCTAAAAAGGTAGATAGCGCTAAAGAGCGGCACGAAGATAGGAAGAAACAAGCTTCTAAGTATGGGCTAATGGTCGCTATGTTTCTACTTGTAGGAATGCCGGTACAGGGTCAGACTACCTTTGAAATAGACACTCATTACGGTAGTGAGGAAATAACAGTTCCTGAAAGCATATCTATGGAGGAAGCGGTTCAGGACTTTGCTAGGCTTTACTTGGAAGAGCGGCATGATTTTGAGGAAGTACAGGAATCCTATGAAGAACTGAGAGAGGAAATACAGGTTTATCGAGATAGAGTGTCTAACCTTAGAGAATCTTATTCAAGGCTGGAGGATGAATACGAAAAAGCGCTTTCTCCTGAGTTTCTTCAACCTAACGTGATAGCCTCTATTGCATATAATCCCTTTCAAGGTACCACAAGGGGAACAGTAGGCGCAGGCGCAACTATTAAAGAACAGTATTCAATAAGTCCGTTTGTTTCAATAGGTAGGACATTAAACATAGGGCTTCAACTAGGATTAACTTGGTAACTTATGGCAAACACTACAACTGCAGGTATATTCGACAGTAGATACTTTCAACTTGGCAACTTTCGTAATGTCATTCATGCATGTAACCTTACTATAATAGATCATTTTGCAGATCAACTTTTTGGTGGAGACGCGGATAGGATAATTTACTCTACCTCAGATTATGCGTTTCGTAGACGTATAGAAATGCAAAGCGGAGAAGATCGGTATCGTTCCAATAACTTGAACCTTCCTTTTATGAACTTTTCGGTAGCTCCCAACGGAATTAAGAACGGAGGGGATCGTAGTTGGTGGAATCATTCTCTCAATTATGATGGAATTTATGTTCCTGAATTGGGTAAGAAAATGAGAATGAACCCTATTCAGATACAGTATGATAGCACGCTTTATGTTAAGGAAGAAATCGATGCTATGTTTGCATTTTCCAACATACTATGGGATGACTCGAACGAGACTACTCTGAAGCCTTCTCTTACTATAGATGGATTTGATGTAGAGAACATCGGGGTATTGGGCTATAACATTTCATACAATACTCAGTACAACGAAAGTGACTGGCTAGAAAGAAATAAAATTAGAGCGCTTGAGCTTGATATGAGCCTTCAAACATGGATGATACAGGATAAGACTGAAGGATTTGGTATTTCGAAGAAATTCATACTCAATTTGGAGCAAAAGCACCCGCATACAAATAATACCTATTTACGAGAGATATTTGAATACGTAGCCGGTGAAGATGATGAGCCGGTGGAAACTTAAAAGGGTAGTTTTTGGTGAGAAGGCAACTATTAAAAACGTATAGTTCATTAAGCTGTAAAAACCAAACTGCTTAATAATACAAAACTATATGATCGGAGGACTGCGACGATTACAGACGTGGAGAAGAGGTAAGACCTAGAGAGCTATCTTTTGATAATTTTCAAGGCATTTTCTGTGAAGCGTTGATTCCTATTATGGGATAGCAGTATTAAAACAAAGGGTAGTTTTTGGTGAGAAGGCAACTATTAAAACTGAAAGTTAATGAGGATATATAACTTAAACAGAGAGAGGAAATAATTTATGGCAACTTTTGATTCATGGAGATTACAGGTAAACTTTGAGAACCGCACTGGTAGAACTATTCCAGGTGAAGGCGTAGTAGGTGGTACAGTAGTACGATCTCATAGAGGGCTTAACCGACCTATTCGATTCGGCACAGGGGAAACCCGTAGGATGCTAAATCTTCTGGGGGCACCAACTCCAGAAAGACCAGACGTAATTGAAGCGATAACTTTTAATGAAAGCTTTCCACTTTGGGTACAGGCTCCGGCTGGTGCTAATGCCCGTCATGGTGGAGTACACGTAACTAAGGACGGCGTAGAGCCGTTTGTAGGTGGAATTGATAATGGTGGAGTACCGGATGGATATGCTGAATGGCCTATCTATGAAGAAGTAGCTACCGGAGACGGAACTGAGACTAACTTCAGTCTTACTACTTCAGAATATGATTACTATGTAGAACAATCGATTCGAGTATACATAAACGGAGAAGAAGTAGCTGAATCAATCACCACTTCTGATTCGGGAACTACTGAATCGGTAGATAATGATCTAGGTAGTGGTACTTTTGATTATTCGGACGGTAGCTTTAACTTTACTTTTGAAGCTGCTCCAGCTAAAGGAGACACAATCGAGGTATTCTATAAGGCAGACTACACCGATCATGTATATTTTTCACTAGTAGCCGCCGGACCACAGGATGATGTTCTTGGGGTAAACGTAGAATATGATGAGGATGATGATGCATTCGAAGTAGACCTTCAACTAAAGGGTCGCAGGGGTAACTTTAACCCGGTGGAAGGAAGCCCGTGGGATGTGAGTCTTGATCAAGATGCAGTCGATTCTGCTGATCAATCTATCTATATTGAAAATGTATTTGACCCCGATGATAATGACTGGGTAATTCCGGTTGTAAATAGTGCTCTTTATAAAGATGAAGGAATTACCACTCCCTTTACCGACACTACTTCTTTAGTAGAGTTTGACGGTGGACATCGTGGCGATATGCCACAAGATAGCGATCTTACCACCGCTTATCAAGAATTCCACAAAGCACGTAGCTATCCGATCAATATTTTCTTCGATCCAACTGCGGAAGCAGCTATAGTGGATGAGTATGATTCAATGAGAGGTAATTCTCATAAATACGAACGGTTTATCCTTCCCCTACCCAATGAGGATGTAGAAGATGCTATAACTTCAGCAGAAACTCTTGGGCTTGATAATCGTGGTCTTAGTCTTTATTGGAACTGGGGTAAGGTTCGAAACCGCTACAGTAGCCGAGGGAATGTATGGACTCCGCTTACCGGCAGAGTAGCAGTGAAACATGCAGAAATTATGGACGGTGCCTTTGGTGGTCTTGCTCCAGCATGGACGAATGATGGAAACGGATATGGTGGTACACTTCCTGCAGGCATTATTGAAATGGCATATGATCCTGATCAAACCCAGCAACAGAGCCTCTTTAATGCAGGGGTGAACGCAATTGTGGATCAGCCGGGACTGGGGATTATTCTCACAAGTGAACGAACCACTCAGAATGAGATTAATGATGATGCATATATAAGTCATAGTGGAGCTAAGGATTACGCAGTTAAGCAGATTCTTAATCAGGTTGTTCCTTATCAGCTTCTTAAGATGAATGATATTGCTCATAGGAATACGGTCACTAACCGTACAACTGCTATTCTTTCACCGATGACTACTCCTCCTACAAATGTACTGAGGGAGTTTGCCGTTAAGTGTGATGATGAGAATAACAATGATGACGTGCGTGCAAGGGAAGAATTTGTGCTAACGTGCGCCATTAAGGTTACGCCACAAAGCCGGTGGTTTGTGTTCAACGTAGTGAATACTGCACAGGGAGCAAGTGTTGAAGAAGCATCAGAAGTGTAGATAAAACACCCCGGTGAAAAGCCGGGGTGAACATACAACTATTAAACTAAGGAGAAGAGATAATGAAAATAATTAGAGAAGAAAATGATACACTCACTTTTGATTCAGGTGAAGATTTTAAGGACTTCCTTTGGGAAAGATTTAAAACTATAAATGATGAGTGGGCTCCTGGTTCAATACCATTCAGATTTAATAAGCTATACATTACCTACGAAAGTCTGAATATATCGTCAGTAAGCCCAGTGGAACTAGACCCAGATGGTACACGGCAGATGTATTGGTATTTAGAGGGTGATGAAAGTATTGGAGGTTATATCTCTATTCGAAGTATAGACAATGTAGAGGTTCGCATGGGTAGGAATAGAGTAAACGGGATAAAACTAAGAACCGGCCCGCTCGAATATACGTTCGGTCGTATGAGGTAAATAGATGAAATCTACAACTATTAAATCATGAAAGCAATTACAATTAAGCAAGAAACAAAAATTCCTGGCACTAATTATATATTGGAATCTGGAGACCGGATTACAATAAGGGAACAGGAAGATACCGAGGAAATAGTCAAAGACCTTATTGATACAAAATGGTCTACCGATGAGGATTCAGCGGGGAAGGCTATAAATCTTCTCAAAGGACTGGCATTCAGTGATGATGAAAAAGCAAAGCAGTTTATTAAGGATTTAGACGATCTTAAGTACTCTCGATGCAGAGGACTATAAAAGTTAGTAACTATTAATTATGGAGAAAGAATATGGCAATTGAAGAAATTTTTAAAGCGGGTGACGATGCATTATCCAATCATTTCCAGATAGGTATTGATCCTTTAAGTCTTTTCGGGCTTGACGCTAGGGTAAGAATTCGCACTACAGAAGTAGATATCCCCGAGCAATCGGTAGGAACCTACACAGTGGATTATAAATCACAGCGATTCACTAAGCCGAACGGGAAAATTGAGACTCCCAATGAAATGAGTTTCACTATCCGGCTTGATAAGTATTACACTCTTTATGAAGGGCTGTACGCATGGTGGGCGTTCATTAGTGATCCCGAAACCGGAGCTATGGCAGAAGATGTAGGCGCTATTGGAGGCGGTACTGATATTCGTACTGACCTTACAGTTACTCCGATTGACTCGAATGGAGTGATTACCAGTCGAGGATGGAAGTTTCATAAAGCATTTCCAACTAGTGTTCCCGGCCCAAGTTTCAGTCAGGAAAACGGTGATCCGATTACGCTGAGTATTACTATGAACTTTCTTAAGATGACACCACAACCGTAAGGGATAGATGAATGAAGAAGATTACTATAAGTGAAGAAACGAAAATACCTGGTACCGACTACGTGTTGGAAGTAGGGGATATTATCTCTATTCGAGAGGCAGCTAAATACTTTGGCTCTTTTGAAGGAATGAGCTACGCTGTAAAGATTGATGGAATTCCTAATGATTACTATTCCCTCCCTTTTGGCCGTAAAATAGATTATAGGAATAAAATTAAGGAATTCAAAGCAGATGCTAAATCAACCTATGTAGGCGCTAAAGGTGAGAGTACGATGAAAGCCGTTAAAAAATGGGTAAAAGAGATGGGTGTTTCCCAATTCTATGCTAGTTGGAAAAGCGATTCGAGGATGCATTCAGACGATTCCGTAGAAATTTTCTACAAGGAATAGCATATGCCGACACCTAAAGACGGAGAAAGCCAAGATGAATTTCATTCCCGCTGCATGAGTAAACTTGTAGGGGATGAAGGATATGATAGTGATCAAGCCAATGCTATATGTTATAAGTATTGGGAAAATAAAAATGAAAACAAGGGGATAAGAGATATGCGAACGATACGAATTAAGCAAGAAACCCCAATACCAGGAACGGATTATGTTCTTGAAGCCGGTGACAAGATTCAAGCGGTAATAGAAGAAGATTACGATTATGCACGCCCTATTATAAAACAGATAAATGAAATGCTTATGGACATAACTGGAGGTGGATATAAGGCGGGTGAAGTATTCGCTCATGTAATGTTTGAAAATATAGTTACCGGGAAAGGGAGTGATTTTATGAAAGGACTAATGAATGAACTTCAAGATATCCACAGGTAATAGAGATATGCGAACGATACGAATTAAGCAAGAAACCCCCATTCCAGGAACGGATTATGTTCTTGAGGCTGGGGATCGGATTCGAGTAAATCCATCAAAAGAAAAAGAACTTTCAGAAAAAGTAGTAGAAGTGTTAGACCGCGAACTGCCTTCTTTTACTGCTGGTAAAGAAATCGATTCTATGAAAAATGTAGAATCTTTAGCTTTATCGAGGGATGTAGGCATTTCTATAGACCCTAGAGGAGAGGGGGTTATTCTATATATCGCAGATCGTATAGAAGGTAAATCTTATAGGATTAGACTTTCTGATTCTGAAATGAGACTACTTAAACAATTTTAAATACTACGTAAGTGTAGAGTAAAAACGAAAACAAGGGGATAAGAGATATGCGAACGATACGAATTAAGCAAGAAACAAAAATACCCGGTACCAATTATGTGTTGGAAGCTGGAGATCGAATTAAGGTAGAGGCTTCCTTAACTCGGAAGAGTGCTCTTGAAATGGATAAGGACGATGGAGCTGTATACGTAGAATGGGATGATGAATCTGGTCAATATGGTGTGTTTGGAACCGAAAGCGGTTTTATGTATAAAGGATTTGGCGATGAAGATGATGCCGAGGATTGGGCTGAGAATTTTGCTCAGAATAATAGGATCGCAATGGAGAGTGTTTCGAGGAAAACCAGTAACCGAAAGCATCGAAAAATGAAAGAGGGTATTTCAGGTTCTATTGATTTTGCTATAGAAAAAGTATTGCAGGGAAGGGGGAGTGAAGAAAAGGGATATGGGCATTATTTCAAAGATTCAGATACTGGGAGAGAGTATGGAATACTCTATAACCCTAGAGAATTGACCCTTCAAGTAGAAGTTCCCGGACCGGAGGGGTCAAGCATGACCTTTTTTATTACTCAACTCATTTCTGAACCTATAATGAAAAGATTTGGGGAATAGACTTAAATGATACATAATAAAAAGGAGAAGAGATATGCGAACGATACGAATTAAGCAGGAGACCCCAATACCAGGAACTAACTATGTACTAGAGAAGGGAGATCGGATTGAAGTTCTCGAAGAACAAATAACCGATTCATCTTTGATTCAAGAAGATTTATTGGATGAAGAGAATATTGAAAAAGTGGCTGATGCCATTATAAAATCTCTTCGCAGTGGGCTTGAAGAGATACCTGTATCATTAGGATTTATCCCTAGTGATGATGGTGCGAAATTGCTAGTAAAGACTGCTATGAATATTAAACCAAAAGTTCATAAGAAAACAGGTAGATATCATAAAGATTCTGTAATAGTCGGAACTGAAAGAGATGGTAGTCTAAGAGCTTCCTCTATTGTTCCACCTCGTTGGAGCATAGTGTTTGATATTTGATAATGGATGCGAAATAAAAACGAAAACAAAAGGAGAAGAGATTTGCGAACGATACGAATTAAGCAAGAAACTTCAATTCCAGGAACGGATTATGTTCTTGAGGCTGGGGATCGGATTTCAATTGAATCTGGAGAAAAGGCTCCTTTAAAGGAAAGAGGGCTAAAAGAAAATTATCTTATATTCCATGACTTAATGAAAAATTATTCAGGGGAACCTTCTGATATAGGATTTTTGTTCGGTTCTGATTTAGGATTGTACACATGGGAATATTATAATGATGATGAGTTAAGAAATGAATTTTTTAGAGGGCTTAAAAAAGCTCTTCGAGACTATAAATAAAAGGAGAAAAAATTATGCGAACGATACGAATTAAGCAGGAGACCCCAATACCAGGAACGGATTATATTCTTGAGGCTGGGGACCGGATTCGAGTAAATCCTGCTAAGTCTAATAAGAAGAGGATTAAGAAAGAGTCTGCCCTTAATTGGATAGACATGGAAAGTATTCTTTTAAGCTATATTGAAGCTGTAGTGTGGACAGAAGAAGAGCGGTGGGAAGAAGAGAATCCTAATATTGATTTTAGGGACTTAAGTATGTGGGACCTTCCTGAAGAGACTGAGAAGGTAGCTCTTAATTATATAAAAACGTTTATTCGTGCTGTAGAAAAAGAAGGAGTCGACTTCCTTAATGATCTTCCACAAGTAGTGAACAGGCATAATCTAGAAGAAATGATAGGGCATGACTTGTGGCTAACTCAGAATGGTCATGGTGTTGGGTTTAGTGACCGCGACTATAACGGATATGAAGATACTCTTTATCGAGTTGCTAGCGGTATGGGGGAAGTCTACGCCGAAATAGGGGATGATGGAAAACTGTATATTTCTTAAAAGGGAACACTATGAAAACGAGAAAGCGAAAGCCTATGGAAAAAGAATCACGAAATCAAGACGACCGGCCAAGGAATCCCAAGGTTTTAACCGTGAGATGAATTGGCCCTGCTGTTGACAAACCCTTCCGTTAATGTCAACTATTAAAGTATGGCAGTTGATCAATCAGGACTAATAGAAGAGTCGTTTCAGAATTCTGGAACGGCTCAATTAGCTAACCTTTGGGATTTCTACATAGACGGGTATGAGGATGTGAAGTTTCGAGTGCTTTCTTCCTCTCTGCCCTTTCCTAAGTTTACTCATTACACTCGCTCTACCGGAGAAAAGGTTTATCAGGGCTTAGAGCACATAGAGACTATCACTCTACAATTTAGGGAAGATGTGGATTGGACCGTATACACGTATTTCAAAGATTGGATGGACCTTATAATCAATGAGGATAGGGAGTTTTCCGCTTTGCAGGAAAACACTCCTAAAGGATCAGAAGATGACTTTATCCATCGAAATGGCACCCTTACCTTTTTCTCATCTGAAGATGAAGAAGATAAGATTGTAGAACTCACAGTAAAAGAATTTGCCCGTGGATTTGGTATGGGAGTATCTGCTTCAGAGGATGTAGTAAGTGGGTTTATGAAAAACTACGCTATAGAGAAACAGAGAAGCCGTGGGGTTACGAATAAGGTTCTTCAAAAGGAAATTATTCAAAACCTTTTCATTAGTGCTTTTCGTCGTACATGGTCTCAAATTACACGACAGATAAATACTCGATCTCTTGCTCTTGATCCACCGCCTACCACAAGAGCATATTCTTCAACCGTCCATCTACCGGAGATAAACTTCAAAAAGGTTGATTTTGGTAGACTGGAAAGAAGGCTTAAACCTAAGATAACAGAAGTAAGAAAGCAAAAGCTAAGAGAACGGGAAACAAAATCGTTTGTATTCCACAATATGAAGCCTCTTGGTATTCAGCCGCTGGACTTAGATTATACAAATGCTGAACCTGTGACCTTGAGTATTGACTTTGTAGTTGATACAATATCATCAAGTGAAGAGCAGAATTAAATATATAACCTTGGAGGGGAATAATGGCTAAAAAGAAAGATCGGTACGATCAGTATTCAAATATGGAACAGGAACAACTGTTCGAGGATAACTCAAAACCCAAGCCTCAAAGCGACGATGAGGTAGCTAAGGATGTGGATGAAGAAACTCAAACTTCAGCGCCCGCGTCCTATATTAAAGTTCAATTCGATAGCTTAGGTAAACTCAGTGCTCCACCTATCTTGCATTTTCGCAATTACACAATGGAAGAAGCCATTGAGATGGCGGACATGACACGAGAGAATGAAACCGAAGTAATTGTGCGTATTCTTAATAACTTAGTGTATGAAGATTTTGATTGTGGACTTCTTCATCCTAAAGAGGCTGAATACGCACTATTAAGCATTTATGCAAAGTGGTGGAATAATGTAATAGATGGTATGCCGTATTTCAAAGACGTTACTATTACCGATCCTGAACAACTTAGAAATAAATCAAATGTAGGGCGGGCAGTGTTACCTATTGAGAATATAGAGACTGCGCCTATTAAGTCAGACTTCGAGGAGCCTATAGAAATTGATCTTGGTGAACAGGGTAAGTATGGATTCATTCTCCCGCGCATGAACATGTACATACGCGCAAGGAACTTTGTACGGCGTAAGTACAGGAATCTTGATCGGTTCTATAGTGACTTTCGAATGAAGCTTCACAAGGAAGAAAAGAATCCGGGAGCGGTGGATATTGATCCAGAGATGGAGGATGAATATAGAGAACATGAACGGCAGAAACAGAAGGATGAACTTCGAGTACAACAAGCCCTGCACATTCAGTATGTAAATGGTGAAGAACTAGAAGATAACATCGAAACCCGATTGAAGGCTCTTAAAGAAGATGTTCCAGCTACCGCATGGAAAGCATTTCGAGCGGTAGAGAAAGAAAACATGTTTGGTGTTAAACCGGATGTGTCTTTCTTTGAGGAACAGAGTGGGGAATTCCTCACTAGGAGGTTTCGGTTTCGACTCTTGGATTATTTACCGTCCATGGACACTTAGCTCAATTCACAACATACTGATATTTCTTGAGTTCTGGAATGGGCAGGATGAAGCTTCATTGCTTACCCTACCTGCCCATTTTGTGAAAAAGAGGTTTTCACAGCTTAAGGATATGAAAAAGAGAAATCCTCAGCTTTTCACAGGAAATAAGTGTGCTTTAACCCGTACTAAAAAGTAAACTATTAAGTTATGTACAAGCGATTCAAGGTAAAAATCAAGCCAACTCAAGAACAAGTTGACCTTATTGAAAAAACTTTCGGCTGTACTCGTTTTATCTGGAATCAAATGCTTAATGAAAGACAAACTGTGTATGAAAGTCTAGGTAATAACAGAGAATCCTTGTACGCGCATAAATATCTTACAGAGAAAGACTATAAGCAACAGTATCTTTTCTTATCTGAAATATCATCATATGCTTTACAGTCCACCAGAAAAGACCTTCAAGAAGCATACAAGAAAGCGTTTGATAGGTTGAAAAAAGGAAAAAAGACAGGATTCCCAAAGTTCAAGAGTAAGAAAGGAAAACAAGCCTTTCGAATGCCTAATGTACATAACGAGATTAGGTTCTTGGATAACACTACTTTGAAGCTCCCTAAGCTAAAAGGAGTACGCCTTACTTATCTACCTAAGAACTTCAAGGGTGAGATACAGTCTGTTACCGTTAAAAAGGAACATGGCAAGTATTATGTCTCTATTCTTTGTAAGATAGACGATGCTGAGGTAAAGAAGGAAAGATCAGGGGACGGCATAACTGGCGTAGACTTTGGATTAAAGAATTTCATCACTACGAGTACGGGGGATGTGATTTATGGCTTAAAAAACGTATTGTATGATGTAGATAAAAGAATAGTCAAGATGAATCGAGCTTTATCTCGAAAAAAGAAAGGTAGTAAGCGAAGGGAGAAGTGTAGGCGAAAGCTTTCTTCTCTTTATGAATATAAGACAAACCGGCTGAGTCATTTCCAATGGCATTTAGCGAATCATTTATGTAACGAAAACCAAGTTGTCGTAATTGAAGACCTAAATGTTCGAGGAATGCAAAAGCTAAGAAGCTTATCACGATCCGTGTCCACTCAAGTGTGGTCAACTTTTGTAAATAAACTTGAGAATAAGTCTGTTGAGTATGATACGGACGTTTACAAGATAGATAGGTTCTATCCTAGCTCTAAGATGTGCAGTAAATGTGGGGCTATCAAAGAAGATTTATCTCTTAGTGATAGGCAATATGAATGTGAATGTGGGGCTAGTCTTGATAGAGATATTAACGCCGCTATCAATATAAGAAACTATTATCTTGTAAACGATAAAAAATCGGAGGACCACATCGATTACAGACGTGGAGAAGAAGTAAGACCTAGAGAGCTATCTTTTGATAATTTTCAAGGCATTTTCTGTGAAGCGTTGAATCCTGCTTTAGCAGGGTAGTGGTATTAAAGTATGAGTGATACCCCAAGAATGCCAGAGGGAGTGACCCCTACTCCCGATTCAGAACAAGAAACATTCCAATCTCAAGTTAAGCGGCTCACAAGCCTTACTCAGAGTACGGCTGATAATACAGAGGATATGGATTCTCTGTTACGGGAAGAATTAGAGGCTATACGTGAGCTAAAAGGGATAGCTCGTAAAGATGTAGATCAATCAAAAGAACTCCATCAAAAAGAAACTCAGAAACAAGATAGAGAAAAACGGCAAGAAACTCGTGAGAAGCAACAAAAGCAAAAGACCGAAGAAGAACGACACCAAGGACTTACTTCTAAGCTAAGTGAAGGATTTCGATCAGTCTCAAAGAACGTAGCTCAAAGCGTGAGCAATGCTGGTAAGAATCTAGGCGAGGAAGCTTTAAACATGGCTCTTGGGCCCATGAGGCTTATCACAGAACCCCTTCAAGAGCTAACCGGAATTGGAGTTAAGGATATAGGGGCTGGTGCATTTTCTTTAGGTAAGCGAATGCTGAGTAGAGGGGAATCTACCGAAGAACAACTTAGGCCTAACAGGACTACAGCGGATGTTGGAAGTACAGCAAATGATTTACAGCCTGATGAAGAAAGTTCCTCCATAGCTCAATCGCCTATTAATGGTGTTTTTGGGGATGAAACACAACAAATACAGTCTGAAGAATCACCTTCTTCTGAATTAGATATTCGAGACATAACATTTTCTCCAGATTTTATCCCCGAATTTTCTCCTTTTATAGATCAATCTAGTGCTCAAGAATATATTGATAATACTCAAAATATTACAGATGGGCAAACTTTTGATAATTCATCAATAGTAAATCAAGAACTTACAGATCAACCTAGTGCTCAAGAAGCAGAACCGATTGAACAACCTGAACCCAGAACTACGGCTGCATCCAATGAAACTGTTACCCAAGAAGCAGAACCGATTGAACAACCT
>Ga0207421_10003676_pt1 | contig 18140 bp, 23 predicted proteins | sample SodLakKL_010_SED_4_FD_187542 | JGI IMG/M metagenome (GOLD analysis project Ga0207421, IMG submission 187542) | Alkaline sediment microbial communities from Lake Tanatar, Kulunda Steppe, Russia - 8KL_010_SED (SPAdes) (version 2) | ecosystem: Environmental > Aquatic > Non-marine Saline and... | reverse complement strand
CGACGGCAACCTCGACAACATCATCGGCATCGTCAACGTCCGGGATCTGGTCCGCGAACACCAGTACAGCGAGGGCGGCAGCCGCCTCGAAGACGTCGTCCAGCCCACCCTGCACGTCCCCGAATCGAAAAACGTCGACGAACTGCTCGCCGAAATGCAGGAAAACCGCCTGCAGATGGTGATCGTTCTCGACGAGTTCGGCACCACCGAGGGCATAATCACCCTCGAAGACATGGTCGAAGAGATCGTCGGCGACATTCTCGAAGGCGACGAGGAGGTACCCTTCGAGCAGATCGACGACCAGACCACGCTCGTCCGCGGCGAGGTCAACATCCACGAGGTAAACGACGTTCTGGAGATCGAGTTGCCGGAGGGCGAGGAGTTCGAAACCCTCGCAGGGTTCGTGTTCAACCGTGCGGGCCGACTCGTCGAGGAGGGCGAGACCTTCGAGTACGACGGCGTCGAAATCGCCATCGAAGAGGTCGACAACACCCGAATCCTCCGTGCGAAGATCACCGTCACCGACGCCTATCCGAAAACCGACTCCGACGAGGAACCCGAGTTGACCTGATTAGACCACCCACTGCACCCCGAGATAGATCCCGGCTGCCAGCACGAACGACAACACGAGCGAGCCAACCCACGCCAAAACGGTGTAACCCATCTTCCGCCGACTCACACCAGCGTTCCCCGCCGCATACCCACTGCCGACAATCGAACTGACGATGATCTCGTTAAACGAGACCGGGATTCCGAACGCCACCGCGGTCTGGGCAATAATAAACGACGGAATCAACGCCGCAATCGACCGCCGCGGGCCGAGCGACGAGTAGTCCTGGGCGATCGCCTTGATCATCCGCGGCGCGCCGGTCCACGAGCCAACCAAGAGGCCAAACCCACCGCCGGCTAAAATCACCCACAGCGGTACGGCCACCTCGTCCAACAGCGGCACCAGCGGCCCGATAGCCAGGCCGACCTGGCTGCCGCCCGCCGAAAACGCCACCAGCCCACCGAGTACGAGCAGAAACCGCCGCTCGGCAGTAAGCCGGTCGTTCCGGAGGTCGACCCACAACACGACCGCCGACAGCAGCGCGAGCGCGAGCGAAACCACGAGCTGCCCCCCAGCGACGCCACCGACAGCAGGAAGTGGCAGCCCCGCGCCCAGTGTGCCGGCAATCGACCCCTGGCCGTCGGGCGGGCCGAGAAACGCAAAGCCGATGTTGGCGATAATAAGCCCGATCAACCCACCCAGCCCCGCAATCAAGTAGTCCTCGTCGAACCGATCACCACGGAGCAACCGCGCGATGCCGTAGGCCAGCCCGCCGCCGACAAACGGCGTCAGCACCCACATGGCGAGAATCTCGACGTACTTCGGCCACGCGGGCGCGCCGCCCATCGCCAAGCCGACGCCGACGACCGCCCCGGTGACCGTAAAGGCGGTCGCAATCGGATACCCCGCAAACACGCCGATCGCCACCAACACGGCAGCGGTCACCAACCCGATGATTGCCGCACCCGCGGTGAGTGGCTCGCCGATCACCAGCTCTGTGCCGACGGCCTCGGTGACGTTCGCACCCTGCAGCACCGCGCCCAGAAACCCGAGCACACCGACGACCAGCCCTGCCCGCATCACTGAGATGGCGTTGGCACCCACGGCGGGCGCGAACGGCGTCGACCCTGAGGAGCCTGCGCCGATCGCCCACGCCATAAAGAGGCTGGCGAGGGCTGCGACAGCGAACGTCAGCAGCGTCTCGATGGCTACCATGCTGGCTGGCTCACTCGCGGCGTTGTCCCTCTTCGTACCCTTCGCGAAGACTCAACACAGTCCGACGCATCAACAGATACCCGAAAATAACGAACACCAGAAGGATCACAACGAGTCCGATGACGACGGGATCATCGAAGAGCCAAACGGCCATAGAGGGGCTACCGGCGGACCATTCATATGCGTTTCGACGTGTCGACGGTACTACGCCTGCAGTTCAAACGTCTCGAAGACGTTGCCGTCCGGCGTGACGAGTCGACCCTGCAGCCCACCCGCAACTGGTTCAAGCTCCATATGACCCGGCCGGTTCCCACGCGGCTGGGCATGACTACCGGGATTCAACAGCGGCAACTCACCCGAAAAATCCGCGGTTGGACGGTGGCTGTGGCCGAAGATCACGGCGTCAGCATCGCGCTGTTTGCCGAACAGACCCAGCGCGGTGTTACCCCCCCGGACGGTGTGGGTTATCGCAAACCGGATTCCCTCGTACTCGACCGTCCGAGACTTCGGTAGCCGATCCCTAATTCCGCTGTCGTCGTTGTTGCCGTAGACGCCCCGGAACGTTTCGGCTTCGGCCTCGAAGGCGTCCAACACCGACTCGGTCATGAAATCCCCAACGTGTAACACCACCTCGGCGGTTCGAACCGCTTTCAGCGTTCGGCCACGGAGGCGATGGCCTTCGGTGCTGTGTGTATCCGAAACGACAGTGAGCATATTCCCTGTATAGTCGACGCCTACTGAAAGCTGTCGGTCGAACCACCCCGCGTAGTCGCTGCCTACTGTCTTACTCGTTCATCGCCAGCGAGGCAAGCAGTGCTTCGAGCTGGACCTGCTCGTTCGCCCCCTCGGTGATCCGGTAATCCGCTTCGCCGATTCGTTCCATCAGCCGGACGGCATCGCGCTCGGAGAGATCGAACTCCCAGACGGAGCGATGCAGCTGGTCGATGATGTCGCCGCCGGCCATTCCCGTATCGGTCAACAGCGTATCGAGCGTCGCGCGGGCCTTCGAGAAATCGCCGTTGATGGCGTCGGTGACCATCGATTCGATCTCTTCGGGCCGAGCGGTCGACGTAATCAGGTAGACGGCCTCCTCGTCGACGACCTCGCCCGTCGTTGCTGCCGCCTGCAGGGAGTTGATCGCCCGGCGCATGTCACTGCCCGCGGCATAGATCAGTGCTTCCCGGCCGCCCTCGGTGACCTCGATACCTTCGGCGGCGGCGATCTCGTCGATCTGTGCGCCGACAGCCGCATCGGGGAGCGGCGAAAACCGAAAGACCGCACACCGTGACTGGATCGGATCGATGATTTTCGACGAATAGTTACAGGAGAGAATAAACCGGGTGTTGTCCGAAAACTGCTCCATCGTCCGGCGGAGTGCGGATTGTGCATCGCTCGTAAGCGAGTCGGCCTCGTCGAGAAAGATAATCCGGTAGTCGTGGCCGCCGAACGACGAGCGTGCAAAGCTCTTGATCCGGTCTCGAACCACGTCGATTCCGCGCTGGTCGGAGGCGTTGAGCTCAAGAAAGTTCCCCCGCCAGTCGTCGCCGTACACCTCGCGGGCAATCGCGGTCGCAGCGGTCGTTTTGCCGATGCCGGCCCGCCCGGAAAACAGCAGGTGTGGGAGGTCACGCTGGTCGATGTAGCTCTGGAGTCGCTCGACGATGTCGTCCTGGCCTTTGATCTCGCCAAGCATCTGGGGACGATACTTTTCGATCCAGATCTCTCGGCCCGGCTCGGGTGTCGCGTCGGCGTCGCTCATACCGGAGCAAGCGGTCGGCCGCTCTTAAACGCCCCGAGACTCGCCGGCCGCGTCGACGGATCGACCGATCCGACGGTTTTTATCAGCGGACGGCCCTACTCCGGCTATGAACGTCACTGTCGACATCGTCGGCGAGGGTTCACACGACGTGCGCCTGGACAGCGAGGCGACGTACGCCGACCTCGTCGCTGCGGTCGACCACAACCCACAGGCGGTCTCAGTGCTCGTCGACGGTTCGCCGGTGCCCGACGACCAGCCCGTCGACGCCGACCACGTCCAGCTGTTGCAACTTATCAAAGGCGGCTGACACTGGCGGTGAGAGCCGAGTTATACGTTGCGTACTGACTGGTAGTCGGTCCGTACTGAGCCTTTTTATTGGTTGCTCACGGAGTGCCAGTATGTACTCGAAGCCGACGGATCTCTCGATTACGCTTCCCAACGGAGGTGTCGGACCCGATCCCCTGCGGCTCGACCGTGTGGATGCTGAGTTTGTCGTCCTGTTGTTCCAGCGGGACTCGCTGTGTGGGAACTGCCAGAGCCAGGTTCAAGCGATCTCCGCCCGCTACGAGGCGTTCCGCAAACGAAACAGCATCGTCGTCTCGGTGTTGCCGGACTCCAAAGAGCAGGCAGCCGAGTGGGCGGCGAGCTATGAGTTGCCGTTTCCAGTGCTTGCGGACCCGAACAACACGACTGCCGACCGGTTCGGCCAGCCGGTTCGGTTCGGCTTTCTTGGCAAACTCCACAACCTGCTGGGTCGGATGCCGCTGGCGGTTATCATCGATCTACGGGGCGACGAGCCACGGTTGGTCTACTCGCACGTCGGCGACTCACCGTCGGACCGACCCACCGTCGAAGGCCTGTTGCTGGAACTCGACCACAAACGCAAATCCGAGGCGTGAACCCACCGGTTCGACAGGCCGCCGCAGACGAGCTGGTCGACGTGATGCGACTGTTCGATGGCGCGCTGCTCGAAACCGATAGCGACCGGATTAGGCGGCAGCTAACCGCCCGTAGTGGCTGTATACTCTTGGCCGGCGAGCGCCGACCGCTGGGAGCGATTGCCCTCTGGACGGGCGCGGTCGACGACAGACCCACCGAGTGGGCCGATGCCGTCCATATTACGGCGATTGCGGTCGCCACACAGCGACGCGATCAGGGTGTCGGCCGCTCGCTGATCGAGGCCGCGGCCGACTGGGCCGCCCCGCGGCCGCTGTCGGCGACGTTCGCCGAGCGCGTGGATGATTTTTATACGGCGTGTGGCTTCGAGATCAAAACACACGACGGTCGACTGTGGGCGATTCGTCGGGCGGGCGTCGACTGAATCGCCAACGGTATGCCGCCGGCTCCCCGAGAAGCGTGTATCATGAGTGGCAAGGACAAATACTACAACCGAGCCAAACAGCAGGGCTACCGGTCGCGCGCGGCGTTCAAGCTTAAACAGCTCGACCGCGAAACCGGCCTGTTTGGCCCCGGCAACACAGTGCTCGACCTCGGGGCCGCACCCGGCGGCTGGCTCCAGGTCGCCGCCGAGGAGGTTGGCGAGGATGGTACCGTTATCGGCGTCGACTTCCAGCGCATCCGAGCGTTTGACGAGCACACTAACGTCGAGACGATCAAGGGCGATATGACCGACGACCGAACGAAAGACAGACTCCGAAAACTGGTCGGCGAGGATGGCGCGGACGTCGTCATCTCGGATATGGCTCCCAACATGACCGGCGAGTACTCGCTGGATCACGCCCGGTCGGTCCATCTCTCACGGCAGGCCTTCGAGGTCGCCTGCGAGCATCTCGGGACGGGCGGCGATTTCGTCGTCAAGGTGTTTCAGGGCCAGGATCTCGACGATCTAGCAGACGAGATCGCAGAAGAGTTCCAGTACGTCCGGCGGATCAGTCCGCCTGCCTCCCGGGACAGCTCCTCGGAGATCTACCTGATCGGGAAACATCGTCTCACCGCACCGGTGAAAGCTGGCGACGAGCTCGAGGTCGACATCGTGGATGTCGGCGAGGAGGGCGACGGGATCGCAAAGGTCGACGAGTTTACCGTCTTCGTGTCTGGGACCGAAACCGGCGACACTGTAACGGTCGAGATCACGGACGTCAAACCACAGTTCGCGTTCGCCGAGCGCGTCGACTGATCGACTCTTTTGTGTATCGGCTGATCGGCCTTTTTAGTAGGCAGTGGCTACTGCCCCAAATCGGTGGATCAATGGCCTCGGCGGTCGACCGAATCGGTATGGCAACAACACTCTCTGTGAGTGGCATGAGCTGTGGTGGCTGTGAATCGAACGTCGAAGACGCCGTCTCGGAGCTTGCGGGCTGCGAGCGCGTCGAGGCCGACCACGAAGCCGGTACTGTGACTGTGGAGGGCGACGTGTCGATGGACGCGCTCCGGTCGACAATCGAATCGAGCGGCTACGAACTCGACGCGTAGCGGTTACTCCGTCTCGAAGACGCTGTCGAGGCCGACAATCGAGCCGAGCAGCAGTCCGAGGCTGTTCGGCTCGCCCGTCGACCAGATCGCGTGCTCGTCGCCAGTCGGGTTTCCACGGCGGAACCCAACCAGCGTGTTCGAGCCGTCGACGACGAGCAGCCGGCTCACCACGGAGGGTGACTCGCCGTTGGTCGGGACGCGGCCGAGCGTCGGGATGCTGTCGGTGAGCTCTCGGCGTCGATCCGCAGAGAGCCCCCCGAGTCGGACAGCCACCCCGCGGTCGGCGGCGGCAGCGAGTGTCTCGACGAGCAGTTCCGAGAGGTCGTCGTCGCCGGCCAGATACGTGATCTCGTCGTCGGCTGTGGCGACCAACGTCACCAGTCGGTCGACGATTGCCGACTGGCCGTCGAGCTGGTGGATCTCGTGGTGGCCGCTGTCGTCGGTAGGGTTGAGTTCGTCCAGCGCGGCCGACAGAAGCGAGAGCCGGCGGTCGGTGTCGGCTTCGAGCCGCCGGCGCGTTGTTTCGGCCGACACCGCGACGAACCGCTGTGGACTCGACTGCTGGACGTCGACCAACCCGCGCTCGCGGAGCTCGTTGACGGCGTCGTACACCCGGGTCCGGGGGACGTCTGCCACGTCGCTGACCTCTTTGGCCGTCGCCGACCGCAGCGTCGACAGCGCGGTGAACGTCCGCGCGGCGTACGTGCTCAGTCGGAAGGCTTCGAGCTGTTCGATGGCTACCGCCCGCGGGTCGGACCGCGAATCAGGGCTCATAGCGGGCTATACAGACGCAGCAGCTGACACTGTCGAACGTAGAGAGACGCAGCCCGTCGATCATGCATCGCTACCGTTGGGTTGGGTTCTACCCCTATATGGTTTTTGTGAGTAAGTGAGTGAAAACTTATACGCCTGTTCACTCGAACGCCATAGCGGAGCACGCACACCCAGTATACTGTTACAGTTGTAGTGACATGAGAAGGGGGTGTTCCGGGCTTGTGCCGCGCTGTTCGGATGTTGTACCGATACTGTTGGCCTCTTGTTCACGAATGAAGTGACAATACCTATCTGCATGGACACAGTGTGATGGGATAGATCCGGAGCTGCCGGACTGTCGTATCTATGGCCACATATGACAACGTTCAAGAAGCGGTCGACGTGCTCCAGCAGCTCGGGCTCAAAGAGTACGAGGCGCGGTGTTTCGTCGGTCTCTCACAGCTCCCGGCGGGGACAGCCAAGAAACTCAGCGAGATGACCGACGTGCCGCGGACGCGCGTCTACGATGCGGTTCGGGTGCTGGAGGCACAGGGGTTGGTCGAGATCCAGCATTCGAGCCCTCAGCGGTTCCGGGCCGTCTCGCTGTCGGAGGCCACCGAGACGCTTCGGGAGCAGTACGACTCGCGTGTCGACCGACTCCACAACGCGCTCGATGACATCCAGATGGAGACCACCCCCGAGGAGTCGTCGATCCAGGAGGTGTGGTCGATGACCGGCTCGACAGCAATCGAAAACCGGACCGATACACTGCTCAGAGGGGCCGAAAGCGAGATCGTGTTGGTGATCGCCGACGAGTCGTTGCTCACCGACCGGCTGGTTACCAAACTCAACGACACCGACGAGGCGGTCGACCTGCTGGTCGGGGCGGTGACCGAGTCGGTGCGAACGACTGTTCAGGAGGCCATCCCGGAGGCCACGACGTTCGTTTCCGGCCTGGAGTGGCTCAGTGAAGGCCACGTCGACACCGGCGAGACCGCAATCGGTCGGCTGGTGTTGATCGACCGCTCGACGATTCTGGTGAGTTCCATTGTCCCGTCGACGGGTGAGGAACACGCCATCTTCGGCGAGGGGTTCGGCAACGGGCTGGTCGTGATCGCGCGTCGACTGATGTCACAGGGGCAGTTTACTCCTGACAGTTGATTCGTTGCTGTAGATGGCCGTCCACAGCTAGCTACAAACCAGCCGCAGGTGTCGCAAAAGCGATGGAGGGCCGAGGTGTGGGGGGGTTGGGGACGTCAACGCAGGGAAATGTGGGGGACTGAAACTCCGCTGCGGTGCGACCCGTCTGACCATATGCGGACTAACTACATCAACTGACGACATTTTCACGTACGGGTATATTTTTCATTAACTGGGTAACACCGGTATATTTAACATTATAAACCGTGGCAGTTAGTCATTAGTCTACCACAGTCGACTACAAACTGGTTCGGGAGGCTGTATGTTGCCCCGAATCGCCACTTGTTCGACACAACCTATTTATTGACCCTCTGCTACCGCCGACATAGTGGACCGCACAGACAGTCGACCAACGAAACCAGTCGGCCTGCTGGCAGACGACCACGAGCTGTCGGCACGGGCGCGTCGCTACGGCGAGCGCGTTGTTTCGGGCAGCGAGTGGCCGCTCGACGCTGTCGACTGCGGAAAAATCACGTGGGCCACCTCAACGCGCGCCAAGCGTCGACACGGTCGGTGTTCGTACGACGGCGACGGCCAGGTAACGATCACGCTCACCGAACACACCTACGAGCGGGCGGGCTTTGCGGCCTGCAAAACAACGATCCGCCACGAGCTCGTCCACGCCTGGCAGTACCAAAACCGCGGTCGACAGGCGATAGCCACGGACGGCGGCGTCCGGTTTCTGACTCACAGCGACGCCGAACCCACCGCCCAGCAGTACAGCGACCATACGACTACCACTGCGTCCCAACCGACGCAGCTTGAGGCCACCGAGGGGTTCACCATCGAGACGGGCCACGGCGATTGCTTTCGGGCCTGGGTCGACCCGCTCGAACTCCCCGGCCGCTGTTCGCGCTACTACGACCGTCGACGGGCGGATTTCGCCTACGTCTACGCCTGTCCGGACTGTGGCAACTGGTGGGGCAAACACCGCCTCTGTAAAAGCGTCCGCCAGGCTGCCCACGGCGGTGAGGGCTCAAGTGGCTACCGCTACTGTACGGACTGTGAGGTCCTGTTGCATCTGCAGGTCGGCGACTACGTTCTCGCCCACGGCGACCACGCTGACGAGGCGATTCGGGCGTTCGTCGACGGCGAGTTCGCGTCGACCGCGGACGCCGCCGAGACCGACGCTGACGCCGACATTGAACTGCCACTACTCGCTGTCGACGCGGTGTCCGGCACTGACCGACCGGCGTAGCAGCCCGAAACTTTCGATATAGAATGAATAGCCTCAATCTATATGAAGGCACACCCCGAACCACTGTGTATGAGCGACGCCTCCGACAGCGGTGACAGTCTCATGTCAGCCCACACAACCGGTGCAGACCGGGTTCGGATGGTTGCCCGGCAGCTCTCGGAGCCGCGAACGGTCAACTGGATCGCCTCGGAGGCCGAGTGGTCCCACGAGCCGACCAAACGTGTCATCAAGCGACTCGTCGACGATGGCATTCTCCGGCGCGACGAGAGCGGAAGTCATACGACCTACTATCCGGACTACCGCCAGCAGGCGATCCAAGAGGCAACGCGGCTCCGCGATAGCGACCACTCCGTCGAGGAGTTGACCGACCGTCTCGCCGAAATGAACGACCAGATCAGCGAGTGGAAAGCCGAGTTCGATGTTGAGTCGCCGAACCAGCTCCGGGCGACGGTTGCCGATACGGCACTCAGTGCGGAGGCGCGGTCCCATCGTCGAGAGATCGCTCGGCAGTGGGAGCGGCTTGCCCACCGAATCGAGATCGTCAGCTTTGCCATCCGCGAGTGGGAGTTTCTCGCACCGAGCACCGATCAGGCGACTGCGGGCAACTAACCGATGTCAGTCCCGCATCCGGGTGGTGACCCGAACGCGCGGCTGTACGAACAGCTCAAAACCGATGTGCTCAAGCGAGTGCCGCAGATCACCACCATCCAATACGTTCCGGACGAGATCATCGCCAAACAGCTCCGAGCCACGTTCGACCCTGCCCGCCTGCCGTACGAAACCGGCCCGGAACTCCCGACGCTGTCGATCAGTTGCTATCGGCAAACCCCACACGACTGGTTCCGTGTCGACTACGCCGACCCAAACACGGGGTTTCATGCGGGCTGGCATCAGGACGAAGACCACCCGGACCTCGGGGTCGCCCATTTTCAGTACGGAACTGATGGGGCCACCCACAGACGACGCCAGACGTTCGACCACGAAACGCCGTCGCTGATTCTCTGGGAGATCGTCGACTCGCTTCTCGACGACGTGCTTCCACCCGACGAGAGCGGATAAAATCAGTCGCTGCCGACGTGAAGCCGGTAGCTGCCGCGTTCGGTGCCTTCGTCGTGGTAGACTATCGGTTCTTCGACCACTGCCGTCGCCTCGCCGTCGACCGCCGCGGCGGTCGGAATCCCTCCGGTTGCGAGCACACGCTCGCTGCCAGCCGCAAGATCGAACGCCCGGAGCGCGTGCGTTTTGGGATCACGAACCCGGAAGTTCTGCGCACAGGGAACGACGAGCCGGTCGCCCGCAGCAGCAGTCCCGTGAACAAAACCACCCAGGTCGGCCTCGAACTGTGCTCGACCTTCGCCGTCGACCACGACGAGCCGGTGTTCGTTCGGGTGTCGACCCTCGGTTTCCCGTCCCTCCTCGGGGTAGGTGTTCCCAGTCACAAACGCCACGCGGCCGTCGTGGGCGTGGACGTGATTCGGATACGCATACAGCGTTTCGCCGCCGACCTCCGTAGGGACCGCAAGGTCGACGCGCCACTGCTGGCGGCCGCCCGAACCGAGCAGATAGCCGCGCTTGTCGCCGTGACTCGTCACTGCCAACTGGTCGCCGTCGAACGAGACATCGCCAACCCGGCGGTCGCCCTCGGTGCCGGGGTCCCACATCCAGGCCGGCGCGCCCGTCTCGGTGTCCAGTACAACAAGGCCGTGATCATGTTCGCCCATACAGCGGTTGTAGCCAACCGCCAGCCGGTCGCCTGCCGCGTTGGTATCCAGTGCGATGGGCGAGGCGTCGACCGAATACTGCCACTCAACAGTGCCGTCAGCCCCGAAGGCATAGACCGCGCTGTGCCAGCGTCGACGCTGGCCGTCGCGTTCGTAGCGTCTGGCGGCCGCAAACAGCCGGTCGTCGCCAGCGATGCAGTCGACCACATACGGCTGTTCAAATACCCGGTCCGAGGAGGGGCCGCCGATATCGTTGGCTGTTTTATATACCCACTCCTGGTCGCCCGTGGCGGCGTCGTAGGCCGCAATCCGGCCGGACTCGCCGCGCCCAGCCGCGATGATCGAGCCGCCGAACTCGACCAGTTCGGCCGGACTCTCAGCGTGGTCGACGGTCCACTCGGTATCGAGCGACTCGCGGTCGACCGCTGTGATCGTGCCGTCCCACTGGCCGACCACGACACGCGAATCGGTGAGTGCGACGCTCGAGCGGGTCCACATATGCCGGCTCCGGGCGGGGTCGATCTCGCCGAGGTCGACCGTCCGCGTTCTGTCGCTTCCCACGGCTGGCTACTCCTCGATTGGGAACGTTTCGTGGAGCATGTGGTGGGCCTCGCCTAGGCCCTCAAGGACGCTTTCGGTCTGGGTCGTCAGCCGATGGACGGCGCGTTCGGCGTCTCTGACTGCGACCACGCGCCCGCGAAGGTAGTTGAACTCCGGGTCGTCGCTGGGTGTTTCGGCCAACTCGGCTTCGAGGTCGACCAGTGCGGCGTCGAGGTGGCGTTCGATCTCCGCCAGCGTCTCGGCGATTGTGAGTGCTTGCAGTGGCCCCGACAGCTCGTCGCCGAGTTCGGCTTCGGCGTGTTTACGCACAGCGGGGTCTTCGGTTCCCAACACGTTCATCAGCCCTAATCGGAGTGCCTCGATTTCGTCACAGCTCATGGTACAGCGAGTGGTTTCGAGCAATTAAGGCTGTACATTACGTGTCACTCGACGGCCACCCTCGGGGGCGCGTTTACTGTCATCTAACATACACACTTCGGGTTCGGAATGCTGCGCACTCGAAATACAATTTTGCTACTGTCACCGAAATCCAGTCAGACCCGCGAGACCGCCGAGGTCGCCGACACCGAGACGATCAGGCCGCCTCGCTCGAAGAGATCACTGCCACCGCCGAACAGGTCGCCAAACAGGCCGATGAATCGGTCGACCGGGCCGATGGCAGCGTCTCGCTGTCGACGTAGCCGTCTTACACGCCGAGAGCATCGAGCAGCTGATCGTTTTCCGCCGGACGTTTGATCGCGACCCTGATATGCGAATCCAGCCCGCGGAACGTCGTTGCATCCCGGATCGCCACGCCGCCGTTTCGTGCCTCGGCAAGCAGCTCGTCGACCGGCTCGTCCGTCTCACACAACAGGAAGGGCGCGACCGACTCGGCGACCACGAACCGCTTGGCGAGCCGCTCGGCCATCCGCTCGCGTTCGGATTCGACACGTGTTCTGGTTTCGTCGACGAACTCGATCTCGCCCAGACAGTGGGTGCCGACCGCCGCGGCGGGCGTGCTCAACGCCCAGGCCGGTCTGGCCACGTCGAGCCGCTCGCGGAGCTGGCCGGTGGCGACCAGATACCCCGCTCGGAGGCCGGGCAGCCCGAAGATTTTGGTCAGCGAGCGGGCGACGACGACGCCCTCCGTGCCGGCCAGCGACGGGGTGTCGGTGAAATCTAAAAAGGCCTCGTCGACCAGCAGCGTCGTTCCGGCTGCCTGGCACTGCTCGGCGAGTCGCCGGAGTTCGGCCGTCGCGTAGCCGGTGCCGGTCGGGTTGTTCGGATTACAGACGACCACCAGCGCGTGGTCGGCGGGGTCGACATCGAGGATCTCGTTGTGGGCGAGGAACGTCGGCTCGCCGCCCTGCAGCCGGATCTCCTTGGCGTACTCGCCGAAACTCGGTGCGGGGACGGCGACGCTGTCGCCGGTCTCAACGACGAGCGAAAACACCAGCCGCATCCCGGCCAGCGCGCCCGCCGCGGGGATGATCTGGCTGCCCTCGACGCCCAGATAGTCGGCGGCGGCCGCCCGGAACGCACAGTAGTCGTCGACCGGATACCGACGGGCGGCCGGAAACGCCGACTCGTAAACGGAGACGGTGCCAGGGGGCGACACGGGGTTCGTGTTCGCGCTGAAATCCAGCAGGTGGGGGTCCGACGCGCCGCCGTGGGGGACACGGTCGAGCGCGTCGAGCGTCTGGGGGTCCATATGGTCTCTACATGGTGTTTCTGTATAAATCATCGTTGTATTAACAGCGAATCTTGCCGTCCTCTAAGATACAGTATCACATTCACAAACGAATTATCATGAATCCGAAAGCCAGCGGTCGGCTCGCCGGCGGTCGACCGCTCGGTTGACGTTGAGCGCGAGTCGTTCGTCCTCGAAGACGAGCCGCTGGCTCCGGCCCTCGCGCTCGCCAACCACGTTGAGGCCGGTGGGAACGACCGTCGACTCCTCGTGGTCGACCGTCGTCTCGACGCGATCCAGTACGCGCTCGGCGACCGAAAGCGGCACACAGACTGACAGCGATCTGCTCTTATATCGGTTTATAAGCCGGTCGACGTGGGCGGCCGCCAGCAACGGCAAATCGGCGGTCACGGTCACGACTGGGCGGCCAACGACATCGAGAGCCGACCCCAGATCCGCGACATACCCTTCGCCGGGAGTCTCGATCACGTGGACATCGTCGACCGCCTCCAGGTGTGCCGTCGTCTCCGGCGTCGCTGGTGAGACCGCCGCATGGATCGTCTCGACGCTGCTTTCGCGGAGCGCGGCGAGCACGTGGTCGACCATCGGCCGCCCGCCGACCTCGACGAGCGGTTTTTCGGCCTCGATCTCCGGGCGCAGTCGCGTTCCCTGCCCGCCACACATCACGAGCGCGCTCAGAGCAGGATCCACAGCGACACCCCCAGATGGAGCCCGACGGCCCGGCCGATCTCGTTGGTCGCACCGAGCACGTCGCCGTTGACACCGCCGAGGCGGCTGTGGGCCCACGTCAGCGTGGCGACGCCGACGAGCGGCCCCGCAACGATGGCACCGAGCAGCGCGTTAATCGATCCACCGGGAGCCACTGCCACGGCTGGCACCGCCGCGATCAGTGCTGCCGGCATGTAGGTGCTGTCGAGTCGGTCGACGAGCTGCGAGCCCAGCCCCTCGTGGGCTGACCGACCGTAACAGACCACGAGTACCATCCCGAGTTTCGCGCCGACCTCGGCGGCAATCGCCAGCCGGAACGCCGTCATCGCGTCGACGCCGGCGAACGCGAGCGCGCCCAGCGTGAGCACGAGCAGCGTCACACCCAGCAGCAACACGCCGCCGACGCCGGTCGCCGAATCTTTGAGCACGTCGCGTCGACGCTCGCTGTCGCCGTGGACCGCCATCGCATCGCCCAGATCTGCCAGCCCGTCGGCGTGTGTGAGCCCCGTCAGGCCGTAGAGCGCGACCAGATACGCCGCCACGACGGTTGTCGGCTGCACCGGGAGGAAAAACGCCGCCCCGGCCAGCGCGCCGACGAGATACCCTACGACGACCATCGTATACGGCCGTCGACGGAACGCCTCCCAGCCGGCCTGGCCGCCGCCGACCGGCAGCCGGGTTAAAAAGGCCACCGCGCCACGGATCGCCACCAGCGGGTTAGACACTCACGATCACTCCTGTCAGTCCGATCGCCAGCCAGCCTGCCCGCTCTGTGAGCGCGACCGCCCGCTCGGCCTCCCTTCGCGTCGGCAGCGAGGCCACCGCGTTGAGGGTGTAGACGGCTGGTTTTTCAAGCCTGACCTGGACAGCGGCCGCAATCGTTGCCATCGGCCAGCCGGCGTTCGGCGAACTCGGCACCCGCGCCCAGCGTCGACCACTTAAAAACGGGTCGGGGCTGGCTGCCGCAGCCGAAATGCAGACCGCGGTGAGTCTGGCCGGCAGCCACATCACCACGTCGTCGAGACGGGCCGGCCCCCAGCCGATGGGGTTCGAGCGGTAGCCGACCATCGAATCCATCGTGTTGATTGCTTTGACCCACGCGGCAGCGGCCGCCGCCGCCGAAAGTGCGGGCCAGCCAGCTATTGACGCAGCGACTCCTGCCAGCCCGAACGCCGCAAGCGGGGCGACCAGTCCATCAGAAAGGTTCTCGGCGGCGCTCTCGACGGCCGCACTTCTGACCAACGCCGGCGACAGCTCGCTGGCGTCGCGGCCAGCCAGAGCGAGCAACTCTTCGCGCGCACGCGAGAGATCCGTCTCCGAGAGCGCGATCACCTCGCGGGCTGTCTCGACGAGCAGCCGGTGGCTCGTCGACGAAAACAGCACGTAAACGCCGGCAGCAACACCGAATACAGCGTGAACCGCGCTGGCTCCGGCGACGACTCCCCAGACGACGGCGGCGGCCGCCAACGGAAATCCCACGGCCGCCAGCAGGCCGACGGCTTTCGGCTGGCTCCAGGGTCGATCAATCGCGTCGACCGCTCGTCCGAACCAGACGACGGGATGCAGACGCGCGGGTGGCTCGCCGATCAGTCGGTCGAGAACAGCGACGACGAGCACGACTGCGAGGAGTTGGAGGCTCATACCGTCCCCGCGTTCCGTCTCATTCCGACACCTCCGTTTCGAGTCGAGCCGGCAGCTCGGAGAGTGGACACTGCTCGACGCTTATAAACGTCCCACCGCAGTCCTCAATGGCCCCATCAATCGCGGGGCTGTCGCCAATATAAATGAGGTCGTCGACGGGGGTCGACAGCCGGTCGGCCACTGTCTCGAACGCCCGCCGGTCGGGTTTCCGCCAGCCGCAGCCGACACTGGAGACCACCGCGTCGAACGCATCGCGCGAAAGCTCCGAGCGGATCAGGGTTCGCCCGACCAACTCGGGAACCGAACAGTTCGACAGCAGGCCGACGGGACCGTACTCGCCGGCGGCCGCGACTGCGGCTTTCGCACCTGACCTGGTCTCGACAGTCGGATCGAACGCCGCAACGACTGCCCGGCGGGCGGCGTTGTTCGGAGCCCGAACCTCTCGGCTGGCAAGTGCGGCACTCACGTGAGCCGGCAGCGGCACCTCCGCGCCCTCGGGGGCGTCGATATGCGGCTCGCTGTAGGCAGTCTGCCAGTCGACGGGGACCTCGACGCCACGCTCGCGGAGTTCGTTTGCGACCGCACCGGCTGGATCGGCGGGTCGCTCGGCGTCGACGAGCGTCCCGAACAGATCAAAGGCGATAGCGACGCTCACTGTCGGAAGCTACGGCACCACCGGCTTGAAAACACCGATCCGATACAGTCGGTTCAGGGTGGTTGCTCTACGTTAGTCGATCCGGGCAAAGGCGAGCGTCCCGCTGACGTTGTTGATGTAGATGTCGACCACATCGCCCTCCTCGGCACCGGGGACGAAAATCGTGTACTTGCCTTTTTCGGCGACGCCGTCGCCTTTCCGGCCGGTGCCGGTGATCTCGACGGTGTAGGTTTTGCCCTCTTCGATGTCGGGGCTGTCGGTCTGTTGGCTTTTCGTACTGCGTTTGGTGACCGGGCGGAACGCCCCGCAGGCCTGACACCGGAGCATCTGGGTGCGGTTTTCGGTGACCAAGATCGTATCGGGCGCGCCACACTCCGAACAGGTGACGTACTCGGCGATGTAGGATTCGACCGCCGCATCCAGCTCTGCGGCCGAAAACGTCCCGTTGTAGCGGGCTCGGCCGTCCTCGTACTGGCCGGCAGTGCCGAGTTCGCGCTGGATCGCACTGTGGAGGTGTTCGGGATCACGCTCCAGGACGTCGGCAATCGCCGAGAGATTTGTCAAACGCGTAAACGCGCCGTCTTTCTGTGCTGCTGCATCGGGAATCTCAAGCCGCTCGTCCGAGCCGCCGAGATCGGGCATATCGTCGAGTGCCCGATCCAGATTCGATTCGTAGTCCATACCGGTCCGACGTGAGCCGCGTGTAAATGGTTTGTGAGACTGACGCCTCGGTATTCGGCCCGCCGACGGCTCCCGACTCATACTGTCCGGCAGTCGACGGATCGACCCCGTCGACGTGCTGTGATGGTGAGCCGTATTCGGCACCGCTGGGACTCGTCTGCTCAATTCGGGTCGGGACGGATGTTACACTGCTCACGTTGTTCGCAGGAGAAGGCTCGCGGTTACACCGCTCGCTATCGAGATTTTCACTTCGTTCAAATCTCGCAGTCCGCCCTCCCCGAATTGAACGGGGGACAAGTCGATCTACAGTCGACTGCTCTACCAGGCTGAGCTAAGGGCGGTTAGTTGATCGTACCGCCCTGCACCCATTAAGGGTTACTGTTCGGGGCGTGTCTGACATCCGTCTGCCACAAGCGAAGTTTCAAATAGAATGAAGCTAAACAGGAGACTGATGAGCAAGATCACGTTCCGCGCTGACGACGATCTCGTCAGTCACGTTGAGGCGCTCGACGCCTCCAAAAGCGAGGTGATGCGGGAAGCACTCCGCAGCTACCTCGAGCGGACGGAACGTGAAACGCAACCCGAGTCGACGGCCGACGAGGAGGTCAGCATCGACGACCTGCTCACCAACCGGCTCGAAACCCTCCTCGACGAACGGGGTCAGTCGCCACAGCAGCCCCCTGCTGTGGCCGCGCCGCCGGATATCACGGTCAACGTCTCGGTCGACGGCGCGCGTGCGGAAGACGTGTCGGTCGAACAGGAGTCGACGACCGAACAGCGTAAGACACAGCCCGACACCGAGCCAGCGGCCACCGCTCGCGCGGAGTCGACAGCGTGTGCGCAGTGCGGCGAGCACATCAACGACTCGCACGTCTACTGCCCGAACTGTGGAAACAAAGCCAGCCGCAGACTGTTCTGCGAGTGTGGCGACGAGATCCAGTCCGACTGGAGCTTCTGTCCGGGCTGTGGCCGTCGGACACCCTCAGCCGACGTGTTAGACACACCGTAACATGCCGTAAACAGCCGTCTCACCGGCCAACTCGGTGTCTTACGCTTATGTCTTACATTCGCCGGTAGTTTTATATACATTCAGCATAACCATACAGTTGCGTAAGACAGTCGTCTTACAGTGAGTCTCCGCCGGCCGGAACCAGTCCCTCTCCGGCGGATCGCGTGCAAACGCGTACTACTGTGGATGGTGTCTTACCGGGGAATGTAAGCATGGAGCGTGTGACACTACGAATTCCAAAGCAGCAGATCGAGGAAGTCGAGGAAATGGTCGACACCGGCCAGTTCCCAAACCGGAGCGAAGCAATCCGGTCGGCTGTCCGCGAGATGCTCAACGAACACGATGACGCAGAGCCACGACGATCAA
>Ga0207421_10003674_pt1 | contig 18151 bp, 25 predicted proteins | sample SodLakKL_010_SED_4_FD_187542 | JGI IMG/M metagenome (GOLD analysis project Ga0207421, IMG submission 187542) | Alkaline sediment microbial communities from Lake Tanatar, Kulunda Steppe, Russia - 8KL_010_SED (SPAdes) (version 2) | ecosystem: Environmental > Aquatic > Non-marine Saline and... | reverse complement strand
CCGCAGCAAGGTATCTGTTACCCTGCCATCGGCTCCAGTTCCTTTCACAAAATCTGCCCACCTGATTAGAATGTCAACAAGTTCCTCATCACCTTCTCGCACCTTGCCTTCCCTAACCGCTTCCACGTATTCACCAATTTCTGAGACAATCAGTAGCATTTTCTGCATCTCAAAAGCCTGCTTGACCGCTTTTACCTCATCATCAGTAAACCCCATGGAAAGCATCTTATCCAGCACTTGCCTTTCCATATCCCAAAAACCATTGCCATAAGCAGTTTCGTGTGCTTCGTGTATTAGCTTCTTAATCTCCACCGCAACCACCCCTTTGCAACCCAATTCCTGTTGCCTTAACCAATTCAATGGCCTGTGCATCATTGAAGCCCCTGGCCCTCAGTTCCTGGTAATAAAGCCAATTCATCTTGGCAGCATGAACGGTAAACTGAATAATGGCCTTTTCCGCTTCCTGCATTTCCCTGATTACATCATTCCAATCTTGTCCAGACAATTTTCAATCCTCCTTCCTCTTTGGCTTGATTGAAGCTCAAGCACTTCCACATCAACACACCAACGAATCCTGTCCATTATCAACCTGTCAATTTCCAGCCTGAATTGTTCCCCTTCTTCCGCATGCCTCACCCCGTCATCCACCAGGGGAATGTTTGGTGGCACATATATAATAAGGTCATATTTCCTTAACCTGTGCCATGCAAGGTTGCTATATGCAATCTTAACTGCCCAACTATCCCCTGAGCCAATGCCATACCTGTAATAAATGTCATAATCCAGTGTGGCCCTGTCCGTTATAAACTTGTCGCCTGCTTCTTCCTCCATATTCACCTGCCTTCGCAAACCTTCCCACTGCAGTGTAGAAAACAACCCCCGTTTGTGGGCATCTGAAATTTTCTCCAGCCCCAGGTCTGCTGCTGCCCTTCGCAACTGTTCACTAATAACCACATATTCTGGCAGGCGTTCTGCCAAGTCATAAAGCAAAGTGGTCTTGCCCGTGCTATGTGTTCCCGTCAATGCTATTTTCATTCAATCACCTCCCCTTCAACTGCAGGATTGGGGCATTCAAAATCTTCTGGTGTTAAAGTTACAACCCTCATTGGCAACCCCTTATTCCCTGCCCTTCTTCGCATAAAGTTCCGCATGGTCTTCCTGTCATAATAAAATGGCATTGCCTCAACCTCCTTATTTGTAACTTATGGCCTCCAGTTTCTCCCCGTCTGGCCCGTAAAACATTTCTGTCCTTATGCCAAGTTCTGGAATTGGTCTGCCCACCTGACAAAGAGGATTTGTTGCTGTCACGTGGTCAAAGCCCAACTTCACCCCACCTTCCTTGTGCTCAACAAGCTCTATTGGTGGAAAACCTGCCTTAAAAACCATGGCAACCCTGGCCCCTATGCTTGGTATATAGCCATAATCCCTCACTGCAAAATCCAGCCTCTCATAGAACCTTTGGCTTGCCTCCATATCACTCACATTCACCGCAACGTGTGGGAAAAGTGCCATTTTACATCACCCTTATTCTGGCAGCATAAACCTTTCCCATCTGGTGGCTATACTGCCCTGTAATTACCATAATGTCATCCTCACCAATGTTTTCCAACATTTCCCTTATGGTTTCATCCGCATACTTGTGCCTGTTGATATTCACCGTTACCGTTCCTGTTTCGTCTGTCAACTCCAGGTGAACATAAACCGTATTTTCTGGCCTGTCTGTAACTTCTGCCTCATAATCTTGGCCCTGCACCAGAAGAAGTTTCCGCAAATTGGTGAATTTGAAGTTCTCTGGTTTTCCTGCAATTCGCACCATTTCATCTGGCACAATATCAGCAATTTTATCCCTGGCAGGCACAGCTTCCAACTTCTCCCTTAACCGTTCCAACCCCAAAAAGTCAACTGGTTCATCCTTTTCCTCAAAGGCTCCATGGCCTTCTAAAATAGCTTTGGCCTTGCCTTTGGGAATCTCACCATTTTCCAACTTTTCTGCTCCTTTGGGGCCAATTCCTTTCAGGCTCAAATAACCTGCCCTCAACCCCTGCTTTTCTCTATCAATTGTCCAGTTCGCTTTGCTCTTGCCAAACTTGACCCCGTATATTTTTCCTCCTTTCCGCACATATTCCCTTAAAATGGCCTTATTATCTGGTTCCACAACCATATTGGCCCAATAAAACTCCAAGGGATAATGCTTCTTCAAATACATGGTATAATATGACAGGGTTGTGTAGCTTATGCAGTGGGCAATATTAAAGCCATAACCACCGCTTTTACCAAACCGTTCCCAAATCTCTGCTGCCAGTGCCTTATCTCCTTGAAAGTTCTCAATAAACTCATCCCTTACCCTGTTCAAAAAGTCAATGTTTGCCTGTTCTTCTGCCCTGCTTTTCTTGACCCTATACTTGGAAATATACTTCCTGACAAGCCCCACATCTTCCCAACTGATGTTGCCAAGTTCCCTCAGCAACTTCATAATCTGCTCCTGATATAAAATCTGCCCTTTGGTGTAGCCCGTGTGCTTCTCAAAACCTTCATGCAAGAATTCATATTCATCATTCACATATGCTTCTGTGGCCCCTGTCTGCAGGGGAATCGGCCTGGAAAGAGCATTGACGTTACCAAGCTCCATAAAATCCCTTGGCTTCACCTGGGAACAAACCCTTCGCACCGTTCCACCTTCAAACTGGAATATGCCCTCCAGGTCGCCATCACAAAAGCCCTGGTATGTTTCTGGGTCATCAATTGGCACTTCGTTATAAAGCCAATGGCTGTCCTTGCCAATTTCCTTCAAAATATAATCAATAACGGTCAAACCCTTCAAGGATAAAATGTCCAACTTGATAAAGCCCAAATATTCTGCATCCCTGTAGTCAAGCAAAGCAAGGTCATCCCTGCCAACCGTGATAAAGTTCCTTAAAGGCTCATTTGCCACAATCATGCCTGCAGCATGCAGGGTAAACTGCCTCATCATGTCTTCCGCTTTGGTTACGTGTTCCAATTCAGGCCAATATTTTCTGATAACATCTGGCACTGGAAGGTCTCCACCTTCGTCTTCAAGTTCCTTTTTGGCATTTTCAACTTCCGTTTTGGGAATGTTATAAACCCTTTGCATATCATCCATCAAAGCCCTTGGCTTCAATGTGGAATACCCTGCTATATTGGCAACCTTGTCCATCCCGTATTTCTCCTGCACATATTGCTTAACCTCATCCCTTCTGTCATGCTGAAAATCCAGGTCAATGTCAGGATAATCAAAACGGTTTGGGTCAATAAACCTCTCCAACAAAAGCCCCCACCTGATTGGGTCAACTTCAGTTATTTCCAGGAGAAAAGCCACCAGGGAACCTGCCACAGAACCCCTTGCTGGCCCTACCATGATGCCCTGGTCTTTGGCCCACTGCACCATGTCAGCAACCATGAGAAAATAGTCCTGGTAATCCTTTGACTTAATCAGCTCAAATTCCTGGATTGCCCTGTCTCTGTATTCCTCCCAATTTTCCTTCTCCCCAAGCCTTCTTTTTCGCCAACCCTCTCTGCATTTTTCCACCATGACTTCATAAGGATTTTCAATTCCGCTTTTGACTGGCTCGGTCTTAGGAAGCTCATAAGCCTCACACAATTTGGCAATTTTGGCTGTATTTTCCACAGCCCCTGCAGGAGAACCCCAGGCCACCATTTCCTCCCCTGTAGCCAAATAACACCTGCTGTCCATTAATCCTGCCTTCTTCTTTACCCTTATTGAAGTTAAAAACTGCTGCACCTGTTCATCCCCTGGCTCCAGGTAATGCACATCATTGGTGGCAACCAATTCAATTCCAAGTTCGTGGGCCAATTTTATAAGCCCTTCATTGGCTTTTTGGCTTTCCTCCAGTTCCAATGGCTGTATCTCAATAAAAAAGTGTTCAATGCCTGCAGCCAATTTTTGGGCAACCTCTCTGGCCCCTTCCATATCATCTTCCAGAATCCTCTTGGTAATTGGCCCTGATAAACAACCACTCAATACAATGAGCTGTCCACTATTGGACAAAAGGTCGGAAAGCCTTATCGTTGGTTGGTAATAGAATCTTTGCTCCGTATAAGCCAAATTTGTGAGCCTGAGAAGGTTTCCATATCCTTCCCTGTTCCTGGCTAATACCGTCAAGTGCTCCTTTTCCCTCTGGCCTTCCTCTCCAACATAGAATTCACAACCATATATTGGCTTAATCCCTGCCTTTTTGCAGGCCATTTCCAGCTTGGGATGAGAAGAAGTATGCCCATGTTCCGTTATGGCAATGGCCTCATGTCCCAACTCTTTGGCCTTTTTCACATATTGCTCTGGTGTCCCAACGCTGTCCAAAACACTAAAAGTTGTGTGGGTGTGCAATGAAACATATTTCACAATCCTGCCCCCTTTATTACCTCTTTATTCCAAACCTTTGCATCAATAGGTGGTTTTAAATTATAAAGTTTTACACAAAGACTGCCATAACTTCCTTTAAGCTCATTCCAAGCCTCTTTTTCTGAAAAATCAGCTAATCCTCTGCCATATTCTCTGGCAAGCCTTTTTGCCCCCTCTTTCCCATCATACATGCAACCTGCAGCCATTAAATTATGCCAGTTTGAAATAATTGATTGATAAACTTTATTTGTGTATTCATTGGCTGTTCCAATCAAATTAATCACTCCTTCTCCAAAGGACAAAATTTTGGTGGTTCATCCATTACATTTCCAATTTGCAACCTGTCTCTTTCTGGGTGTTCACAAACCCAAACTGCTTTCCCTAAATACATGAAATAATGCCTGTATGGGCAATTATAACACATTTTAATCCTTATAACTCTTGGCATTTAATAACCTCATTTTTTTTTATAAACAACCAATCTTTCCTGCCTTCCAAATTTTAAAGCCTCTTGCCTGCTCTCAACTGCCACATCCCAATCCCCTGGGCCAATGGCTCCACCCCTGTCTGTTACTTTTCTCCACCCAAAGCCTTCAATCCAAACTTTGGTTCCTATTGGCACATCTGGCCCTGCTGCCACCGTTTCACCTATTACCACCTGTTCTCCTGAATATGTTGTGTTTGGGTTGCCCTCATAGCACATTCCCTCAACTGCTGTGGGGCAAAGTGGGGCATAGGTTGTGATTTCTCCTATGCCCACACTCCATCTTTCTTCCAGGCTTTCCACCCGTTCCTGCAACTCTTGCAGTTCATGCACAAGCCCCTCTTTTTCTTCCACCAATCCCTCAATAATTTCATTTTGTTCCTGGATAACCTCTGCTTGCTCTTTTATGGCATTTTCAATGCTAACCATTCCCCCTGCAAGCAAAATTACCACAACTGTCATCACCAAAACCGTTCTCATAACGTCTGCTTCCCTCCAAATGTTTGTCAATTGCTTGGGTTAAAGCTGATTCTCCATCAACTTTCATAACCTCATTCGCTATTCTAAGCAACTCATTGCTATCTTTCAACTTCCTGGTCATTGCTTCCAGATTCAATTTGCTCCCTCCTTGGGCATGGCCTGTCAAAAATGCTCTTAAACCCGCATTTGCCATGTCTTTCGCAGTAAGGCTTCAAAAGCCCCGATAACACAGGATGAACCTTGCTGTAAATTTCCTGCTTCATTTGTCTGATAACGCTTTGCCAATGTTCTTGGCTTTGTGTGCAAAGCCTTACCTCTGCCACCCCCATCAAGGTCTTCAGGTTATACTTGACCCCAATGTTGGTCATGATATTTATTGGCAAAATCCCCCTGGCATCCTGGGTTGAAGCCCCTGCCTTTATCAACTTTTCATAAGCAGTTTGAATTTCCCTCATTGCACTCATGTAAACCATCAGCCTGTGGTCATCCTCATTGATGCTTGGCCCAATATCATACTTGAATTGCTCCCCTTCCTTGGCAACAAACCGCAGGCTTTCCTGGGAATACATGGCTCCAATTCTTGTCCTCACCATCTGGTGGGTTAATGCCCTGGGAACCCCTTCCACCTGGAAAATAAAGTCAACCGCTTCCAGTGGGCCACCAATATTGGTCTTTTCCAGTTCCATAACCGTTTCAATGGCTTCGTTCCTGCCCGTTACTTCTTCCAGGTCTGTTATAATGTTGCCCTGCATGTTTTGGGCCATGGCATGAATGGTTTCCACAGATTGCCTTGTCCAGCTAATCAGAGTCACGTTCATCTCGCATCATCTCCCCAATCTTCATCATTCTTTGCAGAACCATCAAGTGTGCAATCATGCCGTCTTGGCCTTCCATTCGGTTCACAACCTTGACTATTGAATCAACCAAAGCCTCCAAACTGTTCAGCATGCCAGAAAAGTTATTGCTGCCAATTACAACTGTTCCATCACCTTCGCTGTAGAGCACAGTGAAATCCCTTTTGATTGTTCTTTCTTCCCCTGTTCTCAGGTCTCTGATAACAAGTTCCAACTGTTCTTCTGCTTCCTCACCCTGCACAAACTTTACTTCTTCCATGTTTAAAACCTCCTTATCCTTGTTGTTGGCCCGCATCCAATCTAAGGATGCAGCCTGTTGCATAATCCCCTTTTTCCAGCACAAAGTGAACCCAATTTGCCAATTCCTCTGGGGTCATACCCCTCTTGACAGGTATGTTCCTGTTCAGCATTTCATTTGCCTGCTTGTGGCTTATCCCCCGTTCTCTGGAAAGGTCTTCAATGGTCAGGGAATCCATTCTTGTATAAACCCTGCCAGGAGCAATGGCTGTTACCACCCACTTGTCTGCATCAAAACTGTATTGATTCAGCTCCCTGGCTGCACACCTGATAAAGTGGTTGGCTCCTGCTTTGCTTGCTCCATAGGCAAAGCTGTGGCTTTTGGCAATTTCTGCTGTGTCACTTGTTATTGCCAGGAAAACCTTCCTGGTTCCGCTTCCATCATACCTTCTGACATATTCCCTCAACAGCAAGAAGTTCGTTATCAGATTAGCATTCAAGGTTTCCTTGAAATTCTCCAGTTCATAATCTGGCAAGGCTCCTAAAAGGTTCAACCCTGCACAATTCACTACCGCATCCAAATCTCCTTTGATTTCCAACCAATCAAAGAACCCAATAACTTCATCTTCATCATCAGCATAAAGCCCCATGGCATCTTCATTGGAATACAAATCTGCAGCAATTACTTCATGGCCTTCGTGTCTCAACTTTTCAGCCACCGCATGCCCTATATTGCCTTTCCTTGCTCCAACAACCAGAACCCTCATTATTATTCGCCTCCCTTGGCCTTTTGCTTATCGGTTGCTTTGTTGAGAATGTCCATCATTACCTCCAGCAGAATCCTCTGTGCAGTTTTGGCTTTGTTTTCTTCTGCAATGCCTTCCTCTTCCAAAATTTTCTCAATTTTCTCCAAGATTCCTGGCTTCACAGTTCCACCTCCTTTTTGATTTTCTACCTTATTATACCGTTTAAAACCTTACTTTGACCCCACCTTTTTCACCTTTTATCAAAATTCCCCAAATAAATATTTTCACCGCTTAACCACCAAGCTCCATCAAGCTGCAGCACCATTTGCCCAATTTCTTCTGGTGTCACACAGTGCTTATAAAGCTCCTTAACCTGTTCCTGGTTAAAGCCCCTTTCTCGTTGCAATGCAGCTTGCACTTGCTTGGTCATAGGTGTTCCCTTTACGTTCCCTGGGTGAAGCCCAATGACAACAAATTCTCTGCCATATTTAAGCCAAAGGTCATGAGCAATGCAACTGATAAAGTGGGCAAGCCCTGCCTTGGCTGCACAGTAAACCGCATTATTGGTGCCATGCTTCCTGCTCCAAAGGGAACCAATATGAATAATGGTCTTAGTGCCAGTAGTGCCTGCAGTCTGCTTAACAAACTCTGAAGTCATCCTTATGGCCCCTATTAAGTTAATGTCAACAAGCCTTTCTACCTTCCATTTCCAGTCATCTGGTTGGCTCGTTCCTGTTGCACCCGTGCAATTTACAAGAAGTTTTGCATCAAAATTAAAAGGCTGTGGCAAAGGCTCATATCTTATATCCCAATCTTCTGTGGGCAACCCTATCGCATAACCGTTATCAGCCAAAACATTGCATATCCCATTTGCTATATTGCCTGCTCTAACCTTTGTAAGCATGGCCTGTCGCATGCTCCATCACCTCCTGCAAGCTGTCTGTCCTTATCACAAGCCCGTTTAATTGGGAATCCTTATTATATGGCCTGGTTATAAGATAACAGGGAACCCCCAACCTTGCCACCTGATTGGCATTTTTGGGCATGTCCTCTACAAAGAATTCAACCTGCCCTTGAAATTGGTTAATAAGGGTTTCCTCCTTATTTTCACTAAATAGAACCATGTCATAATGCAATTCGTTGCTTTTAAGCCACTCCATTGTGTCAGCAAAAATCCGCTTATATTGCTGATATGGCCTTGCTGTCAATAGCACAACTGCATAATCCTGTTCCCTGGCCCAATCCAAAAACTCCTTGGCCCCTTCGCACAGGGGAATGAACCGCTTCTGGCCCGTTTGCCTGTATTTATCTTTTAATTCCAGCCCTTTTTCCAGGGGAATGCCCAAGGATTCATAAATATTGTAACTTGTGACATCCTCCAACATGTAATAAGTGCCAAGTTCTTCATTAATAAACTGCACAAAGCTCCTTGGGTAATCGGCAAGAACCCCGTCAATGTCCACCCCGATAACTTTCTTACCGCTTTCCTTAATATTGTTCTCAATTTCCTGCTTGTGAAGCTGCTCCACAACCGCACTTTTTCTCCAATATTCCTGCTCAATTTCCTCTGGAGAAAACCCGTGCAACTGGGCCAAACACATAAGGTATTTCAAACAGTCCACCAATTCCTCCAGGGTATTGCTCCTTATTGGCTGTTTATATTCGTTCCTGTGGATTTTCCAGTCCACTGTTTCCAGAAGTTCACTTATCTCCCTGTGGAGTGCCAAACAATAGAAGTTATTCCACTTCCTGAATTCGTGCAAATCCTTGAAAACTTGGTCAATATCAACCAACTTGGCATTGAATTCCTTTTGGTCATGCCACATTTTTTCAAAGTTCATCACGCAAACCTCCTTAAAGTTTCATAATAGGCATGGTGGGCCAAATAGCTTCGTTTCCAGGTTCCATACCTTCCCATCAACAGCAGCTTTCCTTGGTATTCTTCTGGTAGCACAAAATCTGTGTCAAATATCTTGTAAGTTTTGCTGCCTGTGGGAAATGGCCTTGCCAGTTCCATGTTTTCCTCACCAAAAATCCTGCTGGCCCTATACCAAGGAGACTTCATGTTTACGTTATACACAACAAAGTTCGGCTTGCTTTGGAATACTCCTTCAAGTGCTGGCAACCGTTCAATCAGGCCAACCTCTTGCTTTGGGCAATTGGCCTCTGGGAATAAAGCCCAAAGGGGAATGGTTGATATAACCCTGTCAAAATAGAAGACAAGCTCATCCAATATTTCACTATCTGCTTCCATTTTCACTATTTTATGCCCGTGCCTTATAAGCAGTTTCTGGTGAGCACCTTCCATATCATAAACAACTTCGTAGGTCTTCAACCGTTCCATGGAATTGTTCACAGGCAAGCCAACCTTTTCAGCATATTGCTCATGTGGCAAGGTTCCAATTCTTGGGTTGTATCCTGCCACAAAATTGAAGACAACCCCTCTTCCCAGATTCATGCCACATGCATCATGCAGGTAATGCAACCCTGCAAAGCCTCCCCCTGGTTTGGTTGGCTCCCTGTCCATTATCTGGTAATCAATACCCAAAGTGTGAAGTGCCTCTGCTGCCAACAGGCCCGTTATTCCTGCTCCCAAAATGCCAACTTTAATTCCCTTCATCACTGCCCCACCTTCCATTTCTGAGAATTTTGATAAACATTGGCTGCTTGGTGTAACCCCTGCTCCCCTTGCTTATCATGCCATTTTTAGCCAAAAACTTCAAATAACGTCTAACCGTGGCACTGTCCAGGTCGCACATGTCTTCCAAATCCTTGGCATTGATATAATTGTTCATCAAAAATACCTTGGCAACGTCTGGATTTTGCTCCAAAAACTTGTTTATGCTCTCTTGTGCATCTTCTGCCATCTTTTCCTGCTGTCTAATCTGGTAGCTCAAATCATAATAACCTAAAGACTGTTTTCCATAAACTTCCCTCAAATAATCGCATGCAAATTGCACATGTTCCTGCTTAACCAAAACCCTTTCCCCGTCATCGGTTGAAAATGTCCTGCATGCCACCGCAACTGCCATTCTTGCCAGTTTAATCCTCTGGTTGGCCCCTTCTACCAGGGGAACCTGACTTGTGTATTCCTTTGCCATTTTCTTGGCTTCCTGCAAGATTGCATCAATTGCATCATCCTCAAAATGAATCTGTTCTTCTGTTCTGCTCCAGGCCCAAAGAACCAACTGCTTGCAAAGGTCAAAGGTATAAACGTGTGGAACCCTTCCAATTTCGGTTGCCTTCCTGTTAATTAAGTCCATACTGACTTCTTCGCTCGCACAACTCACCGCAAACTCAAATCTGGCAACATCTTCGTTCTTACCAATCAACTGCTGGATTGCTTCCACTCCGTAACTATACTGGCTTAAAGCCTTCCCGTCTCTGGTATTGCTTACCCAAAGCAACCTTGTTCTGGCATGTGTTCTCTCCTGGTGGATTTTCATAATCTCTGCCACCCCGTCTGACCGCACCCCTGACATGTTGGCAATGCTATCTTCAGTTAATCCGCTTGCTTCGTCAATTATAACCAATCTCCTGTCATTTATTGGGATTTTGCCCCAGGATACATACCACCGCTTTTGAATTTGCTGCATTCCACCAATAAGTCCTGCAAAGCTCGTATTTTCGCCTGTGACAAACTCTCCCAACTTGTAGTGGTTCATCATGGTCTGGGCAGTTTCGCTTTTTCCCGTTCTGGTATCACCAATTATCAAGGCTTCAATCCAGCCCCGTTTGATGAATTGGTCTTGGAACCTGAATGCCAAAACGCTGTGGTAAACAAGGTCAACTGCTGTCATAATGTCCTGTCTGCCATATATGTGGGTGACATTGTTTTCAAGGTCATTGTGTATTTCCTGGAATTTATCCCTTACTGTCTGCCCTTCCTTGGGCTGGAAAGCCTTCAACCGTTCAAACTTCTGTGGGGTCATCTCAAAGGTTGCTATGCTGTCTTGGCTCGGCTCGGCATGGCTTATCAAGTGGGTGACATATTGGTTTCTTGGGTCTGTTACCGTAACCCCCTTCATATTATAACTTTGGTTTGCCTGCAACCCGTGCCCAACCACATAGGCAACCCTGGTTGTATATTCCCTGGTGGCTGTGGAAAAATCAAGTTCTGGTTGAAGCATAACCTCTTCCAGATTGCCTTTCTCTTGCACCTGTTTGGCAAAGGCAGAGCAATTTTTGGGTATCCCTGCCCTTTTCTTTATCACTCCTTTTTGTTGGGCATCAGAGCAGTCTATTAGCTCTAAGAGGATTCTGTCCTCATCCTTGAAGCCAATGCTGGCATCTCCGCCCATCATCCCAACCGCACATGCTGCACAGGTCTTCCCGTCTGGTGTGCAATTTATGGTTATTTGCTTGGGATAACCATAAGGTGCTGTATCTTTGCCTGAGACAATGACATCCATTTCAATCCGCTTCCCTATATAATCACTGTGGCTTGCCTGGGATAAATGAACCCTTTTGGCTTCTCCGCTTTCTTCTGTTTCCTGAACCTTCTCTGGCCTGAATACAGGTGTTTTCTCAATTATGGCATCCAGGTCTTCCTTAGAATGGCCCAAAGCCACAAAGAAGTCTGTTATATCCCCATCTGGTGGGTCAAGTATTGGCAGCTTTATAATCTTTATTTCTTCCGCATACTCGTGCAACTCCTGGGCAACCTTTTCTGCTCCCTGCTGCCCTGCTTTGTCAATATCATAACAGATTCTCACTCGTTTACCCTCAAACCATTGGCTCCAGTGTTTCCTCCAGGTGCTGGCTCCACCTGTGGAAGTTATGGCATTATACCCCATCTGATTGGCAAGCAAGGCATCCATTTCTCCTTCAACAAGCATAACTTCCTTCTCCTGCAGATTCTCTATTGGATAAAGCCTTGCTGCCCCAGAACCATGCTTATAACTTATCATCTTGGCCTTGCCCTTTTGTTCTGGTGCATACCTCCTTATATTTACGCAACCACCGTGCCTGTCATAAACAGGTATGGTAATTCTTTCCACGTCATACCCCAACTGGTATTTCTCCAGGGTTTCCCTGGTCAATCCCCTCTTGTTTAACAAGAATTGCTGCATCTTTGGACTGTCCAGCAGGATTTTTTGAAACTTTCTAATTGTTTTTTCTGGTATATATTCATCTGGAATTTCATCATCCACTTGCACCTGCTTGCCTTCTTGCTCCTTCTGGGTCTGTGGCCTCTTTCCCAGTTCTTCCTCCAGTTCCTTCACCATTTTGGCAAATTCCTTCTTCTCATAACCTTCCATAACCCTGTAAAACTCATATTCATCCCCACCTATATCACATGCATGGCAATAAAATTGGCCCGTTTTAAGGTTGATGCTCATGCTTTCAACTTCGTCATCGTGCCATGGACAAAGAACCTGACATTCCCCTTGCTCATTCGGTTCCAATTTTGTGAAGTATCTGCTGTAAAATTCTGTGGCCCACTTCTGCCTGTCCAATGGTTTCACCCCTCCCCTTGGCAAAATTAAAGGGAAGGGGAATAATCCCCTTCCCCCAAAAGCTCAACCTTAATTAAAACGGAACATCTTTGTTTGTTTGGTCTTTGCTGACTTCCTGTTCCTCTCCCTCAAAAGGCCTGATATCTTCCACTGTCTCAACCGTTTCGCCTTTCCGCTTGCCTTCTTTGGCAACCCTGTGCTCAACCACTGCAATGCACTTCTTGCCAAGAATTTCATCAAAGTCCACTTCCACAACGCTTTCTGGAATTTCCAGGCCAAAGGTTTCTAAGGTTTCCTTAATCTTCCACATGGTTTGCTTCATGACAGGCAGGTTGTAGAATAGCTGCCTTCCTTTGTGTTCCCCTTCTGCTACCTTCAAAATTAGAACATACATGTCATCCCCGTTTCTGGTCTGCCTCAAGTCAACATCAAAGGCATAACATGTGTATTCGCCCTGGGGAAGCAGTTCAAAGGTATTCACTCCGCTGAAATCCATTTTAGCTTTCATACTTTTTTACCTCCTTAATAATTTCATCAATATATTCTGGTAGCTCCACAGCACCATCAGTAACCTTGTTGAAAACATGGCATGCTGTGGGGTCTTCCATCCCCAATCCCAGTTTACCGCTTCTATCCTTGGCAAAATACTTGCCCTTGGGCTGAGTCAACATTTTCCTTTGGGGAAAGCCCTGCTCATCCTCAGTGGCAAATAAATAGCCAATTACATCCACATAACCTTCCACATCCCTTGCCAACTTTGGTGTCAGGTGTGGCCCAATTTTGACACTGCCATCCGTTTCATCCTTGTCTTCTGCTGAAAGGCAGGTGAAAACCACATTCATAGGCAGGTCTCTGTATGCCCTTACCAGTTTCCGCATTTGTTGGGTATTTTTGCCATAATCCTGCAGGATAGGCATATCCCTGTCATACTTCTCATCACGGTTTGGGTCATTTAAAATCTCATCCATGCTCTTTGCCCGTATCTCGGAAAGGCTGTCCAGAACCACCGTTTTCCTGTCATGGTCTCCATCCTTCAAATACCAGTAAAGCTCCTTCAGTTCTTCAATGGTAAGGGCATCAATGGTCTGAATGTCCAACTCCTTATGGTATTGCTTGAATTTGTTCAGGCAAAGCAACCCACCTTCCATGTTGATAATCAGTGGCTTTGGAGCAATGGCAGCAAAGGTTGTCTTCCCCGCCCCTGCATAAGCATGCACCAAAACTTTGGCTGTAACTGGCACATCTTCAATTGGCTTAATTTTACCCTTTAACTGCTCAATAATCTTCTTGTCCATGCTCTTTCCTCCTTTTGGTTAAAATTTCACTTCTCTGGGAACATATTCCTTATTAATCACATCATAAATGAGCATTCTCACCTCCCCCTGTCTTTTTAGAGCAACCATGGTTGCCAGGATATTAAGCACCATGTTGCCACTTAACAAAATCCAATCTTCTGGCTGCAGGTTTCGCATTTTCTCCTGGAATTCAGCATAAAGCCTTTCTGTATTGAAAATGTTGACTTTTCCCTGGGTCAAGGGAACCAATTCGCCATATTCTTCTGCTGCCTCAAAATTGTGCCCTGATTCATTCACCACCCAAACCCTTGGCATTCAACCACCTCCACTTTATTATACCGTTTTGAACCCTATTTTGACCCCAGAAAATTCAATTTTTTATAAGTTTCTGTGTCCAACCGTTTCTTCTCCATGATGCAAAGCTCTTTAAATTCACAATCCCAGGAGCAGTCATGTGTGGCATTCCTGAATATATGGCCCCTTGCTTGCCTTATATCTTGGGCTGAAAGATAAAGCTCCTTGCCAATTTCCTTTATTTCTTCTGGTGTTCTCTCCACCCTGTGCCTCTTGAAAAATGGTCTTTCCCGTTCCTTAACCACTTCCAAAATGTCCTGGTAATCATCTGGATTAAGGTTGTGCTCCTTAATGGTTTCCAGATAGGTCTGCACATCTGTGTCAATGCTTTTGTCCTTGCTCAAGGTTCCATTTTTGAGCAGCCTTGGCTTGGTGGGCAGCTTGGTTCTAATAAGGTTGAACATAATCCCGTTCACTGGGCCACCTAAAAGGCTGCAAAGTGCCCAAAGATAACCGTTGGCCTGTTCATCTAAAACAAGCATTTCCTCATAGCTCTCCAGGTCTCTGCCCGTAAACTTGTGGTCAACAAGCCAAATCCTGCCCATGTCATCTTCAACAATAAGGTCAAGCACTGCATTGAACCTCTTGTGGCTCCTGGTTCCCTTGGGTGTGGGAATATTGGCATCCACCTTTTCTTCCACCCCGTAAATGGCAAAATTGTCCTCCTGCTCATACCTGTCAATATACCTCTGCACCAACTTCTCTGCCATTTCCCTGGTTTCCTTAAATTCTTCCACCTGTTCAAAGAACATATCCTTGGTCTTGTGTTGCCAATATTCCTGGCTTGCTTGCTCCAGGTCTTCCCCTTTGTAATATGCCTGCAGCAAGGCATGCCCGTATTCCCCCAGGTCAATTTTGGGTATTCGTTCAATTGGCCTTAACCCTTCAACATACCTGTAATGCCACTTCTGTCTGCACCGTTTCCAAGTCTTCATTTGAGAATAGCTTATGTCCAATCTGCTCATTCGTTAAAACCCTCCCAACTGATACATCAATACCGTCAAGAAGCCAAAGCCAAAGGCAGTCAACCCCAAAAAGCCATCTTCCTTGGCAATCGCTCCAAACACAAAAAGAACCGTAAACAAGCCAAAAACTGCCATCATTAAAGTGCTTAAAATCATTCCTGCTCATCCTCCTTTTTGGGCAATTCTTTCAGCACATTCTCAATTCCCTCAATCTGGTGCATCAACTCATCAAAGGTTTGCTTGCTGATTTCATAGGCTCCATAAGCCCTGCCAACCCGTTTCCGCAAAGATGCTATTTCTTCCAGCCCTCCTTTCCGCAAACTTTTCAATTTTTTCACCTCCTTTCTACTATATTATACTATAAAAACCCCGTTTTTGACCCCACTATTTTGGATTTTAAACAAAAAAAAATCGGGAGCCAAGCCAACCTATGCTTGGCCCCCAAAAAGCTCCGTTATGTCCAATTCTTTGCCATTTATGATTGCTTCAAAGCTCTTGGCCTTGGTTGCCAGAAGGTTCTCTATATGCTGCTCAACCGTATTCTTGGCAACAAGGTTGATAATGTCAACACTTTTATCCTGTCCAATTCTGTGCAACCTGTCTTCTGCCTGGGTGTTAATCCCAGGTGTCCAATGCCTATCCAAAAACACTGCCATGTCTGCTGCTGTCCAGGTCAATCCCAGGCCACCTGCTTCAATGGTTGCCAACATTACCCTTGTTTCTGGGTCTTCCTGAAATCTCCTGGTGGCCTCTGCTCTGTCCTTCTGTTTTACTTCCCCTGTTACCATGGCATAGCCAATCCCCTTTTCTTCCAACTTGGGAGCAAAAAGCTCAATGGCCTTCCTGAATTGGCTGAAAACAACAATTTTCCTATGCTGGCAGTTTTCCTCAATAATGTCCATCAAGGCATCAAACTTGGCACTTTGCCCAATATTCTTGTCCAGGAGCTGTGGGGAAATGGCAATCTGCCTTAGCCTTGTTATCTTGGCAATCACAACTGGTGCTGCAACCGCTTCTTCTGTAAGTTCTGCAATGGCTTCCCTTTCCATCTGCTTGTATATCTTGGCTTGCTGCCCTTTAAGTTCCACCAAATGCCTGTGGTAAACCTTTGGAGGCAATTCTGTCAACACTTCTTCCTTGGTTCTCCGCAGCATAATTGGCTCCAAAAACTCCCTCAATTCCTGTTCTTGTTCCTTCGTTCCTGGGTCAATTTGCATGCCCCAACCGTTATTATAAACTTGGCAATACCTCTCTGCAAATCTCCAAAAACTGGTGAATTTCTTGGGATAAAGCCTGTTCAACAAGCTCCAAAGCTCCCATGCCCTGTTCAGCATTGGTGTGCCAGTAAGAAGGTAAACCCTGTCAGCTTTGTATTGCTTGACTGCCTTGGTCTGCTGTGCCTTTCTGTTCTTTATTTTGTGTGCCTCATCCAAAATATTGGTTTCCCAATCAATCTGGGCCAACTCATCGTGCAGCCTTGCTGATTCGTAGTTAATTATCAAATATTTGGCCTCTCCTGCCTCAAATTGTTTAATTGCTTGTTCCCTTTTCTTCTTTGGCCCGTCAACTACAATGGCTTCCTGCCCTGCCCACTTTTCAATTTCTTGTTTCCAGGTGTCCTTCAGGGTATTGGGGCATATAATAAGCACCTTCTGGTCTCCCCTGGCTTCGCAGGCAGTTATGGCCTGCAAAGTCTTTCCTGTTCCCATGTCGTCTGCCAAAATGGCCCTGCCTGCCTTCTGAAGAAAAGCAGCCCCTGTCCTCTGGTAGTTCCTTAGCTTGTCTGCAAAATCAACCCCAACTGTGGCATCATCTTTGGTTTTAACCTGCAGCAGTTCCTGCCTTCTTTGTTGAACCCGTTCCAACTGTTCCCTCACCTGCTTGGTAACTTTCACATCACCGTTAAAAGCATTTTGCAACTGCCTTACTATATCCGCTTCCATTGGGTATTCCCACACCTTCATGGTGGGATTCCACTTCCAGCCTGGAACACTTTTGGCAATTTCCTTTTCCTCAAAATCACACTTCAGTGCCAACTTTCCTTCATATTCAAGCAGAATCGCCATTTTCTATAACCCTCCTTATTTTTTCTTTGGCCCTTATGAATACCTTGCTGACAACCCTTTGGCTTTTGCCAACCTGTTTGCCAATTTGCCTCTGGTTATAACCTTCCAATGTCAGCAAGATAATTTGCATTTCCATATCATCCAAAATTTCTTTTATTTGTTCCATAACCACATTTTCACCCTGGTTGGTATCTCTTACCTCAATTTCCATTTCATCAAGGCTTGCTGCTTCTTTATTCTGCCATTTTCTAAGTTCTTTGATTATCTCATTCCTTATCACCCTGTAAGCAAACGTGCTGAAGGCATAACCTTCTTCCTTCTTGAAGTTCTTTGTTGCTTTATACAGCCCCCAAAGGGCAACCTGCTTCAAATCTTCCTCATCCACCATAACTGTTGGAGTAAACTTGTTTGCCACATGGTAGGCAATTTCCAGGTTATCCTCAAGCCTGGGCATTTTCCCACCCCCAGTCAACATAACCTTGTTGAATGGTTTGCCTGTATCCTTCGCTTGGTTCCTGCCTCTTAAAATGGCTGTGCATAACGTATGCCATTGCCTCAACAAACTTGTTTGGGCCAACTTCCACGTGAAAGTTTTGTCTGTAATAAAGATTTGGGTATCCCTCATACCTGTCCAATGGCTCCAAATCCTTATCCGTTATAACGTAAATGGCCCCTTTAACCATGCTGCCAGGAGAAGGCTCTATTGTGGCAACCCCTCTCCTGTAAATCATCCTGTGGTTGTGCAAAACAGTTTTGCACACTGGCTTACTCCCTGGGCAACGTCTCTGCATCTGCCTCTTGTGAAGGTTGCTTCCATAAGCAAAATAAATCAT
>Ga0207421_10003672_pt1 | contig 18152 bp, 3 predicted proteins | sample SodLakKL_010_SED_4_FD_187542 | JGI IMG/M metagenome (GOLD analysis project Ga0207421, IMG submission 187542) | Alkaline sediment microbial communities from Lake Tanatar, Kulunda Steppe, Russia - 8KL_010_SED (SPAdes) (version 2) | ecosystem: Environmental > Aquatic > Non-marine Saline and... | reverse complement strand
ATCCCCGTAATCATGGGATTCCGGGCTGACGGAGATGGATGCCGCTGGAGCAGCCACGCCATCTCCCCGCAGTGTCACATCAACCGGACTGGAGGTGTTGGTCGCATCATGGGTTATGCGAAGCGTTGCTTCTTTTCTGCCCGTATTGGTCGGGTTGAAACGCACCGTCACACTTCGGCTCTGTCCTGCGTTTATCGTGTAGGATCCGCCGCCGCTTGTGATCGTGTACTGATCGGCATGAGCTCCCACCAGGCTGATCTGTCCGCTCATCGCCGCCGTGCCGGTGTTCTGCACCGTGAAGGTTGCACTTGCGTTCTGATCCACGATGACATCCCCGTAATCATGGGATGCCGGGCTGACGGAGATGGATGCTGCTGGTGCAGCCACGCCATCTCCCCGCAGTGTCACATCAACCGGACTGGAGGTGTTGGTCGCATCATGGGTTATGCGAAGCGTTGCTTCTTTTCGGCCCGTGCTGGTCGGGTTGAATCGCACCGTCACACTGCGGCTCTCGCCTGCGTTTATGGTATACGATCCGCCACCGCTTGTGATCGTGTACTGATCGGCATGAGTGCCCGCCAGGCTGATCTGCCCGCTCATTGCCGCCGTGCCGGTGTTCTGCACCGTGAAGGTTGTGCTTGCGTTCTGATCCACGATGACATCCCCGTAATCATGGGATTCCGGGCTGACGGAGATGGATGCCGTTGCTGCCGCGACGCCATCTCCCCGGAGCGTCACATCAACCGGACTGGAGGTGTTGGTCGCATCATGGGTTAAGCGAAGCGTTGCTTCTTTTCGGCCCGTGCTGGTCGGGTTGAAACGCACCGTCACACTGCGGCTCTGTCCTGCATTGATCGTGTAGGAGCCGCCGCCGCTAGTGATCGTGTACTGATTGGCGGCAGTGCCGGCCAGGCTGATCTGTCCGCTCATTGCCGCCGTGCCGGTGTTCTGCACCGTGAAGGTTGCGCTTGCGTTCTGATCCACGATGACATCCCCGAAGTCATGGGATTCCGGACTGACGGAGATGGTGGCCGCTGGTACAATGACACCCACTCCCTGCAGTGTCACGTCAACCGGGCTGGAGGTGTTGGTCGCATCATGTGTTATGCGGAGCGTTGCATCCTTTCTTTCCGAACTGGTCGGGTTGAAACGCACCGTTACACTGCGGCTCTCGCCTGCGTTTATGGTATACGATCCGCCACCGCTCGTGATCGTGTACTGATCGGCATGAGTGCCGGTCAGGCTGATCTGTCCGCTCATTGCCGCCGTGCCGGTGTTCTGCACCGTGAAGGTTGTGCTTGCGTTCTGATCCACGATAACATCCCCGAAGTCATGAGATTCCGGACTGACGGAGATGGTGGCCAAAGTTGCAAGGGTCCCGACAAAATCTACCCCGGTGTGGTCTTCTGTAATATTGCTTATCGAGCGGGTTTTTGGATTAAATTCATAATCGGTGCGACCCGGTGTAATCGTAATATCTGCTCCCCGGGGCACTCCGGCAATAGTATACTCACCATCGGAATTCGTTAAAACGGTATGACTGTATCCGCCTGAAGTCGTAATCGTCACATCTGCCATCCCGGTTTCATTCTCGGTAACTCTACCAGAGATATTGTATTGGACAAGCCTGGTAGAAAAAAGGATTTGTGCACCGTATGCCGAACCAGCTTTATTGGTAGCGTAAGCCTTGATATGGTATTCCGTGTTCGGATCCAATCCCGTTATTTCATGGCTAAAGGCACCCGTGGCGGTACTGTCTGCCGTATAGCCGTCGTTTTCTTCAAGAGTAGGATCCGGACTTTTGCTCCATACGAGACCAAATGCGATTACATCAGAACCTCCGGTATCGATTATTTCCCCGCCGCCAACGGCTGTAGTATCGGTGATATCCGTTATTTCGAATGTCGTTACTGTCGGAACAATAAAATTATCAATATGCAATGTGATGTTACCCTGTACGGTAAGCAATCCATCACTGACCGAGACCTTTATAAGACAATCCATTTCTGACTCGACGACAGGGGATATCCACTGCACAGTTGACTTGTTAACTTCGCCGTCAAATTGTCCGTGTTCGGCCTCCCACATAAAAAATAATTCGTCTCCATCAGGATCTTTAGCTATCACTGATAACTCGACGGTGGAACCACCTGCAATTCTGTTTGTGAGAGAAGAAGATGGGTTTGATCTAATGCTCTCTATTTCGGGAGGATTGTTTTCCGTTGAAACAATTTTATCTCTATCACAACCTACATACAATGAAAGTGCAACTATGCAGAGAATAAGTAGATAACTTGAGGTTTTCATGGTTTGCTCCCACTTGTACACCGTTATAGTTTTTTTGAAAGCTGTTTTTCGCATTGCAGATAATGATATTGTTCATGCTAAAACCTGTGATCGTACCGAATCGAAGCACGCATCTCATCATATTCAATAGAACCTACACTATTCGGTCTGCTCGACATACCACGGACATTCATTCGGATCTGATTGCCATTGGGCAACCGGTACGAAGCAGATAAATTCAGTGAGTACTGGTTCGACCATTGCCTCACCGTATATTCTCCTTCCAGAAAATCGTTGCTGTTTTCCGTTGTGCGATAAGACTTCCAGGTTCCCTGCGCCGGATCCGATGGATTGAATTCCTCAATAATCCGTACAAACTCCGTTCCGTTACGTGACCAACCAACGGTCAGGTTCACGGATAAAAGCCTGTTAAAAAATGCATATCCGCCAGTTGTATTTGCTGCATGACCTGTAGCCTTGGAATGATCGCTTTCATTACGGAGATAGTTACCAGAGACTCCAAGTGACAATCCGCCCGGAAGGGATATGTTATAGGAAAGCCCGGAGTTGAAATTTGTGAAACCAAACGCTTGCCTGTCACCGCTGGTTACAGATTCACTTTTGTCGTCAAGTATCTGATATGATCCGGTTACCGTGACGGAATGCGAAACAAGTCCGGACCTGTATAAAAAAGAAGGTGAAAGCATAAAGCTTCGCGATACTTGCTTTTGGTGAAGCTCCATTGCAATTGGTGTTGAAGTGTCCACCGGCTTGGTCTCATTCGTCAAGCGAATGTACGAAAGGGTCATATTGACAGATTGCGTCAGTCTTACCATGGTATTTAATCCCAGCTGCTGCCTTTGGGTTGTAGTTACCCGGGTGTCCAGCAGATTGTTTCTTCCCTTTGAAAACATGCCGGAAATGTTAGCCCTGTCTCCAAGAATTCTTACTTGTGGACGAACGCGATACGTTTCCTGATCACTTCGTACGTAACCAAGACCAAGAGATCTGAATCCGGGTTGGATGCGTTCATAACCACTGTCGATTCGAAATGGCCCATGGGAAAAACGACTCATTACTTCTCCTGCATAATCTACACGTGTACTCGTACGCGGAGTGAAAATACTGGTGAAAAATGCAGGCACTTCATCCAGTTCCAGTTCATCACTAGTACGGTCACGTGTGAAAACTGACACGCTGAGACTGCTTTCGAAAGAAACTTTTCCACCCCAGAGAACCAGACCAAACTCCGGTGTAATGTTAAGGTTTTCAGCGGGCAGGGCATTGCCCGGGTTGGCTACGGATCCAAGAACATCATAGGAATACAAGCCAGTCAATGCGAATTGATTTCCCCCGCGCCTGCCAACCCCAATGCGCGATGCAAACAGCCACTGTTCAAATGATGGTTCACGAAAACCGGGCTGAGATGTCAGTTCTACTGCTCTACGGGTTCTTCCTCCGGCAATCGACAGTGAAAAATGCCCCGGATTTATTTCCAGCAAAGCTCCGTTTACCGTGACACCGTTGAGACTGTACTTGGAAAAACGCGGATTTACTGAACCTGCTGACACACTTAGCCATCTCCAGGAACCCTGAAAGGTAAATCGGTTCATGGATTGTCTGAGCGCGTTATTATCAGTCGAGTATAAGAGATTTATTCCGGACCTGAAGCCAAAAATCGAGAACCTTGTTGCAGCCGATATCTGACCCATTCCTGGTGGACGGCGAGCATTGATACCGCTTACGGCATATGCTTCTGAAAGGAAGCCGACATTTCCACTCATAGAAAATGGCCGGATATCAGTGCCAGCAACGGGAGCAAGGGTCTGTGAGGTGACCGGAACGTTTTGAAGGCAAAGAAAGAGAAAAAAAGCGCAGAGAAGATAGAGTCTTGTGCGGGCTTTTCTCCCAATCCGAGTTGATTTGAAAAATCTCATTATAAGTCTCCTGCAAAGAGAAGAAAAATTATAACAAGCAAAAATGGTCAATCACTTCGGCTGATCGGCCGAACCGCCCTACCGGCCCTGCTTTCATTTCCGGATATATCGACGGCGATAACACGGTACCACAGGTCTGATGTACCGCTGTAATCAAAAAAATGTGTTTCGGTCACCAATCCTTCATGAAGAGATTGGTAGCGACCGGTCTGTACGGCTGCACGGTAAATCCTGTATCCAGCAATGCCTGGTGAAATGACAGGCTCCCATTGCAATGCGACTCCGTCACTACGATCCACAGCCTGCAGGTTCCGAACCGATCGTGGCGGATTAAAGCTCCTGAAAAACAGAGTATCGGGAATCGCGTAATCACTTTCATTGCCAGACGTGTCTACTGCGGCAACTGTATAGATGTATGTTGTTCCGATTGTGATTTCTTCATCCCGAATGAAGCGATTTTCGGGAGGGACCCTGAGCAATTCCTCAAAGGATGTCATCGTATCCGTTTTACGATAGACAATGTACTCACCCAGTCTGGTTGATGGGGAGGGATTCCAGGAGAGGTTGATACGGAATCCCCCATCATTTACACCGCGCACATTGGTGGCTGGTGCAGGCGGTGTGATCAACGGAATTGGGATAACAATGGAGACAGTATCGCTGTAAATGCGGGCGCGGCTTGCTGAGTACACTACGTAACGGTAATGTCCACCCTCAGTAAATCCAGCCTCAACGCCACCTGGATCAATAAATTCGGTTTCACGAATGCTCTCCGGGTTTATTCTTGTAAATGCTCCGGTTTGAGAAATATCTTCTCTTCGGCGCAAAACAATAAATGTTTCGAAATTCGGGGTTAGTTTATCGACTTCCCATTGCAGCTCAACACTTGCCGTTTCGATATTGTACCGGGCAGCCAGGTTTTTGGGTGGCAGTGGTGGTATTAAATCCAGAACCTGAGCCATGGCAAAATCGCCATGTTCGCTTTCATTACCAACTTCATCAACCACTGTTATGGTGTAGTAATATACCTGCCCGCCCGAAACAGTTGTATCCAGATAGTAGGCCTCGCCGGGATTTATCAATTCCTCTGTCAATAACGTAAATGGCTGCGAAAAATCAGTCCCCCTGTACACCCTGTATCCTGCAATATGAGGCTGGATGCGCCTTTCCCAGGAAAGCTCAACCCATTGCTCAAGTGTTACCAGCGCAGAAATACCTGTAACTGGTGGTGGCGGTATGTTGTAGATAAGCTCGAATTCGAAAACCTGGCTTGGTCCGCTCTGCTGACCCGTGACATCAACTGCGGTAATGACATACTGTTCGGTGGTGTTGACAACCGGAGACTCAAAAGAGAATTGGTGCGTATCATAGGCATTGTTGCGGATTATGATCTCGTCGGTGATTCGTTGAAGCCTTCCTGTGTGATGGTCAATACGGTACAGATAAAAATGGGAGACAAAGTCATCTTCATCATTTAGCATCCTTGGATATCTCCAATGCAGTCTGACCATCAGTCCGGTATTTTCAGCTCTTGTGATTACAGGCGGATCTGGCAGGCGGGGCTGTAGAAAAATAGTTTTAGACATTTCTTCCCCCGTCGGTCTTCCAAGGTTATCGACAAATTCAATACGATATGTGATCTGGCGATGAAGAGGGGCGGTGTCGTCTACGTACAACCAGCCAAAAGCGCGGGCAAACTCAGGAAAGATAAACGAGGTGATTGCACTTTCAATTGGATTGGATCGTAGCTTCATCCAGAGTTGACCGGCATTGTCAGCTTCAAAAATATTGAGGATCGTCTCATACCGGTCGCCGAGCATTATCCGAAGCTCATCAGAGCGTTGCGCGCCACGATGGGGTTCTTTATTCAATCTAATGAATGCTCCGCCTCGCTCATCCTGCCTGTAAATGTTAAATCCCATACCGGCAGAGAGCAGTTTGGTATGGTAAATATGTACTTCGTTATCTGATGGAACGATACGCAATCGAGGCTCAGTAAGAGATTGTGTATAAGATTCAGTGCTGATACACAAAATCAGAAAAGTCATCCCAAAGAGTAATTTTATAGTTTTCACATCATCTCCTAATAATTCTGGGTGGTATTACAACTATGGGTTTCTTAAGCACCAGGGAGACACTTGCTCTACCGACGGTGCTGTTATTAGTTATGTTCGTTATCCGAACATCAACAGTATAGCCCATAGCCAGTTTGGGTACCTCGCAGGTTATGGTTGCGTTTACAGGCTCAGTAAACATCCCGGAAACTCCCTCAATACTGGTCCAGTCTGTTAAGATGCCTCCTCCGTATTCTGAAATTCTGTACTGGACTCTTCTAATAGGTACTCCGGGATCATAAATATTGTCAACAGTTATCTGCAGGGTATTGTTACTGTCGTTATACCGAAGCGAAACGACAGGTACCTCGGGGGTGGTCCCAAGTTGGAATGGGCCGGTTACAGCAATGCTTGACTTGAGGCCCTGTCCGTTTACGGCACGAACATTTATATACAAGTCTGTTCTATGTGGCAAGCCATCAATAGCTATTGGCAGCTGAGGTACTTGCACAGGCTCGGGATGGATCATCCAATAGCCCGCATGAGGTGACTCAGCTGTGAATTCCCAGGGCTGCATGATATCTCCCCAGTCTGAGACATCGGTACGCCCGGGAGTTGTTCCAATTGAATACTGATAACCCTTGACCTGCGACTCGCCGTCTACCGACAACAGAGGGAAATGCAAACGAACGCTGAATAAATTGAGTGATCTCCTGAAGTCCGAATCAAAAGCAGCAATACGCACGTTAACCTTTGGTGGCGTTGGCGGATTCGGATCATGAGCGATAACCGGATGATAAGTCAATGGTGAACTTTTGTTCCCCGCCTTGTTTACGGAACGGAGGTGCAGGTATAATGAATCCGTATATGTAACGGGATCATCACCCAACGGGAAACCCCTTAGGATGATCTCTGTTTTGTCTGTCCTTTTTATATCTGATTCATGCTGAAATGCAGTCCCCGCATCGGCTATCTTTGTCAATACATATTCATATTCTAAAATACCGGATTCCGGATCCTCTGAGGCATTCCACCTTAACCAGACAGAAGGTGCTCTCCGATCATTAGATGGGTAATTGAATTTTCCATTTTCCCATGTTGGGCTTGTCGCAACTTGGGGATATACAGTCCAATGAGAAACTAAAGAACCCCTTGTAAAAGGATGTGAGACAACTGGCTCTGAAAGTACGTCAATACCGGTATATATTGTTGGTTCCGACGGGGGGGTTTCATCGTAGAGTATCGGACTCGAAAGGTTGTTTTCACTGTATCCGGCACTATTGTGGGCGCGCACACTTACATAATAGGGCTGGTTATGTACGAGATTTAAGACTGGCTTTCCAGGCCCCGGTATACTGGTTGTTGTTCGGCGCGTAATACGATCACTTTGTTCCGGCTCATTTATATAGATAATATAAGGCCACTGTAACCCAGAAGCACTTTCTATACCACCTTCAATAACACCGACCGCTTTAGTCCAATCGACAACATCGGTTCCACCTCGGTATGTACCAAGGGCAAATGAAAAGGATTCAATATCACCTTCTTCGCTGGTGGCTGAAATTATCAAATCAATCTTGTCCTGGTCATTTGTCCAATATTGTCTCGGGGTTTGTGTAATCATACCCTGAAGTCTGACAAAATATTGATTTAGATCATAGTGATAAGGAAATGAGACTATTGGCGTTGATGGGGGGGGTACAGGTTCACGGAGCTGCTCGCCGGGAGCGGAACTTTCACCGTCAGGGTGAACCCCTAAAGAAACCTGCGTTCTCTCGATTCGAGTATGCCCACCGCTGCCACGGGCACGAATAGCAATATTATAAACGCGTTCTTTTTCATCAGGTTCTCTCCGGTGACTATGATGAGTCAGTGACTGCTTGTTTCCCGCAGAAGTAAAGCGTTGGAAACCTTTGTTTGAGATGGAATAACTTGTTTCAACGATCTTTTCCGGATGGTGCGCTTCCCATCGTATCTCGGCCCGGTTATGGTAATCATGTGGATTCGGATAGACAGCGACACTTGTTATGACCGGTTGTTCCAGCTTCACAAGCAGATCGTCGCTCATTGACTTTATTTCGGTATCCGGGTCTTCGTGCAATTCCGTCTCGACGATATATGCATAATCCTCAACCATCCCGTAAACAGTCACGAGCATTTCTGTAAAAAGCAGATACAGGTGATCAATTGATTCGGTAAATGCCGCATGTCCATTCTCAAGTGCAAGCAACAACTCATCAAATTCAGCATTGAATTCAGTCAGAGCCCTTTCCTTGACTTCATCATCATCAAAAGGCCACTTCCAGAGTTCAGATACGAACAAGGCATAGTATTCCTTTATGGCCTCGACGGCTTCGGTGTATTTTTCGGCCAGCGTGCTGAATTTAGGCACTTCCTGGGAAGGGCTCGTCATAACTTTGATATCTCCCGTCAATGGTAGCCCGAATGTTAGGTTTCGCCCAAGGACTTTAACTGTTTGAATCTGAATAATGCCTGATATTTCATTATGCCCTTCAAGAATAATCTCAACCGTTTCGAGATTTGCCATTGCCTTTGCGATAGCTTCTTCATAATACTCAAGCAGCAATTCGATATCTTTTTGCAGGTTTTCGAGGTCCTCTTCCTGGGATGATGCGATATTTTCATCCACTATTATGGTGGGGTTCTCGTGTACTGTCAGCTGATCAGCCTCACGAACAAGGCCTCCTTTGCTGATTGTGGCTGGATTCTTTAGATCTGCGGCAAGTGATACTGTTTCATCCCGAAGATCTATGAGTTCCTCTTGAACATTTGCAAGTTTATCAATAACAGGGGGAGCAATATTTGTTACATAGCTAATTTTATTGTCCATTTTGATACTTGCGTTTTTTACATGAGGCATATCGGAAATTACACCGGCAGCATCCTTGATTTGTTCTCCAATTGACGCCTCTCTGGCTAGCTCTGCCAATGCCTCATTGATAGCATTCTGTGCTGCTTCAGCGCGATCCTTCAAAGCTTCTGCCTGAGCCCTTGAATCTGCGACCAACTGTTCTAATCCGGGATTAACTCCAGTTCCTCCATCAAACCCCTGTCCGCTGATTGAAGCCCATACGCTTGTACTCCCTTTAAATATCCATACATCAACATAAACACTTCCGGCTGCATAAAACAAGTTTTGCTGAGACAGATAGGCACCATACAATTCCGCACCTGCCACCTCGTAACCAAATAAAAAGATATCAGCACCTATTTCACCGAAGATGCCGAAACCAGATCCAGAAACATACCATATCGCTGCTCCTAAATTCCCCGTCATCCCAAAACCACTTTTTAAAAATTCCACACCTATTTCGACGTCCACAAGCATACCGTCGTTGCAAAAAATGAAACTGGCATCACCGGAGGCGAACAATAACTTGGCACTCGCTTCACCATATACCGCCCATATAATACCCTCGGGGTCATCTTTTGCAAAGAACCCTAACCGGCCTGTACCCTCTAGCGCCGGAAAATTCACATCAAGTCCAATCAATGCCTGAACCATGTTGTTTTGGTCAGATCCGTATTGAACATTGATGCACATAAACCCGGTCAGCTGATCTTTTTTATCCATAAGGACACCGTCGACAAACAGTGTTGTGAATTGATCGGTCACCTCCAGAAATAATTTACCGTCTATGAAATCACCTGACCCTACAGGGACTATACCTGCTCTGGCATAGAGAAAAACCGCAAATTTGATATTCTCATTATATGAGGGTTGTGTAATACCGTTCTCTTTGAATTTCTGATAATTCAATCCGGCGGCTCCTCTCACCATCTCAAAGTCGTCTTTTACAGGCCGGTAGTAAAAGCCTCCCCCTGCTCCTTTGAGCGTTACAATACCGGGTACAATGGGAATTCCTGTCCCGGCTTCTGCTTTCACAAAAAGTCCAAAACTGAGCTTGTTATCAATATTTTCAATCTTGCCGGCTACTGCGATTTCTACACCGCTATCTCCCTGACCGAATTTCCCGCCACCGGCAACGCTTAAAGAATAGTTATCGCCAACCGTCATGTAGCGCATGCTCACATTTATAGCGGCGATATTGGAAAGTTCTATGTGCGCATTATCGATGTAAAGATAATATTCGTTAGTGAGTGTCCGGTAAAAATATACCTTATCTATGCCTCCTTCGAACATGTCCCCATGTCCGTTTGATGAAGCTTCATTCATTGTGATTTTTGCACCGGAGATGTGCAGATACTCAAGTACAGGTATATTTACTTTTATTGTATCCGGGTTTTCCATGCCCGAATCTTCTTTCTCTTCGGTCAGGGTAATGGAACCGGGGTTCTGATGGCTGAAGCGTGAGAATTCAAATATATCCAGGTTGAGTTTCACAACTCCAAGCAAAGTCAAGCCTGCCGCTCCGTCAAATTCTCCCCAGTCAATACCATTCGAAGATATCTTTACCCCTTTTAAACCCACTCCACCGGAGACTCCCTTCAGGTTTATTTTGGCATATCCGGCGACTTCAACACCGAATCCATACGTTTCATAGTCCAAAGGTGTTATGGAACTAACGGCTGTTTTAAAAAAGCCTTTTTCATATTCTAAAATATCCTCACCTGACTGCCTGGTCGTAATTCTCCAGTTCAATCTATCGCCAAAATTGTAGCGAAATCCCCAGTTTTCGTATATATCAGTCGATGTACCAAATTCAATCGGGCTTCTTGTGCCGTCATCATTTTCAAGATAGAGGGTGGCAGATGCATATAAGGTAGTTTCTTCAAGATTCTTGAAGTCTAAATCCACCGCCACACCGGTAAGCACTGCAGTAGCGACGTCTAGAATGGGAAATTCACGGTCGAATTTAAAATGAGGGCCTTTGACATCAATGTCGACCTCATATCTGTCAATCTGGCTAAGTACAACATTTACCTCTGCCGATTCGTCGAAGGGGGCAGGGATTTTTGCCATTGCATCAATGGCCAATCGTAGCCGCATGTGCTCATTCAAGCCGAGCCGTAATTGATTGATGACAAGATAGTCGCCTAAAATCGCGATGCTTTCATCCTTCTGACTATCCAGAAGCGATATATCTATCTCCCCGTCAATAGAGAAAGATCTGTCTGTGCCCACCTTCATACGTCTAAATGAAACCTCCTTGTCAAGCACCTCCAGCGTGCCATCCATCTCGATGTAGAGAACCCGGTTTTCATAGCTCGGCGATATTCGCGACACAACTGTTTTGACGCGGCCGTCAAAGAAGGAAAACTCCTGTTCCTGCGCGGTTACCGCTATCTCGCCAATATGGATCCCTTTTGTGCCAATGGTGAGCGCCTCCACTGTGATGGCAAAGTCATCACCGAATATGTCGGGCAACATCACAACACCCGAAATACCAACAGCAAATTCCTCACTTGTCGCGACAGCATTAATTTCGTCTATTACGAACAATGCGTAGGAAATAGAAACGGTATCCTGGCGGGGGAAAGTGAACTCCCACCTGCTTCCGGGATTATCAGAACGTACATAGTCTGCTTCAAATGGCAGTGAGGCAAGCTTGTCTGTTTCCTCGTCCCTGAAGAAACTACTCTGAATAGTTCCCTTTAGAGCGAAACCAGACTGCTCACCGAACGCTGCTTTTGCGTAAAAGACATTCAACACCAGTGATGAATCTGCAAACTCTTTTGCAATGGCCGGATCGTCATCCTCGTCAAAATCTTCTTTGCCGATCGAGAAAGTTGTCTGCTCGAACCCGGACTCACTGAAGCGCAGTTCATCAATGGACACCCGTAATTCATTCAAGGACTCCGGCAAATCAAAGAATGCGCTTGCAGTCAATGCGCGAACCCCATCATCCCGGCGCTCATACTTCAGACTTGTCAACTGCAACGGTAAGTCTGAAACGTTGTATGGATTATTATGCAAGTCAACGGTAATCGCTCCGTCAAGAATTTCGAAGGCATCGTTAACAGTGATTGAGAATTGTGTGGCGAACGTTGGGTGATTGCCTTTGTCATCGGTCATGCCAGCGATGACGAGATCAACGGTTTTACCGTCCTTTGTCTTTAAGGTACGTACATTATCGTCGGTTTCAAGCTCTACCAGAAGGCCATCTGATTCATCTCTCAGAAGAATGTATGCGATATCTGGGTTGGGCAAGCCAAGGGAATCGGGTACAGGAAGCAATCCAAGGATATCACCAAAACCGAGTCCTTCTTCATCGTACCAGGCAATAAGTTCTGACTTATCTGAGCCTTCATCAAGCCAGAACTCTGCACGTCCTTTTGTTGCTCGGACGGGTGGGAAATCCAGCGTGAAATTATCTTTCAGAACAAGGCGCAGACTTCTGAAGTGTTCCTTTTCTTCGTCATCAGTATCCGCATGCTTGCTGTTATCCGCAATGTTTTGAGCAATCCGGATTTGAGCGGTACTCTCACCAACTAACGACAAACCCTCTTTATTAAGCGTAATCCCCGCGCCTTGTAGGTTCATCCGGACTACGTTCGTATCCAGAGGGAGATCTTTATCAGGATGTACGATCCGCCAGTCGATAGGTAGAAATACCAGTTCAAAAGAGAAGTCGGAACTTATTGTTGCTTCACCGTCTTTAATACGGAGATCTTGCAGATCGATAAGCAGATCATCGAAGGCTACATGGGCAGAAATGTCATCGGTCACGGAAAGAGAACCGTCGGCTTTGAGTGTTAAACCCAGGGTATCAAGCCGGGCACTTTGAACGGTGAATGTGAAAAGCGGATTATCGGTGCCGGCCGGGATGTTCCATTGGAATGGATCTGTAATTTCGATTGCTCCGTCCCGGATTGTCCCTGTCAACAGATCAAGGGACAAAGCACCGTACACGGTTACCTCATCAGGTCTTGCTCTTGATGCAGGCAAAGTGATTGCAGCAACTCCCGACAAAATTGCAATCTGTTCGTTTTCAACGAAGTCAAACGTAACTTCTGATGATGTAAATTGAAGTGATAGTTCTCCAATTGGCATCTTGCCACAGGGCACAAAGTTGTCAATAGTCCCCTTAAAGCCGCTGCCTTCTACAATGGAAAGGGCAAATGCTACCTGTTCACATGGTTCATCTGATTTGAAGTAATCCAGTCCGGAAATGGTACCTTCAACTGTCACATTTATTCCTTGACGAGATCTATTCTCTCTCAATATTTCATAGAGATTGCCTTCGAATTTGGTGATGTTGAATGTTGGATTGCCCAAGGAAAAGGGCAAGGGTTCAACTGGTAATTCGAATTCTGCCGTCAGTATGCCGTTTTTATAGCCCGCATTATTTACAGTGAGTGAGATATCGGCAAATCTGGGTGAAAGTTCTGCCAGGTGCGGGAATGAAATTGCAAAATCCATTCTTGGTATTAATCCGGCAAGATCGCCTGCCGAGAAATCGAAAACATCAATAACGACATTATCAATCCGGAATGCGAGGGGTTCGAGTTCAAAACCAAGCAGTGAAAGATTTGGCAGTCTCAGCCGTGGTACGGAACCGTCGTTCAGTTCCTGTGCCGGTATAGCGAATCCATTCGGTCGTAATTCAACACCCTGCAGCGGTATTAATAAGGTGTCCCCATCGTCAAACTTCATACCCAGTGCCACGTCAAGCTTTGAGTAGAAATCGAATCCACGCTCCTCATCGTGTGACAGATTGAGAGAATGGACTTCATTCACCTGTAAGATGAATGGATCAATGTTAATTCGGGGGCGTTGGCTCTCTGCGTCATATTCAAACTTCCGCAGCAATAACCCCTGCCTTGAATACTCGATAGTGACATCGGCCTGCGCTTTATAATGCTCTTCAACGCTGATTCCAAAGCCTCCGTCAATGCTAAAGTGAAAGTCGTGGAGTGATGGTTGCAAAAGATTAAATTCAGAATAGCCACTGACAGATTGTACAGATATCACCGCAAGATCACTGCCCGGTACAAGTGGAATATTTGCTTGCAGGTCTACAAGATCTATTGATCCTGCTATCAGTCCGCTATCATCGACATGCATTGTGACGGCTGAACCTGGGCTAATTTCTTTTTCGAACAAAACCAAATTGCCGGTGAAGAACAGCCCTTCTAATAGTAATTCCTCGATTTCGAACTTCCCGTAAGAAATGTGCCGCAGTGACAGAGGGAGACCAAACCTGGTGAGGTCAAAATGATCGAAATGATCTGGTACGTTGACATGGATTTCCCCTGAATAAAACTGAAACGGTGACAATGAGACAACAACATCACTGAATTCAACTCCCAGCCTGGGTGGTTCGGCGGCATTGCCTTGAATAATTGGAAATACAAAATCGACACTACGTCCGGGTTTTGTACTGATCCTAACAGCCAGATCTGTATCCGGATCTTGTTCTATATCAATGAGAAACTCGTCATTCTCTTTCAGGATGATATATGCTATCGAGTGGTTGGGAAGCGGCAGCCGTTCGGGGATAACCGTATCCAGATCAAAAAATGAAAACATGGGATGGAAACCGAATTCGTCAATGACCGCAATGGTTTTACTGTCATAGCGTATTTCGATTTCGCCGCTAGCCACCTTGAACGGGTCCAGGCCGAAGGCGAAGTTGTCCGAGAAGAGGACAGACAGATCATCGATTTGAACCGAGCCCAGTGATATTTTGGCATCGGCTTCACCCAGCGAGTGGAACCCCTGATTATCGATCCTGAGCTGGCCTGCAAGATTCAACAGGATGCCGGGATCAAGCGACAATCTGCTGTTCAGCGGTACCGAATGATACTTAAGTGAAAAGTCAGATGGATCGATTCCGATCTCAAAAGAAAAAGCATCGGAGAATGTGATGCTGCCATTCTTTATATGAAACGTTCTGGAATCCAAGACTAGCTCTTCGAAAACTACGTCTAGTGTTTCGTCACCAACAACGAACTCTTGAGTACCGTCGATCCAAAGGCCATCCAATGAGATAATCGCTTTATCCACATTGAATTTAAGCACTTCATCCTCGGCGGGCACGACCCATACAAATGGCTCCGAGATTTCGAAATTCAGTTTGTACAAATCACCGGTTATAAGATTGACGCCCACGTCGCCCCGAACCGAACTGGTTCCACCGCCTTGTGTTGGAAACTCGAGAAATGCAGAGCCATCCAGAAATGCTCTTTGTCCATCAGTTCCATGATTGAAAGACAGAAGTGTTGATGTCATTCCGGCAGAATAAGGTCCGACCTTTAGCGGACATCCTGGGATAATGTCAGCGATTTCTCCCTCTATGCTTCCATTGCTGCGAACTGTAAGGTTGCCGGAACCTAGATCGAGCGGGCTTTCATCGCCGCAATCAAAGGGTGCCCCCAGTCTCAATGCTGCATCGAGTGATATAAATCCGTCCAGAACCAAGCTGCCTGCCTGCACCTCCCCATATATGCCACCGGCAATTTGACTGATGGCAATATCGTGGCCACCGCCGAATTCAATGGAACATTCTTCTCCGCTAAATGCTTTGGACGGGAACGTTGCTGAAAAAGCGCCACCCGACATCGACGCATTGGTGACCATAAATGAGAGGTTTCGCAAGCAAGAAGGAAGGTAATTGCGGAAATTTGGCGTGGTGAGTTCAAAATCAAAAGATATGTTCCATGGCCCGGGCTGGGAAGAGTCCCATTCGAACCAGGGGAATGTAAATGAAGGCAGAGTAAAAGAAAGCAACCGGGCACCGAAACCCGCAAAATCAAGGCGTGGAATCCACTGCAATTCATCTAATTGGAAAACTCTTTCCGGAAAGTGGATACCATTCTGGTCGAGTTTTATACCATTCAGGTTGGGAAATCGGAGGTTGTCGAGATCCGGTAACAATAAATCCACATCAAGGCCTATCCTGAAATCCCATTCCTCCAGGTTGGGGTTGTATGCAAGGTTGGGATCCTTAATGTCGTTTATTTTTATTTTCCCTATTCCCAAATCAAGAAGCGGAGGATCGATTATTGTATTCGGAGACTGAATAGCCAGTGAGATTCCATCACTCGATGATAAAGTAATGTTTGAAGGAAGCGAATAGTGGCGTTTTCCGAGTGCTTCAAGACGAACCGCACCGAGCACGGTCAATTCATAATCAATTTCCTGAGAGGCACTTGACAAAGTAATTTCACCGTATGCATGATTCAGAAACAATGTTGCCAGCTCATTACCGGGAACCAGCGGAATGGCCTCATCAATCATGCAAGAAAATTGCATGTTTGAAAATGACTCAGTGAGCCCCAGGTCGGCGATATGACACGGTGTCGGTTGACCAAAGAAATGTACCCGTGATTCGAACGAAAGAGAGGCTTCGGGGAAGTTTGCTGTTATTTTATTGAGGGCAAGTTCCATCGGATTTCGACCGAAACGGATCAGTGGTGCACCGGAAGGGCCTTTCGCGGTAATCGTGCCGAAGATACCGGCGGGAGACAGGCTCAGTTTACCCTCCGCCTTGAGTCTGCTACCGGTAAAATCGATTATGGATGCGTCTATGGTTAGACCGTCGAGCAACGACCAATTTATTCCTTCCACCGTGATAATTTCACCTACACCATCATACGGCAGACTTTCTGTTATCACATTGCCACTTATCCTGCCGCCAATTACGGTTGCTTCAGAAACAGTGCCTGCCTGAATCTGGAGATCGCGGCATTCCACAGTGATATCCACGAACCCGCTACCACCATCAGGCGAATGCAACCTCAGTGTTGCGAAACCATTTAAAGTCAACGAATATTGACCATCCGTCACATCGAGATGCTCAAGATGGATCAATTCTGCAAAACCGGGTATGATTTGAATTTGCTCAAGGTGGTCAAAAGCAACATCGCTGGTCAGATGTCCGGCCCTGAAAGTATAAATCTCCGTTTTACCCTCATCGCTTATAGGGATCAGATCGTTAATTTCTCGGGCCCTCACCATCCAGGCGTACATTTTCCCCGGCTCAAGTTCAAGGAATTCTTCTGTATAAATAACCAGTGGCTGAGTGGTTGTAACGCGAACGTGCTCTCTGTTTGCCTCGATAGCTTGAAGAGGTGTCTGCCCCTGAATCACTTCAACGAGCAGCAATTCATATTCAAACTGATAGCCAGGCGGGCCTCTTACTGGCGTCCAGGAAAAAGCAGTGAATAGCGGCGGGATATGAGAATCTTCAATGGGTGAAATCAGTACGGGTGGTTGCGGTAATCGCACCTCAAAGTAGGCAATACCGGGAATGCTCGTTATGTTGCTGAACGGATCAATTGGATGGGCTTTAATTTCAAGCATGTAGCTTCCTTCCGGTAGTATTCCTTCACGAATGACTTGCTCTGCTACACCACTGGACATTTTATCGAGCGGATTGCTGGGAAAATATACAGGTGGGTGGTTATCGAAAGTTCTGTAGTAATAAATGCCCGGTGTATAGAAGACAGGATCTGATCTGATCTCCAAAATTATTTCACCATCCTTGATTAGAGATATATAAAACGTAAAAGCAGTCGGCTCAGGATTTGTGTTAGAATATGTCAGCTGGATTTGGTATAGCCCATTAAAATAATTTCTCTCGATATCGGTCATGAAGGGTGAAGGGAGAACAGGTGGTATTCCTCCAACAGATATTTGAGTTGTTCCCTGTGCAAAAATTGTATTGGCAAAGAGCAGAATTGCTGCTGTAATTATTCCGGCACGTTTCATGATTAATTCCTTTTTATTATTAATTAAGAAAAACCATGCTTCAGAAATCTGGCAACATCAAAACATCTTGAAGACCAATATTTACTAAATTGAAAAAGTAACGACTTGCACTATGGGACAAGGCTCTTAACCCAATACGCTCAGTTTTCTCTTTGCCCACACCCTTTATATGGTTTTTGCGGCCCGTTCTGGAAAAAGTTTTTGAACTTTTTTTTCCTCAGTCACCCGGAATGGCGA